>Ga0111538_10003688_pt1 | contig 21338 bp, 18 predicted proteins | sample SoiMethybrSBSTD1_FD_79669 | JGI IMG/M metagenome (GOLD analysis project Ga0111538, IMG submission 79669) | Bulk soil microbial communities from a Populus tree surrounding site in Tennessee, USA - Soil MetaG P. TD hybrid SBSTD1 (version 2)... | ecosystem: Environmental > Terrestrial > Soil >... | reverse complement strand
CGGACTGCGAAAACGCCGGCAGGATGAGAACCGCGCCAGCCAATAGGACTCCGGACAGTCGTCGCATCTTCACGTCTCCTCGAAAAGGACGCTAATCCTAACGTACCGGTGAACTGATAAAAACCGCCATGACCTCGTTGGCAAGAAGCATTCCCGACCGGGTCAGGCGCAGATGGGCGCCATCATAGATCAAGAGTCCCTGATCCACGAACGGTTCAAGCTCGTTGCCATACATGCGCCAGACATCGGTCTGGTAGCGCGATTCTATCCCGGCCAAATCGAGGCCCTGGGTCAGGCGCAGGCCCATGAAGAGCGCCTCTTCGAGCCGCGCCTGGCCGCTCAGCGCACGCGTCTCCACGGCCAGCTCACCCCACGACCGGACACGGGAAATGTACTCGGAAGTGGAGGCAACATTCTTCTCACGAACGCCTTTTCGGGTCGAATGTGCTCCACACCCGAAGCCGAACCACTCACCGTCTGTCCAGTACTTGACGTTGTGCCGCGCCTGCCGGCCGGGCCTTGCCACATTCGAAATCTCGTACTGCTCGTAGCCGGCGCGATCCAGCGCCTCCATCCCCCGCAAATACATCTCAGCTGCATCGTCCTCGGCCGCGACGACCCACCGTCCGCGCGCCATCGCATCTCGAAGCGGCGCGTTCGGATAAATCTCGAGGAGATAGAGCGACGCGTGCTCCGGTCCAAGACCGATCAAGCCCTCGACGGATGCCAGCCAGTCGTCCACCGATTGACCCGGCAGCCACATCATCAGGTCCAAGGAGACGTTGTCGAAACCGGCCGCCCGCGCCATGGCGAAGGCTTCCCGGGCGCGAGCCGCCGAGTGCAATCGGCTCAGACGCTGCAGCTCCTCGTCCCTGAACGATTGGACACCGAAACTCAGGCGGTTGACGCCGGCCTCACGAAACCCGGCGAGCTTCTCGGAGCTGATGGTCTCGGGATTGGCTTCGAGCGTGACCTCGGTGTCGGCGGCGACAGTGAAGGCGCTGCGGCAGGTCCCGATGATCGCGGCAATCTCCGAGGGTTCGAGCAGCGACGGGGTGCCGCCGCCGAAGAAGATGGTGTCGGCGGCGTCCTGGTCGCCCTTCCGGCGGATCTCCTCGCACAGTGCAGCGACGTACTGAGTCTTGAGGTCTCCGTCAAAGAGACCTCGATTGAAGTTGCAATAGTTACAAATGGCCGAACAGAACGGGATGTGGACGTACAGGCCTAGGGGCATCAGATGACGGCCCGTCTAAAGACGGGCCGCTACAACGTATGTTAGCGAAGGTCGTGGCGCCGGGTCTGTAGACCCCGGCGAACTTCTAGGACCCGGCTCTCCCGCCCGACCATTTCAGATCCACCTTCTCGTGCTTGGGCGCTTTGATCTGGGCGCGAACCTGGCCCTGCGAGCGGGTCGGTAACTTGCGGCGCGGCTGGGCCTTCCACAGCTTGTACAGGTCGTCGGCGCCGGCGTTGGGCGGCAGATTCCGGTAGTCCGGACCGTCGTATTCGAGGAATTCGCACATCTCGCGCAGGCGCGAGTGCAGACGGAAGCCGACGCGGACGAGCAGCGAGTTCAGTTCCCCCTCGTCAGGAACGTCTTCGTAGTTCGACGTGAAGATCGTGGCACGACGCTCGTTGTATCGCGTGTTGACGATCAGGCTCATCGTCTCTTCGACCCAATCGGTCAACCGTTCGGCACCGAGGTCGTCGAGCACGATGATCTCCGCCTCCATGACCGGACGAATGACGTCCATTTCCGCGGTGTGCGTCACGGGGTTGTACGTGCTGCGGATGTCTTTCAGCAGCGCGCGCGTGTCGTAGTAGAGCCCACGCGCTCCGGTACGACGAACGACGTGCCGTAGCACCGAGACGGCGATGTGCGTCTTGCCGATGCCGGGCGGCCCAATCAGCATCAGCCCCTTTTGCACGACGGGAAAGGCCTCGGAGAAGCGGCGCGCGGATTCGACAGCGCGCAGCAACTCTTCGTTCTGGTAGGTCAGGAAGTTGTCGAGCGTGCAGCGCTGATACCGCGGCGGAATCCGCGCATCGCGAAGGCGCTGGTCCACGGTCTTTTCACGGACGCAGTCGCAGCGCGTGACGCGTTCGACACCGTCAACGTCAATCGACTTCCATCCAGTGTCGTCGCAGATCGGGCAGGCCACGTGTCATGTTAACTCGGATCTGCACGTGCGAGATCGATCACTCATGCGCAAGAAACGCATGGTCGTACGACAGAATGGTTCGCACCACTAAACGCATTCCGCAGAAACATCAGGAAATGGCGTGGCACGTCCGTTGCCTAGGCAGCGATCGTGATGATTCGTCCACGCAGGCTTCGTCTTCCTGCGACGATCGTTGCGGTCGTCGCGCTCGGCGCCGCTGCAACGGCCGCGACGCTCAATGGCGTACTGCCTGGTCCGCTTCCGCTCTTCCCGCGCACCAGCTGGTGGAACGTCGACATCTCTCAAGCGCCGATCGATCCGTCGTCAGCCACGTTCATCTCATTCATTGGCACCACGCGCCGATTGCATCCTGACTTTGGCGGCGAAGTCTCGCCAGGCAGCGACGAGATCTATGGTTTCCCATACGTCGTGGTCGATGGCAGTCAGCCCAAGAAGACCGTCGAGTTCACCTACTCCGACGAAAGCGACGGCGTGAATCACACGACGGATCAAAGCGTTCCGTTCTATCCGATTCCTGACGAGGCGATCACGCAGGCGCACTGGATCGAGGGCGGCCAGCCGGGCAACGTTGACCTGCGCAGCGACAGCGATCGGCACCTGCTCATCGTCGATCGCGACAACCGCCACTTGTACGAGCTGTACAACGTGTTCTTCGACGGCACGCGGTGGCACGCCGGCTCGGGCGCGTTCTTCGACCTCTCGCAGAATGGCCGTCGGCCGGACGGCTGGACGTCCGCGGACGCGGCCGGACTGGCGATTCTGCCGGGACTGGTGCGCTACGACGAAGTTTTCGGGCCCAACGAGATTGAGCACGCATTCCGCGTCACGGTGCGGGCGACCAACGGCTACGTCTACCCCGCCTCGCATCGCGCCGGATCCACCACGGGAGCCCTTCCGATGGGCGCGCGTCTGCGGCTGAAAGCCAGCAAGAACCTGTCAGGCTTCCGGCCGGAGCTTCAGAAGATCTTTCGCGCGATGCAGCGGTATGGCGTGATCGTCGCCGACAACGGTTCGGATATGTACATCAGCGGCACGTTCGACACGCGGTGGGACAACGACATCCTCAACCCCGCGTTCGGGGCGCTGACAGCCGCCGACTTCGACGTGATCACGCGTGGATGGCAGCCAACGGGACAGAACCCGCCGAACCCGCCGACCAACCTCCACATCGTGTCGGATTAACCCTTCGTGTGACGCTTGGGGTTCTCTTCGTCGCTGCTGGTGTCGGGCGCGGCCGGTGGGGTGCGCCGGACGAGATCGGTGGGCGATGACTTCACGAGCGCCGTGCCGAGCCGCTGCTCCCAGTCATCGATGCCGCGGGCCATCTCGCGCTTGACGTAGTCCATGAACTGATTCACCTCGCCCTGCATCTGCTCGATCTTGCGACGCAGGTTGAGGATGATTTCCACGCCGGCGAGGTTCACACCGAGGTCGCGCGTCAGCGTCAGGATCGTTTCGAGCTGCTCGAGATCCTCTTCCGAATACAGACGGGTGTTGCCTTCGGTGCGCGACGGCTTCAGCAGCCCCTCGCGCTCGTAGAGGCGCAGCGTCTGCGGATGGATGTCGTACTTCTGCGACACCGCGCTGATCATGAAATACGCTTTGCCGCGTTCAGCCCGCTTGGCCACGTCATGCCTCTCGCACGTTCTCGCCGTTGAGGCGGCCGAACTCCCGGAGCAGCTCTTTCGATCGTTCGTCGATCAGTTTCGGCAGCATGATGCGCACGTCGATGATCAAATCGCCGCGCTGACCCGTCCGTGTGGACGGCGCACCGTGCTCGCGCAAACGAAAGCGCTGGCCCGACTGCGTGCCAGGCGGCACACGCAACTTGGCCTGTCCGTCGAGGGTACGAATGTCGATCTTCGCGCCGAGCGCCGCCTCATGGACCGCAATCGGCACCACCATGTGGAGGTCGTCTCCCTCGCGGCGGAACACCGTGTGCGCCGCCACTCGAACGGTGATGTACAAGTCGCCTGGAGCGCCGCCGTTCAACCCGGCATTGCCTTTCGACGGAATCCGCAAGCGATCGCCGTCGGCGACGCCGGGCGGAATCCGCGCCATCACTCGTTCGTGTCGTGTCTCCTGCCCGCTGCCCGCGCACGGCTCACACGGCCGCGGCGTCTGCTGACCGGTGCCGCCGCACGCACTGCACGCGCGCGAGAACACCATGTGTCCTCGGACCGATCGCACGGCGCCGGTGCCCTGGCAGTGCTGACACGATCCAGTGCTCAGACGCGTCCGTCCGCTGCCAGCACAGGTGCGGCAGCTTTCGCGACGAGTTACCGGAATTGAACGCTGGATGCCGCTCAGCGCCTCCTCGAACGTCACCTGCATGTCCACGTGCAGATCGGCGCCGCGCTGCTGCGCCGGCCCCCGGCCGCCGCGCTCGGTGAGCACTTCGGCGAACAGGTCACCGAACGTCGCTGAATAGTCCACGCCGCGTGTCGAGAAGTCGAACCCCTCGAACCCCGCGGCCTGACGTCCTGGCGCCTGTGAGGTGTGATTGCCGGCGTCGTACCGTGACCGCCGCGCTGGATCGATCAACGTCTCGTAGGCCTCGAGGATCTCTCTGAATCGCTCCTCGGCCGCGTGATCACCCGGATTGATGTCCGGGTGAAACCGACGCGCAAGACGACGGTACGCCCGCTTGATCTCGGACTCCGTCGCGCCTTGCGCCACGCCTAGAACGATGTAGAGATCCATTGGCGATTACTTGTCGTCGACAACCTCGGCGTCGATCACGTCGCCTTGTGAACCCTGTGACCCAGAACCTTGGGAACCCGATGAACCTGCGGAACCCGGACCTCCGGAACCCGCGGAACCCTCGGAACCTCCGGAACCCTGTGGCGCGCCGGCGTTCTTGTAAAGCGCTTCCGCGGCCTTGTGCTGCATCTGCGTGAGCAGATCCATCGCTCGGTTCATGGCCGCCACGTCGTTGTCAGCGATGGCCTTCTTCAGGCCCTCGACCGCGTTCTCGACCGCGGACTTGTCCGCGGCGGCGAGCTTGTCGCCCATTTCCTGGAGCATCTTCTCGGCGCCGTACACGGCCTGGTCGGCCTTGTTGCGTGTCTCGATCTCCTCACGCCGCTTCTTGTCTTCTTCCGCGTGGGAATCAGCGTCCTTCATCATCCGCTCGACCTCGTCCTTGCTGAGGCCGCTCGACGCGGTGATGGTGATCTTCTGTTCCTTGCCCGTCCCGAGATCCTTCGCCGACACATTCACGATGCCGTTCGCATCGATGTCGAAGGTGACCTCGATCTGCGGAATGCCGCGCGGCGCCGGCGGAATGCCAACGAGCTGGAATCGGCCGAGCGTCCGGTTGTCGCGCGCCAGCGGCCGCTCGCCTTGCAGCACGTGGACCTCGACGCTGGTCTGACTGTCGGCAGCCGTCGAGAACGTCTCGCTCTTCCGGGTCGGAATCGTCGTATTCCGCGTGATCAAGGTTGTCAACACGCCGCCGAGCGTCTCGATACCGAGTGAAAGCGGCGTCACGTCCAGCAGCAGCAGATCCTTGACCTCGCCGGCGAGCACGCCCGCCTGAATCGCCGCGCCGACCGCCACGACTTCGTCGGGATTCACGCCTTTGTGCGGCTCCTTGCCGAACATCTCCTTGACGATTTGCTGCACGCGCGGGATGCGCGTCGATCCGCCGACGAGCACCACTTCGTCAATCTGCTTCGGATCGACACCGGCGTCGGAGAGCGCCTGCTTGGTGGGGCCGACCGTCTTCTGCAGCAAGTCCTCGACGAGTTGTTCGAACTTGGACCGCGAGAGCCGCAGCTGCAGGTGCTTGGGACCGCTGGCGTCCGCGGTGATGAACGGCAGGTTGATGTCGGTCTCCATCACCGTGGAGAGCTCCATCTTGGCTTTCTCCGCCGCTTCCTTCAGACGCTGCAGCGCCATCCGGTCTTTGCTGAGATCGATCCCGTCGCTCTTCTTGAACTCGGCCGCGATCCACTCGATGACGCGCTGGTCGAGGTTGTCGCCGCCGAGATGCGTGTCGCCGTTGGTGGCCTTGACCTCGACGACACCCTCGCCGACTTCAAGGATGGAGATGTCGAACGTGCCGCCGCCAAAGTCATAGACGGCAATCGTCTCGTCCTTCTTCTTGTCGAGGCCGTACGCCAGCGCGGCGGCGGTCGGCTCGTTGACGATGCGCATGACCTCGAGGCCGGCGATCTTGCCCGCCTCCTTCGTGGCCTGGCGCTGGGCGTCGTTGAAATACGCCGGCACGGTGATCACCGCTTTGGTCACCGGCTGGCCGAGATACTCCTCCGCCGCCTGCTTCAACTTCTGCAGGATCATTCCGGAAATCTCGGGCGGCGCGTACTCCTTGTCGCCGATCTTCACGCGCACGTCACCGTTCGGTGCCGACCCGACCTGATACGGCACCATCTTCATCTCTTCGTTGACCTCGGAGTGGCGCCGGCCCATGAACCGCTTGATCGAGAAAATCGTGTTCTCGGGGTTGGTGACCGCTTGACGCTTCGCGACCTGGCCAACGAGCCGTTCACCGCTCTTGGTGAACGCCACGACCGATGGCGTCAGCCGGCTGCCTTCGGGGTTGGTGATCACGACCGGCTCGCCACCCTCCATGACGGCGACAACGGAGTTGGTGGTGCCCAGGTCGATACCAATGATTTTGCTCATGTCTCTCACGTCCTCGTTTGCGCATTCGTGACGAGGCACGCCTCGCCCCTACTTCATGATCACGCTCGCATCAAATCTGAGTGTAACACTGTCAAAGCCGGTGGGCGTATAATCGAATGTAAGCGTTTTGGTTTCAACTAGATGAACCCTCTCGACGACCCTTCGACTCCTCATCCTCCCGCTGCTCGGGAGGATGACTCGCTCAGGGCAAACGAAACGGGTGAGGCCGTGCCTGTACGGCCAAAGAGCAAACTGGTGCTGCGCGTCGCGCGCAACGCCGGCCTGATCGCGCTCTTCATCGTCGCCGCCCTCCTGGGCAGCGTTGGCGGCGTCCTGTTCGCGTTCTCCGGAGACATTCCCGAAATCAGCGCGCTCGATAGATATCAGCCCAACACCATCACCCGCCTGCTCGCTCGCGATGAGCGTGTGATCGGCGAATTCGCCATCGAGCGCCGGATCGTGATCGGCTACAACGACATGGCGCCGGTGCTGCGGCAGGCGATCATCGCCAGCGAGGACGGCGACTTCGAGCAGCACTTCGGCCTCAGCATCTCCCGCATCGTCATCACCGCGTTCAAGGACATCGTCTACGGGCAGCGCTTCGGCGCCAGCACGATTACCCAGCAGCTGGCGCGCGGGCTGTTCCTCGGCGAGTACATGAACAACGGCGTGTTCGTGCGATCGGGCTGGCCACTCGTTGAGCGCAAGCTCAAGGAGATGCTGCTCTGCGTGCAACTCGAGCGGCGCTATACGAAGGCTGAAATCCTCACGCTCTACGCCAACCAGATCAATCTCGGACACGGGGCCTACGGCGTCGAGGCCGCCTCGCGGATGTATTTCGACAAGTCGGCCAAAGAGCTGACGCTCGAAGAGGCGGCGACGATTGCCGCCATCATCCAGACGCCGGCGCGCCTCAGCCCCTTCGTCAACCCGGAACGTACGATGGCGCGGCGCAACAACTACGTGCTGCCGCGCATGGCCGAAGAAGGCTTCATCACGCGCGATCAGATGATCGAGGCGCAGCAGCGTCCGCTCGTACTCCAGGGACAGCCGACGCCCGATCGGTCGATCGCACCCTACTTCGTCGAAGACATCCGCAAAACGCTCGAGCAGAAGTACGGCGCGGATGCCCTCTATCAGACCGGCCTTCGCGTCCAGACGACGCTGGATGTCGATCTGCAGGAGGCGGCGAACGCGGCCGTCGATCGCGGCCTGCGCATCGTGGACAAGCGCAAGAACGGATTCAGGAAGCCGGCGCGGAACATCGTCGCTGAGGGCAAGTCGCTCGAGAAGTTCACCATCGAACGCTGGTCGCAGCCGATCCTCGCCGGCGACATCGTCCCCGCGGTCGTCACGTTCGTCCCGGGCCCGAGCGGTGGAAGCGCACGCGTTCGAATTGGTGAATACGACCTCGAACTGAAGCCGTCGGCGTTCGCATGGACGCGGCGGACGTCAGCGGCGCAACTGTTCAAGGTCGGCGATCTCATCGAGATCCTGGTGAAATCGCTTGATGGACGAAAGCCCAACGAGCTTCTACTCGAACAGCCGCCGGCGGTCGAAGGTGCGCTCGTGGCGATTGACAACCACACGGGACAGATACGCGCGATGGTCGGCGGGTTCAGCTTTGCGCGCAGCAAATTCAACCGCGCCACACAGGCACGCCGCCAGGTGGGCTCCCTCTTCAAGCCGTTTGTCTACACAGCAGCCATCGATCGCGGCTTCACGGCGATTTCGACGTTCATCGACGAACCGGTCTCGTACGAGGCCGGACCGAACCAGCCACCCTACCGGCCGTTGAACTACGACCGCAAATACGAGGGAAACGTGACACTGCGTCGCGCGCTCGAACAGTCGCGAAACATTCCCGCAGTGAAAGCGATGGCAGAGCTGGGGCCGAAAGAAGTCGTGACCTATGCCAAGCGCTTTGGCTTGAAGGGCGACTATCAGCCGTATCTCTCGCTGGCCCTCGGCGCTGCCGAGTCAACGCTGGTCGAGATGACGAGCGCGTACTCCGCGTTCCCGAATCAGGGCGTGCGGCTCGAGCCGTACGCCGTGATGTCGATTGCCGATCGCGAAGGCAACATCGTGCTCGAAAACCGTCCTGAACCGCACGAGGCGCTGCGCGCAGACACGGCGTTTGTCATGACCAATCTGCTTCGTGGCGTCGTCCAGCGCGGCACAGCCCAAGCGGCCGCCGCGCTCGATTGGCCGCTCGCCGGCAAGACCGGCACGATGGACGAGTACACCGATGCGTGGTTCATCGGCTTCGATCCGAACATCACGGTTGGCGTGTGGGTTGGCTACGACGAGAAGAAACCGCTCGGCACCGGCGAGACCGGCGCTGCCGCGGCGCTGCCGATCTGGATGGATTTCATGAAGGTGTATCTCGCCAAACACGCCGACCGGAAGAACCCGCCGCAATTCGAGGCACCGGGCAACATCGTGTTCGTGACGCTGGACTCGGGCGTCTCGGAGGCGTTCATCAACGGGACGCAGCCGGCCGCGTCCGCGCTGTCCACACCCGTACCTGTGCCGACGCCCGCGGCACCCACACCCACGATCGAATAGCGATTGCGCTTAGACCTGCGCCTGAGGCGGGTGCGGGCGCGGGTGATGCTTCCGCCACAAGGCGACGCACTCGTAGGCGGCGATCACCAGGACCAGCACGGCTCCCACACCAATCAGCACCTGAATCGGATAGAAGAAGGCGGCAAAAATGAGGGGGATGAGTAGGAGCCCGTCTATCATCAGCAACGACATGCCTCCGTCGTAGCTGACCAAGTCGTTCCAGTACCGGCGCAGAAGAGTGAGCACTACGACCTCCTTCAAGCGACGCGGGGTCCCTAGTAGGCCCTAACTATACGCTCGGCTGGACCTGGGTCAAGCCCAAAACCCGAGAAGAGCAGATTTGCGCAAACTGGAATGCGCCTAATCCTCATCGGGCGCATCCGGCGTGCCCAGAGTCCCGTTGGCCTTCTTCATCAAGTACGACTTGATAAAGCCCTCCACGTCACCATCCAGAATCCGGTTCACATCCCCGACTTCGACCTTCGTGCGGTGGTCCTTGACCATCTGATACGGCTGGAGGACGTAGCTCCTGATCTGGCTGCCGAACGCGATGTCACGCTTCTCGCCGCCGATCTGTTCCAGCTTGGCTTGCTGCTCTTTCATCTTCAAATCGAACAGACGTGCCCTGAGGACCTTCATCGCCTGGGCGCGATTCTTGTGCTGCGACCGCTCGTTCTGACACGACACCACAATGCCGGTCGGCAGGTGCGTGATGCGAACCGCCGAATCAGTGACGTTGACGTGCTGCCCGCCAGCGCCGCTCGAGCGATAGGTGTCGATGCGGAGATCCTTTTCCTCGATATCGACGTCCACGTCCTCCGGCAGCTCCGGCCACACAAAGACCGACGCGAATGACGTATGCCGCCGCTTGTCCTGATCGAACGGCGAGATGCGCACCAGGCGATGAACTCCCGCTTCGGCGGCCATCAGCCCATAGGCGTAATCGCCAGTCAGCGAGACGGTCGCGCTCTTGATGCCGGCCTGCTCGCCGGGCTGGTAGTCGAACATCTCGCGCTTGAAGCCGCGGCGCTCGGACCATTTCATGTACATCCGCAGGAGCATCTCGGCCCAATCCTGCGATTCGGTCCCACCGGCGCCGGGGTGAATGGTGACGATCGCGTTCGAGCGGTCGTATTCACCGCCGAGCATCTTTTTGATCTCGGCCGCCTCGACTTCCTGCTGCAGCTCGTTGAGCGCGCGCGGCAGATCGGTGCTGACGTCTTCCCCGCTCTGCGCCCACTCGATGAGGACGGCCAGATCGTCCATGCGACGTCGTAGCGAGTCACGCAGCGCGAGGTCGTCTTCGACACGGCGCCGCCGCTGCATCACCTTCTGAGCGTCGGCCTGATTGTTCCAGAAGGTCGGGCTACTGGTGAGCTTCTCGATCTCGGCTAGTTGATCATCCAGGCGGGCAGATTCAAAGATGCCTCCGCAGCTCGGCGGCGCGTCGAGTCAAATCGTCATTGCGGCGTATCAGATCATCGAGATCCACGGTATCTCCTCGCGAACAAGGCGGCCAGTGCGGTGACCACGATCGACACATACGCGATCGCGTCACCCATCATCGAGTATACGGTGCGGCCGGTCAGAAAGCGCGCGTCACCGACCAAGCCGACTTGTTCGAAGATATTCGACCGCGCCAGGACACGTCCGTACGGATCGACGATGCCGCTGATGCCGGTATTCGCTGCGCGCGCCAGGTAGCGGCCCTGCTCGATCGCGCGCATCGACGCCATCTCCCAGTGCTGATATGGCGCCGATGACCGCCCATACCACCCGTCATTGGTGACCGTGGTCAGGAGCTCGCTGCCCGCGGCGACGGCGTCACGGGCCAGCGACGGGAAGACGACCTCGTAACAGATCGCCGTGCTCGCACGATGCGACCCCACCGGCAGGATGACCGGGCCGGTGCCCGCCGAGAACGGGACGAACCGCTGCACGAGCGGAGCCGCAAACGCAATCCACTTCTGAAAGGGAAAGAACTCGCCAAACGGGACGAGTTTGATCTTGCGGTAGAGCGCGATCGTCCTGCCGTCCGGGTCGAGTTGATACGCCGCGTTGTACAGCTCCGACGTTTCAATCGGCTGACGCCGGATGACTTGATCGCTCCCGAAGAGAATCGGCACGCGAACCTCGCGAGCGAGCTGGCGTAACGCCTCGTCGCCTTCAGGGCTGGCGAGCGGATCCTCGAAGGTGAATGGCGTGGACGATTCAGGCCAGATGACGTACTGAGCGCCACGGCGGACAGCGTCGCGCGTCATGGCGATGTAGGTCGTGAAGATCCGGCGCGCATGCTCAGCTTTCCACTTGTCTTCCTGCGCGATGTTGCCCTGAATGAGTCCCACACGAATCGGCGTGCCTTCTCGCGTCAGCGAGCCGTCCGCGATACGCCAGACACCCCAGCCGCCCACGAGAATCAGGACGAGGGCCGCCGTCGCCACGGCGATCGCTCGCCGCGTCCCCGACGTCACAAGCGCAAACGCCAACGTCGCATTGATGTACGCGACGAGCGCAGAGAGACCATAGACGCCCAGCACACTGGCCAGTTGCGCAACCGGCAGCACCGTGACCTGGCTGTTTCCGAGCGGCACCCATGGAAAGCCGGTCAAGACATACCCACGTAGGTACTCGGTCGCCACCCACGCCAACGGCGCCAGGAACAGTCCGCGAGCGCCGACTCGCGCAATCACCTGACTCGTGACGAGACTCGCAACCGCTGGATAGATCGCCAGGTATGCCGACAACAGGAGCATGCCGATCGTCGCCACGATGGGATTCACGTCGCCGAAGGCGATGATGACCGTGCCAGTCCAGTAGATCGTGCCGGCAAAATAGATCGTGGCGGCCAGCAGTCCCAGCGTGAACGCACGCAGCGGCGGCTGCCCGGGCAGCGGACCCGGACGTCCTCGCCAGCCCGTGAGCGCGAGCAGCAACGGGACAACCGCGACCCAGGCGACTGCCGGGTGGCCGTATCGGGGAAAAGCAAGCGCGAGCAGAACGCCCGCGATCAGCGCTAGCGGGTAATCCAGGGCTTGAACTGTTCTTCTTTTTCGAGCCGGCGAGCGACAGCTTCGGCTTCGCGCTTGTCGTTATACGTGCCGACTCTCACGCGATAAACCTTTGCGGCACCCGCGCTCGGCGAGGTGACGAATGATTTGAACCCTTTCGACGCCAGGCGCTTGGCAATCTGGTCTGCCTCGTTCCGCTCTTTAACCGCGGTGACCTGCACGACGTATCCGCCACCGGCGGGCTCCGGCGCGGGCTTCGGCGGCTTCACAGGCGGCGCGGTGGTTTTCACCGCTGGCGCGACGGGAGGAGGCTCCGTAGCCGGCGTCTTCACCGCCGCCACAGCCTTCACTTCTGGAATCGGCTCCTTCAGCGGTTCTGGAGGCGGCGTAGGCGCCGTCAGACGATCGGCGATCGTCGCCTTCTCTTGCCCTGGGGACGGCGACGCGGCAGACGGCGTATCAGTCACCGGCGGAGCCGGTGTCTGTACTGCGGCAGTTGGATCGATCGGGGCTTCGGTTGCGGTGTCGGCCTGTTCAACCGCTCGAGGCGCTCTCACGCCACGACCGACCATGACACCACACAAGAAAATCACGACGGCAACGACGGTCACCGCCATGAACATGAAGACGAGCTGTTTTCCGTTTAGCTGTATCTCGTGAACGCCCTCGTCAGTCATCTCCGCGTGCATTCTAGCACGATGTCTGCCGAATGCGAGAAAAAACTCTACCCCCGCAGCGCATCGTGGACGACACCGATCAGTCCTGCAGCCGTGAACGGCTTGGCGAGAAAGCGTTCGTGCGACGTATGCGGCTCATCGCCGAGCACCGCTTCCTCGTTCTGACCCGACATGTACACCACTCGCAGCTCCGGCTTCTTCGACGCGAGACGACGGAACAAGTCCGGACCTGTCTCCCCTGGGATGCCGACATCGGCGACGACGAGCGCGATCTCCGCCCGATGCTCGTCGAAGAGGATTTCGGCACGCGACGACTCGGCGGCTTCGAGCACACCGAACCCTTCGCGCTCGAGAATGCGCCGGACCAGCGACCTGACCGCCGCCTGATCCTCGATCACCAGCACGACGCGCTCGCCTGCCGCGCGGCCGCGCGGTTCCGGAGCGACGTCAGTGCTCGTGCGCGCCACCTGCTGGCTGACCGGCAACCAGACTTCGAACACGCTGCCCGAATCGATCTCGCTCTGGACACGAATGTGTCCGCCGCTCTGTGTGACGATGCCGTACACCGTCGCCAGTCCGAGGCCCGTCCCCTTCCCGCGTTCCTTGGTCGTGAAGAATGGCTCGAAGATACGCGCCTTTGTTTCCTCGCTCATCCCCGTCCCGGTATCACGCACCAGAATCCGCGCGTAGCGTCCGGCGCTGACCCCGACGCCTTCGACGACCGTCGCTGACGCGACATCGACTTCATCGGTCTCGACTGTCAGTCGGCCGCCGTTCGGCATGGCGTCGCGCGCGTTCACGACGAGGTTCATGATGACTTGCCCAAGCTGTCCCTTGTCCGCGAGGACCGGGCCGACCTTCGGGCCAACCGTCATAACCAAATCGATATCCGCGCCGATCAACCGACGCATCAATCCCATCAGCTCTTTCACAACGATGTTGAGATCGAGCGAAACCGGTTCGAGCACCTGCTGCCGGCTGAACGCGAGCAGTTGACGGGTGAGCAGTCGGCCGCGATCCGCGGCCTGGAGCACCTCGCGAATCTCCGCCGCCTGCTTCGGATCCAACGCCTTCTCGCCGAGGAGTTGACCGTACCCCTGGATGACGGTCAGCAGGTTGTTGAAGTCGTGCGCGACGCCACTGGCGAGCCGGCCAATCGCGTCCATCTTCTGCGACTGCCGGAGCTGGACCTCGAGCGCGCGTCGATCGGTCACATCAACAGTGCTGCCGATCAACCGCGCCGGCTTGCCTTCGGCCGCATCAACCACGCGTCCGACCGACAGGAGCCAACGGACGGTGCCGTCCGGCCACACGATTCGAAACTCGACGCTGTAATCACAGCGATGCTTCATCGTCGCCATGTATGCGGCGCGGACACGCTCAGCGTCGCCGGGATGAACCAGGCGCAATCCCTCTTCGACGTTGAAACGATCGAGTGGACGTTTGACCAGAGAGTCGAGATTGGCGGACCACGTCACGCGTCCGCTATCGAGGTCGAGTTCCCAGACAGCGGTGTTGGTCGCCGCTAGAGCGCTCTTGATGCGCTCGTCCGCTTCATGAAGTGCCTGTACGGCATCTGGTCCCATAGAGCCACCAGTAGGGCGGGAGCATACCAGCACAGCAATAGAGATCGTGCATGCGGGAAAAAGACCGTGCAACTCGCCGGTTCTGGCCCAAATCGCGCCCTACTCAGGTGGGAGGCGGGCCAAAAGCCGCCGCGCCTCCGCATTCGCAGGCTCGCGACTCATGACGATTTTCAGCTCGCTTCGCGCCCCCTCGACGTTGCCTGTTTGGATGAACGCTTCGGTCAACGCAAGCCTCGCGGCGACCGAATCACGGCTCCAGATCGAAATCGTGAGCTCGTCCGCTGCTTCCTGATGCCGTCCGCCTCGTAAGTAGACGCGGCCCAGGAGGAGATGCGCCTCGGCATCGTAGGGCGAGAGGTAGACGGCGCGACGGAATGACGCAATCGCTTCATCGTCGCGTTCGTTGAGATACGCCCGTCGTCCGGCGTCGATGTGAAACGCTGCGAGCTCCTGCTGGCTCCGTTGTCCGGCGGCGACGATCTCCGTCTCGACACGACGAAACGCCGGGACCGACAACTCGGTCCTCAGGCGCTCGAGCCCTTTCGGAACGGTGTTTGGCGCCGGTTGAGTCTTCTCCCACTCCGCGTAATCAGACGACAGGCGCCGGGCAAGCTCGCGTTCGCGCGCGCCTTCGCCGGCGTTCCCCGACATCTGCAGCGCCGCACCGAGCACATAGTGCGCCGCATCATCGGTTGGACGCCGGCGCACCGCTTCTCGCAGCGACTGGATAGCGTTGGGCAGATCGTGTTCGAGCCAGTAGGCGTAACCGAGATTGAAGAGCAGATCGGAATCGCCGCCTTCCACAGCCACCGCGTCGGCGAAGTACGAGACCGCTCGTCGTCCGGTTGCGCCGACCGGCGGACGCCGCAGTTGCACCACTCCGAGGTTGTTCAGGAGCGACCCGTCGAGCCCACCCCGATTCAATTCCGTGAGTGCGTCGAATGCCTCCTGATGCCGACCGAGCTGAAGCAGCGACACCGACGCCAGAAACCCGGCTTCACGCGCGAGCGTATGCGCGGATGGGACCTGACGAATCGCTGCCAGCGCGTTCTGGTGCTCGCCCAGCTCGTTATAGACCGTCCACATCGCGATGCGCGCCCGTTCGAGCGTCGGCGACAAGCGTAGGGCGTCGCGCAGGAACGCCAGCTTCATCGCAGGAGCTTCGGCCAGCAGTCCCTTGATGTACTGCTCGAGTGCGGCGACAGGCGGATGAATGACCGGCACAGCGGTCGCTCCGCGCGGGAGGGCGTCTGCAACGCGTCGTGCCGCCCGCTGGTAGATGTCGAAGAGATTCGCCAGCCGTCCGCTTTCAACGACCTCGGCCGACATGTGACCGCTGTCGAGCAGAATCGAGCGCGTCCGAACCGTCAGCGTGTCGGCCGCAATCGTGAACGACCCAACGACGACACCCGTCGCTCCGACAATCTGGCCAATGCGAATGACCGTCGCATGGCTCAGCGGCGCTGTCGCCGGCACGCGGAGCGAGTCGAACGCGCGCAGGCGCTCGTCGCGCGACATGGCCGAGATCCCCAGAGCGGCGAAATCGTCAGTGAGCACGACGGCGGAGGCTTCACGCAGCCAATAGCCGCGCGGATCACGTCCGTCACTATTGAAAGGCACGACGATGATTGACGGGCGCGCAGATGGTTGGACTTGAGCGCTGGCGCCAAGACGCAGGCTCGAGCTAGACGCGACGAAGGCCATCACGAACGCGGCCGCATGAAGTCGGCGCGACGTGAGGGCACGTGAAGGACTTCGTCTCACGTGCCTCGCCTGGATCATGAGGGGGTGCCTGCCTGCCCGTTGGGCCGGACCACCAGCGACATCGTGCACTGCGGCGCGCCAGTTGCGCGGCAGCGATTGGTGACGACGTCGGCATCCAGCTCGAAGAGGTGCATCAACCGGCGCAGCGCCGATGCATAGAATTCACACAGCGGGTGATTGACCCGGTCGCGGACCTCACAAAACAGCGAGCTGCGCAGATCCACGGCGCCGCGCCACTGATTCCACTTCACTTTGACGTCTGTGGCACCGTAGGTGCTACGGGCCATGTAGCTGGCCACGCCGAATACCAATCGCTTGCGGATGGCCGGCGGCGCGGCGTGCATGATCCGCTTGCGAAGCGGCGAAAGACCCGCGACCGACCACTCCGCGGTGTACTCGCCGGCCCGCGCGGTGATGAGGTGATACGGCTCGCCCTCGAGGCGGAGGAAGCTGAGGACGGCGGCAAGCGGTGCCAGACCAATCCGCCCCTCACGTAATCCACCGGGGTTCAACCAGGCTTCGTAAAACTCGAGTCGGGTGGGCAACAGGTCCGCAATGGCCTGATGCAGGCTGGCAACAAGCAGGCGTCCCACGACGGCGTCATTCATACGGTAAGATTTGTAGTTTGCCACATGATCCTTCCCGTTCACGATCGACTCCGTGCGCACCTCGCGCGTCTGCTGACGACGCGCTACTCGCTTGACGCGTCAGCACAGCCGTCACTGGTCCTCGAGTATCCGCCCAACCGCGACCTCGGCGACCTCGGTACACCCGTGGCGTTCGAGCTGGCAAGACGGCTGCGCAAGCCGCCGCGGGCGATCGCACAGGAGATTGCAGGCGACTTCGGCACGCTCGACGGCATCGCGCGCGTGGCGGCGGCACCGAACGGTTATCTGAACTTCTTCCTCGAGCGACCGTCGTTTCTGCGCGAACGGCTGGCCTCAGCCGCGCATGCGCGGTCTCATGGCGGCGGCAAGGCCATCGTTGAGCACACGGCCATCAACCCGAACAAGGCGGCACATATCGGCCACCTGCGGAACGCCGCGCTTGGCGACACGCTCGTCCGCGTGCTGCGGTTCCGCGGGGTGCCGGTCGAAGTCCAGAACTACATCGACGATACCGGCGTCCAAGTCGCTGACGTCGTCGTCGGGTTCCGACACCTCGCTGGCAAAACGCTGGAGGACATCCGGCAGATCGCCGACAGCAGTCGATTCGATTACTACTGCTGGGATCTCTACGCGCGCGTCACCGAGTGGTACGACGAGAACAAGGAGCGACTCAAGACTCGCGCCGACACCCTGCATGACATCGAGCACGGTGGCAACGAGAACGCCGAGATTGCCGCATTCATCGCCGATCGCATCGTCCGCTGTCACCTGCGCACGATGGCGCGGATGAATGTGGACTACGACCTGCTGACGTGGGAGGGTGACATCCTGCGTCTGAAGTTCTGGGCGCAAGCGTTCGAGGTGTTGAAGGCGAAGCGCGCCGTGCACCTGCGGACCGAGGGCAAGCTGGCCGGGTGCTGGGTCATGCCGATTCAGGAGGATCTCGACTCAACTCCCAAGGCGCCAACACCCAACTCCCAACCACTCCCAACTTCCAACTCCCAAACGGACGAGGACGGGGAAGAACGCGAGAAGGTCATCGTCAGGTCCAACGGCGTCGTCACGTACGTCGGCAAGGACATCGCCTACCAGTTTTGGAAACTTGGTCTCCTGGGTCGAGACTTCAATTACCGCGAGTTTGCGCAGCGGCCGCAGGGGCCGCTGTGGGCGACATCCAGCACCAACGGCGCCGCCAATCATCCGCCATATGGTGGCGCGTCGTACGTCTACAACGTGATCGACGTCCGGCAGTCGTATCTGCAGAAGCTGCTGAAGCAGGCGCTCATCGCCGTGGGTCATCCCGAAGGTGCCCAGCGGTCGCATCATTTCTCGTACGAAATGGTGGCGCTGTCTCATGCCACCGCGCGGGAGCTGGGATTTGCGCCGGCGCCCGACTCGGAAGACGCCAAGCGGCCGTTCGTGGAAGTCTCGGGCCGCAAGGGCCTGGGCGTGAAGGCAGACGACCTGCTCGATACGGTGATCAAGAAGGCCGGCGACGAAGTCGCCAAGCGGAACCCGGAAGCGAGCGAAGCCGAGGTGGCGCGCACGGCACACATGATCGGTATCGCTGCCGTTCGCTACTTCCTCGTCAAGTTCTCGCGTGGCAAGGTCATCGCCTTCGACCTCGACGAGGCCCTCAGCTTCCAGGGCGAGAGCGGGCCTTACATTCAGTACGCCATCGTCCGCATCAACAACATCTTCCGGAAGCTGCAGGACCGCGACGGCCTCGACGAGGCCGCGATCCTCGCACCGCTGGCTACCCTTCCGCCCGGTGAGCTGGCCGGCGACAACGGACACGAGCTGTGGTCGCTCGTGCTCGAGGCGGCGCGTCTGGACGAAGTGGTCGAACAGGTGGTCGCCTCGCTCGAATTCTCGGTCCTGGCCAAGTACGCGTTTGGGCTTGCGCAATCATTCAACGCGTTCTACAACCTCCATCCAAGCCGCTCGTCGATCCTGAATGAAGAACGGGACGAGGCCCGCCGGTGGCGCGCGGCGGCGGTCATTTATCTGAGAAACCAATTGACCCGTGCATTGGACCTGATGGGAATCGCCGTTCCTGCGAGAATGTAGCCGTGCCCGTCATTGCCATCGCGCCGTGTAGCAAGCCACACGACTATGAGGCCGCCGTCGAGCGTGCCGGAGGCGAGGTCCTGCGCCTCGATCCCGCCGTGCACCGGCCTGCCGATGTGATCACGTCTGCCGATGGCCTGCTGTTGCCGGGCGGAGGAGACGTCCTCCCCTCGCTGTACGGCGAGGCCGCGCACACCAGGTTCGCGCCGGCAGAGAGCGGACGCGACGACTACGAGCTGGAACTCGCCCGTCGTGCCGTCGAAGCGAACATGCCGATACTGGCGATTTGCCGCGGCGCGCAGGTGCTGAACGTCGCCTGCGGCGGATCGCTCATGCAGCACATTCCCGACCAGGTGGGCACGTTGGTGAATCATGTGCTGCGTGAGCCGCCGCACGCGATCGCGCATGACGTCTGGATCACCAGCGGCAGCCTTCTCGAAACGCTGATGCGTGAGCGGCTCGAGGGTGACACCTGCGCCGTCAACAGCCGCCATCATCAGGCACCCGCTGCGCTGGGCAAAGGGCTCGTCGCCAGTGCGACCGCGCCCGACGGCGTCATCGAGGCGATCGAAGATCCGTCCAAGCGCTTCTGCCTCGGTGTGCAGTGGCATCCTGAGAACTTCTATCGCACCGGCGAGTTCCGCGCCCTGTTCGAAGGGCTCATCAACGCCGCCGGCAACAAGTCACGGTGACCGCCGCCGATCGTCTGCGCGCGCTGCTTGCTCGTCCTGGGATCCTGGTCATGCCCGGTTGCCACGATGCGATGTCAGCGCGGCTCATCCAGGAAGCCGGATTCGACATCGGTTTCATGAGCGGCTTCGCCGTGTCGGCGTCACGTCTCGGCATGCCCGATACAGGTCTGATCTCTTACGGCGAGATGGTCGAGCAGGGTGGCAACATCTGTAAGGCGGTCTCCATCCCGATGATTGGCGACGGCGATACCGGCTTCGGCAGCGCGCAGAACATCAAACGCACCGTCGAGGGCTACGCGAGCGCCGGGTTCGCGTGCATCATGCTCGAAGACCAGGTCGCGCCGAAGCGGTGTGGTCACACCGAAGGCAAGTCGGTCGTCGGGCGCGACGAAGCGCTGATGCGGATCCGGGCCGCCGTTGATGCGCGCAACGCCGGCACTGACATCCTGATCATGGCTCGCACCGACGCGCGCGCCTGTGTCAGTCTCGATGAGGCGATCGCGCGCTGTCTCGCGTTTCGCCAGATCGGCGCCGACATCACGTTTCTCGAAGCGCCAGTCTCCGAGGACGAGATGCGCCGCTACTGCGCCGAGGTGCCCGGGCCGAAGATGGCCAATCTGATCGAAGGCGGCAAGACGCCCCTGCTCTCCCCTGCTCACCTCGACGCGATCGGCTACACGATCGCGGTCTATCCGCTGACGATGCTGAATGTGTCGATTCAGGCGATGCGCGAGGCGCTGCGCCAGCTCAAAGGCGGTCAACCGGCCGCTGCCGCGATGGACTTCGATGCGCTCAAATCCGCTGTCGGGTTCCCGGAGTACTGCGCGGAAGAGGCGCGATACAAAGTCTGAGCAAGTTCCAGGTTCCTCGTTCCAAGTTCCAGGTTCCTCGTTCCAAGTTCCAGGTTCCACGTCGCTCGTTCCAGCGAACCCCGAACGTCGAACGCAGAACGTCGAACGCGAACCCGGAACCTGGAACCTGGAACGTGGAACCTGGAATGTCGTGGCCCTTGACTTGTTCTAATCTACTAGTACAATAGACCTGCATGGCTGATTGGGATTGGGCCCACAGCGTCAACCCCAAGGACCCCACGCCGCTGCACGCGCAGCTCGAACGCAGCATCCGCGTCGCGATCGGGTCGCGTCGTCTCCGCCCGGGCGATCAGCTGCCCACCGTTCGCGAACTGGCCGTCGCCCTTCGCATCAACGCCAATACCGTCGCGCGGGTCTATACGCATCTGGAGCGTTCGGGAGCGCTCGAGACCCGCCGCGGCGTCGGCACCTTCGTCGTTGACGCGCCCGACTCCACCCACAATCAGGCCGCGCGCGAGGCCGAGCTGCGCGCAATTGTGACGCGCGCCCTGGCCGAAGCCTCCGCCCGCGGGTTCACAGCGGCCGACCTCCGCCGCGAACTTCAGGCGATTATCAAAGGAGCATCGTCGTGATCCTCAACGTCGTGTCAGTCCTGGTCTTCATCGTGATTGCCGGAATCGGCATCGTGCTGACGGCCGCTACCGGATCGCCGACGTGGGT
>Ga0111538_10003680_pt1 | contig 21360 bp, 14 predicted proteins | sample SoiMethybrSBSTD1_FD_79669 | JGI IMG/M metagenome (GOLD analysis project Ga0111538, IMG submission 79669) | Bulk soil microbial communities from a Populus tree surrounding site in Tennessee, USA - Soil MetaG P. TD hybrid SBSTD1 (version 2)... | ecosystem: Environmental > Terrestrial > Soil >... | reverse complement strand
TTGGTCGGGTTTTACTTTTCAATGTGGGTGCTCCCCGCGGCGGCGCTGCTGGCGGCGATGGTTGTCGCAATCGCTCGCTCCAATTCATGGGGGGTGGTCGCGCCGGTGATGGCGCTCTGGTGCGTTTCGCCGCTGGTCGCCTGGTGGCTGAGCCGTCCGACGGTTCCACCGCGGCCCGATCTTTCCGATGAGGATTCGCTGTTCCTTCGCAGCACCGCTCGCCGCACCTGGCGATTCTTCGAAACGTTTGTCGGTCCGAGCGACAACTACCTGCCGCCCGACAACTTTCAGGAAGATCCGCCGCAGGGCATCGCCCATCGCACCTCGCCGACCAACATCGGCATGGGACTGCTGGCGACACTGGCGGCGCATGATTTCGGGTTCATTACGACCGCTGATCTTGCCGAGCGTGTGGACGCCACACTGACAACTGTCGAAGGGCTGGAACGCTTCGAGGGTCATCTCCTGAACTGGTACGACACGCAGACGCTGACCCCACTCGTTCCGTCCTACGTCTCCACGGTGGACAGCGGGAACCTTGGCGGCGTACTGCTGACTCTCTCGACCGGCCTCCGGCGTCTGGCGGCCGGACTCACGTCGCCCGAGAGCAGGGCACTGGCGACGACCCTGGACACACTCGCCTCCAGGGCCGTGTCGCTCTTCGACGGTATGGATTTCCGCTTTCTCTACGACTCGCAGCGCCAGCTTTTCACAATCGGATATCGACTCGCAGATGCTGACGGTCCTGGTCGCCCCGACCCGTCGTACTACGATCTCCTCGCCTCGGAGGCGCGCCTGGCCAGCTTTCTTGCGATCGCCAAAGGCGATGTTCCTGAGTCCCACTGGTTCCATCTGGGCCGCTCGGTGACCAGCGTTCGAGGCACGCCGGTGCTCTTGTCCTGGAGCGCCTCGATGTTCGAATACCTGATGCCCCTGTTGACGATGAGGAGTTATCCGGCAACGCTGCTGGACCAGTCATGCCGAATGGTCGTGCAGCGTCAGATTGACTATGCGAAGGCTCGCGGCATCCCGTGGGGCATCTCGGAGTGCGCCTTCAACGTTGTCGATCGACACGACACGTATCAGTACAAGGCCTTCGGCATTCCAGGCCTCGGGTTGAAACGCGGTCTCGGCGATGAGTTGGTCATCGCCCCGTACGCCACCGCGCTCGCCGCGATGGTCATGCCCGAAGAGAGCGTGGCCAACCTGAGGACCTTGACGGCGTTGAACATCGAGGGTGAGTACGGGTTCTTTGACGCCGTCGATTACACCAACCGGGGAGCTGCGCATCACGACGACGAGACACCCACACTCTCGGCAGATCGCACAGGAGCCGTGGTTCGCACCTACATGGCGCACCACCAGGGCATGACGCTGGTCGCCCTGGCGAATACGCTGCTCGGCGATGTCATGGTGCAGCGCTTCCATGCCGACCCGAGGGTACAGGCCACAGAGCTGTTGCTGCAGGAGCGCGTGCCGCGGCTCGCTCCGACGATCGAGCCGAGGCCTCTGGACGACATGCGGGTGGTCGCACCTCCTCCGGCCATGCCGGTTCGGCGTTATCGCTCGCCGCACACGGCGTTCCCGCACGCCCAGTTTCTGTCCAACGGCAACTACGTGTCGGTCATCACCAATGCGGGCGGCGGAACCAGCTTCTCCCGCGGCCTTTCCATCACACGCTCGAGGCGAGACGCCACCACCGACCCGGGCAGTTGCTTCATCTACCTGCGCGACGTCCGCAGCGGCGACGTCTGGTCAGCCACCTACCAGCCCACGACGAAGGAGCCGGACGATTACCTGGTCGAGTTCCGCGCCGAAAAGGCGACCTTCCGTCGGCGCGATGCCGAAATCTCCACGCGGCTCGAGGTCGCGGTTTCGACCGAAGATGACGTGGAAGTGCGCCGACTCACGGTCGTGAATCACGGCGCGCGAACGCGCGAGATTGACGTCACGAGTTACGTGGAGATCGTCCTGGCGCCGGCGGTCGACGATCTCGCTCATCCAGCGTTCGGCAAACTGTTTCTCGAAACTGAATATCTGGCCGGAAGCGGCGCGCTGCTCTGCCACCGAAGGCCGAGGGACTCCCGCGATCCGGCCACCTGGGCGGTCCATGTGCTCAGCCTGCAGGGACGGCCTCACGGCGCGCTCGAATGGGAAACCGATCGCATGCGCTTCCTCGGCCGCGGCCGCGACACTCGGATGCCGCGCGCCCTCGACGGCCGCCCCCTGTCGGGCACGACAGGCGTAGTTCTCGATCCTATCTTCAGCCTCCGCCAGCGCATCCGGGTCCTTCCCGGCGCGTCGGTGCGCATCTCATTCGCGACTGGCATCGCGGCGAGCCGCGAGGCCGCCGAAGCGCTCACCCACAAGTACCGGGATTCGAGCGCCGCGCCTCGAACCTTCGCGCTCGCCTACACCCATGCTCAGAGCGGCCTGCGTCACCTCGGCGTGTCCACCGACGATGCGTTGCTGTTCGAACGGCTCGCCTCGCGGCTCCTCTACGCTGATACCTCGCTGCGCGCCGACCCCGAGACCATCGCCTCGAACGAGCTGGGGCAATCGGCATTGTGGCAGCACGGCATCTCTGGTGATCTTCCCATCCTCCTGGTGAGAGTGACACAAGGGGAGGATGTCGGCCTGGTGAGCGAGGTGCTGCAGGCGCAGGAGTACTGGCGCCTCAAGGGTCTGAGCACCGATGTGGTCATCCTCAACGAGCAGCCGATGAGTTACCAGGACGAGATGCACGTGCAGCTCACGGCGCTCCTCGACAACGGCCTCTGGCGCGCCTGGAAGCATCGTCCCGGCGGCGCGTATCTCCTCAGGACCGATGTGATGGGGAAGGCCGAGCGGACACTCCTGGAAGTCGTCGCGCGCGCCGTTCTCAAGGGCGACGGTGGAGATCTTCGAGCCCAGCTCGCCACCGGCCATCCGGTGGCCTCCAGCGTCGTCACACCCGCATTCGCCGCTGACGCCTCAGTGGACGTGACAGATAGCGGCTTGAGCGAGGTCCAGATCGAGGTGCCGCCGCTGACGCTGGCAAACAGCCTCGGAGGCTTCAGTGACTCAGGCCAGACGTACACCATTGTGCTCGAGGGCGAGCAGGAGACGCCCCTGCCGTGGTCGAACGTCATCGCCAACCCGCATTTCGGAACCATCATCACGGGCTCGGGAGCCGCCTTTACGTGGTCCCAGAATAGCCGTGAGAATCGCCTGACATCGTTCGCCAACGACCCGAGCATCGATCCAACGGCCGAGGCCCTGTTTATTCGGGACGACGATTCCGGCGACGCCTGGTCGCCCACCCCTGGACCGATGAGGCGCACCGCGGCGAGTGGACGATTCCTCGTCCAGCACTCGGCAGGATGCACGCGCTTTTCACGAATCACTCGTCAGATTCGGCATCACCTCGATGTGTTCGTGGACCGCGACGACCCGGTGAAGTTCTCGCTGCTCACGCTGACGAACACCGGCGGTACTCCAAAACGACTGAGCATCTACGCGTATAACGACTGGGTGCTCGGCCCGCCGCGTGAAGATCAGCAGTGGCATGTCACGACGACGTACGAGGCAGAGACGGGTGCCATTTGCGCACGCAATGCCTACAACGAAGAGTTCGGGCATCGGATCGCGTTCGCGCACGCCAGTGAGACACCGCGGTCTGTGACCGCGAATCGTTCATCGTTTCTAGGCCGCAACGGTTCCGTGGCTCTACCAGCCGCTCTGCAGTTCACCTCGCTCGACGGCCGGGTTGGTGCCGGACTTGACCCGTGCGCGGTCCTGCACGTGCAAGTCGAGCTCGATCCTGGTGAAAGCCGGCAAGTCGGATTCATCCTGGGGCAGGGTACTGATCACGAGCACGTCCAGCAGCTGATTGCCCTTCACGGACACACGGAGGCCGCGGTCGATGCGTTGACCCGCGTGCACACCTTCTGGGACGCCTTCCTCGGGACGCTGCAGGTCCGGACACCGGACGACTCATTCGATGTGCTGATGAACCGGTGGTTGCTTTACCAGGACGTGAGCTGCCGTTTATGGACACGCTCCGGCTACTTCCAGCCGGGCGGCGCTTTTGGGTTCCGCGATCAGCTCCAGGACGTCATGGCGCTCTGGTACGCGCGCCCGGACCTTACGAGAGAGCATCTGATCCGGGCGGCAGGCCGTCAGTTCGTCGAGGGCGATGTTCAACACTGGTGGCATGAGCCGAGCGGTCGAGGCCTTCGATCGCGCTGTTCTGACGATCTTCTCTGGCTGCCTTACGTCACCGCCGAGTACATCCGGACCACCGGCGACTCCGGAATCCTGGACGAAAAAATTCCGTTCCTCCACGGACCGCTGCTGCCAGCCGATTCGCAGGAAGCCTACGGTCAGCCCAGCCCATCGGGCGAAGAGGGCACTTTGTTCGACCACTGTGTCCGGGCAATCGACAAGGGCATTACCTCAGGGATCCACGGACTCCCGCTTTTTGGCAGCGGCGATTGGAATGACGGCATGAACCGCGTCGGCGTCGAGGGACGGGGCGAGAGCGTCTGGCTCGGCTTCTTTCTCCACACTGTCCTCAGCGGCTTCGCCCCGCTCTGTCAGGCGCGAAAGGATCGCGTGCGGAGCGAACGATACCGGAGTGAAATGCGGCGCCTCGCCACCAGCCTGGAACTCTCCTGGGACGGTGAATGGTATCGCCGCGGCTACTACGACGATGGAACGCCTCTCGGGTCTGCGCAGAACGACGAGTGCCGCATCGATTCGATCGCGCAGTCGTGGGCGGTCCTGTCAGGAGCCGTGCCGCAGCGCTTCGCGGAGCGCGCAATGGACGCCGTTCGTGCGTTCCTGGTCGCCCGCGAGCCGAAGGTCCTGTTGCTTCTGCAACCTCCGTTCGATCGTTCAGCCCAGGAACCGGGCTACATCAAGGGGTACATTCCGGGTGTGCGGGAGAACGGCGGTCAGTACACGCACGCGGCTTTGTGGGTCGTGATGGCGCTGGCCCGACTGGGCAGCGGCGATGAGGCGGTCGAGCTGTTCCACATGCTCAACCCGATCAATCACAGCCGGTCCCCCGCCGACGCCGACCGTTACAAGACAGAACCGTATGTCATTGCAGGTGATGTGTACGCGCGGCCTCCGCACGCCGGGCGTGGCGGCTGGAGCTGGTATACCGGCTCGGCGGGGTGGATGTATCGGGCGGGTCTCGACAGCATTCTGGGACTCCGCCGGCGCGGATCCACTTTCGCTCTCGATCCCTGTATCCCATCGTCGTGGCCGGGCTACCAGATTGTCTGGACCCTTCTCGACACGCGTTATGAAATCACCGTATCCAATCCTGCGCGGCGGTCTCGCGGTGTCGCGAGCGCGACGCTGGATGGCGCCCTTGTCAATGCGGATGCCATCCCTCTGGCCATCGACGGCCGCACGCATCGCGTACAGCTTGAGCTCGGCGATCAATCGAAATCCCGACTCGTCTCGTAGGCCCGGGCTTCAGTAGGCCTGAGTCGTAGGCCCGAGCTTCAGCTCGGGCGAGAGGTACTCGTAACGCAGGACTTTAGTCCTGCCTATCCCGCCAGCGCCTCGGCCACCTTCTGAACCAGTGCATCGGCTCTGAAGGGTTTCTGAAGAAACCTGGCCTCGGCGTGAAGCACACCATGTCGGACGACCGCATCGTCCGTGTACCCAGACATGAAGAGGATGCGGCAGGCAGGCTGGAGTGTCTCAACGGCATCGGCGACGGCGCGCCCGCTCATCCCCGGCAGCACGACGTCGGTGAGCAGGAGATCGATCTTCACATCACGACGCTCGGCGAGTGCCAGAGCCTCGGCCGGATCGCCAGTCGCGTGCACGACGTATCCGCGCCGTTCCAGCACCTTCGTTACGAGCCGACGGACGCCGTCCTCATCCTCCAGCAGCAGCACACGAGCGGCGGAGTGTGGCGGGACGGGAGAGCCTCCCTCCGAGGGCACTTCAGCGATTTCACCAGTCGCCGGCAGATAGATCTTGAACGTCGTCCCGCACCCGACTTCGCTATAGACCCAGACGTGTCCCCCACTCTGTTTGACGATCCCGTAAACCGTGGCGAGCCCCAATCCCGTGCCACGGCCCTGCGGCTTCGTCGTAAAGAAGGGCTCGAAGATGCGGGCCTGGGTTGCGGCGTCCATGCCGTGACCAGTGTCCGAGACTGCCAGCATGACGTAGGGGCCGGCGGGAGTGGCCGCGTGGTGTTGCGCATAGGTCCCGTCAAGCGTGAGATCCGACGTTTCGACCGTGATGCGCCCACGACCTCCGGCCATCGCATCGCGGGCATTCATGACCAGATTCAGGAGTACTTGTTGCAGCTGCGCGGGATCGGCTTTCACACGGCCGCGCGCCCGACTGGTGGTGGTCACCTCGATGGTCTCGTCGACCAGTCGCCGCAGCATTGGCGCCATTTCGTCGACGACAGCGCTGACGGTCAGAACGCGAAGCTCGAACATCTGCTTCCGGCTGAAGGCCAGCAGTTGTCTCGTGAGCTCAGCTGCGCGTTCCGCGGCCCGATTGATTTCGCGTACGTCGTTCCGGCGGCCGTCGCCAATCTGAAAGCTGTCCGACAACAGCGTCGCATACCCCTGAATCGCCGTCAGCAGGTTATTGAAATCGTGCGCGATGCCGCCAGCGAGCTGACCAACAGCGTCCATCTTCTGAGCCTGCTGCAGCTGCACCTCGAGCAGGCGACGCTCGGTCACATCCTCGACCAGTACCAACCTGACACGCCGGCCTTCGACAGGAACCGGGCGGGATCGAATGAACACATCGATGATGCGGCCGTCCTTCGTTCGATGCCGCGCCGTCATGCTGTGCTCGGGCTGGCCTGACCAGGGTCGCTTCTCGAAATCGGCCAGGTCCTGGGCTGGCAGAAGGTCAAGGAGACTCAGGCGCGCGAAGTCCTCAGCCGTGTAGCCGTAGCTGTTGATGGCGGCATCATTGACTGTGATGAAAGCCAGCGAGTCCTCATCGAAGAGCCACATGGGTAGCGGATGCTGCTCAAAAAGCAGGCGATACTGCTGGACCGCGTCGAATTTCGCGCGACGCGAATAGGAGATCGCGACGATTGCGCCACCGAGCAGGCCAAACGCGATGACCCGCTGAACGTGGACGGCCATTGTGACCTCAGGCCGGATGAACTCGATTCCAACCGCTCCGACGACCATGCCTGCCAGCGCAGGCGCGGGACGAACGATCATCGCGACGGCCACGAATCCTGTGAGAATTGCGAGGCCCCGGGTTTGGCCAACAACTGGGATGAACCGCACGATCGCGACAACGACGAACATGCCGATGATGGCGATGCCGTACTCGAGGGCGGGGCGCCTGGGCGGCGCCGCCTTGCCGATCACGCGGGAGATCTCACACAGCTGATATCGGCCGCCGCTGGAAACCGGCCCCCTGGCAAGCCAACCAGTAGCGGGGTTCGGTGTGCATTTCCGCGCACTTTTGGCGGAGGGCTCTGCCTCGAAACGAGTAGTCTTGAGTCAACTCGAATGGATGATCAGTTTCAGGTGACGTGCCCGTACTGCGGCGAGGAAGTAGAGATCTACCTGGAACCGGAACTCACGGGGAGTTTCGTTCAGGACTGCGAAGTGTGCTGCAACCCGTGGCGGGTACTCGTGTCGAGTGACGGCGACGACCGAGTCGTCGACGTCACTCGAGACGATGGCTCGGAGTAGCTCAGCAGCCGGCGTTCGGTTTCACGACCAGCTGATTGACGACGCGGGTCACGCCTTCGGTGCCAATCGCGATGCTCTCCGCGCGCGTCTTGCCAGCCGCCGATGGAACGTTTCCCTTCAACGTCACAATGTGATTGCTGGTATCGCCGTCGATCGCGCTGCCTTTCAGAGTGGATTCGTCGAGGAGCTTGGCCTTCACCTTCGTCGTCACCCACGCATCGCTGCCGGCCTCTGCGACAGTCTCGGCCCCCCGCTTGGTGGCGTCGGCGACCTCTCGAGCGGCTTCTTTCGTCTTGTCGGCAGCTGTGTTGGCGACTTCCTTGGCGCTGTCGGCGATCTCGCGGCCCGCCTCGCGGCTCTGGGCGGCGGCTTTATCCGCGCCAGCTCGAGCATCGGCGGCAATCGCGTCCCCGGCTTCCTTGGTTTCTTCCCTGGCGTGCTCCGAACAGGCTGCGGCAGTCAGCATTAGCGCCGTCGCGACCACGATTCTTGAAACGCTCAGGTTACTTCTCATTCCATCCTCCGCTGCTGTCGAGTTCGCCTGCGGTGGAAAGCAATAATTCGGCCGGAATGCGTAGTGCCGAGGTGGGTCAGGAGCCCTTCTTCAACTCCGCGAGAAGCGCCTGCAGCATCGCCGCGTAGCGATCCTCGGCCGTGGAGAACATCTTGATGTATTCATCGAGCGACAACTTCTGACGCTTGAAGTCGTAGTCGAACACCACCGGCTTGACGCCGAGCTCGGCTCGATCAATCGGATCCTTCTCAGTCCTACGGCGCACTCTCAGTCCGTCGGCTGCCGCGTCCTCGATATAGACCTTGTCCTCGAGTCCAGCACCACTGAGATCAAGGTAGATGTCGCGGTAGGCCTTGTTGGCCAGCTTGAAGGTCATGGAGTCTGGAGCCGGATACTTGGCTCCGACGACGATGAGCTGCAGCCCTGGAATATTGAGAGCGGCCACGTAGAAGCCCGGATTGGTCAGGTCGGGAGCCGCGATGTTTTCCAGTTTCGCGGCGGCAAGAGCAGCGACGACTTGTTTGACCAGCGGTTCGGTCTTCGACGCCTGCGCGAATACCGAACCCGACCCGATCAGGAGAGCCGCTGCACAAAGGACAAACAGACGCACGGTCGCTCGACCTGCCGAATTCATAGTCGTTCCTTCCCTCCGCCTTGTGGACGAGCTTGTTCTATCACCCGCGTTTCCGGGCGTCAAGACGACAATCAGGGCTCAAGGGTTCGGTCGGAGTCAGGGCTGAGGGCGGCCTTGATTCGTTGCAGGGCCAAGGGCTAGGAACACGAAGTGCGAAGGAACCTCAGATGAACAGCGCATCCTCGTCGTCTTGACGGGAACGGTTGCGTCCGCCGCGGCCGTCGCGAATCACGCCGACCACGGTTCGGATCGCGCTGATGGCTGCGGCGATCGTCCCACCCTGGCGCAGCGGTCCGGTCACGACGGCCTGCAATGCGCTCAGCGACTCCTCGATCCGCAGCGCCACGTCGCCAAACAAGCGATCGACTCGCTCGACCTGGACGGTGGCAAGCGACGCCGCACGAGCCGCGTCGCGGGCGATGGCGTTCAGGTGGACGAAGGCCGGTTTGAGCTCCCGCTCAACCTGGTCGGCGAGCCGCTCAATCCGCCGCGCCAGTCGGCCCGCGGCTACGAGCAACACAATCAAAATGATCGACGTCGTCAGGGTTGCGAACGCGATGACGCCGAGGAACACTTCCCCCCAAAGACTCACGCGCGCTCCCGGGTCCGGGCTTGTTGGTACGCTTCGCGGCCGCGTTCGATCGCGTGGGCCAACGTCTCGCGGCCCTCGGCAACCGCCTGTCGTCCCTTTTCGGCCGCCGCGTTCGCCCGGTCACGGCCTTCGCGCGCTTTCTCTCCCAGGTATTCGCGGGTTTCCCGTCCAGTGGCCGGTGCATACAACAGCGCGACAGCGGCGCCGCTGATCGCACCAAGAATGAACGCCAGCATCACAGATCCCGAACCCGACCCTTCGTCCCGCGCCATTTGCAACCTCCAGCGACGCACCCGCTACCAGGCGAAGATTCCGACCTTCATCTCGAGAAACTTCTTCGGATCTTTCTTGACCTCGGCGAGGAACGCCTTCAACTCAGCCACGAACGAGCCGAACTCGCTCACGGTCTTGTTCATGTTCTCATATAACTGCTTGTCTTTCAGCAACTGTCCCACTGTGCCGTCGCCGTTGTTCAGACGCGCTACCAGTTCGTCTATGCGCTGCGTCAGCGAATCGATCCGGTTGAAAATCGCCGGGTCATTCAGCAGTTTGCCCGCGGTCCCCTGGCCGCTATTGAGCTTCGCGACCAGCGTATTGATGTTGCCGGTTGCCGAGGACAGATCGCGTGCGAACGCGTCGTCGTTCAGCAGCCGGCCAAGGCTGCCTTCGCCGGCTGAGAGCTTCCTGGTGATCCCCTCGACATTCTTGAGCGACGCTTCCAACGCGTTGGCGGTCGCCGGATCGTTCAGGAGCTTGCCAATCGAACCCTTGCCCTGCTTGATGCCCGTGGTCAACTCGTTGGCCGACGACACGAAGCGATTGAGCTCGGTATACAACTGCTCGTCGGTCATCAGCTTACCGATCGTGCCGCGTCCTCGCCGCACGTCCAGCAGGATGGCATTGAGCTCTTCGAGCCCCTTCCCGGCGGAGTTGGTGATGTCGCCAATCGCCATCGCCGGCGGGCCGTTGGGAACGTACCCCCACTCAGGAATCGGTGTTCCCGTTCTCGATGGGGTGATGTCGACGGCGCTTTCGCCCAGGAGTGAAATCGACCCAAGCGTAGCCATCGATCCCGTCGTAATGCGGTCGCGGAAGTCGTCGTTGACTTCGAAGATGACGTCCACCTGTTCACCACTTAGATCGACATCCTGGACCGATCCGACTTCCACCCCAGCCAGTCGAACGGGCGATCCGGCTTTCAGGCCGGCCACATTCGGAAAGCGCGTCTTGAGTGAGTATCGCTGCCAGAAAAAGCCCCGGCCCCCGGTCAGCATGATGATCGTCACGGCGGTGATGACGACTGCCGTGATCGACAACACGCCGACCTTGAGCTCGGACCAGGCAAGTGAGCGGGTGCGTGGCATTTCAGAATCCTCTCAAACAGCGATCGGGCCCGAGCGCTCGGCTAGGCAAACCAAGTGGTCACAAGTCGAGTCCGCGGCGCTCATGACAAGAACGTCTGCAAGTACTCGTCGGTCGAATGCCTCAGCGATTCGGCGTCGCCCTCAAAGTGCACCAGACCATCCTTCAGCATGATGAACTCCGTTTCGGCAGTCTTCTCCGCCGACGCCGGCACGATTTGCACCGATCCGTCTACCGAGCGAACAGCCATGTGTGTGGCGACGTAAAAAGCATCGCGAAGCTGGTGCGTCACGACGATCGAGCTGACTTCCTCCAGATCCCGTAGCTTGATGATTTCGTCGTCAACGGTCGTGGCCGTAATCGGGTCAAGTCCAGTTGTCGCCTCATCGTAAAGCAGGATTTGCGGCTTGAACGCCATCGCTCTTGCGATGGCCACGCGCCGCCGCTGCCCACCCGACAACTCCGACGGCATCTTGTCGATATGCTCGCCCAGGCCGACGAAGCCCAGCACTTCCTCGACTCGACGATGCACCTGCTCTAACGGCATATCGCTTTCTTCGTACAGCTTGTATCCGACGTTCTCCCGTACGGTCAGCGAGTCGAAAAGGGCGCCTTCCTGGAAAATCATACCGAGGTCGGCCCGAACGGGCATCATCTCCTGCTCAGTCAGTCGGTCAATTCGCTTGCCGTTCACCCACACGCTCCCGCTGTCGGCTCTCAACAGGCCGGTGATGATCTTGAGGGTCGTGGATTTCCCCGAGCCGCTCGCGCCCAGAATGATCACCGTATGCCCCTTGGCGAGCGTGAAGCTGACGTCCTCGAGCACCACCTTGTCGTCGAAGGCCAGGGCCACGTGCTCAAAGCGCACCACCGGTGGATCGGCGACGCCTGACACCGTGTCCCTTCGGTCGCGCGCGACCGCCATCGGGCTCATCGAGCCGTTCCCATCTGCTAATTCCTAACCCCTAACCTCTAACCTCTAACCTCTAACCTCTAGTACATGACCGACGTCAGGATCTGCGTCACGAAGTAGTCCATCGCAATGACGCCCACCGAGCCCGCAACGACGGATACGGTGGTCGCTCTTCCGACTCCGGCCGTGCCGCCCTTGGTCCGAAGGCCCACGTGGCACGCGACGGTGACGATGACAAATCCCAGCACGAACGGCTTGATAATTCCCATCCAGACATCCTGCATGAACAGCGCCTGAAGAATGGACGACCAATAGAGCCCGGACGACACCTGGAGCTGCAGGTTGGCGACAATCCAGCCGCCGACGATGCCGACGAAGTCGGCGATTACCGTCAGCACCGGAGCCATGAGAATTCCCGCCATCACGCGCGGCACGACGAGCTTGCGAATCGGGTCGGTGCCGAGCGCGCGGAGGGCGTTGATCTGATCGGTCACGACCATCGACCCGAGTTCGGCAGCGATCCCCGACCCGATCCGCCCCGTCAGCATCAGGCCGGTGAGCACCGGGCCGAGCTCCTTGATCATCGACGCGCTGACGAGCCTTCCGACAAATGGGCGCGCGCCGAATTGATCGAGTGTCAGGCCCGTCTGGAGGGCCATCACCGCACCGGTAAAGAAACCGGTGAGGACGACAACCGTGAGTGACTGCACGCCGATCGCATCGAACTGCTCGATGATGTCGTGCCGATAGAACGGCGGCGTGAACATGGCGCGAAAGGTCGCGAAGGTGAGGAGGATGTAATCCTGCACCTCGAGCGCCGCTTTCTTGAGTCGATCCTCGATGTAAGACAGCACGCGCGGATCAGGCCCTTCTCACCGGCCAGCGCAGGACAAGCTCAGGATTGCGCAGACGTTTGATCTCATCGCGGAGAGACGCGGCCTTCTCGAAGTCCAGGTTGGTCGCCGCCGTCCGCATCTGGTTCTGCAACCCGGCAATGTGAGCGTCGAGCTCGGCCTGCGATCTGAATTGCTCGGTGCCATCCTCCAGGCCGGACGGCCGGCCTGGTGTGGAATAGTCGCGCTCGTACACGCTCGACATCACGTCATCTATCTGTTTCACGATGGATTGTGGCGTGATCCCATGCTCCACGTTGTAGGCCTGCTGGAGGGTCCGGCGACGGTCGGTCTCGCTGATGGCGACGCGCATCGACTGGGTCACGGTATCAGCGTACATGATGACGCGACCGTTGACATTGCGGGCGGCACGGCCGGACGTCTGAATCAACGATCCGGCAGAACGGAGAAATCCCTCCTTGTCCGCGTCCAGGATCGCCACCAGGGACACTTCCGGCAGATCGAGCCCCTCGCGAAGCAGGTTGATCCCCACGAGCACGTCGAATTCACCCCGCCGCAAATCCCTCAGGATTTGCACGCGTTCGAGGGTATCGATGTCCGAGTGAAGATACCGCACTCTCACGCCCAGTTCCTGATAGTACTGCGTGAGGTCCTCGGCCATCCGTTTGGTCAGGGTCGTGACCAGAACCCGCTCTCCGCGCGCGGCACGAGCCCGTATTTCCTGCAGCAGGTCGTCCACCTGCCCTTTGACCGGCCTGAGGTCGATCGGCGGGTCAATCAGGCCGGTCGGTCGGATGATCTGCTCCACCACCACGCCGTTCGATTTCATGAGCTCGTACGGGCCAGGAGTCGCGGAGACGAACACGACCTGACTCACGCGCTGTTCCCACTCCTCGAAGTTCAGTGGCCGGTTGTCGAGCGCGGATGGGAGCCGGAATCCATACGCGACCAATACTTCCTTACGAGACCGATCGCCGTGGTACATCCCACGGACCTGGGGAACGGTTTGATGGCTTTCGTCGACGACGATCAGGGAGTCGGGCGGAAGATAGTCCAGCAGTGTCGGCGGCGGCTCGCCAGGCGCCCGACCGGTTAGGTGCCTGGCGTAGTTTTCGATGCCGTGGCAATAGCCGATCTCGTTCATCATCTCGAGATCGAACATCGTCCGTTGGTGCAGCCGCTGCGCCTCGAGAAGCTTGCCCTCGCCCTCCAACCTGGATCGATACCAGGTCAGCTCTTCCTTGATCGTCTGGACGGCCCGCTTCGTCCGTTCGCGCGGCGCCACAAAATGCGACTTCGGATAGACCGCAATCTTGTCGTGCCGCCTGAGCGTCTTGCCGGTCAACGGATCGAACGAGGAGAGGCCGTCCACTTCATCACCGAACAGCTCGATGCGCAGGCCCTGTTCCTCGTACGAGAGGTAAACGTCCACGATGTCGCCGCGGACCCTGAAGGTGCCCCGGCTGAAGTCGGTGTCGTTGCGTTCGTATTGAATCTCGACCAGTTTGCGCAGGATCTCTTCGCGACTGATGCGCTGTCCCCGCTCGAGCGGCAGGAGCATCCCGTAGTACGCCTCCGGCGAGCCCAGTCCGTAAATGCACGAGACGCTGGCGACGATGATGACGTCGCGCCGTTCGAAGAGCGACCGGGTCGCCGACAGACGCATCCGGTCGATCTCGTCGTTGATGGTGGATTCCTTCTCGATGTAGGAGTCGGTGGCCGGCACGTACGCTTCGGGCTGGTAATAGTCGTAATAGCTGACGAAGTACTCGACCGCGTTTTCGGGAAAGAACCGGCAGAACTCCTGGTAAAGCTGCGCGGCCAATGTTTTATTGTGGACCATGACCAGCGTCGGGCGGTTGACCCGGGCGATGGTCTGGGCCATCGTAAACGTCTTCCCGGAACCGGTGACGCCGAGCAGCACCTGGTGACGGTCGCCCCGATCCAGACCTTCGGTCAGCTCCTCAATCGCACGGGCCTGGTCCCCCGCCAGCACGAAATCAGAGACCAGCGTGAAGCGGTCGTAGACGGAAGCCATGTGAACTGATGATCGTACCACAGTGATCCCTACGTATAATCCAGAGAGATGCGGTGTCTAGCCGTCTGTCAGGACGAACTCGTCATCCGAATGCTCGACGAGATCCTTCTTCCCGGGTTCGAAGTCGAGTTCATTGTCGAGAATCGGCCGGCAGCCCGACGGCTCCACGACGCCGGAGTCCACGTGATTGCGGGTGATCCCCGCCGCACCGACACGTTCGTCAAGGCAGATCTCGGCCCCAGCACCTGCGTCATCATCGAAGACAACGGGCGACGAAGCCCAAAGCGGATTCTGGAGGCCGTGCGCGACGCCGGCGGCACATTGGTGTACGTGTTGGGCATCGGCACGGCATCGACATCGAAACGGGCCGAGGAGTTTCATGCCGAGTTCCCCGATGTCTCCTACCTGGCGATGTCTGAGCTGTTCGGCGGACCCCTGCTGACAGAATTCAGCCGCTCACTCACGCGCGCGCGGGTGCAACAGTATCAGCGCTACTTTGCCGACGGCGACCGCGTGCTGATCATGCTGCACAACGACCCCGATCCCGATGCCATGGCCAGCGGCCTCGCGTTGCGGAACCTGCTCCGGCGCACGAAAGCCACGGCGATCATCGGTGCCATGCAGGGCGTGACGCGGCCGGAAAACCTCCGGATGGTGAACCTGCTCGACATCCATGTCGAACACATCACACCGGCGGCGCTTGGGGAGTTCGACCGCATCGCCATGGTCGACGTGCAGCCTCACTACTTTGGCGAGCTGATCGACCGCGTCGATCTGGTGATCGATCACCATCCCGAGCAGCCTGGCTACACCGCCCTCTTCAAGGACATTCGAACCGACTACGGATCCACGTCGACCATCCTCACCGAACATTTGCGCGCGGTCGACGTGAACATCTCGGAGCGGACGGCGACGGCCATGCTGTACGCTATCAAGTCCGACACCTTGTTCTTCAACCGCCAGACCAATCGCGTGGACATCGAGGCCTTCTCCTACCTGTACCCGCTCGCCGACGCGGCACTCATCACCAAGATGGAAGGCGCTGAAATCACCTCCGATCGTCTTTCCTATGTGATGGAAGCACACCGAACGGGCACGCTCGTGGACCAGGTGTTCTGCGGCTTTCTGGGCGTGCTGCCGCGCGAAGACTTCATCCCCTACGTGGCAGACTTCTTCCTGCAGCTCGAAGGCGTCAAATGGACCTTGATTGCGGGCATTGTCGGCGACTCGTTGATCCTGTCGGTGCGCAATCTGGGATACATGAAGAATGCCGGAGAGTTCGTGCGGCGGTACTTTGCCGATCTCGGGAGCGCAGGCGGCCATCGCGCCATGGCGAAGGCGGTCGTCCCAATCCAGGCTTTCCGTCAGAAGTACGGCGAGACCGAAGCCACGGCGATCACGGCGCGACTGCACGACCTGGTCGAGCAGTTCCTCCACGAAGCACCGGTCGCGGAGAAGCGGCTAGACAAAGTTCGAGGGTAGGCAATTCCTAATTCTTTAGCGCCTGGTCGAGATCCTCGATCAGATCCTCGACATCCTCGAGGCCGACCGACAGGCGCAGCATGCCCTTGGTCACGCCGGCGCCCACCAGCTGCTCGTCGGTGTATCCCCACTGCGAGGTCAGTACGGGCATGCTCATCAGGCTCTCCACGCCGCCAAGGCTGGCGGCGCGCTTGATCACTGACAGCCGATCGTAGACCCGCTCGGCTCGATCGAAGCGGCCGTCCAGGTCGAAACAGACCACTCCGCCAAACCCGGTCATCTGCCGGCTGGCAATCGCATGGTCTGGATGGCTTGTGAGCCCCGGGTAGTACACCCGGCTCACGCGGCGGTCCTGCGCGAGGTGTTCCGCCACCCGCTGAGCGCTCGCGTTGTGCCGCGCCATTCTGAGCGGCAGCGTCTTCAAGCCGCGTCCGAGCGCGTAAGCGCTGTAGGGATCCATGACCGCGCCGATCAGCCGGCGCGTGCTCTCGATCCGATCGATCTGGACTCTCGGTCCGGTCACCACCCCCCCGGTGATGTCGCTGTGGCCGTTCAGGTATTTGGTCGCGCTCTGCATGGCCAGATCGACGCCGAGCGCGAGCGGTTGCTGATTGACGGGGCTCGCAAACGTGTTGTCGAGAATCGAGAGCACCCCCCGTGCGCGGCAGGCCTCGGCGATGCTCCGGATGTCCAGACAGCGAAGCGTCGGGTTGGTCGGCGACTCGAACCACAGCACTCTCGTGCGTTCGTTGAGCGCAGCCGATGGATTCGCCAGCTGCTCGAGCGAGACAAATCGGCACACCACGCCGAACTTCGTCAGGACATCCTGCAGAAGATGCAACGTGCCGCCGTAGATTGCCGCGCTGCAGACCACTTCATCGCCGGCGCGCAGGTGCGTCATCACGATCGTCGTTGTCGCGCCCATCCCGGAGGCGAACAGCAGCGCCGACTCAGCTCCGTCCAGTACGGCCAGTTTTCGCTCCGTGCTCACGATGGTGGGATTGGCGTAGCGAGAGTAGATGTACTTCGACGATCGCCCCTCGTTGTAGGCCACGACCTCTTGCGCGCTCTCGAAGATGAACGTCGACGTGCCGTAGACCGGGGTCGTCAGCGGGACAATGTCTGCAGGGTCACCCAGATCGCGCTGGCCGGCGTGAATCAATTTGGTGGCGGGACCGCTCATGCTTCAGTCTCAGCTCTCAGCTTTCGCTCTCAGCTTTCAGCCTGCTAATGTCTACCTACACACTTCGAACTTCGACTTCTAACTTCTAACTTCTAATTTTCTTCTGCCCCACCCGATCCCCGCTCGCTCCAACGACCGGCTCGATGAACTGGCGATAGGCGTCTTCGTAACCGCGGCTGAGTAGCTCGTCGAGGGTCTGATGACGGTGCGATCGAGCATCGAAAGCCCCGCCAAAATCGAAGGGCCCGATCGGATTGTGGGCGGGCCGAATCGTGAAGATTCTTGGCCGTCCTTCCTCACGCTGCGCCGCGAGATCGCGAACCATGGCCGATTCGGACGACTGCAGATACTCGCCAAAGCGCCCAAGCGCATCGAGCCGAACGGGTTTCAACGTATGCGGACCTGCCGCGTCTGGCGAAGCCGAGACGAGCAGGATCTGGGTGACATCGAGTCGCGCTAGCTCCTCGAGAATCCGAGTCAAGCTCGAAGGTCGGTCGGCGATCCGATGATGTTCGCCCCGCCAGTGCGACTCGGGTGCAAACCTGATCGTGTGGAATTCGGTCAGCTGCGGAATCGCGAGCGCGCCGGAGAGGGCATCCGTGAGATGCTGCCCCGCCACGCCTCCGAGGTCCTGGACCTCGGCCTGCCGCGCCTCGATCTCTTCTGGGGTGGATCGGCGCATGAGGTCGCGTCGCCGATCCGCGCCCACCAGCGCAAACACGAGATCGCGATGTCCGTCCACGTCGTGGACGCCGATCACGAGCTCTCTGAATCCGGGCTGCCCGAGATTTTCGGAGAGCATCTCCACGTAGCGGCGTCCCAACTCGGCCGGCTCGGGTTCCCTGAGCTGCGCCGCCCCGCGCACGAGATCCCACATCACTGACCAGCTATGGGAAACGATGCTGTGAGCGGACAGCGGGGCCCGCACGACGCGCCACCAGAAGGGCCCCTGTCCCCGGCGATCCTCGCCAGACGATCGGCTGGTTGCGAGCAGAATTCCCGCAGTCACGCCCATAACGATGAGGACGAGCCGCGGAAGCCACGTCGGCAGCGCCGTTGAGGCGAACGCCCGTTCCGCAAACCCGACGTACTGCGAGACCAGACCACCGGACGCCTCAATGCCGATAATCTTCAGAACGAAATCGATCGGAAACACAACCAGGCCGGCCGCCACGACGGCGATCGGAACGAGCACGATCCCGACGGACACGACCAGCGCCGCGACCAGTACGCGAAGGGTCGGCCGCCACCCATAGAATCCGCGCACCGCGTGGGCCCGCCAGAATCCCCGATCGTCCCAGAGTCGCGCTCCACCATCCACGGCCGCGAACAGCGCGCCGACCACTCCGACGCCACGACCAGCGACCACGTCGAGCTTGACGCCTGCTTCATGAAGGGCTCGGAGCACGCCCGCGTGATAGGCGCCAGCCGTGCCGATGCCGGTGAGGACGAGCGCGGTGCGACGTTGCGGTGAGTAAGGCTCGGCGGAGGATCCGAGGCCCCGCTCCCTCATCCCTGCGCTTCGTCGTGGATTGTGAGGAGCTTGAGGATTTCGAACTGCCGCATGCCGCCCGGCGTCACCACCTTCACGGAATCGCCCGGCTCCTTGTTGAGGAACGCCCGTCCGATCGGCGAGGTGGTGGAAATGAGGCCCTTCGTCGCGTCAGCGTCCTCTGGCATGACCAGTTGGAAGACGAGCTGCTCGCCGGTGCTCTCCTCAACGGTGACCGTGGATCCGAAACCGGCCCGGTCGGTGGGAATGCGATCGATGTTGATCAGCGCGATCTCGGCCACGCGCTTCTGCAGCATGCTGATCCGCGACTCGACCAGCCGCTGGCGTTCTTTGGCGGCCTGATACTCGGCGTTCTCGCGCAAGTCGCCGAGCTCGCGCGCCCGCTTGATCTCCTTCGGCAGCTCGAGCTTCAACTCGATGTTGAGGGTATGTAGTTCGTCTTCGAACTTCTTGATCAGTCGCTCTTTCATTGAGTCGCCCATGGGATCGGCTCGATGGTACCACAGTATTATTGGGTCATGAGTCGCATCACCAGCCGTCAGAACGCGGCCGTGACGCGCTATCGCAACGTCGCACGAGGTCACGATTCGAGCGTGGTTCTGCTCGACGGTCCGCATTTGATCGGCGAGGCGCTCGCGGCAGGGTTAACACTGCGGCATGCGATGGTGCTGAGCGATGCTCGACCTGACGTCGCGGCGCTGGCTGGGCGGCTCAGCGAGCGTGGTGTCGAGGTCGCGTCGGTCACGGTGCCCGTTCTCGCTGCCGCGAGTCCCGTGCGGACACCAAGCGGTATCGTGGCGCTGGCCGATCGGCCCTCGATCGGAGACGGACGTGTCTATGGATCGGAGCCGCTCCTGCTTGTCGCTTGCGACGTTCAGGACCCTGGAAACGTCGGCGCGATAGTGCGGGTCGCCGAAGCGGCTGGCGCTTCCGGTGTGGTCGCGGCGGGAACCTCAGCCGACCCTTTTGGATGGAAGGCTCTCAGAGGGTCGATGGGCAGTGCACTCCGCCTGCCTCTTGCCCTCAATCGCAGTTCCACGGAAGCGGTCGTAGACGCCCGTCGTCATCACTGCCGCATCGTGGCGGCGATGCCGGCAAACGGACAGTCGATGTTTCACGCCGATCTGACAGGACCACTCGCCATCCTCATCGGCGGTGAGGGACCGGGGCTTTCTCAGTTCCTCCTCGACGAGGTTGAGGAACACATCACCGTCCCCATGCGGCCGCCGGTGGAGTCGCTCAACGCAGCGGTCACCGCCGCGCTGCTCCTGTACGAAGCCCGGAGACAGCGAGAAAGTCGAACCGTCTGACGTGGATTCACTTTTTCCGGACGAGCCCGGCGCCACTACAAACGCGAACGCCCCGCTCGCCGAGCGGATGCGGCCACGCACACTGGACGAGTTCGTGGGCCAGGAGGATCTCCTCTCCGCCGGCAAACCCTTGCGGGAAGCAATCTCGCGGGATCTGCTTCAGTCGCTCATCCTCTGGGGGCCGCCAGGTACCGGGAAGACCACACTCGCCCGCATCATTGCCGATACCACCAAGGCCCGATTCGTATCGTTCAGCGCGGTGCTCACTGGCATCAAGGAGATTCGCGATGTCATGGCCGAAGCCGAGCGTCTGAGACGATCGACGGGGCGCCGGACCATCGTCTTCATCGATGAGATTCACCGCTTCAACAAAGCGCAGCAAGATGCGTTTCTCCCCCGCGTCGAAGCCGGTGACATCGTGCTCATCGGCGCGACGACCGAGAACCCATCGTTCGAGGTCAATGCCGCGCTGCTGTCGCGATCCAAAGTATTCGTGCTGCGCGGGCTGTCGGTGGACGAAATCGAGATGATCGTGACGCGCGCGCTGACGAACACAGAGCGCGGGCTCGGCGCTCAGACCGTGAAGGCCGATGCCGACGCGATTCACGCCATTGCTGTCTACGCGAACGGAGACGCGCGATCGGCGCTGAATCTGCTCGAGCTGAGCGTGGGCGCCGCGCCGGTCGTCAACGACGAACGCCAGCTCAGCACCCCTTTGGTGCAACAGGCCATCCAGCGTCGGATGCTCCTCTACGACAAGTCGGGCGAGGAGCACTACAACCTGATTTCGGCGCTGCACAAGTCGCTGCGCAACAGCGACCCGGATGCTGCGGTGTATTGGCTCGCACGGATGGTTGAAGCCGGAGAGGACCCGCTTTACATAGCCCGACGACTGGTGCGGTTTGCTTCAGAGGATGTCGGGAACGCCGATCCCCAGGCTCTGACCATCGCCGTGGCGGCAAAGGAGGCGGTGCACTTCATCGGCATGCCCGAAGGAAACACGGCCCTGGCGCAGGCCACCCTCTATCTCGCCACGGCTCCCAAGAGCAATGCCGTCTACGAGGCGTACAACCAGGCTGCGGAGGATGCGCGCACGAGGATCGCCGAGCCGGTGCCTCTCCACTTGCGAAACGCACCGACCAAGTTGATGAAGGATCTCGAGTACGGCAAGGGTTATCGCTACGCGCACACCGAACCCGACGCGGTTGCCGATATGTCGTGCCTCCCCCAAGCTCTCGAGGACCGGAAGTACTACAAGCCGACCGAGCGCGGATTCG
>Ga0111538_10003678_pt1 | contig 21362 bp, 22 predicted proteins | sample SoiMethybrSBSTD1_FD_79669 | JGI IMG/M metagenome (GOLD analysis project Ga0111538, IMG submission 79669) | Bulk soil microbial communities from a Populus tree surrounding site in Tennessee, USA - Soil MetaG P. TD hybrid SBSTD1 (version 2)... | ecosystem: Environmental > Terrestrial > Soil >... | reverse complement strand
TGAGTTGCTCCGATGGAAGTGTATCGGTCGGCGGCGGCGCGGCTAGGTGTTGTCGTCCTCGCACTTGGCGGTAGTTGGGTGCTTGTCGCCGCAGCGACGGCGGTGGCGGCGATCAGTGCTGCTGGACGAACGCGCACGTGAAGGTCAACGTTCGGGCCGCCGCCGGCGCGAAGTGAGCCCGCAATACGCAATAAGAAAGAATAAGGACCGCCGCGGAGTGGCCCGGCCATTCACCCCAGCCTCCTTGGGTGCTACACTGTTAACAGCTATCTATCGAGACTGAACAAAGGAGCTAGGAATGTCGAACCTCAGGAGCTGGACTTGGCGAGAAGTCACCATCGGCGTCGTGGCTGTCTCCGGACTTCTGGCTCTGCCGCTGTCGGCACTGGCGGCCGAACCGACGGCCACCCCAACGTTTACGAAGGATATCGCACCGATCTTCCAGGCCAAGTGTGAGGCCTGTCATCGTCCGGATTCGATCGCGCCGATGTCACTCGTGACGTTTGCCGAGACCCGTCCATGGACGGCGTCCATCAAAGCGCGTGTCGCCGCTCGGCAGATGCCGCCATGGCATCTCGACAAGAACGTCGGGATTCAGGATTACAAGAACGATCGTTCGTTGACCGACCAGCAGATCGACACGATCGTGCGTTGGGTCAACGCTGGCTCGCCGCAGGGCGATCCGAAGGATATGCCGCCGGCGGTGAAGTGGCCGAATGAGCAGGGCTGGAACTACGCGGCTCGTTTCGGGCAGACCGAACCGGATCTGATCGTCAGATCAACGCCGTGGACGCAGAAGGCGGGCGCGCAAGACGCGTGGTGGAAGCCGGTCGTCGACACCGGGCTCACCGAGCAGCGCTGGGTTCGGGCGATTGAAGCGCGTCCCTCGACGGTCAAGGGTCGCAAGATCGTGCATCATGCGCTCGCATATCTGCAGCAGACTGAACCGCCCAATCCAGGCGCGCCATCGACCGGCGGTCTCTTTGGCGCGGGCGGGCTGTTCATGGAATGGGCGGTCGGCAAGGAAGGCGAGATGATGCGCCCGAACTCCGGGAAGCTCATGATGCCCGGCTCCAAGATCACCTGGGACATTCACTACTCGAACGGCGGTGAAGACATCACCGATGTCGTCGAACTCGGCATCTACTTCTACCCGAAAGGGCAGGAGCCGAAGTATCGCCAGCAACTCGGCCTCTACGGCACCGACCGGGAAATGGGCGGCGGCATCGACCTCGCGCCGAACGCGATTACCGTGAATGAGGGTTTCCACGTGATGCGTCAGGCGGGTCGAGTCGAGAGCTTCCAGCCGCACATGCATCTGCGTGGCAAGGCGATGTCGCTCGAAGCGATTCTCCCGACCGGACAGAAGCAGGTGCTGACATACGTGCCGAACTTCCAGTTCCAGTGGATGAATGTGTATGTGTATGGCGACAATTCGGCGCCGCTGCTTCCGAAGGGAACAGTCCTTCACATCACCTCGTGGCACGACAACACGACGGCCAACAAGAACAATCCCGATCCGGATCAGTGGATTGGCTACGGTGATCGTACCGTCGACGAGATGTCGCACGCGTGGATCAACATCACCTACATGAGCGACGAGGACTTCGCGGCCGAAGTCACGGCGCGCAAAGAGGCACTGAGCAAGACCACACAGCAGCAGTAATCTCTTCTTTCGGAACGAGGAGGCCGCGTTCGAGAGGACGCGGCCTCCTCGTGAAGTTTTCGGACGCTTTTTTCCCTCGATCCCTGCCTTGATTCTTGCAATCTGAAGGAGCACGTGGAATGTCAGTGTACAGGTCGGTCATTGCGGGCCTCGGCGTGGCGGCTGTCGCCGCCGGCGCGATGCTCACCGGGTCCGGTCAGACCCCCGGTCCGGGGGTTCAACCGCAGTTGCCTGGGGCACCGATGGCGACCGTCAATAGTTTTGTCACCCCGAGACTTGAAGGATGGGTCCGGAACAGTGATGGGACGGCGACCATCATCGTTGGATATTTCAATCGCAACCAGAGCCAGATCCTCGACATCCCGATCGGGCCCAACAATCGAATCGAGCCGGGAGGCCCGGATCAGGGTCAGCCCACGCATTTCCTGACCAACCGTCAGTGGGGCATGTTCTCGGTGACGGTTCCGAAGGACTTCGGCAACAAGAAACTCACGTGGACTGTCGTGGCAAACGGTCAGCCAGCGTCGATCACCCTTTGGACGAATCCTCCGTATCTGGTGAGTCCGTTCCTCAGCGAGTTCACCGGCAACACACCGCCGGTGGCGAAGTTCGAGCCTGCCGGTCCGGAACTGAAGGGACCGCCACGCGGCATCGCCAAGACCTATAGCGCGGTCGTCGGCACGCCCCTCACGCTGACGTTGTGGGTCAAGGACGCACCCGCCACAATCACGGGTGCGGGACGGAGTGGACCTGAGCCTGGTGCCGCCGCTGCGCCCGCTGGCACGGCTGGACGCGGTGCGCAGCCCGGGGGACCTGGTGGTGCTGGCGCTCCTGGAGCTGGCGGCCCGCCTGCCGGAGGCCCTGGGGCTGCGCCTGGCCGAGGAGCCCCTGCAAGTGGTCTGCGGATGAGTTGGGCGATGTATCGCGGACCTGCTGAGCCGAAGTTCGCCAACGTGAGACCGACCATCGACGCGGCGGCCGATGGCAAGGCCGAAACCACCGTGACGTTCGCCCAGCCAGGTGAGTATTGGCTGCGCGCCCAGTTCAATGACGCGTCGGGAGACGGTGGCGGCGGCGATCAGTGCTGCTGGTCGAGCGCCCTGGTCAAGGTGATCGTCAAGTAGGAAGCCTGGAGGATCCGCGGCCAGGGTCGTGGATCCTCATACTCGTCGCGCTGGCCGTACTCTCCGCACTCGCCGTACTCTCCGCACTCGCCGTACTCTCCGCATTCGCCGTACTCTCCGCATTCGCCGCATTCGCCGTACTCTCCGCATTCGCCGTACTCGTAGCGCAGGACTTCAGTCCTGCCCTACGAGAGTGCCCCGTACTCGTCGTGCGGGACTTCAGGCCTAACCCTTAGGGGTCCTCCGGTCCAGCCTCTGCCTAGAGCCTCCCAATAACTCGAGTGACCTGCCCTGTCACACCCCCCGCCTAGACTTGGCCCATGAGCGTTCAGTCCCAACCAGTTGGCAGGGGATGGGTCACCTTCCCCGGCGGCGAACTCGAAGGCAAGCCGCCAAAGGTGATGTGCCGCGCGTGCCGCGAGCGAGCGAACCACGCTGGCACCCTTTGTTTCCAGTGCTATCGGGCAGAGCTCGAGCGGGAGCGGGCGTTAAGGGCCGCCGCGTCGCTCGACACCGCCTCCGAAGCGCGGTTCCAGTCAGCGCTGCCGTTCGAGCCGGTAAACCAGCCGCGCCTCCAGAGACTGCGCGCCGATCGCGCTGCAGCTCGAACTGCGGCCATACAGACCGGGTCGGGGCGTTTCATCGATCGGCAGCGCCGCGCCCAGATTGCCGCCCGTCATGCGCTGCAGCGCATCGCGGCTACTGCAGTGAACCCAGTGAACCCAGTGAACCAGGTGAACCTGGTGAACCAAGTCTCTTTCGACTCGGCCGTTCACGCCGCCCTGCTTCAATTGCCCGACTCGTGGCTTCCCTTCGTACTGTCCCGATAGGTCATCACTGGAGCATGAGATACTGGTGCCCATCGAACCACTGATTGCGATCGGCATCCTCTTCGCGCTCGCCACCGGCGTGCTGATTGGCTTTCTGGCCGGGCGCCCGGCGCTCGCGCGTCTTCGCACCGAGCTGGAGAAGGATCGCATCATCCACGCCGAGCGCTTGAAGGCGTATCAGGATTCCGAGATCAAACTGCGCGAGACGTTCCAGTCACTGAGCGCCGAAGCGCTGCAGGCCAATAGTCGGACGTTTCTGGACCTTGCCGAGACGCGTCTTCGCGCCGCACGAACGGAGGCGACCACCGACATCGATGCGCGCAAGAAGGCCATCGAAGATCTGGTGGCACCCCTGCACAAGACGCTCGAACAGGTTGATCGCGAGATCAAAGACTCGGAGCGTCGTCGAGTGGAAAACGGCGCCCAGCTGTTGCAGCGCATCGCGTCGCTCGACACGATGAGCCAGGGCTTGCGCAGCGAAACGGCGCGGCTGGTGGACGCGCTGAAGCGTCCAGGCGTGCGCGGCCGCTGGGGGGAGCTCCAGCTAAAACGCGTGGTCGAGCTCGCCGGCATGCTGGATCGCTGCGACTTTGACGAGCAGGAAACCTTCAGCGCTGATGAACGCCGCATGCGTCCGGATGTGGTCGTCCATCTCCCCGGCGGCAAGCACGTGATTGTGGACGCGAAGGCTCCGCTCGACGCGTATCTGAAGGCACTCGACGCGCCCGACGAAGCCAGCCGGCAAGTGCTCCTTGCCGACCACGCGCGACAGGTGCGGGCGCATCTCACGCAACTGTCGGGCAAAGGCTACGCGGCTCACATTCATCCCAGTCCAGACTTTGTCGTGATGTTTCTTCCTGGTGAGATGTTTTTCAGCGCCGCGCTCGAGCAGGATCCCAGCCTGATCGAGTTCGGCGTCGAGCTCCGCGTCATTCCGGCGAGCCCGACGACACTTATTGCACTGTTGAGAGCGGTCGCGTACGGGTGGCAGCAGGAGGCCATGGAAGAGAACGCGCGGAAGATCAGCGAGCTCGGTCGTCACTTGTACGAATCAGTCCGCGTGCTCGGCACCCATTTCGACACCCTGGGGTCGCGCCTCAAGGCGAGTCTCGACGCCTATAACCAGGCCGTGGGGTCGCTCGAAGGCAACGTGCTGGTGAAGGCGCGCCGCTTCAAGGAGCTGCAGGCGGCAAGCGACGCCGAAGAGATCAAGCCACTCGAGACGATCGATCGCGTGCCCAGAATGCTGCAAGCGCGCGAAATCACCGATGGGCTGCCGTTTGCGGACCCCTCGCTCGAGATAGTGGAGGAAGTTGCGGGTACGCTCGAACGGACGAGATGACGGCCTTCTTCTAACCTCAACCCGCGTCCGCGCCCTTCGCATTGTTGGGGCTGCTTGTCGGCTTCGGCTTCACAACACGGGTATTGCCACGTTTGAAGACTCGTGATCGATCAAGACCGAACGACGGCGCATCTCGCGTGCCGTTGATCTTGATGGGGATGACGGTCCGCCCGTCGCGGCGGAATATCGGGTCGACCATTTTCAACAGCAACGATTTCCAGCCAGTCGTCGTCTCGGAAATCTTGGCATCCATGAACAAGTTTCCGGCGAACGCGATCCGTTCTGCCTCCAGGCTGTACTGACCGGCCAGCTGCACGGCGGCACCCGGAACATCGAACGTCACCGACGGCAGGGCCAGCACACCCTTGGCCAACCTGAAGCGGCCAGTGAAGTCTGACTGGACCCTCTTCGTCGGCGCCGGGTCTTTCAGCTTCCCGCTGGCGCGCCGGCTCAGTTCGGCGATTTTCTGCTGCACCGTGGGGTTGGTGAATCGGCCTCTTCCTATCGCGAAGCGTCCGTTGAGCCCGAGTTTGTCGACGACGTCCTCGTCGCCAGGCGGCAGCACGAAACTGGTGTGGAGCGACAGGGCGCCGATCATGGGTGCGGTGTCGGTGTTGACGGCAAGGCGCATCACATCCTCCAGCCTTCCGTCGTCCATCGTGATGTCAAGCGTCACGGTCCGACCACGTACACCCGGCTTGTTATAGACGCCGCCCTTGGCGACGAGCGACGTGTTCAGGAACTTCGCATCGATCTCGTCCAGCAGCGTGTCGCCGTTTGTGGCGTCGACGGTCGCGCGATACTTGGTCTGCAGCGGGACCGCGTGGCCGCTGATATTCACCATGAATGCTGGCGTGTCGGTTTTCCCGGTGATGTCCATGCGCTCCAGGACTCCGCGGTAGGCACCACGAGCCGAGAGTATTCCTGAAATGCCCTTGAAGACGCTCAGGTCGGCGTTCTCAAGCGTGAAGTCGCCATCCAGCGGCGTTTGGCCAGGGTCTTCAACGCCCCACGGGCCAAAGGTGCCGCTCGTCGTGATCTGGCCCGGCGGGACGGCATTGGTAAGCAGGCTGTGGAAGGGCATTTTCTGCGCGATGCCAACCTGCTCGATTCGGAGCTGGTGCATCTGCCAGACTCGCGGTTTTTTCTCTGGGTTGCGCGGAATGATGGTCAGCGTCGAGTTGTCCGCGATGAGCGTATCGACCACGAAGTCCTTGCCGGTGCCGTGTGATGACCGGCGAGGCCGCTCAGGACCGTCAGGCCGCTGCTGCTTGGGTGGAATTTGAATGCGGAGCCCTTCGACGTTGACCCGATTGATGTGCCGGCGCCAGAGATTCATGGCCCCGGCGTTCACGGTGAACCCGTCCATCGAAATCAACGGCGGCACGTCGCGACGCCCGCGGTGATAGATCGCCAGCCTCGTGCCTCTGATGTGAACGCGGGGAAGAAACCGTATGGTGAGCTCGCCGAGTTCGACCTCGGAATCCAACTCATCCGACAGTGTATTGATGACCTTCTGGCGAATGCGGTCTGAAGAAAATGGAACTCTGAGTGCCAAAGCGACGACGGTCGTTACCACCAGACCGACGGCAACTATGACGGCGGTGACCCAATATCGGCGCCGGACCTTCATCAGCCGCCTCAGCAGCATGACGCGTGCCGTAATTTGGGCGAACTGTTACGCAAGCCAGATCCTCACCGATTGCGCGAGGCGCATGACATGCGCGACAGCCCCCACGGCTTTCGGAACGCTCAGCTGCAGCGGGCGCCGCTCCAGACATCGAACGATGTGTGCGGCCGCCCGTTCGGGGGTCATCATCAGAGGTTTCGAGGGCGACTTCGCCATCTTGGTGTCGACGAACCCGAAGCGGACGTTGGTCACGGCAACGTTGTGGGGGCGCAGTCTGAGGCCCATTGACAACAGGTAGTTGCTGAAGCCGGCTTTCGATGCGGAGTACGACGGCGCGTGAGTGCTGTAGATGTCGTCGGCCAGGCTCGAGAGCCCGATGAAATGACCGTTCCTCTGTTCGATCCAGTGCGGTCCCAGGATCTCCAGTGTCCGCACCATCCCGTTCAGGTTGACATCGAAGACTCGCGGCTCACTGGACAGATCGGGGAGCGTGAGCTCGGACCCGATCCCCGCACAGTAGATGCAGGCGTCGAAGCCGCCTTCTTCCGTCATAAGACGCCGAAGTAGCACACCAAACTCCGGCGACGCGACATCCTGGATTTCATGGCGCGGCCCCGACTTGCCCAGTGGGCTTGGGCTTCGAGAAATACCGACCACGTGGTCGTCTCGCGCGACCAGCGCACGAGTGAGCGCTGCGCCGATGCCGTCGGAATTGCCGATGATCAGAATCTTCCTGGACATGATGTAGGATTTCCCCGTGCTGATTCATCTCGTTTCGTTCAAGTACAAGGCCGGCGTCGACGAGGCGACGCGGCAGCAGCATCGCGCACGACTCAGTGGCCTCAGTGACATTCCAGGGGTGGTCGATTTGAAAGCCGGCGCGGATGTCGTGCGATCGCCGCGGTCGTACGACACCGGTCTGCTGGTCATGTTCGGTGACCGGGCGGCGCTCGATGCCTACCAGAAGCATCCACAGCACGTGCCCGTTGCCGAGTTCGGCGTCTCTCTCAGCGATCACATCGTCGCGGTCGATTTCGACGCCTAGGCTTCTACGGGTTTTTCGTGAAGATCAAAATGTGCTGACGGGGAAGGCGTCTGTCGACCTTCGATAGCGTGAATCCCTCGGCTTCGACCTCGAGTTTGGCTTCCGCGACGGTCATCTTGTGTTCGATCCGGATCGGGATCGTGGGATCTTCCTTGCGGTATTCCAGAAGGACGAGGCGGCCGCTCGGTTTCAATGCGGCGCGAAGCCCGCGCAGCATCTTCTGCGGCTCCGAGAATTCGTGATACACGTCCACCAGGAGTTCGAGGTCGATGGCCGCGGCCGGCAGCTTGGGGTCGTCCGTGAGGCCGAGCAGAGGAATGACGTTGGTGATCTTCTCCTTCGAGATGCGGCGCTGCAGCAGATCAATCATCTCCGGCTGGATGTCTTCACCGTACACTTTGCCTGTGGGCCCGACTTTCTTCGCCATGCGTACGGTCATGTAGCCAGAGCCGGCGCCGATATCGGCCACGACCATGCCGCGCGTGAGGTCAAGCGCATCGATCGCGACGTCCGGCTCCTCCTCGATGTCTCGCTCCTCGCGATCCAGCCACTGCGCGCCCTGATAACCCATGACGCCGGCGAACCTGCGTCCGCTGATGGGATGGACACCCGGCTGGGGGGATGCCTGCTGAGCCACCAGAATGAGCGTCGAGGCCAGCATGAGTGAGGCGATTGCGAGGAGACGGGTATGGTTTTTCATACGGGACTTAGAATACAACCAATGACCGAACCTACACTGACTCCATCACGATTGTGGAAGCGCATGAGTTCCGACCAGCGCCTGCTGGCGTCGCGGGCATTCTGGTCGGACGATCAGGCCACCGACGACCAGATCCAAGCCGTCATGCTCATCTCGCAACGGAAGAAATTCCGGCCCAAAACGGTGGTCTCGCTCGATATCGATCGCAAGGCCCGTCACCTGGCGAGCCTGCCGTCGATGCCTGATGCCCTCGCCGGGCGGGCGCTGATTCTCTATCATCTGGCCGAGCAGCGGCCGATGATGGGGGCGTTCCTCGATGCACTCGGCGTCAAACACGACAACGGCCTGATCGAAGATGATGCGGTCAAGCCGGACGTCTCCAAGATTGCGGTCGCAGCAGCGGAGATAGCGGCCAAGTTCCCGTCCGAAAACGTGTCGCTCTATCTCAACACGCTGTTGTGTCAGGATCCGGAAACCTGGGGCGGTCTGGCCGACGTTCCGCAGCTGCAGGACGCCTCGACTCCGTAAGACCTGAGCCTTGAACCCTAAGCCCTAAGCCCTGAGCCCTGAGCCCTGTTAACCCCTAACCCCTAACCTCTGAACCCTAACCTCCAACCTCTTAATTCATGCGCAAACCAGTTGTGTTGGTGACAGGGGCTGGCGGCGAAATCGGGCACGCGCTGATCGCCCGGCTCGTCGAAACCGACCATCGCGTCATCACCCTCGATCTGAATCGGCTCGACACGAGCGTCCGGCCTGTCGTGGCGAGGGAGTTCATCGGATCGGTGACCGACGCCAACCTGCTGGATCGGGTACTCGCCGAATTTGAGATCGACTGTGTCTTTCATCTCGCGGCGCTGCTTTCGACGCGTGCGGAGTTCACGCCGGTCGCGGCGCATCAAGTGAATGTCGAAGGGACGCTGAACCTGCTCGAGTTCGCGCAACGAGAGGGGGAGTCGCACGGCCGCGCGGTCGTCTTCGTCTACCCGTCATCGATTGCCACCTACGGCATTCCCGACCTCGAGACGAAAGCCAGTGCGGGCCGGGTTCGGGAAGATGAGTACCCGCACCCGACCACGATGTACGGCTGCAACAAGCTCTATTGCGAGGAGCTCGGGCGTTACTACGCGCGCTACTACAAGCAGCTGTCTGCCGATGCCACCCCGCGCGTGGATTTCCGCGCCGTGCGTTTCCCGGGCCTCATCTCAGCGACTACGATGCCATCGGGGGGAACCTCTGACTTCGCGTCCGAGATGATTCACGCCGCGGCACGCGGGGAACCGTATGAATGCTTCGTCAGGCCGGACACGACGATCCCCTTCATGGCCATGCCAGACGCATCGGCCGCTCTCATGCGGTTGGCCGGCGTGCCTCGCGAGCGACTGTCGCGAACGACCTACAATGTTGGCGCTTTCAGCCGATCGGCGTCTGAGATTGAGCGGGCGGTCGGGAGCGCGTTCGCTCAGGCGCAAATCACGTATAAAATTGATCACAAGCGGCAAGGCATCGTCGACTCGTGGCCGGCGGACGTGGACGACTCGGCCGCGAGGTCCGACTGGGACTTCGAACCCGCCTACGATTTCGATCGCGCGTTCCGCGAGTACCTCATTCCGGCGATCAGCACGTACTACCGTTCATGACCTCTGTCACTGCCTTTGCGCCCGCCACAGTTTCGAATGTGGGTTGCGGCTTCGACGTCCTGGGCTTCGCGCTCGAGTCGCCAGGCGACGAAGTCGAGGCGCGCTTCTGGGCGGGTGGCGTGGTGATCGAGGACATCAGCGGTGACGGCGGGCGTTTGCCACGTGAGGCGGCGCGGAATACCGCGAGCGTCGCGGTGCTCGCGCTGCTGACGAAGGTGGGCGAGCGTCGTGGCGTTGCGCTGCGGATTCGCAAGGGGTTGCCGCTTTCGAGCGGCCTTGGCGGCAGCGCCGCCAGTGCGGCGGCCGCGGTCGTGGCCGTCGATGCGCTCATCGGCGCGCACCTGTCGATCGAGACGCTGATTGGGTGCGCGCTCGAAGGCGAGCGACTGGGTGCGGGGTCGGCGCATGCCGACAACATCGCTCCCGCGATGTGCGGAGGGTTCGTGCTCGTGCGCCGGCCGAATCCTCCTGATGTGATCCGGCTGCCGATCCCAGCCGGCCTGACGGCGGTGGTCATCCACCCGGATCTCGAGATTGAGACCGCCAAGGCACGGGCGCTCCTCGGCACCACCGTGCCGCTTGCTGACGCCGTGCGGCAGTGGGCGAACATGGGCGCCTTGGTCGACGGACTGCACCGCGGCGACTTCGCGTTGATCAGCCGCGCCCTCGAAGACACGATCGCCGAACCTCGCCGAGCGCCACTCATCCCGGGTCTGGTGATGATCAAGCGGGCGGCCGTCGAAGCCGGCGCGCTCGGCTGTAGTATTTCCGGCTCCGGCCCCTCGCTCTTTGCGCTGTGTGCGGGCGCTGACGTGGCGTCGCGCGTCGCCGCCGCAATGAACGCAGTCGTGCGGGCGACCATCGGCGGCGACTCTCAGGTGTACGTGTCATCGCTCGATGCGCCTGGCGCCCGCGTCGTGTCCTCATGCGCTTCGTAACCACCCGGTCGGCCGCGTCCGGGGTACGTCTCAAGGCCGCTCTGCTCGAGGGGCTGGCGCCCGACGGCGGACTCTACGTGCCGGAAACCATCGAATCGATACCCTCAGCCGAGCTGGCGCGCCTGCCCCAGCGCACGCTCACCGAGGTCGCCTACCGCGCGCTCAGACCGTACACCCGCGACGAGCTCGACGCAACGACGTTCGAGGCGGTTGTGGTCGAAGCGCTGAACTTCCCGATCCCGCTCATCGAGATCGAGCCGAACATCTACGCCCTCGAGCTGTTTCACGGCCCTACGCTGGCGTTCAAGGATGTCGGCGCGCGAATGATGGCGCGGCTCATGGCGTCGCTCGATACCGGTGATCAACCGTTGACCGTCCTGGCGGCCACCTCGGGCGATACCGGCAGCGCCGTGGCTCACGCCTTTCACGGCGTTCCCCACACGCGCGTCGTCGTGCTCTATCCGGCCGGGCGCGTCAGCCCAACGCAGGAAGCGCAGTTGACGATGTTCAATTCGGAGAACGGCAATGTGCGCGCGTATGCTGTTGCCGGAAGCTTCGACGATTGCCACCGCTTGACCCGCGAGGCATTTGGCGATCTGGCACTCCGCCGAAAGGTTCGCCTGACCTCCGCCAACTCCGTGAACATCGGCCGGTTGTTGCCGCAGATGGTCTACTACTTTCACGCCGTCGCGCAGGTAGGAATGGGGCAGGTGGTGTGGGAGCCACCGAACATCACGGTCTGCACGCCGAGCGGGAACTTCGGCAATCTGACAGCCGGTCTGATGGCCAAGCGCGCTGGACTGCCGATTGCCCAGTTCGTGGCCGCGACCAACGTCAACGACGTCGTGCCCGAGTATCTCGCGACCGGTCGTTTCACCCCCCGTTCGTCGGTGCCCACGATCGCGAACGCCATGGATGTCGGCGATCCCAGCAATTTCGAGCGCATGCAATGGCTGTATCGAAGCGACCTCGAAGCCATGCGACATGACGTGACTGGGATCCGCTATACGGACGACGAGGTGCGGGCGACGATCAAGCGCGTCTACGATGAGCGGAAATACTTGCTCGACCCGCACAGCGCCATCGCCTACATGGGCGTGAAGCAGCGGGCGCGATCACCACGCGATGTCGGCATCTTTCTCGCGACGGCCCACCCGGCGAAATTCGCCGAGATCGTCGAGCCGATCATCGGGCAGCCGGTGGAGGTGCCAGGCCCTCTGGCCGACGCCCTTTCGCGGCCGCGGCATCTTCTGCAGTTGGACGCGTCGCTCGAGGCGGTGGCGGCTACACTGGCGGCGGAGTGAACGGTCATTGCGGCACTCGCTGGTCACGCAGATGATCATGGCAGCTCACTTTCGGTATCGAATGGACGTTCTGCAGGAACTCGAGCGCCATGGCGTCCGACCGACGCCGCACACCTCGCCGGAGCTGGTACGTGGCTACGTGCGCGATCTCTACAAGTACGAGATACGGACGCTGCGCGGCCGCTACCTGCGCCGGGAATTCCCGAAGCACGAGTACGCGGATCGGGTCGATCAACTTCGCCAGCGATACGCGGTGCTCGCTCTGCTGCCGCACCAGTTAATCGAGTAGGGCAGGTGCGTCTGGTGGGCCGAGTAGGCCAGGTTGGGCAGTCCAGGCTAGGTCGGGCAGCTAGAGTAGAACAGGGCGGACCTTTTAGAGTCCGCGGTCACAAAACAAGATGATTGCCATCGAGATCCGTCAACCTGGCGAGCCTGAGGTCCTAACGCCGGTCGAGCGTCCACGCCCGTCCATTGGGCCCGAGGATGTGCTGATCAAGGTCGCCGCCGCGGGCGTGAACCGCCCTGACGTGATGCAGCGCCAGGGACGCTATCCGCCTCCGCCCGGCGCGTCGGATATTCCAGGACTCGAGGTGTCCGGCACCATCGACGAGGTGGGATCGGAAGTGCGGGACCTGCAGGTTGGCGAGCAGGTCTGCGCCCTCATCTCCGGCGGCGGCTACGCGGAGTATTGCGCGGCGCCGGCGCCGCAGTGCCTGCCGATACCCCGTGGCGTCGATCTCATCCACGCGGCAGCCATTCCGGAAACCACATTCACGGTCTGGACGAACATGGTGGAACGGGGTCGACTGAGTCGTGGCGAAACCGTGCTCATTCACGGGGGATCGAGTGGCATTGGCACCACCGCCATCCAGATCGCCAAAGCGCTCGGCGCGCGCGTGCTGACGACCGCCGGGTCGGCGGAGAAGTGCTCGGCGTGCGAAGCGTTGGGCGCCGATCGCGCGATCAACTACCGTGAGACCGATTTTGTGACGGCCGTTCGCGAGGCGACGGGCGGAGCCGGCGTCGACGTGGTCCTCGACATGGTCGGGGGCGACTACCTGCAGCGCAACCTCGAATCCCTGGCGATGGAAGGACGGCTGGTCCAGATCGGCCAGCTCGGCGGACCCAAGGCACAAATCAACATGATCCCGGTGCTGCAGCGGCGCCTGACGATCACAGGCTCGACGCTTCGGGCTCGGACGGTCGCGCAGAAGGCCGTGCTGGCCAAGGCCGTCTACGAAAACGTGTGGCCACTGTTCGAATCCGGCAAGCTGCGCGTGCTCGTGCACGAGACGTTTCCCCTTCGCGACGCCGCGCGGGCGCATCGCGTCATGGAATCGAGCGCACACATCGGCAAGCTCGTTCTCGTGGTGTAGACATGGAATACGTTCGACTTGGAACAACGGGGCTGAAGGTCTCCCGCCTTTGCCTGGGCTGCATGACGTACGGCACGCCCAAGTGGCGGCCCTGGGTACTCGACGAAGCCGCCAGCCGGCCATTTATTGCGCGCGCCATCGAGCATGGCATCAACTTCTTCGATACGGCCGACATGTATTCCGTCGGCGTCAGCGAAGAAGTAGTGGGGCGTGCCCTGAAGGAGTACGCGGCGCGCGATCAGATTGTCATCGCGACCAAAGCGTTCTGGCCGATGGGGAAGGGGCCGAACGATCGCGGGCTGTCGCGCAAGCATCTGCTGGATGCGATCGACGCCTGTTTGCGACGGCTCGGAGTGGACTACGTGGATCTCTATCAGATTCATCGCTTCGATCCCGAGACGCCCGTCGAGGAGACCCTCTCGGCGCTGAACGATATCGTGCGAACCGGGAAGGCTCGATACATCGGCGCGTCGAGCATGTCGTCCTGGCAGTTTGCCAAGATGCTCTATCTCGCAGATCGGCATGGCTGGCCCCGCTTCGTGTCGATGCAGAACCACTACAACCTCGTGTACCGCGAGGAGGAGCGGGAAATGCTCCCGCTCTGTCGTGAGGAAGGAATTGGGATCATCCCCTGGAGCCCACTCGCGCGGGGCTTTCTCGCGGGTAACCGCCGGAAGGGCGACCATGGCGATACATCGCGCGCCAAGACCGACGATTTCGCCCACGAGCTGTACTTCAGTGATGCCGATTTCGCCGTGGCCGATCGCGTCGCCGAACTGGCGAAGCGACAGGGCGTCAAGCCGGCGCAAATCGCGCTCGCCTGGGTCATCGCGCAGCCAGGCGTGACGGCACCGATCATCGGCGCCTCAAAGCTGCCGCAGCTCGACGAGGCGATCGATGCGCTGGCCCTGCGGCTGTCGAAGGACGACGTTGCGTTCCTCGAGGAACCGTATCAGCCGCATCCCGTCCTCGGCATCGCACCGGCCCCGAAACCCCGGTGATCTCCCGCCAGTCCATCGTCGCGCTTCAGCATCGGAACTTCCGACTGATCTGGGCCGGGCTCCTGCTGTCGCACACCGGCTCGATGATGCAGAACGCCGGTCTGCTCTGGCATGTGTCGTTGCTAGTGCCGCCCGAGCAGAAGGGCCTGGCACTCGGCATGGTGGGCCTTGTCCGATTCCTTCCGATCGTGGTGTTTTCTCTCGTGAGCGGAGTAGTGGCGGATGCCTTGAACCGCCGTCGGCTGATGCTGTGCACGCAAACCGCTGCGGCCACCGTCGCAGTTCTGCTCGCCATTCTGTCGTTCCACGGGTTGTCGGCGGTCTGGCCAGTGTATACACTTGCCGCCCTCGGCGCCGCGGTGAGCACATTCGATCTCCCGGCCCGACAGGCGCTGGTCCCGACGCTGGTGCCGCGCGAGCACCTGCCGAACGCGATCACCCTGAACATGATCATGTTTCAGATCGCATCGGTCGCCGGGCCCGCTGTCGCTGGGCTGCTCATCGCGACGACCAGCATCGGCTGGGTGTATGTCGTCAACGCCGTGTCGTTCGGGTTCGTGATCGTGGCACTGCTCATGATGCGGAATGTTCCGGGGCGCCGGGAGTCGACGGCGCTGGCTGCCGGACCCGACGAGGTGCGTGACGATCTCTCGCTGCGTGCGGCTCTGGAAGGCCTGCGCTTTGTCTTCCGATCGCCGCTCATCCGCTCGACGATGCTGCTCGATTTTTTCGCGACCTTCTTTTCATCCGCCACTGCTCTGTTGCCGATCTTCGCGCAGGACATTCTGCACGTCGGGCCGGGAGGCTACGGCTGGCTGTTCGCCGCCCCGGCAGTCGGAGCCGTGGTAACGAGCGCTGCGCTCGTGCCGTTGGCGGAGCGCATCGACCATCGAGGGCGCGCGCTGCTGTGGTCGATCGTCGGCTATGGCCTGGCGACGGCGATCTTCGGGGTGTCGAAGTCGTTCTGGCTGTCCTTCGCGTGCCTCGCCGCGACTGGGGTCACCGACACGATCAGTGCGGTGCTGCGCAGCATCATCAGGAATCTCGAAACACCCGACCGGCTGCGCGGACGGATGATCGGGATAAATATGGTGTTTTTCGTCGGCGGGCCGCAGCTCGGCGAGTTCGAGGCAGGCGCCGTCGCGAGCGCCTTTGGCGCCCCATTTTCGGTCGTCAGCGGCGGACTTGGATGTCTGATCGCCACCGGATGGGTCGCGGCATCCACACCGATGATTCGCAGGTACCGCGGCGGTGCCCGCACGGATGAGCTGATCGGAAGAAAGAGTATGAAGGGAAAAAGGGTGTGAAGGGGTGATGGGGTGACGGTGTGATGGGGTGAGATACTCTTCCCGGAGATCGCATGAAACCCACGCCGTCTGGCTGGCCGAGAATTTCGTCAGCCGTCTACTACCAGAATCCAGCTGCAGCCATCGACTGGCTGTGCGAGGCGTTCGGCTTCGAAGTCCGCATCAAAGTCCAGGGAAACGACGGCAGTATCGTCCATTCGGAACTCCTGTTCGGCGAAGGACTCATCATGGTCAGCGCCGCCAAGAAGGAAGACAAGCCCGAGTGGGGATACCGTCGAAGCCCGCGCTCAATCGGCGGTGCGAACACGCAGAACATGATGGTCTACGTCGACGATGTGGAGGCGCACTGTCGACGGGCCCGCGAGGCCGGTGCGCGGATTGTGGCTGAACCGTCGACTACGGACTATGGCGAAGGCTATTGGGTTGATCGCGGCTATGAAGTCGAGGATCTTGACGGTCACCACTGGTGGTTCTATCAGCGGTTGAAGGGGTAATCCGCGCAGGATGCGACCAGCCTCAGCCGTCCCGACGTTTGGGTTGACTCATGTCGCCCTGTCCGTCCGCGACGTCGAGAAGTCACTCCGCTTCTACAATGCGGTGCTCGGGGCCGTGACGGTCTATCAGCAGGACGACTTCGCCCAGGCTCAAACGCCGGGCAGCCGTGATGTGCTGGTGTTCGAACGCAAGCCAAAACGGGCCGGGAAGGTCGGTGGCGTCGTCCACTTTGGCTTCCGGCTTCGACGCGCAGCCGACATTCAGAAGGCGCTGAAGGCGATCCGCGGGGCTGGGGGGAAGATTCTCAGTCACGGCGAGTTCGTGCCCGGGGAACCGTTTGTATTCTTCAAGGACCCCGACGGGTATGAAGTGGAAATCTGGTACGAGCTGCCGACGCCGGTCGACCCGAAATAGCGCGGGCCTTTGAGGCCCGCGCCATCCCATTACTTCTTCGGCGCCGCCAATTCCGCGTCCTCGCGCCTCTTGTTTTCGTCCTCTTTCGTGTCGCCGATGTAGGTTCGCTCGCCACCGGTCTCGAGCCCAATCACGTCGCCAGGCTGGGCGCGACCGTCGTAGTGGGGGCTCGGATCCGAGCCGCTCTCCGCCTTGCCAGCCCTGGTCGCCTGAGGTGGATAGTCGACCATCTCCTTTTCCGCCAGCCCGCCCATGCGTTTGGGCAGCGAGGGCTCGGCTTGCCACCAGTCCGGGTAGCGGTAGTCGAGCCGGTCCCACGCAGCGTTGTAAGGATTGTCCGATCGATATTCAGCGGGATCTCCGCCGCAGGCTTCACAGATCTCGTCGTTCAGCCGCTTCACCGAATCAGGGGTCAGTTTGTCGAACTTGTCGGTGTCGAACCCCGGAAAGCGGTCGATCCGATCGCGGCCGATGTCGGCGAGCAACGAAGCGCGATCACCTTCCTCGCTGAGTACTGCGTGTCCGATCGGGAGGAGGAAGTGCTTCGACTTGAACCAGCCGCCAGCGTCGACGACAACGTAGTACGGGCGACCCGAAGCGGAGTCGACGATGAATGCGTCAACGCGTCCGAGGTTCTCGCCCGTCGGACTTTCAACGCGAAGACCGTCGAATGTTGCATTGCCGCACGCGACGGTGTCCGCGTCTACATACTTGAGCCACTCGTGTGGGTAATTCACAGGACCTCCAGTTTCTGCGCAGTGTGCGCACGTTAGGGACGAGCAAGAAGCACGCCCATAAGTGCACACTTTCGAAGCTCGTCCTGGAGGTGGAAGCGAGGGCCCTGCAGTATCATCAGTCTATGGAGTCGTTCGAGACGCATTCACCAGCCGAGGCCCCCGCGGCGCCGTCTTTTAGCAGTCGCGATGAAATCCCGGCTCGCTTCAAGTGGAACCTCAAGAATATCTTTCCCGACTGGGACGCTTGGGCGCTGGCCTACGACGGTTTGGAGCGGAAAATCGCGATGTTCGCCGATCTGCGGGGCTCGATAGCGGGCAGCGGCGATACGCTGCTCGCGGCGCTCGAGCTGCGCGATGAGATCGGGCAGCTCGAATACAAGGTCTGGTACTTTGCCTCGCTCTGGTACGACCAGGATCAGCGCGATAACGACATCAATGCCAAACGCCAGCAGGTCCAGATTCTGTTTGCCAAGGCGGCGCAGGCCTCGTCGTGGTTCAGCCCTGAACTGCTGAAGATTCCAGTGGCGACCGTGCGCGAGTGGATGGCGGCCAGTCCGAAGCTTGCCGTGCACCGCTTCGAGCTCGAGGAGCTCTACCGGCAGCAGGAGCATGTGCTGGACGAAAAGGGCGAGCAGCTTCTTTCGCTGTCCAGTCGCTTTGCCTCATCACCCCACGATGCCTACGGCGCGCTATCGACTGCCGACGTCAAACCGCCGCTCGTCCGGCTCTCCAACGACTCCGATGTCTCCCTGACCTACGGGCAGTATCGGGCAATCCTGGCCAGCAATCGGAACCAGGCCGATCGCGCCAAGGTGTTCCACGAGTTTCACCAGATCTACGAGCGGAACGTCAATACGTACGCGTCGCTATACAACGCCGTCCTGCAGCGCGACTGGTTTCTCGCCCAGGCTCGCGGGTACAAGACGACGCTCGACGCCGCCCTCCACGGCAACAACATTCCGACCGCTGTCGTTGAAAACCTGATCAGCGCAACCAAAGCGGGAACCGAGCCGCTGCGCCGCTACCATCGCCTGCGGAAGCGAGCGCTGGGGCTCGACACGTACCACACCTACGACAGCGTCATTCCCCTGATCGAGTTCGACCGCAAGTATTCGTACGAGACCGTGCTGGAGTGGCTGCCCGCATCAGTCGCCACGCTTGGCCCCGACTATCAGAAGAAGATGCGCGACGTGCTCGCCGGCCAGTGCATCGACGTCTACGAGAATCCCGGGAAGAAGAGCGGAGCGTATTCGGCGCCAGTCTACGGCGCACCGCCGTACATGCTGCTGAACTACAACGACACGCTCGACGCCGTCTTCACCCTCGCGCACGAGATCGGGCACTCGATGCATACAGTGCTGGCGCACGCGCACCAGCCGTTTGCGTACGCCGGCTACACGATTTTTGTCGCCGAGGTGCCGTCGACATTGAGTGAAGCGCTGTTCCTCGACTACATGCTGGCGCACAGTACTGACGAACGTGAGCGCATCGTATTGCTGCAACACGCGATCGATGGGATCGTCTCGACGTTCTACGCGCAGGTGCTGTTTGCCGACTACGAGCTTCAGGCGCACCGCCTGGTTGAAGAGGGCAAGCCTGTGACCGGCGAGGTCCTGGGAGAGATCTACTTCAACCTCTACAAGGCCTACCACGGCGACGCCCTCGACTACGATGAGCGCGCACGGGTCACCTGGGCGCGCATTCCGCATTTCTTCGGGACGCCGTACTACGTGTACCAGTACGCCACGTGCTTTGCGTCGAGCGCGAGGCTCATCAGCCAGATGACGAGCGGCCCGGAGGCGCAGCGAGCCGGTGCGGTGGACCGCTACTTGTCGCTGCTCAAGGCGGGCGGCAGCGACCATCCGATGACCCTTCTACAACAGGCCGGCGTCGATCTCAGCAAGCCGGAAGCGGTGGCCGCCGTCGTCAATCAGCTCGACACGCTCGTGACGAGGCTAGAGAAGGCCATCACGTAGCTGACATTGCAGAGGGCAGATTGCAGACTGCAGATTGAGCAGGCTCTGAAATCTGCACTCTGCACTCTGAAATCTGCATTTTCAGCTACCGTACTTCCCCGTATCCACCTTGCCATTGACGGTCGCACCGTCGGCCATCGCTAAGCGTGGTGATTTGACGTTTCCATCGATCGAGCCGGGCGCGCGGAGATCAATGCGTTCGGTCGCGCGGACGTTGCCTGTCACTGCGCCGTTGATGACAATGGCTTTCGCGCTCAGGTTGGCTTTAACGCTGGCGCCGAGGCCAATCGTGAGGCTGTGATCGCCGAGCTCAATGGCGCCTTCTAACTGTCCGTCGATCGTCAGGTCCTCGGTGCTGATGACCTTGCCCTCGATGCGGACCGCCTTGCCAATCCACCCTGTCACGCGCCGTTCGGGCGTTCCCGCCTCTTCGCTCATCGTTTGTCCTTCTTCGGAATCCGGAGCAACGCGTGGGTTGCCCCGATGCACGCGTCCATGACCACTAGCAGGCCGCCCGCCTTCGCGCGCGTCGCCGCTTCTTCGCTGGAAATTCCCTGCTGAAGCCACAGTCCCCGGGCGCCAATCTTGACCGCCTCGTCGGCAATCGGGGGCGTGTCCTCTGCACGCCGGAACACGTCCACAATATCGACGTGTTCGGGCACATCCAGCAGAGAGGCGTACGCGTGTTCTCCCAGGGCCTCGGTTTCGCGCGGGTTGATCGGAATCACGCGGTAGCCGACACTCTGCAGCTTGCGCATGATGCCGTACGACGCCTTTTCAGGATTGGCCGACGCGCCGATCATCGCAATGGTGGACGAATTGGTTAGAAGTTCGGTGAGCTCGGGATCGGAAGGATTTTGATGCACGGCTGTCAGCTTACACTGGCGCCGCCTGTCGCCCGACTACGGATTCACCGACTCAGGGCTAAGGGCTCAGGAACTTGGACAGGGCTGAGGGCTGAAGGCTGGCGGCTGATGACTGTCTCACGGCGTTGCCAGCGCCCGCGACGCTGCGACTTCGGCAGCTGCGCGTCGCCCGCTCTCGATCGCGCCATTCATGTAGCCCTGCCAGGCGATGCTGGTGTGCTCGCCGGCGAAGAACAGCGGTCCGGCCGGTCGCGCCAGCCAGTCGCGCAGGGCGGGATCGAACCGCTGATCGAAGAAGGCATAACCGCCGCGCGCCCACACGTCGGCTTCCCAGATGACCTGTCGCCAGGTCACGACATCCTCTTGTCGAACGTTGAGCCAGTCGAGAGTTTGCACGAGGCCGTTGATGCCGCCCTTCGCCAGGATCTCGCGGGTGCCGTCACTCGCCGATCCGCCTGCCATGAGCGCCAGAATGCCGGCCTTGCCGCGCTGTTCCTCGTTGCCGTCCCAGACGGCGCCAAACGGCTGCGGAGATCCGAATGCGCGCGGTCGACCCGGCGCCCTCCAGACGCGCTTGGCGCACTGAACGAGCGTCTTGGTGGCCTTGCCATAACTCAACCGCGAAATCGCCTCATGCTGCTGCGCCGGGAGCGCCGGTGTGATCGGGACGCGTCGAAGGAGGGAAGCCGGCAGCGCAAAGATCACGTAGTCAGCCTGAATTTGCGCCAGGTTCTTCCGGTGACGCACGCTCACCCTGACGCCGCGACCGCGATGCGAAACCGCGACCAGCTCGGTGTCGAGCTGTAGCCGCTCGCGAAGGGGCGCCGCGAGCGCGTTGGTCAGCTGATCGTTCCCGCCCTCGATCCGATACATCGCGCCCGGCATCGCTCCGTTCTCGGCGCCGAACTGATCGACAAGCGCCAGGAGGGAGAGATTGTCGGGGTCGGCGAGAAAGAAGCCGCGCAGGCCGA
>Ga0111538_10003677_pt1 | contig 21368 bp, 17 predicted proteins | sample SoiMethybrSBSTD1_FD_79669 | JGI IMG/M metagenome (GOLD analysis project Ga0111538, IMG submission 79669) | Bulk soil microbial communities from a Populus tree surrounding site in Tennessee, USA - Soil MetaG P. TD hybrid SBSTD1 (version 2)... | ecosystem: Environmental > Terrestrial > Soil >... | reverse complement strand
GCCCTTCGACCAGTTCGAGCTTCTTCTCGAGCTGGTTTTCCTGCTCGTCGAGCCGGCGTTCCTCGCGCTCGATTTCTTCGCGACGGTGGCGAGCTTCGGCTTCCCAGGATTCGCGAAGCTTGATCTGCTCTTCCTTGCCGGCGATGACGGCCGACTTGCGCGTCGACTCAGCTTCGCGCTCCGCCTCACCCAGGATGCGCTTGGCTGTTTGTTCCGCCGTCGACTTGGCCTCGGCCTGACGCTTTACCTCCGAACTTCGCCCGCGCTTGTCGCCTATAAAGAAAAACGCCGCGGAGGCGAGCAGAACGGCAGCGCCAGACGCAGCGAGAGAGATCGGGTCCATGTATATGGCTCCAAACGCAGCGCAAGCGCCGCGACCTTGAGTAGTACTACGGCGGAACGGGTCGGCAGCTTGCTTGTCGCGGACCGGGCGGACGCCGACGAAGGGCGTGAACCGGGTCGCGCTAAATCAAGCGGCTGCTTGGACCTGCGCCGCTACGCAGAACGAGTTTCGAAGGTACGTCCTGCGGGACGAAAAGGCAATCTGGACCCGCTCGCTTTGGGATTCCCGGGCCGTTCAGAAGCCCTTCCTGGGAGGATATGTTTGTTCGCAAACCAAACCGTTATCGGAGAATCCATGAACACGCCGTCTCGCCGCAGCTTTCTTACGTCGATGGGCGTTTTGGCAGGCGCCTCCGTTCTCCCGGATGTGGCCGAAGCCGTTCAGCAACCGCAGGGCTGGGACTTGTCGTTCGTGGACAAGTTCAAGGGCAAGCACAAGCAGGTGTTTGATATCGCCGATCCGAATCGCGGATTGGTCGTCATCAAGAACTGGTTCGAGGCGTGGGAGTCCGTGTACAAGCTCAGGCATCCGGATTTGGATGCCATCGCGGCGATCGCCTCGTCGGGCTTCGTGATCAACGCGAGCGACGAACTCTACGCGAAGTTTCCGATTGGGCAGGTGTTCCAGGTGAACGACGCGGACGGCAAGCCGGTGACGAAGAGTCCGTTCCTGAATGGGGATCGTCCTGGCATGTTCGCCGGTGCGGGCGTGAAGCCGCTGCAGGCACGCGGGGTCACCTTCTGGCAGTGCAACTTTGCGCTCAACAATGTCGCGGGGCGTATCGCGACCGTCGTGCAACGTCCGCAGCAGGAGGTCTACCAGGAACTCCGCGCGGGCCTGAATCCCGGCGTGATTGTCGTGCCGGCGCACACGATGCTGCTCGGCATCGTGCAGGAGAAAGGGTTCAGCTACGAGATGGTGTAACTGAGAGCAACCTGCAACCAGCAACCAGGGGGCCCGCGGCTATTGCCGGCGGGCCCTCGACACTTATCAGCCGGCTCGCTTCACCGGCTCCTCGTCAACGCCAACCTCCCTGACCGGTCCTGACGGCGTTCCTCGCCAGAGCTGCCGGAACGGATAGATGATCTGTTCGATCAGGCTGACCGTCCACGCCTTCGGCGAGAGCCGTGCGGGCGGAACGAAATCCACTCCGTCGACACCTGTTTCGGGATACTCGTCGCGACCACGATACATGGTCCCGAAGAGCCGGTCCCAGATCGTCAGGGCGACACCGAAGTTGAGGTCGCGGTGGCGCAACTCGATCGAGTGATGTATCCGGTGAAACTGCGGCGACACGAAGATGTGGCCGAGTGGACCGAAGTTGGTGCGGACGTTGGCGTGGATGAGACGTGTGTGCCAGATCCTTACCGCGCCGTATCCCATGATCGTGGGATAGTCCAGGGGAAACAGGAACAGCGGGATGAACGAGATGGTGTGCGAGACCAGGTACTCCACACCGTGGATACGCAGGTCGGTAAAGAGGTTCATCTCGCGCTGCGAGTGATGGATCACGTGGAACTGCCAGAGGGCAGTCACCTTGTGACGCACCCAATGGTGGAACCAGCTCAGGAAGTCTGAGAGCAGGAACGCCGCTACGACGGTCACGACGACGGGCCAGGCATCGCTCTGCCTGAAGGCGAAACCGCCCGTGACCTTGTCATAGCCCATCTTCAGGAGGCCCGTGTACAGCGGCAAGAGAGCCATCTTGTACACGCCGTCCACATTGAACCAGACGAAGTCCTGCGCGAGCGCGCGTGAGAAGACCTTCTGCTGCTTCATCGCGGGCCACAGAAGTTCGAGCACCAGGATCAGCGCGATGAACGCATAAAACCATGGACTGAGATAGATCTTGGCGGCGGCGACGTACATCGCCTGCACCGGTTCCGGCAGTCGACTCAGGAATTCCATTGCCATGGATTTGGGGTCAGACTCCGGACTGGAAACGCGAAGCTCGAAGCTGTTGCCAGCCTAACTACGGTGCAGGAAAAAGCGAGGGCCCGCCGTGAATCCCGGCGGGCCCTCCAGGTTTTTCCTGGTTGCTGGTGCTGTTTGCTTTTCTAGTTCTTCGTCATCGCGAGGCCGGCAACGTGGGCATCGGTGTTGTGGCCGAAACGGATGCCCCAGATCCCGTCGGTCGACTTGAGCTTCCCGGCGCCAACCAGGTCCGTCTTCGGATAGCTCGCGACCGTCGTGCCGTTGATGATGCATTCGACCTTGTCGGCCGACACCTTCAGCGCGATCTCCTGGGTTACCGGTTTGCCCTTCGCTTCGGCCTTGTGGACCGCGGCGTTCATCTCGCCTTCACGGCCGTTCATGCGGAACGGAGCCGGACCGAAGCCGCGCACGATGAAGTTCCCGGCGCCGTAAGCCGCGCAATAGAGGTACGTCTGGTTATCCGTTCCCATGTCGTTCCCGGCGATGAAAATGCCGTACGGGTGCGGATGGTCGTTCAGGCCCATGAACTCGCGTTCCGAGAACGTCGCCTTCACCGTGTAGTTGCCTGACGCGGTGTTCGCGGGGTTCCAGTACGCCACCTGCGGACCGGTCGTGACGTGGAGGCCAGGGCCCATGGTCACAAGCTTCGAGTCCTCGAGCTTCGCGCCCTTGGCGGCTTCACTGGCGTCGATCTTTCCCTGCCATCCCGGTGCAGAAATGCCGCCGCCCGCCACCGGCTTGGGCGTATCCTGGGCAAAGGCCGTCGCGGAGACGACAAGCGTAGCGGCAAAGGCAACAGCGATACCATGACTGCGACGCATGATCATTCCTCTCATCAAGTGATTGTCCATCCAGCGCTCACCACGGTGGTGAGAATCGCTAGTTCTTTGTCATCTTGAGTCCCGAGATGTGGGCGTCCGTATTGTGACCGAACCGGATGCCGTAGATCCCGTCAAGTGACTTGAGTTTGCCGGGCTCCATAAGAAGTGCCTTCGAATAGGTACCAGCCACTTTGTCGTTGATCAGGCACTCGACTTTGTCCGCGGAAACGCGGAGCGCGATCTTCTGCGTAACTGGCTGGCCCGCGGCGGGCGCCCGATTCACCGCGTCGCTCGCCTGACCTTGGCGACCGCCGTTCATCTGGAACGCAGCTGGCCCGAAGCCGCGGACGATGAAGTTTCCGTTGCCGTAGGCAGCGCAATAGAGATACGACTGGTTATCGGTACCCATCTCGTTTCCACCGATGACGATCCCGTACGGATGCGGGTGATCGTTCAGTCCCATGAACTTCTGTTCCGTGAACGTTGCTTCGACCGTGTAGTTGCCTGACGCGGTGTTGGCGGGGTTCCAGTACACGACGGCCGGACCAGTCGTCACGTGCATACCCTGCCCCATGGTCACGAGCTTCGAGTCTTCGAGCTTGGCGCCGTTCTGCGCTTCCCGCGCATCGATCTTGCCCATCCATCCCGCAGCTAGAACACCACCGCCGGCCACTGCCTTGGACGCGTCCTGTGCAAGAGCCGTCGCCGAAAGGACCAGCATGGCGGCAAGGGCACCAGCGATTCCATGACTACGACGCATGATCGTTCCTCTCGTCGATAGGGGTTGGACTGCGCCAAGTATACCCTCCTCACCCGGGTTCGGTTACCCCGCGAAGGCCGCCTCATCAGCACCCTGTAACGGCTCGTCACGGCAGTAGAATTCGGCGCATGCATCCCCCGTCCGGTACTCGCCGCTCCTTCCTGGCGCAGTTTGGCACGGCAGTGTCCGCGCTCGCCCTCGCGCCGGGAGCCGCTTTGGCGAGCGCTCGGCGGCTGATGGACCCCGACTTCACCTTCGCGCGCCTGCGGTACGACTCCGGCGACTGGGACTACAACCCGAAGGTCTGCTCCAACGTGCTCGACGCGGTCGTGCAATACACCACGATCCCCGTGCACCAGGACGAAGTCGTGATCACCGCCGACTCAGCCGAGCTGCTGGCGTTTCCGTTCCTGTTCATGACCGGCCACAAGCTCGTCCGGTTCAGCGCGAAGGAGCGCGAAGGGATTCGCCGCTTCGTCGAGAATGGAGGGTTCCTTTTCTCGGATGACTGCAATCACGACGTGAATGGCTTGTACTCGAAGTCATTCGAGGCCGAGATGATGCGGATCTTTCCGTCGGGAGGGTCGCTGCCAAAGATCCCGAACTCGCACCCGCTCTATCGCGCCTTCTTCCGGTTCGCCGACGGTCCGCCGCAAACGAGCCACGAGTTGAATGGCTGGGGCGACAACATCGTCCACGACTATCTCCGCGGATACGAGCACCGTAATCGCATCGGAGTCCTGTACTCGAACAAGGACTATGGCTGCGAGTGGGACTATGACTGGAGAAACAAGAGATTCAGACGGGATGACAATACCCGCTTTGCTGTCAACCTTGTCGTCTACGCAATGACGTGAGCATCGACGGTCCGATCGATTTCCCCGCCACGAGGATCGGAACGCGGATTGACGCGAAAACTTGCGAATCTCGACGAATTCTTGTTCTCGGCATCAATCGAATGCGGCTCCGGTCATGATGTTCCGGATCAACAGCCATGGGCTCCCGTGCGAAATCGAGTTCGTCTGCGTGGGCTGGCCCTTGGCATCGCCGCCCGTGCCGAACATCTGGTACTCCTTGGGCCCCGTGGTGGCGTCGAGGTTCGCCCAGAAGTCCGTGGTGATCGCGTTGTAGGTCACGTCGGTGACCATGCGCGTGATCTTGCCGTTCTTGATCTCCCAGAACACGTGGCCGCCGAACTGGCCATTGTAGCGCTGCTGGTCGATCGAATAGCTCCCACGCCCATCGATCATCACGCCGTTCTTGACGTCGGCGATCAGCTGCTCGCGCGTGGGTGAGTTCTCCGGGCCCGGCTCGAGCTGGACGTTAGGCATCCGCAGGAAGGGATAGTCGCGCCACGAATTCCCGAACGTGCAGCCGCGGCTGAAGTTCTCACCCATGTAGTGCGCAGTCTCGCGGTTGGTCTGCAACCCGACCAGCCTGCCCTCGCGGATGATGTCCCACTTCATCGTCTTGACGCCGTCGTCGTCGAAACCGACCGTGCCGAGCCCGCGCGACGTCTTGTCGGCGACCACGTTCAGGTGCTTGGAGCCGTACTTGAGCTTCCCGACGTCCGAGAGCTTCACGAAGCTCGTGCCGGCGTAGTTGGCCTCGTAGCCGACCACGCGATCGACTTCCGTGGCGTGGGCGATGATCTCATGCACGGTCAGGCAGGCGTGCGAGGGCGACAGGATCAGGTCACGGAGCCCGCTGGAGCCTAACGGCTTGGCCGTGCAGTTCTCAACCGCCTCGTTGGCTACGCGCTCGGCTGCATCCAGGAAGTCGCACTCGTCGACCAGCTCCCAGCCCGCCGTGCCCGAGACGCCCGGGTAGTTCCGCGTCTTCGTGACATCGCCGACTCGCGCGGTGATGTTCAGGTTGGGCGACGTGGTGAACAACTCCTGCTCGATGTAGGAGCCTTCGCTCGACGCGAAATAGCGCCACTCGTAGCTGCACGTGGCCGAGACGTTCACGGCGGTCACGCCCTGGACCTTGCTCGCCTTGTCGACGACGGCCTGCGCCCACGCCTGCTTGTCGGTCTGCGACACGCTCATCGGGTCCTTCGTCATCGGCGTCCGGTAGTTCTCCACGTACGCCTGGACCGGCGCGAGCTTCATGTCCGCTTTCTTGGCGATGGCGCTCGCCCTGGCGACTTCCACCGCAACTCTCGTTATGCGGCGGATTTCATCCTCGGTGACGATGGGGCTCGACGCGAATCCCCATACGCCGCTATGGATGACGCGCACGCCGAATCCACCCGGGCGACGATCGGCATCGACCGGGATTCCCTGCGCGCCGCCGCCGCGACCACCGCGGCCGCCGCCACCACCTCCTCCACCGCCACGACCGCCGCCACCGCCACCGCCACCGCGACCGGCGGAGCTGAAGTTCGCCGTCGCGCCCGGCAGGTTCGACGTGAGCGTGAACCTTACGTCGGCATACGTCGCGCCGGCGAGCTTCGCTTCCGCGAGCACGATGTCGGCCATGCCCTTGAAGCGCGTCTCGAGCACGCGACCCTTTGGCGAGGTCGCGAGGATGTTGTTGATCAGGTCACGCGAGGCGAACGCCAGGGCGGCGCTGGAGCCTGCGGTCTTGATGAAGTTTCGTCTCGATGTCATACGGGCAGCGGGCTGAGGGCAGCGGGCAGCGGAAACTCAATCACGATTCACGATTCACGATTAGAGCGCAGGCGAGACTGACGTCATGTAGAACTCTTCGATACGCACAGGAGGTACAAGAGCAGTTCCAAGGCCGTCGTACGACTCACCGGTGTGCATCGGGACGGGCTTGCCGACCAGCGTGAGATTATTGTAGCCCACGATCGGCGACATATTCCAACGGAAGTTCTGCACCGGGCCGACGATCTCGCCGTTCTCGATGAGGAACAGGCCGTCGCGCGTCATGCCCGTGTTGAGCAGTGGCTGGTCATCCGACGGCACGCCGCGGATGTACCAGAAGAACGTGACGAGCAGGCCCCGCCTCGTCTGCTTCACCATGTCGGCGATCGACAGGTTCGAGCCTTCCATCGAGAGCGACATGTTCGTCGTGGCGCCCTGGTTCGCGCCTAACGCGCCCAGCTTCCCCTGGTCGATCCACGTCACCGGCTTGGCCGGCCGGTTGTCGTTGAGGATTGGCGTCTGGCGGAGGATCGGGTTTCCGATGTCGCTCTTCAGCGTGAAGAGGTCGCTGAAGATCTTGTCCCCGATCTTCTTGTCCGCCATGAAGCGCCCGGCCGTGTTAAGGCCCGCGGCTCCACCACCGCCACCGCCGCCTGGTGCTCCCGGCGCGCCGGGTGCGCCCGCAGGCTGATCAGCTCCAGGCGCTGGAGCGCCGCCACCGCGACCACCGCCGCCGCCAAATCCACCACCGCCACCAAATCCACCGCCTCCTCCGAAGAGGCCTGTCATCAGCGAAAGGAAACGCGCGTTCGCGCGAGGCTCGAGGATCACCGTGTAACGTCCCGGCTCGATCGCCTTGGGCTTGCGGCTCTTGAGCGCCTTGTCCGCGGCCACTTCGGTGAGCGCCTTGGGATCGATCATCCGCAGGTCCTTGATGCCGGTCGTACCGGCCCAGCCAGAGCCGCTCCCATCGCTCAAGCGACACGTCAGCACGAAGCCCGCTTCGGCGACGCGGTAATAGGCGAACAGTCCCTTGGAGTTCGCCGCACAGTTGGCCTGGTCGATCTTCGGGATATAGCCGGCGCCTAACACGCCCTTCTTCTCGGCGAGATCAATGGAGTCCTTGACCATCCGCGCGCGTTCGCCCGGACCGAAGTTCACCAGGTCAGGAAGTGCGGCATCGACCGGTATGTATTCCTGCGGGCCCAGCAGCTCGGGCAGGTTCGGGTTGTCCCGCGCCTGACGAGCCTCGGAGAGCGCTTCATCGACCATCGTCTTGAGGCCGGCGTCGCTGAAGTCACGCGTATCGCTGCTGCCACTCTTCTGGCCGAGTCGCACGGTGACCGTGATCTGACGGTCGTACTGGACGAGGTTCGTCGTGATCGATGAGTTGGCCCATCGCGTGCCCGACCGTTCACCGCCGGTCAGGTTCACCTCCACCGCATCAGCGGTGGCCATGTTCAGGACTTTGTCCGTGAGTTCCTTCGCTTGGTCACGCGTATACATGGAACGCAGGTTAACGGTTGATTGGTGAAGCTGGTTGCTGGTTGCTGCACGCTGGCTGCTGGGTGCTGGTGCTCGTGCTGGTGCTAGGCTGGTCGCTGGTCGCTGGTCGCTGGTCGCTGGTCCTAAGCTAGCCCGCGGCGGCGGCGCGTCCACCATTCGGCACCGAGCAACAGAGCGAATGGAACGATCCACCACACCGATCGCATCGGGTGCCACGTTTCTACGCGCGACACCGACTCGAGCGCTGATGATAGCGCTCGCGGCAGGTCCCTAATGTCCGCTTCGGGAATCACCCGTCCCTTGCGAGACGCCGCGAATGGCGACATGAGGTGACGCTCATCGCGCGCGAGTGCGCGTGCCGTGGGATCGACGACCAGCGACGCTTCCGAACGCTCGGCGTCCGATCCCGCGATGATCCGATAAGTGCCCGGAATCCGTGGCGCAACGATTGTTCCGCTGAATGACCCCGGCGAGTCGTCCGGCCATAAACGCAGGTTGGTTGTGTCGTTCGGACCAACAAGCACCGCGGATACGGTCGCCGACGGTTTGACGCGCTTCGACAACGCGGCATCGCGAATCCACACCTTCACGCTCGTCCGTTGGCCAGGCGCGATCGATCGCTTGCCGAGCGTTATCTCGATCGACTCAGGAGCACTTGCGGCGAGGTCGGCGATCACGGAGGTCCAGTACCCATCAAATCCGCCCGGGCCGTTCGGCGTGATTGCGGCGGCCGCCTCATCTCGATAGTGCCAGGCGTCGAGCGCGCCGCTCACAAAAAGCCTTCCTGCTCCAACAGGAACGCTCCACACCACTGGCCGTTGCGTCGAATCGCGCGCGTAGCTGACGTTGTGCACCGAGGCGCCGGTTGGCAGCATGGCAGGCCATGCGATCTCCTGGGCGCGAATCGCGGGACCTGCGAACCGCGGACCCCACGTCACGTGCTCGGTGAGATTCGTGTCCGAAGGAAGTCGCAGGGCGCGCCAACCAGATACCCCAGTCAGTCGATCGATTGGTCCCGAAGCCCGGCGATCCATAAGCAGCACGACGCAACCACCCCGCTCGCGCATGAACCTTTCGAGTCCGGAGACCTCTGTGTCGCGCAACGTTTCGGGCGAACCAACAACGATCGTCCGGTACGCCGACAACAACTGCGTGTCGCGCAACGATTGCGGCGCATCGCCACCGATGTTCGATACGCCTCGCGAAGTCACGACGCGATGCGTGACGGAGAAGCGGGGATCACGCTCGAGTGCACGCCTGACGAATGTCGACAGCCAGGACGCGCGTGGATCGAAGAACAACACCGCGAGCCTGTCGTCCCTGACATCAATTGATGTTGTGGCTTCGGCGGCGATGTCCGTTCCCTGGATCCGTGCCCTCACGCGCACGAGCGTTGTTCCGAGGGTAGCGGGGACGTGATGCCACGTTGCTCCAGCTTCGACGGTGTCGCCCTCCACCGGCGACAGGTCGTCGTGGACGCGCACGTCACCAATACGCATGTCGACGTCGACACCTCGACCGTTCGCGCCGAATAGCTGCACCTTCAGAGCGATCGGAATCTGCGTGTTCAACGAAGGCGTAGCGGGTACATCGAGCGACAGGATCCTCAGGAACGGAGTCTCGTGCTTCGGCGCAACCACCATCAGTGGCGCGACTGTTTCCGTCTCTGGAACCTCGTCTCCAACCAGCACCGTGCCTGCAGCGCCTGGAATGGCGCCCCTCACCACAGTGAACCGCCGCGCCAACGTCCGCTCGACGCGATCCATCATCGCGCCGTTTCGCGCGGAATCCGCGGTGAGCAGCGAAACCAGCGGCCGGCTGGAGCGAGACGCGGTCAACGCAGGATCGATGACCGCCACGATCGCGATGGCGAACGCCAGCACTCGTAAGGCGGTCATGGCCGCCGAGCCTCGCGTCGCGCCTCGCGCAGCGCCCCTTCGAGTAGACCGGCATCACGCGGCGCAATCAACGCCGGGCTGACAGGCAGGCTGCCTGCGATCAACGAGGTGAGCTGATTCACCAGGCTGTCCGTTTCCATGCCAACGCCCGGCCCGCGACCAGCGAGTTCCTGTGCCCGAGCCGCCAAACGCTGAACCAGCAATGATCCAGGGTCCTCGCGCAGCACCGCCATGGCGGATGCCTTGATGGCCACCGAGTCGCCCGCCGCGACGTCCGCAAGTAATCGACGCAGCGCAACGATGCGTGCATCAGGAGACGATTCGGCGGCGGGGCCGGCCAATCCCGCTGTCAGGTTCAGTGATCCGCTCAGCCGCCGCTCGAGGTCGATCCGTTCGCGCTGAGTGAGCGCGCGCAGGATAAACCGCGATCGCGAGAACGCACGCATCAGGTTGTCCAGCGCTGCTCGCTCATCGCGCAGCGCCTGGTCGAGGTTCGTCTCGGTCAGTGAGGCTGACGCACGGCTCATCGCCCGGATGGCTCGCATCATCTCAACGCGACCCCGGTTCTGCTGCCGGCCGGCGAGGAGGTCGCCTTCCGCTTCGGCCTCGGCGACCTCGTTCAGGTCGAGCGTGCCGGCGGCCTCTCCAGCGATGTCCTCGAGCTCACCGCCCATCATGAAAACGAACTCGGCGCGGACCTGTCGCTGCTCGGCGGCGATGGTACGTGACTCGTAATCGAGGGAGTCTGCTTTCAGCGACGCGCGGCGCGCGATAAGTCGTTCCGTCTTGAGGATGACCATCTGCTGGCTGACCGCATAACGATCGCGATGATCGTCTGCGGCGAATCCCTCAGCGGCGATCGCACCGGGAGTGACCACCTCGAGCACGTAGCTGTCCGATTCCACGGGCGGCGCGCCCGGTCGCTTGTCCGTCGCGACGGCGCGATAGACAACCATGTCACCCGGTGTCAGGCCGAGCTGGTCGAGTCGCCAGGTCCCGCGCCCCGTCCACGCGCCAGGGCTCGGACGCGAGACGGTCAGTGGAACTTCGCGCTCGGTGAACGTGAATCGCTCACCGCTTCCCGAGACCGCCGTGTACTTGAGGTGCACGGAGGCGAGTGCGAGGTCGTCCTCAGCCTTGATCGAGACCGGCAGCGTGTCGGGAACGGTCGCGAAGAAGAGATCGCGACCTGGAGACGTCAGCGTGACCCGTGGCGGCGCATCCGAGGTGACGGACAGGCCAATGAATCGGCGCGCGCCGGCGCGTCCGGAAGAATCCCGCGGCTCGATCGCCAGGAACCCGTCGGAGGTCGCGTTGAATGTCGCCGTGTAGACGCCATTCTCCTTCTTTGCCTCCGACGTTCCTGCGAGTGTTTCCAGTGCGACCGCGAATGCGTTCGCCCCTATGCGGACCTGGATGCGACTGCCGGCCAGCGCCTCGATGCGCGTTGGGTTTGTCGCCGTCGACCGGGCGAGCGCCGAGTATGCGGGCGGGATCACCGTAACCTGGACGCGCTGCACGGCCGGCCCGCTCGCAGCGAAAGGCAGCACTTGCACGACCTTGAGCGCGCCCTCGGGACGCACGACCACGACGGCAAACGCTACAGCGGCGAGCACGAGCATCGAGGTAGCGCGTCGAGCGGGGAAAAGCGCGTTGATATCCAGCTCTGCCACGATCCGCGATGCACGCGACATCACCGCGTCGTGAACGTAGCTCCTCGTTCCTCCGAGCAGCTCGGATGCGGTGACGACAAGGTTTCGTGGCCGGTTTGTTCGATGCTCGATTTTCTTCGCGACCTCTGCAAGCGTTAGGTGCCGGCCGAATGCCAGCAGCGCCAAGGCAGCCGATCCTGTTACCACGGATGTGAGCAGGATCCACGAACGCACGCCGGCGATCACCAGCACGGCCGCGAGCAGGAAGCCAATCGCCGCACCCTCAATGGCGCGCCGCACGACGAGGCGCCGCCTGACGCGGACCAGGAACTGCTCGACGCTCGCCGCTTCAGGCCACGCGCTCATCGGGAACCTCGTTCACGCGTGGAGTCTCACGGCGCGGCGTTCGCCGTCGCACCCATTCCTCCGCAAGCAGGAAGGCAATTGACACCATCCAGAACCACCGGCCGTCGGGAGATGTCTCGCCCGGTCCGTGGGGTGCAGACTCGATGGCCGGCCACTCCCAGCGTCGCAGGATCTCGTCAGGCACGAAGTTCGGCTCGAGTTCCTGCACGGGCGGTCGCAATCGCAAGGCCGACTCCACGCTTGCCAGCAGCGCAGTGCCCGCGAGGGTTCCAGGTGCAACGCACGCAAAGACGATGACGCCCTGCGCGCTCCGTGCGATCGACGCCACGACCATGTCTTGCGCGTTTCGCGCAACGACCGCGCCGCGTGTTTCGCACGATGGAACCACACTCGCCGGTTGCGACAGCAGCTCAAGCGTGGGATCACGGGCAAGCGAGAGAGCAAGATCACCCTGCCATGCGCTGTCGAATGGCACGACCTCACCAGCGACGTCGCGAGCGCCCGGGAACACCACCGTGACTCTCCGTACCATAGCGGTCGTGTGCGGTACGAGTGTCCTCACAGCCGTCATCGATGCGCGTACCGCGTCCCGGTCCTTCTCGGCTGCGAGAACTGTGACGGAAGCCAGTGAGTCGTCGCTGGGCGCGCTCCACCGCGCGCTGGTGCGATCCGGCGCTGGTTCGACCGTGACGCCGTCCACCGAATGAGTCGACGCAACCGATCCAGCGACGAGAACTCGAACGAGTCGCGTTCCAATGCCCGGCGGCAGTGCCGCGAACTGTCCTTCATCGACCGTCCCTGCCTGGAAATCCGAGATCACTACGAGTTCGCGAACCCCTCCCCCTCCGCCTCCCTGCGTCGTCAACCAGGACCCGGCGCCTGCGACGTTGGCACCCGGATGGTCGCTCTCCAGCAGCAGCGACTCACTCGACGAGTCCACCATGCGCCGTGCGATCGATCGCGCCTGCTGCACGGCCGAGGAGCCGTCACTCGTCAGGCGGAGCATGCTCGCGCTGGTGTCTATCATGATCACACGCGCCGGCGCGCGTGTACCAGACATCCTGGGCTGCGCCAGCGCCGCCACCGCGGCCAGAATCGTCAGGCACCTCAACACGAGCAGCAGCAGGTCACTCGGCCGGCTGCGAGTTGCCGGTGAGGGTTGGGCAAAGCGCAGCAACCGGAGGCTCGAAAACCGCTGCCGGCGCGCGGCAGGCCTGCCGAACAAGTGCACCAGGATCGGCACGGCCAACGCGAGTAGCCCGATGAACGCGACTGGGTTGAGCCAGCTCATCGCGGGTCTCGTGCTCCGGCGTGGTGGACGCCAGGTTTCGCCCCTCGTTTCATCAGGAAGTCACGCAGTGCTTCTCCTGGCGGAGCGTCCAATCGCATCAACGCGTAGTCGACGTGGTCGCGTAACGCGCCTTCTCGCGACCGCGCGATGAACTCGCCGAACGCGCGTCGATACTCCTGCGCGACCGAACCGGCATCGAGCAGGCGGCGTTCACCCGTCTCCAGGTCCTCGAACTCGACGTCGCCCCGATACGGAAACGCCGACTCGTCAGGCGCTACGACCTGCAGCATCGCCACGTCGTGTCCATGACTCGCCACGCGCCGGAGCTCACGGTGCGTCTCGGCTTCCGCATCCTGGAAATCGGACAACACGATGACCACACCGCGTCGCTTGAGCAGTTCGGCACCACGAGCGATCCCTCGTGCCGGCGACCACGTTCCCGCCGGCTCGAGGCGGTCGAGCGTTGCCACGATCGAGCGAAGGTGCGGCCGTCCGCCTTTTGCAGGCAGGTAGGTCATGCGATCGGCCGTCATCGCCAGCAGGCCAACCGCGTCTCCCTGCGATACGACGAGATGCGCCAGTGCCGCTGCCAGCAGCGATGCATAACGCCACTTGGTGGTGCCCGTCTCCGGAAACGCCATCGACGCGCTTCCGTCGAGCACCAGCATGACAGACATGCTGGTCGTTTCACGAAACTGGCGCGTGTACAGCCGGTCCGTCCGTGCGAGCAGTTTCCAGTCGAGATACTTCAGGTCATCGCCGGCGCGATAGGGACGATGCTGCTGGAACTCCGAGCTGTATCCGTGAAACGGACTGCGATGCGAACCGGCGCGCAGCCCTTCGACCACGAGTCGTGCCGCGAGCTCCAGGTCGTCGATCGCCGTGACGACATCGGCCGGCAGCACGGAGGTCATCCGTTCACGGCCGCACGATGTCGAGCAGGCGCGCGACCACCTGGTCCGGATCGATGCGATCGGCCTCGGCCTGGTAGTTCACCAGCACGCGATGACGCAGCACGGGACGCGCGACGGTCGTGACGTCTTCGAGGGATGGCGCAGGCCGGCCGTCCAGCAGCGCGGTTGCCTTGGCGCCGAGGAGGAGTGCCTGCCCTGCGCGCGGTCCGGCGCCCCAGCGTACCCAGTCCTTCACGGCCTGCGGCGCCGAAGGATCATCAGGTCTCGTAGCTCTCGTCAGGCGGAGCGCGTAATCGACGACATTCGACGCCGCCGGGAGGTTGCGCACCAGCATGCGCGCCGCCTCGAGCTCCGCGCCTGACGCGGCGGCTTTTGCGTTTGGTTCGGTGCCAGTTGTCGTTTCAGCGATGATGCGCCGCTCGTCGTCCGTCGTGGGGTAACCGATGACGACGTTGAAGAGGAATCGATCGAGCTGCGCCTCCGGCAGCGGGTGCGTTCCTTCCTGCTCGATCGGATTCTCCGTGGCGAGCACAAAGAGTGGTCGATCGAGCTCGTGCCTCACGCCGCCAACGGTGACCTGGTACTCCTGCATCGCCTCGAGCAATGCCGCTTGCGTACGAGGTGGCGTGCGATTGATCTCGTCGGCGAGGATGATGTTCGCGAAGACTGGCCCGGGAATGAACCGGATACTGCGCTTCCCGGTCGTGGTGTCTTCCTCGATGACCTCGGCGCCGAGGATGTCGGACGGCATGAGGTCGGGCGTGAACTGGATGCGGCTGAATCGCAGGCTCAGCGCCTCAGCGAGCGTCTTGATGAGGAGGGTCTTCGCGAGTCCGGGCACGCCGCGCAGCAGGCAGTGTCCGCCGGCGAGCAGGCAGGTGAGGACTTCGCGGACGACGGTCTTCTGCCCGATGATGACGCGGGAGACTTCGCGCTCGAGCCGGGCGACGAGGTCACCGGCTTGCTCGAACGTGAAGTGCTCTGCGATTCGTTGGGGGACGGATTGAGTTTGCGTCACGGCTCCGAATCTAGCTCTCGGGTGAGCGGGTCACCGGGTAAACGGGTAAGCAGGGTGGGACGCTGTCCCGACCCGTTTACCCATTTACCCGCTTACCCACCTACCGATAATTCCCGAACTTCAACTCCACTCCAAAGTCCTTCGAGCGCAGCAACGCCATCGCAGTCTGCAGCTCGTCCTTCGACGGCGACGTTATACGAACCTGGTCGCCCTGGATCGAGGCCTGGACTTTCTTGAGCTTCGCCTCCTTGATCGCTGCAGCGACTTTCTTCGCCGTGTCGGAGTCGAGCGCCATCTTGAGGCCGATCTCCCTGGTAACCGTGTCCCCGCCGGCAGGTATCGTGTCGCCCATGTCGAGATTCTTCACCGGCACTCCGCGCTTGATCAGGCGGCCCTGAAGCACGTCGACCAGCGCGCGCATCTTGAAGTCGTCGTCGGCGACGAGCTTGAGCTTCCCCTCGGCGCGGGAGAATTCGATCGCGGCTTTTGAGCCCTTGAAGTCGTATCGCTGGGCGATCTCCTTTTGCGCCTGGTTGACGGCGTTGTCGACTTCCTGGAGGTCGACGCCGGTGGTGACGTCGAATGAGCTGTTGGATGCCATCGGGGGTCGCGGGTCGGGGTCGTGCGTCTGGGAACGACAGTCTAAACCGAGTTGCGTTGGAGTCCGCGTGCAAGTCCTTCTCCGGACCCGTTCGCCCTCGCAATGCATCCGACTTCAGATCCTGTTTTCCTGGCGTTCCAGGCCGCTGTGGCCGGCCGCTACTCGATCGACCGTGAGCTCGGGCGCGGGGGGATGGGGATTGTGTACCTCGCTCACGAAGTACACCTCGATCGACTGGTCGCGATCAAGCTCCTCCCTCCCGAGCGCGCCACCAATCCGGACCTGCGCGAGCGTTTTCTACGAGAGGCGCGGCTCGCTGCGAAGCTTTCGCACCCGAACATCATCCCGATCCACTCGGTCGCCGAGTCGGGCGAGTTCGTGTACTACGTCATGGCGTTCGTGGACGGCGAGACCTTGGCCGAGCGTGTTCGTACGCGGGGACCACTCACGGGCACCGACGGGGCGCGCGTGCTGCGCGAAGTCGCCTGGGCGCTCGCGCATGCGCACTCGCAAGGTCTCGTGCATCGCGACGTGAAGCCGGACAACATCCTGCTCGAAGCGGGGACGGGTCGCGCACTGGTGGCGGACTTCGGGATCGCGGCCGCCGTCGCCGATTCGAGTGCGCATGGCGTGGCCGGCACGCCGGAGTTCATGAGTCCCGAGCAGGCGAGCGGTGCTGCCATCGATGCGCGGAGCGACCTGTATTCGCTCGGCGCGACGGCCTTCTACGCATTCTCGGGTCGCCTGCCCTTCGAGGGACGCACGGCCACCGAAGTGCTCGCGAAGCACGTCACGGAGCCGGCGCCTGCGCTCGTCTCGTCAGGCATCGCCGTGCCACGGAAGGTTGCCGCGCTCGTGGATCGTTGCCTGGCGAAGGATCCCGCGCACCGTCCTGCGACCGCCGACGCGGTCGCGGAGCAGTTAGGCGTTGCCATGGAACAACGGCGCGAGCTGCCGGTGGCGCTGCGGGCATTCGTGAAGCGCAACTCGCGCATGGATGGCGGCGGCACCCTGCTTGGTACGTTTGGACTTGGCACGAGCGCCGTGCTTCTGGCAAACATCTATGGTGGACAGGCCGGGTGGGCGACGCTGATCGCCGGCGCGACACTCGGCCCGCTCGGCTTCATGGTCAACGCCGCTCGTCGCCTGCTGCGACAAGGCTTCTCGTATGCCGACGTGGCGCCGGCGTATCAGCGGGAGCGCGAGCAGATCAGCGAAGAGTTGACAGTCGATCGGCGTTCACGGCCAGTGCAGCTCGAGCGCGCGCTCAAGTGGACAGCTATTTCGGCCATGACGACCGCCGGTCTCAGTACCTTATCCGGAATCGCACTGGGCGTTGGCGCTCTCATGTCCCCCGCCATCAGTTTGGCCTTGAACTCGCGCACCGCGGGACCCTGGCTCGAAATGCTCTTCACGATTGGCGTCGGCTCCTGGGCAATCGGCATCTCGACAACCCTGGGGTATCTCGCCCTGTTGCAGCGCCGGACCGATGTCGACACCGGCTTCTGGGCCAGGATATGGCGCGGACCTCTCGGGCGGCTCGCCTTCTCTATCGCCAAGCGCTCAGGCGGCGGTTCGAAGCCCGCCGTTGCCGCAATGACGCACCGTGCGACCGAGCTTTCGTTAGGCCTGGCAGCCGAACAGCTGTTCGAGAGCCTGCCGAAGGAAACGCGCCAGGCGCTTGGGGATCTCCCCGCCGTGCTCGCGCGACTCCAGAAGGACGCCCAGTCGCTCCGAGCGCGCTACGAGTCGCTGCAGGAAGCGCTCTCGGGAAAGATCGCGGTCGATCCCGAATACGACGACTTGCGCACGATGCGCGACGAGATGCACGCGCGCCTCGGTGAGGCGGTCGGCGCCCTCGAGACGATGCGCCTCGGGCTGCTGCGCCTGCATGCGGGCTCGCAGACGGTCGAGGGCCTGACCACGCATCTCAACATCGCGGCCGAAGTTTCGGCGCAGGTCGCGCGCCTGGTCTCAGCTCATCAGGACGTCGAACGCGCCCTGCAATTCCCTCGCGACGTCGCAGTGACTCCGGCGTGACTGGTGACTGGTGACTGGAACAACGCGAACGAGTCACTAGTCACTAGTCACCATCATCGCCGCGCTTGGCAGGCGGCAACCACCGGCGCACTTCGTTCCCAAGCCCGCGGATCTCTTCTTCGACCAGGCTCGCCGTCGTCCGCTCACGCAACAGGTCGTCGGTGATCGACATGGCGGCCAGGATCGCAGCCTTGTGCGGCTCGATGAGCGCGTTCGCGCCTAACACCTTGCGGATTTCACGGTCGAGGTAGGCCGCCACGGCGATCGTGTGCTCGGGCGTCGCATCGCTGCGAACCGTGTATTCCTCGCCGACGATACTCACCTTGGCGACGTGGCGCTTGTCGCTCATCTCGTTCCTCTCTGGCGATTCGCCGGCTTCGCGACGTGAGACTCGTCCGCGCCGTTGGTCACGACGCCCTGCGATCCGGTGACCGGTCGCTCGGACTGCTGCCTGAGGAATCGGACCTGCGAAAGGATCGCACGCGTCTGCTCGGTCGCGTACTCGAGCCGCGCGCGCAGGTCGGTGTTCTCCTTCTCGAGCTGAACGACCCGCTGCTCCGCAAACAGGTCCCCGCTTCGACTCGACGTTTCAAAGCCGCGCAGTGTCGCTTCGGCTTGCAACGCCCGCTTGCGGAACGACGCCAGCTCCTCGCCGAGGTTTCGGACGAGCTGCGTCAGTTGCTGCAGCGGGTGGGACTCAGGAAGTGATTCGTGGTCGGACACCGAGCTCGCTCTCCAGGCTCCGGAGGATTTTCTGACGACGTCCCTCGATCTCCTTGTCGCGTAGAGTGCGCACCGGGTCCCGGAAGGTCAACCGCCAGGCGAGACTCCGGACGCCTTCCGGAAGGCCCTCGCCGCGGTATTCATCGAACAGGACGACACGTTCGAGCAACTCACCGCCCGACCGTCGAACGACGCTTTCCACGTCGGCGGCGGTGGTGCCGTCTCGCACCAGCAGGGCCAGGTCGAATTCGGCCGCGGGCGTGGTCGGCAACGGACGATACCGGACCGGGTGGCGCCGGCGCGGCTCGGGACGAACGTCGTGCGCATGCGCACCGCGCGGCGCGACGTACCCGTTAGGCATCGGGTCGAGCGTCAACTCGACACCGAAGGCCTCGGCGGCCCAGGCCGGACGGTCGAGCGAGACCGGTCCCGCGCGTCCCACGCGGCGCCGGCCGGTCCCGACGACGATCACCCACGAGCGGCCATCTTCCGACGCTTCCATCGTGGACGTCTCCGCCGGAAACGCCAGCTCGGCAATCCGCGCGCCAAGCGCCTTCACGTCCCACGCGTCGTACGCGGGCGGGTTGGGTTCGGAGAAATGAGGCGGCCGGCGGCGGCCCATGATCAGCGCGCCCACCCGCACCGCTTCCAGCGGCAGGCCATCGGGGCGCAGCGTGAATGCCGATCCGATCTCGAACAGCCGCACGTCACCCTGCATCCGGCTCAGGTTGTACTCGGCGCGCCGGGCGAGCGTTTCGAGCAGTGAACGCCGCAGGTGCGGCTCATCCTCTGCCAGTGGATTGGCGACGCGCACGTGCGTGTCGTCGCCGCCGCGCACGAACGGCAGCGGCCTCACCTCGGCCAGGCCATCGCCGACCAGTGCGTCACGAACACGTCGCGCCGTGACGTGCAGGTGGTGATCCGGAACCGTGCCGGGACGGAATGGATTGACGACATCCGAGAGGACGCCGTAGCCCCGCAGCCGCGCGATCTCCTCCACGAGGTCCACGTCGCGCCAGACGTCGCGCCGCCAGGTGGGCGGCGTCACGTGCAGGTGTCCGGCGGCGCCAGGCTGCACCGCGAAGCCGACCGACGTGAGCAACCTCGCCATCTCGTCGGCGTGCACGCCATCGCCTAACAAGCGCTCGGCGCGCGCCGGCCGCAGGTCGACCGGTGCCTGACGAGTCGGCTCGCGCCCGACGAAGATCGGCCCGCCGTCCACCGTGCCTCCGGCGACCTTCATGATCAGTCCCGCCGCCAGCTCGAGCAGCGTCGGAATGGCCGCCGCGTCCACGCCGCGCTCGAAGCGATAGCTGGCGTCGGTGGAGAGGCCGAGCGAGCGCCGCGTCACCCGGATGCGTGAGGCATCGAAGCATGCCACCTCGAGCAGCAGGTCCGTGGTGGCCTCGGTCACCTCCGAGTCGCGGCCGCCCATCACGCCGCCGATGGCCACCGGGCTTCTGGCGTCCGCGATCATCGTCATCCGCTCGTCGAGCGCGCGATCGACGCCATCCAGCGTCACCATGCGCTCGCCGCCGACTGCGCGCCGGACGATGATTGTGCGATCCGTCAGCATGCCCAGATCAAAGGCGTGCATCGGCTGCCCGTAGCCGTGCAGCATGTAGTTCGTCGCGTCGACGACGTTCGAGATCGGACGGAGTCCGACGGACTCCAGTCGCTGCACGAGCCAGTCCGGACTGGGCCCGACCTTCACGCCTCGAATGACCACACCCATGTACAATGGGCATCCCTCGGCGTCCTCGAGCCGGATCGTGACACCACCGCTCGACGCTTCCCGCTCGTTGCGGGCGGGTTTCGCCAGCGGCAGTCCAGGCAGGTCCTGCAACTCGTCAGGCAGTCCGGCCGGCGTGGCCGTCAGCGCCGCCACTTCACGCGCGATGCCGGTGTGCGACAGCAGGTCCGGCCGGTTCGGTAACACGTCGACGTCGAACCGGACGTCCGCGACGTCCACCGCCTCGAGGAACGGCGTGCCGGGCGCGACATCGATGTCGAGCGCCATGATGCCCGCATGATCGGCGCCCAGCCCGAGCTCGCGCGCCGAGCAGAGCATGCCGTTCGACGTCTCGCCGCGGATCTTCCGCTTCTCGAGCTTGACGCCGCCCGGCAGCGTGATGCCGGCGCGGGCGAACGGATAGAGCGTGCCGACCGTCACGACCGGAGCGCCGCAGACCACGTCGAGAATCTCGCCGCTGCCGTCATCGACCTTCGTCACCCAGAGCGTGTCCGCGTTCGGGTGCCGGCCGGCCTGCACCACCCGCCCGACGACGACCTCCTTCAGGTCGTCGCGCAGCCGGTCCATCCGGTCCACTGTGGCTACATGCGCGGACAGGAGGTCACGGATCTCTTCGGCGCCACGTCCGTGCGGGACGAGCGCGCGCAGCCAATCGTGGGAGATCAGCATGCGTTGAACTGGTCGAGGAAGCGGACGTCGGAGTCGTACAGCAGACGGATGTCGTTGATGCCATAACGAGACATGGCGATCCGGCCCGGTCCCATGCCGAAGGCCCACCCCGAGTACCGTTCGCTGTCGATCCCCGCCGATTCAAGGACTGCGGGATGTACCAGACCACAACCCATGATTTCGAGCCAGCGCGGCCCCCGCCCGTCCTCGAGATCCACCTCGACTTCCATTTGGGCAGAGGGTTCCGTGAACGGGAAATAGGACGGCCCGAAGCGCGTCCTCGTCGACGCGCCGTAGAAGCGGTGCGCGAAGAGCGTGAGTGTCGCCTTCAGGTCGGCGAACGAAATCCCCTCATCGATGGCGAGGCCCTCGAGCTGCGAAAACACCGGCGCGTGCGTCGCATCGAAGAAGTCGCGACGATACACGTTCCCCGGCGCCAGGATGCGGATGGGCGGCGCGTAGG
>Ga0111538_10003676_pt1 | contig 21372 bp, 10 predicted proteins | sample SoiMethybrSBSTD1_FD_79669 | JGI IMG/M metagenome (GOLD analysis project Ga0111538, IMG submission 79669) | Bulk soil microbial communities from a Populus tree surrounding site in Tennessee, USA - Soil MetaG P. TD hybrid SBSTD1 (version 2)... | ecosystem: Environmental > Terrestrial > Soil >... | reverse complement strand
GGAACCAGAGAAGCGAGAAGAGGTCGAAGGAGGTCTTCTGTCCCACGCTCCGCAGCCGGAAGAGGGGCCAGAGCGTCCATTCGCTCTCTCTCTCGAGCGTGTCTTTATCAATGTAATAAAAATGCCAGACGAGGGGAAGGACCCAGAAACGCACGGTCTCTTCGAAGCCGTCCGTCGCCCACTCGTAACGCTCGAACGGCCAGAGGTGGTAGTGACGGTACGTGCGCCGGACGACGCCCGCGATGTCCGTGCCGCGCGAGGTCTTCTTCCGCCCGAAGAGCGGCCACAGGTCGAACTGGCCGTCCGTGAATCGGTACGGCAGGAGGTAGCCGAAGTAGAGCTTGCGGTCGTAGCGCCGGTCATAGTAAGTGCCGAAGAAAGGCCACAGGTACACGTACGTCTCGGTGCGTGAGTTCGTCCGCTCGCCGTAGAAAGGCAGAGAGAAGAAGAGGTCCGTCGGGTTGACGTTCACCTGATCCTTGTGCCGGATATAGAAGGGCCACAGCGCGAACCCTCGATCGTAGCGGAGCTGCCCCTGAGCCGTTCGCGACCGGTACCGGCCGTAAAACGGCCAGAGCCGCCACCCCGACTCCTCCCCGTTCCACTCGTTCACGCCGCTGACCGAGTTGAAGAAAGGCCACACAACGTGCGTGGACTCGCGCTGTCGGTCCCTCCACGTCCAGTACGCGGGGAAGAACCAGAACCAGGTCTCGTCGTGCGCCAACAGCCCTTTCAGGCAGCCGCCGAATGGAAAAAAGGCGAAGTAATCCCCTTCCACCTCGTCGTGCCCCCCGAAAAAGAACGGGAGCACCATCCAGTCGACATCGTTTCCCGAGCGCGCGCTGGGGTAGTTGCGGTAGAGGTAGATCGGAAGCACGGCATAGCGCTCGCCGTCGGGTCCCCAGTGGAAATCGAAAAAAGGGCTGAGAAACCGCAGGTGGCTGCCCGTCGCGCGCGGACGCGGGCCCGCGTCCTGGCTCGTGCGCAGGCGCGAAGCTGCGACTTCGGGCGCGGCTGTGGAGCGGTCGTTCCGCAGCGACTCGAAGCTGCCGAGCGGACGAAAGAAAGTTTCGGCGCCGGCGACCGAGCCGATGCTGCTCGGCGTGTCGTACACCTCGTAGAAAGGAGGCACGCCGCGCGTGGCCTCGATGGTCCGGCACCCCACCAGGAAGCCGACGAGCGCTGCAGCGGCGATGCCCTGCCCCGGCGCTATCCTCACTCGAGCGTGACCTTCGGGAAGAAGTACGGCACGATGAAGCGCCACACGGGGCTCTGCTTGTGATTGCGCGGCAGCAGGTGGCACGGGTTCAGGCTGAGCGTCTTCGTCGCGCCCTGGCCCGTGTCGTCATCGGTCAAAAGCAGGCTGAGCCCGAAAGTGAAGCCCTGCGGAGGCGGCGCGCGCCGGAACGTCGAGACGAACGAGCTCCACGGCAGCGCGGCCTCGTAGATCGCGCCGCTCTCGTCGTCTTTCGCTTTCACGCTGAAGAGCCCCTCGGGCTTCCTCCCGTCCTCCGAGTCGTCGTCGTCCCCTTCCTGGTCCTCGTTTTCTTTTTTCTGCTTGTCGAGCTTGTTTCGTTTGGGAATGGTCAGCGCCAGCGTCATCAACTGGTCGTTCCCATGCTGCTGGTAGCCCTCGTCGTTCGTTGGATCGAGCCCGATAATCAAGCAATCGCCTTTCCAGGTCTCGGAGTCCTTGTCGTAGGGGTAGAGCGCGTCGTCGGTGACGTCGAGGGCGAAGTAGAAGTACTTGTCGTCCCAGCCGGTGTAGAGCACCGCCGACAGATCCTCCTCGCCCTCCCAGTCGCGGGCCTGGCCGGGGCCGGGGATGGTGCCGATGTTGCGCGGGCTCGCCATGACGATGCGGCTCGCCACGTCCCAGGCATCGCCGAGGTCGCCGTCGATTGCGGGGGCCGAACGCATCCGGCGCGCCGCGATGCGCGGGACCGCCTGTTTCATGTGCTCTTCTTTGATGCCGTCGAGCAGGTATCCGAGGAAGAATCGCTTCTCCGTGCCGTGGTCGAGAAGGATGTTCTCGGAAAGGAGAGCGCGGTTGAGGAGGTCGATGGCGGCCTCCTGGTCTCCGCCTTTGAAGTACTGGAGGGCGAGCTGCGTCGTGTTGTCGAGAGCGCCGGGGTTCTCCAGGTACTCTTTCAGAGTGCTCATCTCGAGGTCGCCGGAGCGGTGCGACACGACGCTGGGGGCGCCCGGCGGACTCTCCGCTCGGGCTCGAGGTGTCTCGGCAGGGCTCGGCGCGGCCAGAGGATTGCGCGCCGGGGGCCCTCCCGAGGAGTCTGCCGACTCGAAGGCGCAGTCGCCGCCGTCCGTGATGATCACGAGCTTGCCCCCGAGCACGGCGCCCGACCCGTCCTCTTTCTCCACGAGGAAGCTACCGATCGCGTTCGCCGCCATCCCGCGGATCGAGCCGCGGAACTTGTCGTAGACGGTGATCGAGTTGCTCGTGTTGTCGAGGAAGAAAAGCGAGTCGCCTCCCACGAGCACTCGGCCCGAGAGGTAGCCGCCGAAGCTGCCCAGCGTCACCTCGTTCGGCCAGAGCATCTCGACGATCGATTTGTCGCCGTCCAAGCCTTCACGGACCTGCAACGCGATCATTCTCCACTGCTCTTGCCCATAGACGATGTAGAAGCGGTTGCGCTCGCGCGACACCGTGACCGAGGCGCTCGCCGGCTTGAACTTCTCGAAGCGCCATAGCTCCTGCCCGTTTTTCAGGGAGACGGCAGCGATCCCCGGCCACCGGTTCGCCCGGCTGGACGAAACCACGAGGCATTCGTCCGGATACTCCGCGTGATAAATCACGTCCTCGATCGTCACGGGCCGCTTGAACTCCCACTCGACGCGCTTCTCGCCGAGGTTGAGAAGCCGCAGCCCGCTGGCTGTTACCACGACGAGTCTGCCCGAACCCAGGTTGATCGCGGGGCGGAGCGAGGGCTCGGGGATGGACAGCAGGACTTTCTGCAGCTCGGAATCCGTTTCCTCTTCTCCGGTCTCCGCGTTATGCACGCGGATTCCCGAAGGCTGCGCGAAGACGAAGACGCGGTCCTCGAACTGGACGAGCGGATGGATCGCAGGCGTGTAGCTCGTCTTCACTGTCCAGAGCATCTCGCCCTGGAAGCTCACCCGGAAAAGGCGGCTTCTCGTCGTCGCTCCGAAAATTCCATCCGCCGTGATCGACGCGCCGCGCAGCTTCTCCCGAAGGTGGAGCCGGAAAGGCTCCGACGGCGCTTTCGCTTCTTTCTCGTCCGCGATCGGGACGTGCCACTTCACCGTGCCGCGGGCAGGATCGAAGGCGAAAATGTTGCGCTCGTCCTGGAGGACGAGCAGCGATTCGGACCCTGCGGAGCCGCCGGGCGCGAGGTACCTCCCCGAGAAGGCCCGGCGACCCGCGCGGGGAAGCCGGAAGCCGCGACCGAGGCCGGGGTCGTCCGACTCGAAGCCAGGGATCAGCTCGAGGTAGGATCTCCAGAGCGGCAGGCCGGTGGAAGCGTCGCGCATCTCGATCACGTCCTCGGCCTGAGTCAGGAACACTTCGCCGAGGCCTTTCGGCGGCGTCCCTTCGGGCTGCAGGAACGTACGTTTCGTGGCGTGGAGATCCGCGGGCGACCGCCACAGCATGCGGATCGGGAACCGCAGGCTGGGGGCGTCCTCCTCCGCAGCCTCGAGGAAGATGGGATCTGCCAGGAGAGGCTTGACGTACGATTCGACGGTCTCGCCGCTCCGCGCGCCCTCGACGCCCTCGACGAGGCTGGTGCCGTGGCGCTCGAGCAGCTCGCGGAACCGGTCGAGGGACTCCCGCGGTTTCCCGGCCTGGCGCAACATGTTCGCCGTGAAGAGCTTCACGCGCAGTTCTTCTTTCACGTTGGGAAAGTCGACGAGGTAGCTGTCCAGGCACGCGGCCGCCTGGTCGTAGGACTGGGCGTCGCGGTAGAGTCGGGCGAGGTCCTGGTAAGCCTCCGCGGCGGCCGGCGTGAACGGGAAGAGGCGGCTGACGTCCTGGTAAGCCGCCAGCGTCCGGAGTTTGTTCTGCGCCCGACGGAGCGCGTCGCGCGCGGCGGAGTCGATGGAGGAGAAATCCCGCACGGGGTCGCGAGAAGCTGCCCGGAGCGACCTCAGGCGGTCGCGGATGAACGCGTTGCTCGGCACCGCGAGGTGGCCGTCCGGCGCATACGACGTCGCGGGGTTATCATACGCCAGCGCCTGATGGAGCGCGTCCGCCGCGCCGCCCAGGTCGCCTTTCTTCTCCCGCGCCAGGCCGAGCTCGATCGCGGCTTCGACTCTTCGCTGCGGGACACGCTCGAGGAGCATTCGGAATTTGCGCAACTCATCCGCGGTGGCGCTGTCGCGGCCGTCCCGAAGAAGCTGCTTCAGAGTCTCGGCGAGGTAGAGGTGGAGATGGTCGAGCGTGGAGTTGGGGAGCGGCGTGGGCGGAGCTCCTCGCTGCCATTCCCGGAGCGCCCGCAGCCCGGCTTCCATGTCTCCGCTCCGCAGGTCGAGCTTCGCAACCTCGAGCGGCGTCTCGGGCTGCCCTGACGCGAGCGAAGCTACGCGAGCACGTTCGACGGAGAGCGGGCCGTAGACCGCCGTCCCCGCGGCCCCGGCTACTACGAGGACACCACCGCCGACACCACCGACCGCCGCGCTGCCGTTCGAGCCGCCGGATGGTGGAGCGGCCCCCGGCACTTGCAACACGTTGCCTCCGCCGCCGGTGAGATCCCACAGAGTGGTCGACGTCACTTTGCCTTCGGTGGGGGAGATGGTGAGCAGAGCGTCCCTCGTGGGGACGTAGAGCACGCCTTTCCCAAGGTAGGACCTGCCGGCGACGTTGAGCTCCGCGCCAGTATTCGACGGCGCCATCCGCCAGAGCGTGAGACCGGTCTGGGGACCGGCGATGCCGATCGACTGGACTTCTCTGCCGACGATGTAGCACGCTTGCCGGTCGGCCCCCGCGAGCACCGTGCCTCCTTGCCGGGGCGCCCGCCACACGACGCGGCCGTCCTCCCGCGCAAGCGCCAGCACGTAGGCCGAGTCTTGGGGCGCGACGAGCAGGTTGTCTCCGGCGAGGAGCACCGGATTCGGCTCCCAGCGGTCTTCGTTGCGCGCGGCTTCTCGCTTCGAGCGCGCATTCAGCCCGGGGTATTGGGCGAGCCACAGGAGCGTGCCGTCTTCCGCGTCGAGGCACGCCATCCAGCCTGCGTTCGTGAGGTAGTACACCTTGTCGTCGTCGACAAGCGGCGGCGACGGCACCCCTTCGAGGTTGAGGTAATTGCCGCCTTGCGAAGTGCCGATGTAGGTGGCCGGCCACTCTTCGCGGCCGCCCGGCCCGAGCGCCGCGACGTGCTGAAGGGACTCTTGGCCGAGCCGGACCTGCACGCCGACGACGACGCGATCGCGCTGCGACGCTGCCGGCGAGCTGACGGCGTAAATGGGGACGTTGGCCGAGCTCGACGACCCGCGGGCGCCGGCTTTTGGCTTTTCTTTCCCCGACCGCGGCGGAAGCTGGGGGCCCACCTCTTCGTCGTTCGACGGCTTTTCGTCCTTCGGCTGCTCGCCCGTCTCCGGTTTTTTGGGCTCATCGTCGGTGGGACGGGCCCCGTCGCTGTCGTCTCCGTGCGCCTTCTCGTCCTGGGGCCCCGGGCGAGCTGCACCCTGGTCGGGCGCTGGATCGCTCGACGCGTCGCTCCCCGCGTTGTCGTCGTCGCTTCCCGACGCGCCGCTCTGCACGCGGAGAGTCTTCGTGCCCTTGTCGTACACGAAGGCCGCTTTCCAGCGTGAGGCTCCGTCCTCCAGCTCGAGCGCGGTCACGGTACGCCCTCGCGTCACGTAGACCGCGTCCGAAGTGATGAGCGGCGCGCGCACTCCACTCAGGTCTTCGTCGCTCGGGTCGAACGACGTGGCCCAGCGCTCCCGCCCTTCGAGCAAATCGTAGAGCGCCACCTGGTCGGCATGTTGCAGCGCGATGGAGGCCCCGCGCGCGACGGGGACGTAGGGGACGGGCGCTTCGAGCGATGGGGACGAGCGCGAGCGCTCCGCGAGGAAGCTCCGCAGCGCGGATCCCGCGACGCGGTGCTCCCACACCATGCTTCCGGGGCGGAAAGCCTCCGCGGCGGACGCATTCGGAGACGCGTCGGGAGCTCGAGGAGCGAAGGAGCTCCAGGTCGCCTCCGCTCCCTGGGAAGGTCGCGCCGGCGGCGGCGGTCCGGAAGCGGCGCCGAGCGAAGTTGCGGCGTGGAGGAATCGCTCGACTGCATCTTTCACCTCTCCCACAGCCTGGGGGCTTTCCGCCTCGCGGCGGAGGGCGATGATTTGCTCTTTCGCGGCGCTGTCGTCCCCGAGGGCTACCGCCGCCTGCGCGGCGATGATGCGCGCGATGAGGACATCCTCGAAACGCGGGGCCCGGCGGCGCTCGGATCCGCCCTTCGCGGTGTCGGCGAGGCCGAGGAGCGAGGTGGCCGCCGATTTCGCCCCCCTCCAGTCCCCGGTTTCGAGGCAGGACTCCGCCTCCTCGCGGAGCGCCTCGGGCAGCACTTCGCTGAACGTCAGATCCCGGAGGAAAAGGTGCCGGAGCTTCCGGTGCTCTGCGGGAAATGCGCGATCCCTGGAGCGGCTCCAGACATCGATCAAATGCGGTCCGACGCGCGTCAGGAAGCGATCGAGCACCTCCGGAGGCAGCGATTGAACCTCGCCGCGATAGACCGCTCGAAGGCCCACGGCGCTGCCGCCCGCCCGGAGCACGGTGGGGTTCATCTGCGGCTTGAGCACCCAGTCGGTGAGCCGCGAAAGGCCCTCGAGGACGGCGTCCCAACGCTCCTCGCCGTGCGCTTTCTCGATCTCCTGCCAGAGGACCGTCGCTTCGTTCTCGACGGGGAAGTAGACGCCGCTCGTCGTTTTTTCCACCGCGATCGCGGCGGACGTCCCACCCTGGAGCAGGATTCCGAGGATGAGAGCGGCTGCGCGCCGGTATCCCCCCGCGACGGCGGGCCGGGGAGTCGAATCCACGCGCCTCGCGGCGTCTCGAAGCAGGCTCCTCAACATCTCAGCCGGGATTGTAGGAGGGTGCCGATGGAGCGTCAAGTTCGCGAGCCACCTTGCGCTACGCCGCCCGACCCGTGCGGCGCACCGGCGGTCAGGTCACGGCCGCGAGCGTGGATGGGGAGGCAGGAGCGAGGTGGAGCTCGAGGAGGGTGCGAACCACGAGGCCGAGTACCGCCACATGCGGGGGGGGCGGAGTCGTACCGCCGAGGGCGAAACGGAGCACGATGAGTGCCGTTCTGCGCTCGTTGCCCCCGCCGCTGGGCTTGGCGGGGACGGAGAGCGGGACGCACAAGGCCTCGAGCGTCTCATGCTCCGTGTGCTTGCTCGAGCGGAGGCCGTCGCCGGACACGCGGCGCCAGCCCGCGGCCTCATTGAGCATTCCGGCCAGCCCCTCGAGAGGCGCGGCTGCCACCGCCAGTGAGTCGGAGCCGAGGGCGCCGCAGTGCGGCCGCGGGATGAGCTGCCCTTGCTCGTCTTCGTCGACGACGAAGCTAGCCACGGCGCGCAAGTGCTCCTCGAGAAAGAGGACGATCTCGCCTTCCGCTTCCTTGCGCGACGACCCCGCCATCGAAAGCCGGGCGAGGCCCTCGAGCCCTTGGTAGAACGACTTTCCCCTCGATTCATCGACCGCATGGGGCGTCTCCGCCGGCCGGTTCGCACTGCGGTTGCGCCGTTCTCGCAGGGCGCCCCGCACGACGGTCAGCAGATCGTCGTCGAGGTTGATCACGGGCTTCGTGACGAAGTCGTAGGCGCCTTCGCGCATCGCCTCGATCGCCGTGTTCATGCTTCCGCAGCCCGTAGCGATGATCACTTCGACGGCTCGGTCGATCCGCTTGATGCGGCGCAGCACCTCGAGGCCGTGCGTGCCCGGCATGACGAGGTCGAGCAGCACGATGTCGAACTCGCCGCGCCGGCCCGTGAACACGTCGATGGCCTTCTCGCCGTTCTCGGCCGTCGTGACGTTGTACCCCATCGTCTCGAAGTAGAGCTGGAACGCGTTCCGGATGACGTCCTCGTCGTCGACGATGAGGATCGTCGGCGGAGTTGCGTCCGCGTCGAAAACGAGCTGGGGCGAAGAGTTCTCCATCACTTCGGTCGCGTCAGTTGATCGATCAAGGCGCCGACATCGTCGAGCGGAATCCGCTTCGGTGCCTCGACGGGCGGCGTCGAACGAGGCTCCTGCGACGCGCTGGACTCGGTCCGCGGCGCATCCCGGAGGCTCGCGAGCACGCTTTCCTTCACTTTGCCTGCGACTTCCCTGGCGATCTCTGCGGTCAGGTGTTTCGGCACTTCGAGCGTGGGGCGGAGGCCGCTGGCTTTCGCCGCGGCATTCTCCTTGAGCAGCGCAAGGAGCTCGCCCAGCTTGGCGTTCAGCTCCGGTTGAATCTCCATCGACTTCGCAGTCGCCGGTTCGCTCGCGGCTGCAGGGCGGCTAACGGGCGCGCCCGGAGGCGAAGGCGGAGCCGTGGCGGTAGGTCGGGGAGTTGCCGCACGCTGGCTGCTTAGAGGAGCCTGGGCGGCCACGGCAGCTTGCGGCGCAGCCTGCGGCAGAGTGGCCGCGACCGAAGGCGGCGATGGGGTCGAGGCGGAGTTGCCCGCGCGCATCGCCGGAGCCGCCGGCTCCAGCGTCCGAGCCTCATTCATGGACTTCTTCAAGCCCTCGACTTCGCCGACCATCTGCTTCCATTCCGACGAGAACTCCCCGAGCAAGCTTTTCAGCTCGCGCAGCGCAGCCTCCGTCGGGTCCGGAGTTCCCCGAGGGGAGTTCCGCTTCGCAGGCGCCGTGGGCCCCGGCGGGGGCGGTGGGCTCGAGGACGCCGCCGCGGGAGCCGGCAGGCCCTCGCCCGCCGGGTCGGTCGGGCCGGCCCGTGGAGGCTCTGCGGGCCCGGAGGGGCGGGGCTCCTTCCGCTTCCTCTCGGGGTCACTGGGGTTGAGAAAACAATCGGCGAGTGAAAATGGCATGGCGGGGACTGGGGTCCTCTCAAATCTAACCCGCTTGAGAAACTTCGTCATACGCGCCCCCTCGCTCCCGCAGCGGCGCGTCCTTGTCCACCTTGTGGACAGGCTCGTCGGCAGTGTCCGGTTCCGGCACTGCCGGCTGCTTCGATTCCGGGCGGGAGATGCGCGGCCTCCTGGCCGCAGTCGGTGGGTCCGCCGAGCGTGAGGACCACTCCGCCCTGCGTTCCGAAGGCCCGCCGCGCTCTACGCAAGTGCCGCTCGCCTTGCTGGCTGCAAGATTCAACCGCTCGCGGGCAGCGCAGCGCTCGGACCGCTGCCGCGTGAGGGCCGATAGCGCGCTGCCGCTCGTCGAGCCGGCGCTCGCGGGCTCGTCGCCGGCCGTCCGGCAGCGCGGCCCATGGGTTGCATTAGCTACGAGCACCCCGACGAGCAGGGCGCCCAGGCCCGAAGCACTCCGCGAGCCTCCTCCGACGGGCCTGCGTCCTCCTCACTGCCCTGAAATCCCTGGCTCCCCGAGCCTCCCATCCCCGGAATTCGGCGTACGATTTTCGCATGCTCCTCCCCTCGAAGATCCAGTTCCAAGAGATCAGCACGACCGCGGCGGAATTCCTCCACGAGCTGAACGACCCTCACCTCCTGCGAAGTCAGAAGATCCCCGTCGCGGCTGCGGTCGAGCTGCGCCGGCACCAGATCCTGAAACTGCAAGAAAACGTTCAAGTCCTGCACCGCAAGCGGGATGAGTTCAACCGGAAGATGGATGACTACGTCCACAACCTGGAGAACCTCATCCGCAGCCTCGAGAAGACGAATCGGAGCGACTCGCTGCAGGTGAAAGACGGAACCCTCGCCTCGGAGCGGGGCACGAAAGTGCGCTGCCTCCAGTGCGATGCCGAAGAGCTCTTCAACGATTTGCAGATCATCTTTGCCCGCGAGTCCGACGAGTCCATGGCGCTTCCCACCCAGGTGTACGTCCTGACGGAAGCCGGCCTGAAGAAGGGACATTTCCGCTGCGAATCCTGCGGCTCGGAGAGCCTCGTCATCCGCGCGTTTTGACAGGCGGGCGAGCGGCACCCCACGAACGGTGCGGGCGCCGCGAGGCGATGGCTCCGGGGCGGCCTACCGGCCGGTGGTTTTCTTGATCTCCGCCTCGAGCGCGGGCACGACCTCGAAGAGATCGCCCACGATGCCGTAGTCGGCCACCTGGAAGATCGGCGCGTTCGGGTCCTTGTTGATCGCGACGATGTTCTTCGAGCCGGACATCCCTGCGAGGTGTTGGATCGCGCCGGAGATGCCGCAGGCGATGTAGAGCCGCGGCGAAACCGTCTTGCCCGTCTGTCCGACCTGGTCCGAATGCGGCCTCCAGCCGGCATCGCACACGGCGCGCGACGCGCCCACGACGCCGTGCAGCGTCTTGGCGAGACTCTCGAGGATGCCGAAGTTCTCCGGCCCCCGCAAACCGCGCCCGCCGGACACGATCGTCTCTGCCTCGCTCAGATCCTGCCGCACGACTTGCGGCTCGATGGTCTCGACAACGCGCGCGCGCGCATCCTCCCGCGGTGGGGTCAACGCCTGCTCGGCCGGGGCCCCGGAGCCGCTGTCGTCCGGCGCGAAGACGCTCGGACGCAGCGTGATCACTGCGGGGAGCCGCCGGAAGCGGGCGCGCAGAAAGGCTTTTCCCGCGTAGATCGGACGGAGGATCGTGAGACCCTCGGCAGTCCATGCGGTTTCGGTGACGTCCGCGCCGACGCACGTCTTGAGGTCGGCAGCAACCGCGGGAGCCAGCTCGCGTCCGAGCGACGTGGCAGACATCACGACGACGCCTGCCCCGGATGCTTTCACGGCTTCGAGGACCGCGCCCGCGGCCTCGGCGAGGTGGAACGCGACAAAGAGGGCGCTTTCCTCGTAGAAGACCTTGCGGACGCCGGTGAGCGACGCGCCCAGCGCGCGGGCGCCGGGGCCCAGGACGACGGCGTCCACCGCGCCACCCGAAGCTGCGGCGATCCGCCGCGCCTCCCCGAGCGCCTCGAGGGAGGGCCGTCGCGCGTGGCCTCCGTCGTTCTCCACGAAAGTCAGGACGTGCGTGCCGCTCATCCGATCACCTTGGCTTCCTCGCGCAGCAGGCGGACGAGCTCAGGCACCGCCGCGACGCCCTGCCCGACGATGCGGCCAGGCTTCCGGGGTGGGGGAGGCTCGAGCGCGAGCGTCTCGAGCGTGGGTTCGGGCAGTTCCCCCGTGAGCACTTCGATCGGCTTCTTCTTGGCGGCGAGGATCTGCTTCACGGACGGGTAGGGGGGCTCCGCGAGCCCTTTCTGCGCTGTCGCCGCAGCGGGCAGCTTGCACTCCACGACCTCGACTCTGCCGTTCACGAGGTGGTGCAACCGGGCGTTCCCGTCCTGGACCTCGATGCGGCTGACGTCAGCCACCGAGGGGAGCCCGAGGAGCCGCGCGGCGAGCGTGCCGACCTGAGCGCTCTGGTCATCCGTTGCCAGGCGGCCGAAAAGGAGGAGGTCGAAGTCTCGGCCGCGCAGAGCCCCGGCGATGAGCGACGCGACCTGGAACCCGTCGAGCTCGAGGCCCGTCGGTGCATTGCCGCGGACCTGCAGCGCGGAATCCGCGCCCATCGCGAGCGCAGTCCGGAGCACCGGCTGGGTCTCGTCGCCGCCGACCGTGAGCACCACGACCGATCCTTGTCCGCCCGCCGCAGTTTTCAGGCGAACTGCCTCCGCGAGCGCGATCTCGTCGTACGGGCTCAGAGTGAACTCGATGCCCTGCACGTCGATCGACTTCGAAGACGCGCCGGACGGGGCGGCCGCGAGGCGTATTTTCGACGCAGTGTGGGGGACTCGCTTCAGGCAGACGATGATATTCATTCCGGACGTATCCAGCGGGCGCTCAGGCTATCGTAAGCTGGCGCGGACCATCCGCCACCTTGCTCGCGTTCGGATCGTGCGCGGCAATCCCCAGCAGCGCCGCGAGAGACTCGAGCTGGAATGGCTTCAGCAGGTGGGCATGCGCCCGCTCAAGGTAGGGCTTGTACACCGCGTCCGGAAAGCGCCCCGACGCGAAAATCACGCGCGGGGGTCGGGGCGAACTCATGAGCCGCTCGAAGACTTGAAAGCCGTTCATGCTGTTCTGGATGCAGACGTCGAGAATCACGTAGTCGAACGGCGCGCGCGAATGAGCTTCGACGGCTTCTTCGCCGGTGGCGCATCCAACGACCTCGTGGCCCACGAGGAAGTTCCGCACGATGTCGCGGATCGCGGATTCATCGTCCACGACGAGGACACGGAGCCGGCCGTTCAGCCCTGCGGCCGAAGCCCCTCCTCGCTCGCTCCCGGAGCCCGCTTCCGTGCCTTCCACGATAGGGAGCGTGACACGGAACGTGGTCCCTTTCCCCGGCGCACTCGTCACCTCGATCCTGCCTTCGCAGGAACGGATGATGTTGTAGCACACCGTGAGGCCGAGGCCGGTGCCGCTCTGGCGACCGCCACCGAGAGCCCCACGCGTCGTGAAAAAAGGGTCGAAAATCCTGCCGATGTTCTCCTCGGGGATCCCCGTGCCGTTGTCGATGACCTCGATGGCGGCCGAGCGAGAAGCGTCGAGGGGCTCGAGCCGGACGCGGATCTGGCCGTCCGGCCGCTCGATCGCCTGGATGGCATTGAGGACGAGGTTGAGGATCACTTCCTGGAGCTGGCCTGGGCTGATCGCGACGCGGACATCTCCGCGGAACTCTTTCACGATCCGGACGTTGGTCCTTTCGAGCTCCTTCACGACGAGGCACAGGGCGCTTTCGATGACCTGGGCGGCGCTTTCCGTGTACGCCGAGTCCGGCTTGCGGTTGTAGGTCGAGAGGCTCCGGGTCAGCTCGAGCGCGCGCTCCGTCTGGGTCAACGCAATTTCGACCAGAGTGTCGCGGTACCGCGGATCCTTCTTGGCGAGCTGCGCGTAGCCGGAGATCCCCGCCATGATGTTGTTGAACTCATGGGCGATCCCCGAGGCCAGGAGGCCGATCGTCGCCATCTTCTCCGCCTGGATGAGGTCTTTCTGGCTCTGCACCAGCTGGCGGTTGCGCTCGGCGAGGTCGTCCGTCAGGCGCTTGAGGCGCCAGGCCGATCGGATGCGCGCGAGAAGCTCGGGGACGTGGAAGGGCTTCGGGATGTAGTCGTCCGCGCCGGCGTCGAACCCCTGGATGCGGTTGTCGATCGAGCCCCTACCCGTGACGTGCATCACCATGATCGAGCGCGTCCGCGGGTCGGTCTTGAGGCGGCGGCACACCTCGAGGCCATCGATTTTTGGAATCATGACGTCGAGGAGCACGATGTCGGGCAGCACCTCGCTCGCTTTGATCAGGGCCTCCTCACCGTCCGCGGCAGTGTGCACCTCGTATTTTTGCGCGGTCAGGATCCGCTGCGTCGAGAGCAGGATGTCGCGGTTGTCCTCGACGAGCAGGATGCGCGGCTGCCGCGAGGCCTCTTCCAGAGCCGCAGGAGTCGACGTACCGGGGCTGGAGGCCGGCCTCGAGGCTTTCTCCGCCCCCGGCGCCGGCGCAGTGAGACCGATGCTGCTCGACGGAATGCGTTGACTCATAGTGACGCGCTCTCGGTAGAAGATACAAGACGGAGCGAGCCGCGTCAGACGGATGGCGTCGCCGAGGCCTCGAGGCGGTCGATGGTGTGCCGGAAATCCTCCGGCAAGGGGGCGCGGAGCTCGATCCAAGCTTTCCATCGCGGGTGATAAAACCGGAGGAAGCTCGAATGGAGCAAGTAGCGCGGAGGGAAGCCCTCGGGGGGCGGAGCCGCGCCGTACTGCCGGTCGCCCGTGATCGGGAAGCCTCGGGAGGCGAGGTGCACGCGGATCTGGTTCTGCCGGCCGGTGTGCGGCACGCAGGAGAGGAGCGTGCGGCCCCCGAACCTACGGAGGACACGGACTCCGGTCCGTGAAGCCTTGAGCACTTCGTGCTCGAGGCACGTGTCGAGGTCTCTCCCCTCGCCGATCGGCACCTCGAGGCTCTCTTCCTCGGATGGGTACTCGCCGTCGACGAGAGCGATGTACTCCTTCGAGACGAAGCGGCGCTCGAACTGGATCTGGACGTCCCGATGCACGTAGGCCTCTTTGCCGACCACGAGGATTCCGGTGGTGTCCCGGTCGATCCTGTGGCAGAGCCGAGGCCGGACCGGCTGCCCGTCGTCGCCTTCGGTCTCACGATAGTGATGGTGGAGGTAGTTGATGAGCGTGTCGTAGACGTGCCGCCCGACGGGATGGACAAGGAGCCCGGGCGGCTTGTTCACTGCAACGAGCCACGGGTCTTCGTAGAGGACGTCGATGGGGCGGTCGTCGTAGTCCTCGGGCACTCCGGTGCCGCTCGAGAGATGCACGGAGACCGCGTCGCCGTTGCGCACTTTGCGCGACGGCTTCGCGCTGTCGCCGTTCACGCGGATCCTCCCGTCGTGAATGAGGCCCTGGATTCTCGTGCGCGAGCGCCAATTCATGGCGGCGAGGACGAAATGGTCCAGCCGCTGCGGCTCCGCGGACCGCACGGGCAGGTGGAGGACGTCGCGCCGCTCCGACAGGTTCCGACCGCGACCGATCACGGAGCTTCGACTCCTCCGCGACCCAGCTTGCAGGCACGAAGCGCGTCGACGAAGAGATCGTAGCGCCACTCGAACGCGGAGCGCACCGCGGCGCTGCGGAGCCTCGCGTACATCCGTTCGTGCATCGCCTCGAGCTGCACGCGGTGGCGGCGGTCACAAAAGTGGGTCCGGCAACCGAGCGGCCTTCGCTCGCGTTCGGTGCACTTGCCCTCTCTCCAGAACGGGCAGAGGGAGCCTCGGTCCTCGAGTGGCTCGGGGTGCTTTTCGAGGACGTAGGCGACCTCGAGGCTGCTCGCATAGAGGCGGTGATCCATGCGGTCGAAGTCGCAGCAATCCCCACGGATCCAGCAGCCGACGCCGAGAGCATCCACCTCGCGCGAGAGGTCGGCGTAGACCGCTTCGAGCTCTCGCTTCAAGTCATCGGGGATCGGTGGAAGAGTGCGTTGTTCCGTGTTGTCCATCGGAAGTGCTGTCCATCGGAAGTACGGTCCATGGGAAGTGCTGTTCATCGGCTCGCGATGTCACCGGTCCGGTTCCCGGACGCCTCCGCAGGCCCCAGTGGAAATTTCCTCCTATCATAAACGCCGGTCCAGCCATGTGTTAAAAATCTCGGTCATCGAGGAACGCGGTTCGCTTGACGGTGTGGCACGGCGGATAGCGCAAGGAAATGCCTCGTGGTCCGGAGACCGGCGCGCCGCCCAGCCGCACGGAAGCTGTACCGTCAACGCCGCTCTCCGTGGAGGCAGCCGGCCTCCGGGTCTTTGATGCAGGGTTAGTGCGAGTCGGGAGTCCGCGGGGCGTTGTCTCGAAAGCAACTCGTCGAAAGCAACTCGTCGGAAGTCCGCAGGGTCCATGATCAACACTCGTCACGCACGCTGGGGGGCGGGGGTCGCGCTCTTGGCGACGTGCATCGCGCAAGCCGATGACACGACGCAGCGCGCCAGCTTGCCGCCGCCAGGAGCTGATGCGCCAGCGGGGGCGCCCGGCAGAGCGGTGGCGGAGCTGGGGGACGTGGAGGGCGCCGGGGATGCTCGGTGGACGCTGGCGGTTCCGGCGTACCGGGCATCCCTGGCGGCGTGGGACCGTGCTGCCGCGCTGGCCCTGAGACTTCGGGATGCTGCCGCCGTCGAGCGCGCGCGGGATGCTCGGGACGAGCTCGCGCTCCTTTTGCGGGAACCGAGGGGCCTCGACTCCGGCCGGAACGACGCCAGAGCTCGCGACCACCGAGCCGCTTCCGGTCCGGCGGCGGCGGTGCAGCTTATGCCTTCGGGCGACGCGGAGCCGACCGACGCCGACCTCGACCGGCTCGCTCGCCAGCTCCAGGCGGCTTGCCTTGGGGGCCGTTCGAAGACAGGCGGGGACGAACGCGACCCTCTGTTCCTCGCGGAGGCGGAGGCGCTGGTGCAGCGTTTTCGTGGAGAGCTTCGCCAGATCGAGGCGGACGCTTTCTACGGTCGAGCGCTGGCCGGCGTGCGCGCGCAACGGCCCTCGAGTCCTGCTGCGTTGCTCCGGGAAGCCCGCATCTGCTTCAAGCTGCGCGACCTCGCCGGGGCTCGCGAATGCGCCCAGTCCTCTCGTGCTGCGAGCTCCGCAGGAGCGCCGGCAGCGGCGAGCGCCGCGCGAGGCCTGCTGCCGGCCGAGAAGGAAGAAGCTCTGCGCCTCTTGCGGGACGCGGCGCTTTTCGCGCGGGATGCGGCTGCAACCCGCGCTCTCTCCGACGAGCTTCGCGCGACGAGCGCGAAAGGCGAAGAGACGGCTCGGCCCATCGCGATGTTTCCGGCCCTGCTGTCTTCCGCCGCTGGGGCGACGCGGGCTCAGGCGTCTTCGGACGACGCCGCCATCGCCGCCGCCTTGCGCTCCTTGATGGACCTCCTCCGCCGGCACCACCTGCCGCCGCGCGGCCGGGAGATCGTGGCGCTCCTCGCGGGCGACGCCGCCACGGAGCTCGGAGACCTGGAGGTCGCCGCCGAGATTTTCCTCGCAGCTGGCAGGACCGGAGATGCCTGGCTTGACGCTTCGGTCTCCGGACGCCTCGGCACGGTGCGCTCGCTCGCCGGCGACTACGAAGCTGCGGCCGTGTCGCTCGAGGAGGCGCGCTCTCTCGCGCAGTCGCTCCCGGGGGCGGGGGCGCTGGCGGCGCGGGCCGGCATCAACTTGAGCCGGACGCTGCTCGGCCTGGGCGACCTCGAGCGCGCTCGCAGGGAGGCCTTGTCGGTCCTCGCGCTGAAAGCAGCTCCACTCGACCTGCGCCTGCGGGGCCGCCTGCTCTTGGGCGATTGTCTTTACGAAACCGCCCGCGGCGCGCGCGAGACGCTGAACGACGCGGAGGCAGCTTTCCTTGCCGTGAAGCGGGAGCTCGCTTCCAAAGAGGCGGCTGCGCTCGACGCGGACGCCGCCTCTGAGCTCGGAGCGACCGTCGCGATCAACCTCGGCAACGTGGCGCGGCTCCGCTCGCAAAGCCTCACGGGAGAGGCGCGCACCCTCCAGCGGAAGCAGGCGCTCCAGCTCGAGGACTCGGCCCTCCGCTCCGCGGAGCGGCGGAAAGATTGGAGCATCGCCGCCGTGGCCGCGGCCAATATCGGCGAGCTCTGCCTGGAGGATGGCGATGCCGCTTCGGCGCGCTCGTTCGTGACGTGGGCGCTCGAAGTCGCGCGCGCCAGGCGCAGTTTCGAGACGGAATGGCGCTGCCACTGGTACCTCGGACGGCTCGCGGATGCCGCGGGAGACGTCGCCGGCGCCGACGCTGCCTACGCGGATGCGGCGTCCCTGATCGAGGCTTACCGCTCGCGCGTGCTCGACGCCGAGAGAAAATCGGGCTTCCTCACCGACAAGATGGATTTTTACGAGGATCTGGTGCGCCGTCAGATCCGCAGCGGTCTTCCCGACCTCGCGCTCGGGACCGCGGAGCGAGCCAGGGCGAGGGCTCTCGTCGATTCGCTCGGCTGGAGGTTCATCGCGCTGGCCAACCCGCGGGAATCGGCTCTGTACCGCGAATACGTGGGCCTCCTCGCTCGGACCGAGCGCGCCCGCGCCGGCGGAGGCGCCACGCTGTGGAGCGGGCAGCGGCCTCCCGCGGACTTCGACGCGCTGCGGGGCCGGCTCGAGTCGCTGAAGCGGACGTTTGCGGCAGACGCGGACCTCGGCCCTGCGTTCCGCGCGCTCGTCGACGGCGACGCTGCCGAGGCGCCGGCCATCCTCGCGCACTTGCCGAGCGGCGCCACGCTCATCGAGTACTTTGCGGTCCCCGACGGGCTCGTCGCGCTCGTCGGGCCCGTCGCGGAGAGCCCGCCGGCATTGCAGACGCCCGCATCGCCAGGCGCTGCCGCGGGGAAGTCTCCGGCAGCGGGCCGCATCGCGGCAGTGCGACTGCCGATCCTGCCCGAGGAGCTCGAGAAGCTCGTGCCGCGTTTCCTCCGCTCCGGCGCGAGCGATGCGCAGGCCGCGCGGCGGCTCTGCGAGGGTCTGTTCGACCCGCTGCGCGGCCTTATCCGCGGCGAGCGCGTGGTGATCGTGCCTTTCGGAGCGATCCACCAGCTGCCGTTCGAGACGCTGCGCGACGACAAAGGCTTCCTCGTGACGCGCTGGGACTTCTCCTATCTCCCCTCTTCCAGCGTGCTCAAACATCTGCGGCGGAGGCCGGGGACGGATGCGCGGGCGCCGCTGAGCCTCCTCGCCGTGGTCGATCCCGACACGGACTACAACCGGGATGGGCGGCCCGATATGATCCCCTTGCCGGAGGCGAGGCAGGAAGTCAGCGGCTTCGCCAAATTCTTCGGACAGCGCGTGGTGCTCGAGGGCAGCGCTGCGCTCGAGCGAGCCAGCGTCGAGAAAGCCGGCTCTTTCGACGTCATCCACTTCGCCTGCCACGGCGAGTTTTACCCGGCGCGCCCTTGGGCATCTGCGCTCTTCCTCGCACGAGGGCCGAGCTCGGACGGCCTCGGTGGGGATGACGGCCGGCTGCTCGCGAGCGAAGTCTACGCGCTCGATCTGCGGAGGAGCCGCCTCGTGGCCCTTTCCGGCTGCGAGACCGGGCGGAGCGCCGTGACGCCGGGTGAAGACGCCGTCAGCCTCGGGACGGCGTTCCTCCACTCGGGGGCGTCGAGCCTGCTGCTCAGCCTCTGGAAAGTCGAGGACGCGGCCACTGCCGCGCTGATGCAAGCGTTCTACGATCGTTGGCTGCGGCGCGGACAGGACAAGGGTCGCGCATTGCGGGAATCGAAGCTCGAGCTCCTCGCGGGCAAGTACCCGCAGCCGAAGCAGTGGGGGGCTTTCGTCCTCGTGGGAGATAGAGATATCTGACATGCCAACGAGCCCGCTGAGACCGCGATCCCGACGCCGACCCGTTGCGCGCCGCCGGCGCTGGATCCTCCTCCTGGGGGCCGGTCTCGCGAGCTGCAGCGTCCCCGAACGAGGCGACGACGCCGCATCGTCCACGCCGCTCGACGTGGCCGCGGAGGCTGCGACCGCCGGCCGGCGGGAGGAAGTCGTCCCAGCACAGCCCGAGAACGGCGAGCCCGTGCCTGCGCGCGAGCAAGGCGCGACGAACACGGTCGCACCCGAAGGGCCGTCCGAATCGGGATCCGGCGGCTCCCGCGACGACCGCGTTGCCGCACTGCTGGGGGAATCGCGCATCCTGAAAGCGCAGAGCGAGACTTTCCGAACGATCACGAGCGGCAGCACGGGCGTGCGCGATGCATCCGCCGAAGAGAAGCCTCGGATGGAGAGCGCAGCGGCCGCCGGCGCCCCCGGTGAGGTGCTCGCCCCGCAACCGGCGCCTGGCCGCGCGATGACGGCCGAGGATGTTCTGAGCGAGCTGCGCGGCAAGTCGGGTCCTTCGATCGTGCCCGCAACAAGCTCTACCTCGCAGGCGGCCGCGGGCCGAGATAGCTCCTCTCCACGGGACGAGACGCGGGAGCTCCTGGCTCGCGCGCTGCTCGGCCCGGATGCGGCTCCATCGCCGACTTCCACGGCGGCTTCGGCACCCGCCGTCCAAGCTGCGGCTCCGGCTTCGGTCGCGACGGCGACAGCAACTGCGCCGGCTCCTGCACCCACGCTGACTCCGGCGCCCGCGCCCGCTCCGGCGCCCTCGGTAGTTGCCGCGCCCGCTGCGCCGACACCCGCCGCACCCACAACACCCGCGCCAGCGGTGCCCGCCCCGGCGCCCGTCGTTCCTGCGGCACCCGCGTTGCGCGGTGGACCGAGCGACGGACCCGCCGCTGCTCCTCCGCCCGCGCCCGCCATCGCGGGACAGGCTGCGCCGCCAGCGGCACCTCCGGCCGGGACCGCGACACCTCCCGCAGCGGCTCCGCAAGCACCGCAACAGCCCGCGCCTCACGCCGCACCGCAGACAGCTCCGCAAGTGGCGCCGCCGCGCGATACCCCGAAAGGGCTCGTGACGCTCAAGGAGATGTATCACAAGACCGGCGACGAGCTGATCCGCTTCCTGCGCGAGCAGTTCCCGGACTGGATCGCGAAAGGGCACGTCGTTCGGGTCGAGTCGAACGCGCGCTCCGTCGTCGTCTTCGGCGAGACGCCGGAGGAGAAGGACCCCCTGACGAAGAAGGTCTTGTCGGTGATCGACAGCTTCGACGACCTCGAGCTCAAGCTCGAGTCGCGGGTGATCCGGCCGCGCTACGTCGACGTGAAAGTCGTCATGGACGCACTCACGATGCGCGGTCTCGCCAACATCTGGCAGATCGCGGAGGAGACCAACACGACCACGCGGGTGCAGCCCGATGGCAAGACGACCGTCGTCGGCGTCTACAAGCACAGTGCGTTCGCGCCGAGCGGGGTGATCTCCGGCCAGCCGATGCCCATGGTCAGTCCGCCGAAAGTCCCCTACGTGTACGAGGTTCCGATGACCGACCCGTTCCAGGTCCCGAGGACGAATGTGACGGGCGCCGCCGGGGACCAGCTCCTCGTCGCGTTCGACCGCACGGCGTCCACCGAGGAACGAGGCGGGATGGTCGCGGTGGGGACGTACGAGGACCTGGAGCGGATCCAGGCTTTCGCGGACTCCATGGACGTGCCGGCGAAGCAGATCATGATCGAGGTCCAGGTGATCGAGCTCGACGCCAACAAGTTCCTCGACATCGGCTTCGACTCCTTCCAATTCGGGCAGCGGCACACGCTCGGCACAGGAGCTTTCCCCCTGCCCGGCGAGAACATCATCCAACCCGGCCTGCCCGATGCCATCCGGCGTCCAGGGGTCTTTGTGCCCGACGTGACGCAGCAGGGAGTTGGGATGATCTTCGACGACACGAGCCTCGATCTTTCAGGGCGGTTCATGACCACGCTGCATGCTTTGGCGCGTGAGGGCGACGCTACCATCCGTGCGCGGCCGCGCATCTTGACCCTCGATGACCGCGTCAGCGTCCTCCACATCGGCCAGGAAGTGCCCGTCTTCAAATCGACGGGCGTCACGCGGGACTCCACGAATGGCAACCTCGTTAGCGAGGTGAACGAAGTGGGCACGCAGTACGTGGGTTTCACGTTGAACCTTCGGCCCCGCGTGTCCGGAGGCGCCGATGACGAAGTCTCCCTCGAGGTAGAGGTGATCATCAACGAGCTCGCTGACCGGCAGCGAGTCTTCGAAGAGGACCTCCTCGGCATCCCGACCGTGATCAAGCGCCAGTACGTCGGGCAGAACCGCGTGAAGAACCACCGGCCGATCATCTTGGGCGGGCTGATCCAGGAGCAAGACGTCGAGTCGGTAAACAAGATCCCCCTCCTAGCGGATCTCCCCCTGGTGGGGTACCTGTTCCGGCGCACGCAG
>Ga0111538_10003674_pt1 | contig 21376 bp, 16 predicted proteins | sample SoiMethybrSBSTD1_FD_79669 | JGI IMG/M metagenome (GOLD analysis project Ga0111538, IMG submission 79669) | Bulk soil microbial communities from a Populus tree surrounding site in Tennessee, USA - Soil MetaG P. TD hybrid SBSTD1 (version 2)... | ecosystem: Environmental > Terrestrial > Soil >... | reverse complement strand
TGCACCTCAAAGGGGAGAAGCCGGCGGTCTACTGGCCGCTGGGGTTGACGGCATTCCTCTTTGTCGGCCTGCTCGTCAGTGTGTTGCTCTCCGAAGGCGATCATCTCTTTGGCACGCAGTTCGGCGACGCGTTCACGAGAGACTAAGGGATCAGGGATCAGGGACCAGGGATCGGGGACCAGGGACCGGGACTAAGAACCAAGCACCAAGCACCAAGGACCAGATATGGCGTGCCCAGTTTGCTTCGGCGGTGAAGATACGGTGATGCGCGAGAGCCTGAATGCGGGCATCGGCGTGCTGATGGGCGTGACGACGATCGTCCTCGCCGGGTTTGCCCGGTTCATCGTGGTGCTCGCGCGCCGGGCGCGTGAGGCTGAGGTCCGCCTCCCGCCTTCGCGCGCAGAGCGCGCTACGGCGAGGCTCGGCGAAGCCTTCGGCGAAGGCGGCAAGGCGGACACGACAGCGGGGGTCGCGCGCTGATGCTGCAGTGGCTCGGTCTCCCCGTCGCGGCCTCGGCGCACGCCGGCGAAGTGGACCGGATCATGGTGCTGATCCACTGGCTGATGCTCGTGCTGTTCGTCGGCTGGAGCGTCTTCTTCGTGTACGTGTTGATTCGATTCCGGCGCGGCGCTCACCCGCAGGCCAACTACCGCGGCGTCAAAGGCTCGTGGTCCACGTGGATCGAGGGCGGCGTGCTGGTCGCTGAGATCGTGCTGCTCGCCTTCTTCTCGATTCCCTTCTGGCGCGCCAACGTCGATGCAATGCCGCCGTCGAGTGGCGCAACGACAGTCCGCGTGGTGGCCGAGCAGTTCGCGTGGCACGTCCACTATCCAGGTGCGGATGGCGTGTTCGGCCGCACCGACATCAAGCTCGTGAGTCCAGACAATCCGCTGGGGCTCGATCGCGACGAGCAGGTCGGCAAAGACGACATCATCACGACCAACCGGATGAACCTCCCGGTGGGGAAACCGGTTGTCATCTTCCTCTCCAGCAAAGACGTCATCCACAGCTTCGGGCTACCGCAGATGCGCGTGAAACAGGACGCGATTCCCGGTATCGTCCAGCCGGTGTGGTTCACGCCGACGAAGGTCGGACAGTGGGACATCGCGTGCTCGCAGCTGTGCGGGCTCGGCCACTTCCGCATGAAGGGCGTCTACGCCATCCAGACGCAGGAGGCGTACGACGCGTGGCTGAGGGACGAAGCCGAGTTCCTCACCGACCAAGGGCCGTGACGACGAGCTTGCCGCGCGGGAATATCACGCTGCCCGCGGTACTCTTCACCATTGGCGGCCGCACGCATCACGCCGGTCAGGCTGGCGGCGCCAGCCCGATGCGCGACATCCCGCGATTTGTCGAGCTGCTCGACAAAGGTCAGTACAACGCGAAAGCGCTCGCCACCTCCGTCGTGCCGATCGAGCGCATGTTAGAGGCGTACGAAGACGTCGTGTACAGGACGACGGTTACGGCGATCATGACGTGTAATGCAAAATGCGAAATGCAAAATGCAAGAAAGACACCCGCGCAGAACGCACGCGCAGGCAATGTTTGCCTTTTGCCTTTTGCCTTTGAATGACACGTGAGGAACTCAATGCCGAAGGCCATGGAACAGGCCCGAGCGACCAAACCCTGGACCGTCATGATCTACATGATCGCGGACGATCCCGCGGGCGGAGCGCTGCTCGACCAGCAGGCCAACCGCGAGCTGGATCAGATCGTTCACGGCGCGTTGTCGGTGAACCGCGATCAGCTGTATGTCGCCGTCCAACTGGACTTCCGCAGCCAGCCGGACGTGTGGCGGCGCGTCATCGGCGAAGGCGCCTGGCTCCAGCCTGAGAGCGACGCCGCCGATCCCGAGACGCTGTATGGGTTCTTCGAATGGGCGCAGCACATGTGCCCTGCCGATCGATACGCGCTGATTCTGTGGGGGCACAGCCGGGGACCATTCGGCCTCTTCACCGACGCGCCGTTCAGCAGCGCGCTGTCTGGTCTTTTCGCCAAAGCCGACCCGTGGACCTACGTCGCGCAGACGCTGACGCTGAAAGAGCTGCGAGCCGCACTTCGCCACGCCCGCGAGTGTCTGAATCAGGAAGTGGACATCATCGCGTTCAAAGACTGCTTCATGAGCACGCTCGAGACGGCGTACGAACTGAAGGACGCGGCCACGTATCTGATCGGATCGCCGGATATTGTCCCGATCGAGGGCTGGCCGTACGTGCGGATGTTCGAGCAACTCGCCCGGCAGCCTGAGGCGAAAGCAGCGGCCAAGGCGCTCGTGAAGGAACTCGAGCAGTACTACACGGTGGAAGCGAACCGGCACGGCCGCACACATGTCCCCTTCACACTGATGGACACGAGCAAGCTGTCCGACGTGAGCGAGCCGCTGCGCGCGATCGCCACGAAGCTCACGGCCGAAACTGCACGCGGCAACGGTGGCGACCCATTCCGCAAGGCGTTGACCACCAGCGCGAAGGCCGACCCGGCGCTCGTGGACGTCAACACACTGTGCGGCAAGATCAAACGGCACGGACTGAAACAGCCGGCCGAACATCTCGAGGCCGCGCTTGCCACCATGACGTTGAGCGACGACAAGAGCGTGAGTCTGTTCTGCTTCCCCTTCGCAAAGAAGGATCAGACGCGTTCGATCGTCGCACACCATGCGACACGGCCGGTCTATTCGGAACTGGCCATTGTGAAGACCGGCTGGGACGGCGTCGCCCTCAAAGCGATGCCGAAAGTGGAGCCGCCGGAGCCGGTCGCGTATCACCACGATCACCGGGACGGATCGAACCCGGAGTACTCCGCGTCCGGGGCCCTGCTGCCCGTGCTGCTCGAACAGTTGCAGCGTCAGGGCGTCCTCGAGGATCTCGGGCGCAAGGGACTCGACGTGCTGCGCCGGGTGCTGGCCAATTTGGCGCAGGACGCCGCGCTCGGCCGTCAGGGCTTCGACGCCGAGAGCCTGAAGGAAGCGGGGTTCGCCAAGGAGGCCGGGTTCGCAGACGTTCTGGACAAGGAAGCCGGCTTCGCGGCCCGCGTCCTCGGACCCGCGATGCGCACGAAGCCCGCAGGCGCGTCCAAAAGGACGCTCCCTACACATGCATCGCGCAAGACCCGGAGGCGGTAAAGGATTCGCCCTGCTCCGAGCCTTGTTCCGAGCCCTGCTCCCAGGCTTGGGCCTGGCGCTGTTCGTCGCCGAAGGCCACGCGCAGGGCGTCCCCAGCGCGGCGGTGATTCGACAGGCGCTCGATTCAGGTGCGTACGCGCGGGCGGACGAGCTCGCAACGAGGTCCACCGCGCAGCTTGCATCGCAGCGTCCATCAGATTCGGGCGCGTTGCTGCGCGCGCAGGATCTACTCGTCGAGGCGCGCGTGCTCAGCGGGAAAGGTGGCGACGCTCGCACCTTGAGCCTGGCCACACGCGTGGTGCGCCTCAAGGAGCAGCGCTTCGGGCTCACGCACGTCGAGACCGGGCACGCCCTGCACAACGCCGGACTCGTGCGCACCGCTCGTGGCGAGTTCAGCGTGGCGATACCGCTCTTTGACCGCGCGCTCGCCATTCGACGCGCCGGCCTCGGCAACGAGAGTCCCCTCGTCACCGAGACGCTCGACAGACTCGCCTTCGTCCTGATTCAACTCGAACGATTCAAGGACGCCAGGCCGCGACTCGATGAATCGCTGCGCCTCCGCGAACAACGCGCACAACAGGATCCGATCGGCCTGAGCCGCACGCTCGAATTGGTTGGCCTGCTCTATCGCTATTCGGGTCCATACGCCGACGCCGTGCCACCGCTCGATCGTGCGATCGCCATTCGCACACGATTGACGCCGCAGCACCCCGAGACGGCGTCAGTGCTACAGGTGCGCGGCGACGTGCTGTTCCTGCTGGGCGACGCGAGCGCCGCGCAGAAACTGTGGACCACGGCGCTCGGGATTGTCGAGCGCGGCCTCGGCCCCAATCACCCCTCGATTGCCGAGTTCCTGCGCCGTCTGGGATTCGCGGAGTTCTCCGCCGGACGTCTCACCGACGCGCGTCGTCTTCGCGAGCGCGCCGTGCGCGTCGGCGAAGCCGCGCTGGCACCGTGCGATCCGGCGGTCACCAGGCTCCTCAACGGACTGGCCGAGTCGCTGCGCTATGACGGTGACTACTTCGGCGCACGTCGTCTCTACGGCCGCGCCTTGACGACCATCGAGAAGTGCCTCGGCCGGACGCACTCGGACTACGCCACCTACGTGTTCAACGACGCGTCGCTGGCGCGTGAGATCGGCGATCTCGCCGAGGCCGACACTCTCTATGACCGGGCGTTGCAGATCTGGATGAAGGGACTCGGCCCCGACCATGCCTATGTCGCCCGCGGGCTGGATGCGCTTGCGGAAGTGGCGGCGATGCGCGGACAGCTCGAACGATCGCGCGAGCTGTACGAGCGCGCGCTCGCCATTCATCGCCGACAGCTCGGCCCGAATCACCCACAGGTCGCGTGGATGCTGACCAATCTCGCGAGGACCGTCGCCGACGAAGGACACACGGCTCAAGCGCTTTCATATGTCGATCAGGCGATCGCCATCTTTCAGAAGTCAGGATCGTCCGACGAGCCCGATCACGTCGCTCGTGTCCTCGAGTTGCGCGGCACGTTACAGATGCGCGGGGGCAACCTCGCGCAGGCCCGCGCCAGCCTGACGCAGGCCTTGGCCGAGCGCGAGCGCATTTTCGGCCGCGCACACCCGCTCGCTGCGGCGACCCGCGCCACGCTCGCGGCCGTGGAACTGGCGCGCGGTCAGCGCGACGCGGCGCTCGCCGCCGCGCTGGAGGCCGAGCAGAGTGGTCGCGACCATTTGCGCTTCACCGTACGGTATCTGCCCGAGCGGCAGGCGATGGCGTATGCCGCGAAGCGTCCGCGCGGTCTGGATCTCGCGCTGTCGGTTACGGCGGCGGCTGTCCCGAACGACGCCTCACGCGTCTTCGACAGCGTGATTCGCTCGCGCGGTGTGGTGCTCGACGAGCTCGCCGCCCGACGCATCGCTTCATACAGCGGCACGGCCGAGAATGCAGGCGTCACAGCCACGGCCACTGCGGCACGGCAGCGGTTCGCAAATCTGGTCGTGCGGAGCCTGGTCGAGACGGTCCCTCGCGCTCTGCTCGAGGACGCGAGAAAACAGAAAGAGGATGCGGAGCGGCTCCTCGCCGAACGCACCGGTGAAGGACGTGTCGAACTCGCCAGAGCCTCGACTGGCATCGATGACGTCAAGCGTGCGTTGCCGCGAGACACGGTCCTCGTGTCGTACGTGCGCTACGACCGAACCGCGCCCTCACCAACCGGCTCCTCGATAACGACGACGGTCGTGCCGTCCTATGGCGCGTTCGTGATCAAGGGCGGCACGTCGAGCGTCTTCTTTGCTCCCCTCGGACCCGCCTCGTCGATCGAAGCCCTGGTCTCTGAATGGCGAAAGACCGCGTCAGGTGAGAACACGTCGGGAATGATGACTCGCGATCGCGCCGAAGCGCTCTACATCGCCGCGGCCGATCGTCTGCGCAGCGCGGTGTGGGATCCGATCGAGGCGCACATGACGGATGCCCGCCAGATCTTCGTCGTGCCGGACGGGACGTTGAACCTCGTCAACCTCGCGGCGTTGACCGACCGCCAGGGTCGCTACTTCGTGGAACGCGACGCGGTGATTCACTACCTCTCGACGGAGCGCGACGTCGTCGTCGGCACGGTCGGGTCGATAAGCCAAGGCAGCCTCCTCGCGGTGGGAAATCCGGCGTTCGACGAAGGCGGTCCCCCGTCGCGCGCGCAACCCGCGACGATGCGCTCGGCCTGCGAGCCCGCGGGGCCGGCTCGATTCGGCAATCTGCCGGGGTCGCTCGATGAGGTCAACGAGATCAGCCAGCTGTGGCCGCGGTCCGGCAAGAGCGTTGTGACGGTCTTGAGCGGATCGACGGCGAGCGAGACGGCGGTCAAGAAGGCATTGAGTGGCCGGCGCGTGTTGCACTTCGCCACGCATGGTTTCTTTATCAGCGACGCCTGTCCACCGGACGGATCGAGATCCGCCGCCTCCGCGCCTGGCGCTTCGGCGCCCAAGGGCGGCGTTGCGCGCTCGTCAGCCGCGGCGCAATTTGCGGAAGAGGGCCGCGAGAACCCGCTACTCCTCTCTGGACTCGCCTTCGCTGGCGCGAATCGCCGCGGCGCGGCGCCCGACGAAGACGATGGGATCCTGACCGCGGAAGAAGTCGCGGGCCTGAATCTGAACGGTGTCGAATGGGCCGTATTGTCCGCCTGCGATACCGGGCTCGGCGAGATCAGAGCCGGTGAAGGGGTCTTCGGGTTACGCCGCGCGTTTCAGGTGGCGGGCGTCCGCACGGTGATCATGAGCTTGTGGCCGGTGGACGACCAGGCCACGCGGGCGTGGATGCGCGCCCTCTACGAGGCGCGCTTTCGCCGCGGACTCAGCACTGCCGACGCCGTGCACTCGGCGAGCGTCGCCGTACTGAGCGAGCGGCGCGCCAAGAAGCAGAGCACGCTGCCCGTGTATTGGGCAGCGTTTGTCGCCGCGGGCGATTGGAGATGACGTGTAATTTTGCATTACACGGTCATCCCTTGAATGCGACGTTCGCTGTCCCGCTGCTCTTGCCGTCCACGGTCACCTTCGTCGTCTGCGTGCCGAGCCGCTCGTGCCAGACTTCGATCGTGTAGGTGCCCGCCGGCAGCCCTTTGATCGCGAACGTGCCGTCGGCCTTGCTGACCGCGAAATACGGATGCGCAACGACACCGCCGTACGCCGCCATCCAGCCGTGCACGTCGCAGCGGAACGGCACCATCACTTCCTGCTTGTCGAACATCCGCGTCGTCTTCATGCCCTTCGTGGCCTGGCCGAAGTTGAACTCGGCATTGGCCTTCGGCACCGCATGGATGTTGTGGAGCGTGGGGTCACTGTTGACGATGATGACTGGTTGGCCGACCTGGACCCCGAACACATGTGGCGAATACTTGCAGCCCTTCTGATCGAGCACGAGCGGCGTCTGCGGGGCGGTGAATTTGTGATCGCCCAGCCCATCCTTGACGTAGACAAACGCGTTCTGCAGCCCGTTGCCTGGTCCGACGATCAGCACTTCTGACGTCTGGGGCCCTTCGGGCATGCACAGCGGATCGGAATCCATACGGATGACGCGCGGCTTCTCGGAAGTGCCCTCGTACTTGACGGTCCCGGTAATCGTGCTCTCACCGAGCAACGGCGCTGGCGCGGCCGGTGCGGCCGTCGGTTCCGGTGTGGCCGCGGGAGCTGAACTCGGTTGAGGGCTCGGCGAGCCACACGCCGCGGCGATGAGGAGTGCGAAGAGCGGGATTCCGGCACGGACACGTATGAACATTGATCTCTCTCCCGGTATCAACTTGTCCGCCGAAGCCTTGGCGAAGGCGGATCGAGCGCAATGAACCTCAGCGACAACAGTTGCATGATAGCCCACGGCTTCCAGCTGGTAGCTGGTAGTTGGTAGTTGGTAGCAGTGTCGAGAACACAGTAGGGCTACCAGCTGCATTCATTGCCGGCTCCGACTACCAGCTACCAGCTGGATAGTGCAATAATCGGCGGCTTGGGCATAAGCCTCGGGCCGCGACGCCTGAGACGCAGCGGGCGGGAGCGGGCGGCGTCCCGCCGATATCTATACGCCTAAACCAGCAGAGGGGCACATGGCAACGAAGATCGTCGACAAAATTCTTCCGACCACGATGGTCGGGTCTTACCCGAGGCCGCACTGGTTCAAGCACCAGCTCCTGGGCCGCGACATTCGGGTCGCATTCAAGGAAGTCCAGCACGAAGAGGCGTACACCGACGCCGTGGCCACGGTGATCCGCGACCAGGAAGAAGCGGGCCTCGACATCGTCACCGACGGCAACATGTGGTACGACGACTACGTGGGCGTCATCGGGTCGTTCTGCTGGTACATGTACGAGCGTATTGGCGGATTCGAGCAGTCGCGCGAACCGCATCCGGCGTACCTGGAAGCCGGCGCGAGCCAGATCCACACGATCATGGATGACTGGGGCGGAGTCATCAACAGCGGACCGGTCACCCACGGGCCGATTCGACTCGTCGATCTCTACAAGATTGCGAGCCAGCATGCGAAGGTGCCCGTAAAGGTGTCGGTGGGCGCCGGCCCGGCCAACCTGGCCTGGCACGTGCACTTCAAGCACTACAAGACCCCGAAGGAGCTGAGCTTCGCGCTGGCGCCCATCTTCAACAAGGAGATGAAGGATCTCGTCGCGGCGGGCGCCAAGTATCTGCAGTTCGAGGACCTCGGTCCCTGGATGGGGCTCTTCACCGGCAACAAGGATGACTTCAAGTGGGTCCGCGAAAGCGTCGAGATGTGCTGCGACGGCGTCAATGCCAAGATCGGGTGGCACTTCTGCTTCGGCAATGCGTGGGGCAACGACATCCTGAGCGCCAGCTACCCTGAGGGATACCAGACGGTGCTGCCGCACCTCTTCGGCACTGCGGGCATCGACGAGTTCGTGCTGGACTACGCCAACCGCGACATGGCCGGCGTCGAGTTCCTCAAGAACCTGCCTGCCAACCAGGGCATCCAGTGCGGCGTGCTCGACATCCGTACCAATGCGATCGAGTCGCCCGCCAAAATTGCCGAACGCATCAGGAAGGTCGTGCGAGCGGTGCCCGCTGACAAGGTCACGCTCAGCACTGACTGCGGCATGAAGCCTCTCGCTCGCATGGTGGCGAAGATGAAGCTCAATGCGCTGACCGAGGGCGCGGCGATCGTCCGCAAGGAAGTCGCGGGAGTCTAAAGAACATTGGGGATTCTTGATTGGTGATTCTTGATTTGTTGTTGATCGACGTGATTGATGATTCGCGATTGACGGCGAGCCGGGGCGACGCCACCAACGCACTGCAGTCACGAAATCAACAGTCAGCAATCACCAACGAATCGACAATCAAAGATCACCAGATCTTCAATCGATAGAGGGACGACATGGCAAAGATCATTGCAGTTGTAGGCGCAACCGGCGTGCAGGGCGGCGGGCTCGCACGCGCGATTCTGGCCGAACCGAACAGCGGCTTCTCGGTCCGCGCGATCACCCGCGATCCGAACAAGGACAACGCCAAGGCCCTGGCCGCGAAAGGCGCGGAAGTGGTCAGCGCGAATCTCGACGACGTCGAGAGCCTGAAGAAGGCATTCGCGGGCGCGCACGGCGTATTTGGCGTCACGAACTTCTGGGAGCACTTCTCGGCCGAGAAGGAAAAGGCGCAGGCCAAGAACATCGCCGACGCCGCCAAGGCCGCGGGCGTGAAGCACGTGGTTTGGTCCACCCTCGAAGACACGCGCCAGTTCATGAGCGCCGACGACAAGCGCATGCCGATGCTCCAGGAGAAGTATCGGGTGCCGCACTTCGACGCCAAGGCCGAGGCCAATGCCTTCTTCTCGGGCGTGCCGGCGACGATGCTGGTGACGTCCTTCTATTGGGACAACCTCTTCATGTTCGGTCTGGCCCCGAAGAAGGGCGACGATGGACAGTACGCGTGGGCGTTCCCGATGGGCAACGCAAAGCTCGCCGGCATCGCCGGTGAGGACATCGGCAAGACCGCGCTGGGCATCTTCAAGGCGGGCGACCAGTACATCGGCAAGACCGTCGGGATCGCCGGCGAGTTCCTGACCATCGATCAGATGGGCCAGAGCCTGTCGAAGAACCTCGGACTCGGAGCGGTGAAGTACAACGCCGTCGAGCCCGACGTGTATCGGAGCTGGGGCTTCCCGGGCGCGGACGAGATGGGCAACATGTTCCAGGCCGACCGCGACTTCGAAAAGCAGATGATGGCCAATCGCAACCTGGACGAAGCGCGCAAGCTCAATCCGGCGCTGCAGACCTTCGATCAGTTCGTGAACAAGAACAAGGACAAGATCCTGGCGGCGGCGAATCCGGCTCCCGCAGGCACCACGGCCTAGTTGGTGGTAGGGCCGGTCCTTTCGGACCGGCCCTTTTTCTTTGGACCCGCCTTCTCTTCCTCACTACCCTGAGCGCTCGCGACGCCGGCACCGTGAACTGCGACGAGTGATCACCCCGGGGGCATTGGGACGGCTTCGACGATGCTGACCGCCGACGCGGTGGGCACCACGCGCGTCATCTCGAAGCCGGCGCGCGTGAGCAGCATCGCGTACTCGTCTGCGGTACGTTCTTCGCCGCCGGGCATCACCAGCATCGCCAGGTCGAGCATCTTTCCCGGATGAGGCGCGTTGCCGGGCGGCAGGACCATCTCGATGATGAGCAGCCGGCTCCCCGGTTTCATCGCGGCGTGGCAGTTGCACAGGATGGTAAGGCACTCGTCTTCGCTCCAGTCGTGAATGACGTGCGAGAGCAGATAGGCATCGCCGCGATCCGGGATCGACGTGAAGAAGTCGATCGGCTCGAGGGTGATGCGATCGGCGAGCCCGCGCGACGCGATGAGTGCAGCCGCCTCGCTCAGGACGTAAGGCCGATCGGCAAGCACACCGCGGGCATGCGAATGGCGCTCGAGAATCGCCGCGATGAGATTTCCAGTGCCTCCACCGACGTCAACAATCGTCTCGCACCTGGTGAAGTCGTATGCGACCGCGACCGCATCGGGTTCGGCGCCATGGAAGCCGATCATCGCGTCGTTGAAGTGCGACGCCTCTTCTGGCTCTCGCGCCAGATACTCGAAGACGGTCGTCCCGAAGGCCCGCTCCATGCCCGTCTGGCCGGTCGCGATGGCATGCAGCACGTGCTCCCATCCGCGCCACCACCAGTCGCCCGCCAGGGCCAGCACCGTCGCGTGCGCGGCACCCGGCGCTCCGGAGCGAAGCGCCTGCCCGAGAACCGTGAGCGAAAACCCGCGATCCCCGTCCTCGGCCACGATGCCGAGACCGGCGAGCGCCCGCAGCAGCCGATGCATTGACGGCGCATGTGCGCCGGTCTCTGTGGCCAGATCTGCTGGACGGCGCGATCCATCCGCAATGCGATCGGCCAGCCCGAGCCTCGCTGCGGCATACAGCGCTCGCGATCCCCAATAGGCCGTCGCCATCTGAATCAGTTGCGCGTGCGGCGGTGTAGGCACGGGGCCCGCGTCGCGTTCTGGCGTCATAGCTCGATCCTCCTCTTCAATAGGCGGCGTCTGTTGGCAACTTGGCTCATGCGCTAAGATCGCGAGCCTCCCCCATGGACCCCGCCCCCGGATCGATGGATGCGCTCGTCCTGCTCGTGCACGAGGAGCTCCGTCGGCTCGCTCACCATTACATGCGCGGCGAGCGCGTCGGCCACACGCTCCAGACGACGGCGCTCGTCAACGAGGCCTACATGCGGCTGGTCGAGGTCAAGCGGATCGATTGGCGCAGCCGCGGGCACTTCTTCGCGATGGCCGCCACGACTATGCGACGTGTCCTGGTGGATCACGCGCGCGAGCGCGCCCGCGACAAGCGCGGCGGAGGCCTCGTCTTCACGACGCTGACCGGGCATGCGGTCACCTCATCGCCGGCCATCGATGTCCTCGCGCTCGACGAGGCGCTCGATCGTCTTGCCGACATGGACGCGCAGCAGGCGCGCATCGTCGAGTTGCGCTACTTCACCGGGTTGACCATCGAAGAAACGGCTGAGGCACTCGGCATCTCGCCGGCCACTGTCAAGCGAGACTGGACGTGGGCCAGGGCGTGGCTGTACCAGCGGCTGTCGCTGACATGACGGTCACGCCGCACGCCTGGACCCGCGTCAAAGCGATCTTCGATGCGGCCGTCGTCGTCGATTCCAAACGGCGCACGGCGTGTGTCGCGGAGTTGTGCGGCGCCGATGAGATCCTGCGGCAGCAGGTCGAGGCCATGCTCGCCGCGCACGATCAGGCCGACACGTTTCTCGATGCACCAGCCGCCGCGATCATCGATCGCCAGGCGAGCGACCTGATCGGACGCACCGCGGGCAGCTACCGCATCGTCGCCTGGATCGGCGCCGGCGGCATGGGCGAGGTCTATCGCGCGCACGATACGAAGCTCGACCGTCCGGTCGCGTTGAAGCTGTTGCCGCCGCGCGTCGCCGACGACGCTGAACGGCTGCGCCGCTTCCACGCCGAGGCACGGGCCGCCTCGTCGCTCAATCATCCGAACATCCTGGTCATCCACGATTTCGGCGCCCTCGACACGCGGCCCTACATCGTGAGCGAGCTCATCGAGGGAGACACGCTGCGGCATCGGCTCGACCGCGGCGCCGTCCCGGTGCGCGAGGCCGTGGGCATCACGATGCAGATCGCGAGCGCACTGGCCGCCGCCCACGAGCGCGGCATCGCCCACCGCGACATCAAACCCGAGAACGTCATGGTGCGGACCGACGGCTACGTGAAGGTGCTCGACTTCGGTCTGGCCAAACTGGTCGATGGCCAGCCGGACGAGGGCACGTCGTTCGGCACGCAGCCGGGGCTGATCCTTGGCACACCGCACTACATGTCGCCGGAACAGGCCGAGGGCAAACAGGTCGACGAACGATCGGATCTCTTTTCCCTGGGCGTGATGTTGTACGAGCTCGCCACCGGGACACGACCGTTCAGCGGGGACACGAATCTCGGCGTGCTCTCGTCGATTCTGAGAGACACGCCGCGTCCACTGGCGCAGATCAACCCCGCGCTGCCGCCGGACCTTCAACGCATCGTGAGCCGCTGCCTGGCCAAGGAGCGCCAACGGCGGTACCAGTCGGCTGGCGATCTGCGCCGGGATCTCGAAGAGCTCGAGCAGTTGCTCCGATCCGAACAACTGAGCGTGCCGGCCATTCCGGCGCCGCGGACACGCGTGGAAGACAGTAAGCCGGCGATTGATTCGCTGGCCGTCCTGCCGTTCACGAACGCCGCGGCCGATCCGGACGCGGAGTATCTGAGCGATGGCATCACGGAAAGCCTCATCAACCGGCTGTCGCAGATCCCGAGTCTGCGCGTCCTACCGCGGAGCACGGCATTCCGGTACAAGGGCCGCGATCTGGATCCGGTCAAGGCGGGAAGGCAGTTGAAAGTGCAGGCGCTCCTCACCGGGAAGGTGCAGCAACGCGGTGATCTCCTGAGCGTTCAGGCCGAGCTCGTCGATGTGAGGCAGAACGCCCAGTTGTGGGGTGACCGCTTCAACCGGCGCGGCGTGGATCTGCTCAACGTCGAGGACGAGATTGCCCAACAGATTGTCGAGAACCTGCGCCTGACGCTGACGGGTGAAGAGCGTGCGCGGCTGGCCAGACGCGACACGGAGAACACCGGTGCGTATCACCTCTATCTCAAAGGGCGCTACTACTGGAGCAAGCGCACACCACCCGATCTGAAGAAGAGCATCGAGTACTTCGAAGGTGCGATCGCCAAGGACCCTGGATACGCCCTGGCCTATACAGGATTGGCCAGCGCCTATGTGGTCATGACCGTGTTCGATCTCGCGGTACCGACGGATCTCTTCACAAAGGCAAAGGCTGCGGCGCTCCAGGCACTCGAGGTCGACAGCAATCTCGCGGAAGCACTGGCCGAGCTAACTTTGATCCAGGGCTGTCTGGATCGCGACTGGGAGTCCGCCGTAGAAACCTGCCGGCGAGCCACGCAGCGGCGGCCGGGGTACTGGCTGGCCCACGATCATTACGCCATGACGCTGGCCGCGCATGGCCAATTCGACGACGCCATTGCCGAAGTGCGGCGAGGACAGGCGCTGGAGCCGTTATCGGTTGTCGTGCATCATCACGTCGCGTGGATTCACGTGCTCGCCCGGCGCTACGACGTGGCCATCGCCGAGTGTCGATCGGCCATCGACATGGACCCCAACTTTCCAATGGCGCACATGTGGATGGGCGTCAGCCTCGAGCAGCAGGGACAGTACGATGACGCCATCGCGTCGCTCGAACGGGCGGTCGCCTTGACGCGGGGCGCCAGCATCGCCGTCGGAGCGCTGGCGCATGCCTACGCGTCCTCGGGGCGAACCGACGAGGCGAGGCAGCGCCTCTCCGAACTGCGACAACCAATCCACGGTCGCTATATCCAGCACTACGGCGTGGCCCTGGTGCTGGCGGCGCTGGGGGAATCCGATGAGGCCATGCACTGGCTGGAGCTGGCCTATCGCGATCATTCGCTCTGGCTGGCCTACTGGGCCAACGTCGATCCACGGCTCGACGTGGTGCGGCACGACGCGCGATTCAAGACCCTGCTGCGCCGGTTGGGTTTCCAGTAGGGCGGGTCCTGTTCTTTGGACCCGCCTTTTTTCTTCCCTATACAATCTCCGTCATGATTCGACCTCACGGGCCAACGGGTCTCAAGAGCCAGACCCGTCCTACGTCTCGCGGTCAGGCGGGTCCACAGAACAGGACCCGCCCTACACTGTCCTTGATCGCCGCTTGTGGCATCTTCGCAGCGGCGCTGTCGGGACAGACACCCGCGCCGATCGATCCGTGCGCTGGTGCGCGCGACCTGCGATTGACCAACGGCAAGATCGTGACGATGGACGCGCGCGGGTCCACCGTCAACGAGGTCACGATTCAGGACGGCCGGTTCGCGGCCGTCGGCCCGCGCAGCGGCCAGCGGCTCAGCCCGTGCACGCGCGAGATCAATCTGCGCGGCCGGACCGTTGTTCCCGGCCTGATCGACAACCACAATCACATCGTCCTGCTCGGGATTCGACCGGGGTACCACACGCCGCTGGAGTCGGCGACGTCGATCGCTGAGGTCCAGGCTGCGATCAAGGCGCGCGCGAAGAGCGTTCCCGCCGGGCAGTTCATCACCTCGATGGGCGGATGGAACCCGTTGCAGTTCGCCGAGAAGCGTCTGCCGACACTCGCGGAGCTCGACGCCGCGACATCGGACCATCCCGTGCTGGTCTTTCTGTCCTTCACCGGACCCGCGGCCACGAACACACGCGGAAAGGCGTTCTTCACCGAGCGGAAGGTCGCGGTCAGCGACACCGGCGCGATCGCGGCCAATGCACCGTCGATCGCGGCGCTGAACGCGCTGCGCGCGGTCCAGACATTCGAGGATCGGAAGCGCGGCACGGCCGATGCCATGGCGTATTCGGTGAGCGTTGGCGTGACGACCAATGCCGACATGGGCGCCTTCAATCTGCCGGGCACACCGGATCTGCAGGGGTCCTTCGAGGCTGACACATTGGCGAGCGCGGATCAGTGGCGCATGTATGACCCAGTCGTCGCCCTGCACCGCGAAGGCAAGATGACTGCCCGCCTCCGCGTGTTCTTCCTGACGATGGATACGAGGCCGGAGGTGCCTATTCTGGCCGAGCGGCTGCGCAACGACTTCAACGGCTTCGGCGATGACATGTTGCGCATCTCGGGCATTGTCGAGTTCGCCTCGAGCTGGCCGCTCTTCGGTCAGAAGCCTCCCGAGAATTACACGGCGGCGCTGTCGCGCATCGCGAAAGAAGGCTGGGCCTTCCAGCAGCACAGTCTGTCGCCCGCGGAGAACGAATTGACGGTCAGCACGTTCGAAACCGTCAACAAGACGACCCCGATCAAGGATCTGCGCTGGTCGCTGGCGCACGTCGGCACCGTGGATGCGGCAACACTCAATCGACTCAAGGCCATGGGCGCGGCGGTCGCGGTGCATCCGTTCCAGTTCCTCGCCGGCGCGCGCGGGGGTGGTCCGCCGCTACGGACCATCGTGGACAGCGGCATCAAGGTCGGGGCCGGATCAGACTCGGCACAGATCTCGACGCTGAATCCCTGGAACGTGATCGCCTACATGGTGACGGGCAAGGCGTCCGATGGCACGGTGATCAACGCCGGCCAGCTGCTGACGCGCATGGAGGCGTTGCGCCTCTACACCGCCGAGAACGGCTGGTTCCTCAAGGAGGAAGCCACGCTCGGTTCGATCGAGCCCGGCAAGCTCGCCGATCTCGTGGTGCTGAGCGACGACTACTTGGATCCGAAGCGTGTGCCGGATGACGCCATCAAGAAGCTCAAGTCAGTGCTGACGGTTGTGGACGGCAAGGTTGTGCACAACACGATGGGCCAATAATCACATCACCAATCGACCGGCCCTCAGTTGGTGCGATTCGACGACAGCGCGCCGATCTCTACCAGGCCGATCTTGTTGACGCCGCTGTTGGCGGTGACGATGTTGCCCTGAGCCGTGGCCTCGAAGTGACGGAGCACGCCGCCGCCTGAGGGAATCGCAAACGTCTGGAACTTCTCTGCCTGCGGTTCGAACCGCACCATCGTGTTCGGTCGCACGCCTGACTCGCTGTACCAGATGACGTTGTTGATCTGGGTGATGGCGTACGGCTCGGACGCCTTGCCTCCCGGTGATGGCCATTCCTTGACGTGACCGGTTTTGGGATCGAAGCGACCAAGCATCCCGCGCGGAAAGTCGGTATACCAGATGACGTCGTCCGAGGTGATCGTCAGCCGGCGGGGACGCGCATCGGCGTTTGGCAGAGGATACTCCTTGATCTCCATCGTCTTCGGATCGACGCTGCCGATGCGGGGACCTCGAAAGTCGACGTACCACGGCACGCCCTGCGAGTTGAGCCGGATGCCGTACGGGTAGGTGTTATCGCTCGGCGTCTTTTTGATCACCATCTCGCCGCTCGTGATGTTGATCCGGCCGACGTGTCCAGACTGCAGCGTGAAGAAGATGTTGCCGGTGCGTTTGTCGAGAATCGGCGTGTGCGGCCCACGTGCGCCTGGTTCGTTGAGCGGATATTCCTTCACCTGCCCCGTCTTCGGATCGAGCCGGCCGATGACGCCTTTCTGAATGCCCGTGAACCAGATATTCCCCTGCGGATCCTCGGCCAGCCCGTGCGGCTGGCTGTTGGCAGGGACATCGAATTCGCGGATCTGTCCTGTCCGAGGGTCGAGACGTCCGAGCTTGCTGGCATATTGGCCGGTCCACCAGATCGATCCATCCGCGGCGGCGTGCGAATCGTGTGGCCGGGAGCCGAGCGTAGGCGCGAGCCACTCCTTGATCGTAACGGTGGCCGGACCGGAGATCAGTACCGCGCCTGGGGCGTCCTTGATCGGGAAATGCGCGGCGAGGTACGACGAGATCGCGTCGAGTTCGGCCGGGGGCAGCTTCACCATCGTCGCGATTCGGTCCTGCCATCCATCTTTCGTGTAGCCCCACGAGTTGGCGATCAGGTTGAGCCCATGGCAGCGCGCGCACGTCGCCTGCACCTGCTCACGGCCAGCGCCCTCCGGCAGTTGCACAGGCGGCGGCCCGCCCTGCCGCCCGCCTGGCGCACCCTGCCTCCCCGCCGGTGCCTGTTGGCCGACGGTCGAAGAAGAGAGCGCTGCCACGAACACCATCAAAGCGAGATAGAAGAACGATCGCGGTCTCATACTGCCTCCCGGTCGAATCCGCAGCTTCCGCAGATTCTACGCCCGACGAGCGTCACCCGCGAGACAAACCCGGGAGCTGCCGCCGGTGCGACAGACGCAGGGCGACGAGATCCTTCTGCTCGATGCGAAGTTCGTTCGCGATCCGATGGATCTCCCCTTCCTCGGTCATCGAGATCGCATCATCGGTCGCCGCGACGGCGAACAGACATCGCATCAGTGCCAGCTTCTCGTCGTAGGTCGCCAGATCTGCGAACTGCCTGGCCACGAGAAAATTCGCCGAGCCGCCGAAAAGCAGGTTGCTGGACTTCGCCAATTGCACGACGAGCATCGCCTGGTCTTGCGTGAGCGCTCCCTGCTCTTGCACGAGCCCTTCCATCGCGCGTGTTTCTGCCGAAGAGACGTGCTGATCGGCGTCTGCCACGCGCCCGAGGAGATAGGCGAACGCCGCGAGGACGCGGGCACGGTCGGGCTCGAGGTGCTCCAGGGCATCGAGCGTCTGACGCAGCGGCGCGAAGTCCTGCTCTTGATCTGTCTGTATTCCCAACCATGCGCGTATGGACTTCAAGGGCATGAACCGATTCTAGTGGACCGTCCGCCTGACTTGTAAGACGCTACTCGCACCCCGAGGTTGTCGATCGCCTATGCACCATCAACGACGTGTGTGTCTTCTGGCGGGCACCGGTCTCGCCTGCTTTCTCAGCACTATGGCAGCGGCGCAGGAACCCTCTGGGGCGCCGGCTGCCCCGAGCTCGACCTCGTCCTCAGCGCAATCGCCTCGCGAAGACGGCCGCGTGCAGTACCCAACGGGGCTGGCGAATTCGTTCGTGACGGTGAACGTCGGCTCGATCGGCTACGCCTTCTCCGAGCAGCAGCTCGCGCCAGGACACTCCGTGGGTTCGATCGACGTTCCTCACACGGCCGCGAGCGTCGTCCTCTTCGGCCATCACTTCAGCAAACACGTGTCGGTGCAGGGCAGCTACATGCGCCCGATCAAATACGTGCGGTACCAGAACCTCGATGGCACGGACGTGTCGCAGACCGTGTGGATGCATTACGGGACGGTGACCGCGCAGGCGCGGGTGCCGGTCGCCCGGCGACTGTCCCTGTTCGGCGAGGGCGGTCTGGCGATCACCAGTCGGCGCGGATTCGAGCTTGGCGATCGGCCGGCCGTGACGAATGCGCAATTTGCATCGGCGCTCTTCGGCGGCGGCATCGAGTATCGGCTGAACACGACGCTCGATCTGGTGGTCGGAACGTCCGTCATTCCCGCACGATCGCAAGATAACAACCCGGCGACGATCTTCACGTCCGCAGGCATCCGCTTCAACATGCGGCCGTTGCCGCCCGAGCGGGTGGCCGAGAACGTGGCAGCCGGCTACATCTTTCCCAGGACCATCGTGCAGGTCGGCTACGCAACGGACGCGTTTGGCTTCAGCGCCAATCACTTCTTCAACAAGACAGTCCCGATCTTTTGGGGCGGCGACGTCAAGGTCAGACGAAGCGTCCTGAGCCTGCAGTGGGAGCGCAACGTGTTCCACACCAAGAAGGTGTTTGCGGTCGACTTCGGCGCGAGCTACTCGGAATGGAGGAGCCTGCAGGCAAACGACGGGTTCCGCACGCTGTCGGTGTTCCCCGTCTTGAGGTTTCACGTGGTCCGTACCAGGCAAGCCGATGCGTATGTGTCGTTCTCGGAGGCAGGGCCGACGTACATCTCGAGAGTGACGATCGACGGACGCGCGATGGGTGGCCATTTCACGTTCCAGGACTTCATGGCGGCAGGCGTGTTCATCGGCGCGCGCAAGCGGCTCAACGTCGAGTTCAATCTCAATCACTACTCGAATGGCAACCTCATGGCCGACAATGCCGGTGTGACCGTGCCCCTCGCGCTCAAGTTGGGTTATGCGTTTTAGACAAGCGCTGTCAATTTTCGAGACCCGCTTCTACCTCCTGGTGCTTGTGACTGTGCTCTCGCCGGCACACGCGCGGGCCGACTGGATCGTCAGCGCGTTCGGCGGTGTCGCGCACACGCAATCGAGCACGATGGATCTGAGCCTGCCGACGCAAGGAACTCAACTCACGCTCACAGATGTCGACTATCGCGGCCAATCGTTTCAATCACCGCAGTACTACGGCCTGCGCGGTACGTGGATTCCAAACGGTCATCGATGGCTCGGGATCGAGGGTGAGTGGGTTCACGCCAAAGTCTATGCGGAGGTCGAGGGCAACGTTCACGCGCGGGGTACGCTGCGCGGCGTCCCGATTGATGCGACGATTCCTCTGTCATCGATCGTGAACCGGGTGTCGATGTCGCATGGTCTCAATTTCATCCTGGCCAACGTCTCCGCGCGACATGGGTTCGGCCCGATGGACGCGACCGGCGCTCATCGCCTGGTGGGCGTCGTGCGGGCCGGCGCCGGACCGACGTTGCCACACGCCGAAAGCCAGATCGACAACGTGTACTTCGAGCAGTACGAAGGCGGCGGGCTCGGTGTGCAGGTCGGAGCCGGCATGGAGTTCTCGTTCTGGCACAGCCTGGGCGCAATCGGCGAGTACAAGTTCACCTGGGCCTCACCGGACATCGACGTCGCCGGCGGCCAGGCGAAGATCCCTTCACGCACCCATCATTTCGCTTTCGGCATCCAGTACCGGTTTTGAGAACAACGCCCCGTTGAATTGACCCGATTCACTCCATCAGCGCCACCAACGGATCGATCTTCGTCGCGCGGCGCGCCGGCACGCAGCACGCGATGGCCGCCACCACGCCGAGCACTCCGCTCACGAGCAGCAGGACGCGCGGATCCGTTGCGCTCACGCCGAACAGCAGGCTCTCGAGCGTGTGGCGGAGGAGGAGCGAGCCGATTCCACCCAGAACGAGACCGATGCCCACCAGGACGAGTCCCTCACGCAGCACCAGTCGAAACACCGCAGCCGCGGTGCTACCGAGGGCGACACGGATGCCGATCTCCTTCGTGCGTTGCGTGACGAGGTAGGCGAGCACGCCATAGATGCCGATCGCCGACAGGAACAGCGCCACGAACCCGAACACCATCGAGAGCAAGGCCGGCGCCCGGCGATTGGCCAGCGATCGGGCGGTCCAGTAGGTCATCGGCTGCACCTCGAAGACGGGCAACTGCCCGTCGATCGCGGCGATCTCACGTCGCAGCGCGCTCCCGAGCGACGTCGTATCGCCGTTGGATCGGAGCACGAACGTCAAGCCCGCTTGCGGGTCTTGCGCCATCGGAAAGTAATAGGCGCCCACCGCGCGATCGCCGTCCGTCAGGCTGCGCTGTTTGATCTCGGCAATCACGCCAACCACGGTGAAGAACTCAGTCTTCGCGGTGATCGCCGTGAGGTCTCCGGCGGCATCGTCGCTCGGCTTGTACATGCGGCGGCCGATCGGATTCTGGTTCGGCCAGAAACGGCGCGCCAGCCGGTCGTCGATCATGATCACCTTCGGAGCGTCAGTCGTGTCGCGCTCGTCGAAGAAACGGCCGGCGACGAGCCTGGCGCGCATCGTCTCGAAGTATCCGGGTGACACACGCGCTTCGCTCGGCGCGATCACCGATTCACCCTTCTTCGCCTGGTAGCCTTCAGCCAGAATGGCCGATGCGCTCGCGTTGTTGCCGAGCGGAAGGCTGTCGGTCGCGCCGGAGACCGTCACGGTAGCCAGTGCGCGTATGCGCCGGAGCGCCTCGTCGGTGAACCGCTTACGTGCCGCCACGTCCGGGTAACGAGCCTCGGGTAGCGAAACCGCGGCCGTGAGTACACCCGCCGGCATGAACCCGGGGTCGACGGCCAGCGCTTGGCGGAACGTCGCCAACAGCAGACCCGCACCGATCAGCAACACGAACGCGCATCCCACCTGCGCCACCACCAACGCGCGCCGCAGCGACTGCGCGCCGCGGCTGACCGTTGCCGAGCGACCTTCTTCGCGCAGCACGCCCAGCACCCGCGCGCTCATCGACGCCGCAGCCGGAATGAGACCAAGGACCAGACCAATGGCGACGGCAGCAAGCGCTGTGTACGCGACGACCACCGCATCGAGGCGGATCTCATGTGCGCGAGGCAGATCTTGCA
>Ga0111538_10003673_pt1 | contig 21377 bp, 17 predicted proteins | sample SoiMethybrSBSTD1_FD_79669 | JGI IMG/M metagenome (GOLD analysis project Ga0111538, IMG submission 79669) | Bulk soil microbial communities from a Populus tree surrounding site in Tennessee, USA - Soil MetaG P. TD hybrid SBSTD1 (version 2)... | ecosystem: Environmental > Terrestrial > Soil >... | reverse complement strand
CTCCAACCTCCGCATATGCCCGGACAACTCGCGCCGGATCCGCTCGGAGGCTCACCCTCCCAAGCCGGCATGGGCTTAACCCACCCTGCCGAACCCGACACCCCAATCCACCCCCCTCCTCGTGAGTCCGGTTCCTTTTCTCGGGTCGCTCTCGACGATGCTCACGGAACGGTTTCCTACGGTGCAACGAGCGAGCGGTAAGCCCCTCGCAAGATGTTCCACCGGATGCGGAGAAGGTCCCGGGTCATGGTGAAAGGCGTCCAGACGCTGAGTCGGCTCTCGTCGGACTCGCGATAGGAGACGGGGACCTCGGCGATGTGCAGCCCCATCCGCCGAGCGAGCCAGAGGACTTCGACGTCGAAGCCCCAACGCTCTAGCCGCTGCGCGCTAAAGATCGTCCGCGCCGGCGCTCGTCGAAACATCTTGAAGCCGCACTGCGTGTCGTGGAACCCGCGAACGGCGAGCAGCTTGACGAGCAGGCGGAATCCCAGAGCCATCATCCGCCGGTGGAGTGTGCGGCGGACTCGCGTCACGGGGTCGCGAAGCCGAGAGCCGATGGCAACGTCGGCGCCACCTTCGATCGCATCCCAGAGCTTGCGAGCGTCCTCAATGGGAGTGCTGAGGTCCGCGTCGGTGAAGAGGATCGGATGGAGCCGCGCCGCAAGCATCCCGCGGCGCACGCAGTAGCCTTTGCCGCGATTCACTTCGTTGCGCAGGCAGTGGATTCCTTCGATCCCCTGCAGCGCGCTCGCCGCGTCGACTTTCGAGCCATCGTCGACGACGATCACTTCCCACGCTTCGAAGTTGCTGCGCAGGAAGTCGACGATGCGTTCCACATTCCCGCGGATGCGATGCGTTTCGTTGTACGCAGGCACCACGACGGAGAGCTGCATGGCCCGGATTGTAGTCGGCGGCGACGATCGGTCCAGGTGACGCGTACGCTCGCGATGCGAGATGCGATGACGTCGAGCGAGTGCCTTGACAAGGATGCGCAGCATCGTTACGATCCGCACAGAACTTGAACCTGTGCACCACGATTCGAGAGTCAGCTTCGAGAGTCATGCTCGTGATGACTCCGACCTACGAGCTCGCTGAGCTCGTGCGCGATGGAAGCCTGCGCGTGAGTGACGCAATAGCATGATGCGTTGCAAGCGCGGCAACTCGAGAGTGAGCCAGTCTGAGGGCCGACAAGTGATGTGTCGAGTGCGGACGGGAGCAACTTGCGAACGACGACGCGTTAGAGCGTGGTGTAGAACCGCGGCGCGCACGTCGAACCCGAGCGAGCTCAGAAGCGCGAGCGATCGCGCTGCCGAAACCGTGACTCGATCTCACGCCGGTCCTGGCCGGGCTCGACTTCTCCTTCCTCGCTTTCGATCGTGGAGTCGGGAGAGTTTACGGATGCGGTTGCTCGACCGCCTACCTGGCGCTAGCTCGAGGACCTGACCGGGGGGCTGCGCGGAGAACGGATTTTTCGCTCCAGCCCCGCTTCTTTTCCCCCGCTTCTCGGACCCTTCGCGAAGCAGCGTTCTGCGAAGCCTCCTGGCCGAGTTTTTAGGCTTTCGCGAGCGCACGGGGGGAATGAAGCGCCATGGCCTGGGGCAACGGCGGCGGAAGCTGCAGGCGCATGGGAATTCCCGTAATCCCTTGCCCTGTAAACTTTTTGGCAACGCACGGCCGATACAGTCTCTGCGCAGGGCAACCATGCTTAAGAGGCTTTTTCAAAACCCCATCCTGGCTTCGGCCGGCTGCACGGCCGCGCTGCTGCGTCGCTCCGACTTGTCGTATTCTCCGCATACGTCGTCGTCCTCGCTCCTTGCATCGCGTCCGTTCGCTCGCCCTCGGGCCGACGGAGCGGGTTATGAAACAGCCTCCAAGCGCCGTCGTTCGCCGACGAGTCCTTTCGAAGTAAAGAGCCGAATCGGTCGCAGCGCATTGGTGCCACGCGCTAGCAGTCGGGAGTCTTCATGAGCGAGAATCTCAGGCAGAGACGGGTGGAGTTCTTTTCGGATCGAGACGCCTCCAGCTGTCGGCTCGAGACGCAAGGTGGCACCGTCTATTGGCTCTCCGAAGCGGCCGATGATGGCATGCGGTGGGTAGTGCGCGAACACCTCCAGAGCTCCGACACGAACACGATGGTGATGCAAAAGGTCGCGCAGTCGAAAGAGAAGCTCGACCTGGGCGACAAGTTCCGCGCCAAGCTTGCCGGAGACGTCCAGCAGGGGCTTCCGTTCGTCCTCGAGGTGCCGGAACACGACACGCGGATCCTGAGCGAACCCGTCGCTGGCATCGAAGTCGGTAACGTGCCCGAGATGATTTTTCGCTGAGCAGCCGCCAGTGCCGCCCGCGTCACTCGTCCGACGACCACCCGCGCCCGTGCGAGCGCCCTCGTTTGCGCTCCCCGCGGAGCCGCTTCGAGGTTAGCCGGCGCTGTCGAGATGCTTTCGACGGCCGCGTCGGGATGCGCTTGCGGGGTCGCTCGCTCGCTCGCCGGATAAGATCGGCGAGCTTCGACAGGCAGTCTTCGAGGTTAGCTGCTTGGCTGCGGTGGCGGCTCGAGCTGACGACGAGCTCTCCTTCGCGAGTCACGGCGCCCCCCGCGAGCGCAAGGAGCCGCCCTCGCACGGCCTCGGGAATCCAGTCGGCGGACGCGACCTCGAAACGGACTTCGACTTTGGTTTCGACCTTGTTGACGTTCTGACCGCCCGGGCCGCCGGAACGGGCGAAACGGATGGTCACCCGATGGCGGGGGATCTCGATGGGTCCCATGGCAGCGCGAGATTACTCCTCCGCGCGAGGGTTCTCAAGCGGACGCGGCGCGGGCCGAACTTCAAACGCGTTCCGGCGGTGGGCTCGAGTGCGACTTCTCGTCGACTTCGGCAGCGGTCTTGAGAAGGATGTCGACGATGCTCTGTCGGAACTCGAGGCCCGCTTTGCGCTCGATCACGCCCCGCTGGAAGAAAAAAGTGCCCGACTTGAGGTGGAACAGATAACCCAGGATGACCTTGGCGTGCTCGTGGAGGCCTGTCCGGACCACGTCAACGGGGATTTTCTTCTCGTCGACGAGCGTCGCGGCGAGCTCGAGGTCGAAGCGAGCTCGCCCGCGGAGCTCGTCCAAAACCCCCTTCGGCACGAGGCCTGAATCGACCAGGAGCTTCGCGAGGCTGAGCTCAGGGTCGGGATTGTTCCAGCCGGCGTATTGGAGGACGCCTTGCTCGATGAAAAGCTTCGAGAGGATGGCGTCGCAGAGGACCGTGACCACGCCCGTCCTCTGCGGGCGGGCAAGGAAGTGCAGGAGGTCGGGAAAATCGATCGTCGACAGGTCGCCGCGTAGATCCGCCGGCACGGGATCCGCGCTGCCCTCGACGGGCTGGAGCGGCGGGAAAAAGCCCTCTTGCATCCCCGGCACGGCGTCCGCCGGCAGCCGGAGCGCGCCCGCAGGGAGCGGAATTCCCCACTGCCCCAGACGGTGCTGAAGATCGAGGTTCTGAGATTTCAACTCGCGGGAAACCTTGCGCGCTTCCTTCAACGACGCCTGCTGCTCCACGTTGTCGGCGTTGGCGCGCCGGAGGATGTCCTGCAGCGTCTTCAGCTCGGCCAGGTGCTCGGCTTTCTCACCCGAGAAGTCGTTCTGGAGCGCCGCGAAGGCGACTTTCAGCTCCTGCACGTGGCGCTGCGCCGCGTCGCATTCCGTGCACTTCTTGAACAGCGTCTCGCGAAGAAGATCGAGATCCGACACTTCGTCCGTCGGACGCCGTGCCGACGAATCTTCCGTCGTCCCGAGATGGATGGCCTGCGTCTTCTCGAGTGAACTGTGCTTCGAATGGGACGCCTGCGTCATTTCGGACCGCCTGACGAGCGGGCGGCCTTCGCCACCGGCGCTGGGTTCGTTCGGGGGCTGGATGCCGTGCCCGAGGTCGAGCTTGGCGAAGCGCTCCCCGCGTTGCCCGCGACCGGTAGGACGATCGAGACACGCGTGCCTTTGCCTTCATGCCCGTAGGGGCTCGTGATCTTCACCTCGCCGCCGTGCTCCTGGAAAACGTGGCGGGCGATCGTCAGGCCGAGCCCTGCCCCCGGCACCTGACCGGTTCGGTCGGGGTCCACCTGGTGGCCGACGCAAAAGACGCTTTCGATGTGGCCGAGCGGTATGCCCGGCCCTTCATCCACGATGTCGACGCGGATGCAGGCGCTGAGTGCGGTCGCCTCGAGCGCGATGGGCCCTCCCTGCGGCGAGAATTTGATCGCGTTTTCGAGGATGTGCCGGAAGGCCTTGCCCAGGCGCTCGGCCTTGCCCAGGACCGGAGGCAGGTCGCGCGGGAGGTGTTCGGTCAGCTTCACACCTTTGCGCTCCGCCGCTTCGCGGACCTGAGCGCAGGCGTCGGCGAGCAGGGCGGACATATTGACGGGTCTCGCGTTCAGGCCGTGGCGCGCCGATTTGAGCTCCATCTCGGCGAACTCGAGAAACTCGTTCACGAGCCGGCAAAGCGCCCGAGAGCTGCGCTCCACCTCCTCGAGGATCTGCACATGGTCCTCCCCTGCCTCGCGGAGGAGCGGCACGTTCCCTTCGATCACGGTCAGTGGAGATCGGAGCTTGTGGCCGAAGCTGTTCAGAAACTCGGTCTTCAGCGCGTCGAGGCGAATCGCTTCGGTTCGGTCGCGGAGGACGACGATGAATCCCGCGGCTTCGGTGCCCGGACGGGGGTAAGGGCTGACCACGCCGGCGATGGAAGCCACGTGGGAGCTCCGCGGGTCCGCCGGAGGTCGGAGGAGCTGAAAGACCATGCCCTCGGAGCCGCTCGCGGAACGGAGCGCCTCGGATTCCGGTGTCAGGACAAATCCGTGGAAGAGATCGAACAGATACGAGCCGAGAAAGTTCCGATCTTTGAGCCCGAGGAGGACGGCGCTGGCCGGATTGGCTTCGACGACCGTGAAGTGCAGGTCGGTGATGAGCACTCCATCGGTGAGCTTCGCGAAGACCGCGGCGAGCTTCTCGCGTTCCGTGCGCGCGTCGGCGAAAAGCGCGGCGTTCGACGCGCTGACGGCCACTTGACCAGCCAGAGCGTCGAGGAAGTGGAGGTCTTCGATGCGGAATGGTGCGGCGGATCCTTGCTTCTCGAGATAGATCGCGCCCACGACCCGACCCCTCTCCTTCAGCGGCGCGACGAGGACGGACCGGCGCGTAGGCTCGGGGGTCTCGCTCATCAGGCCTTGAGCGCGCGCGGCGCACGCGGAAAGAAGGTCCTCTTCGATCACGAGCTCCGGCACATCCACCGCGTTGGGGCCGTGATCGACCGCCACGGCCTCGAACCGCGGCGTGGAAGTCGCATCGCCGGAGAGCGGGTCGCTGCAGACGAGGATGCTCCCGCGGTCCGCGCCGAGCTCTTGCAGCGCAACGGCGAGCGCTTTGGAGTAGAGCCCTTGCGGGTCATCCAGCCGGCCGATCTCCGCCTGGATCTCGTTCAGCCGAAGCAGCCTGGCGGGAGTCGAAGCCGCCTCTCCGGACTCATTCTCGAAGCGGAGCACGGCCTTCTCTTGCTCGATCGCGCCGGCAGAGCCGCTGGCGCCCGCGCTGTGATTCTCGACGCGCACCTCGGTCGACTCGTGTTTTTTCCCGCGGCGAGAATCGACCCGAATGAGGAATTTCCCAACGCGTAGGACATCGCCGTGCGTGAGCACGTGCGTGCGCACGAGCATATCGTTGACGAATGTGCCGTTCGTGCTTCCGTTATCCCGGACGATGAAGTAGTTGCCGCAAGGCTCAACGCTGGCGTGCCGTCGAGACACGCTGAGGTCGGGCAGGACGAGAGCGTTGTCCTGGTCCCGTCCCACCGACACGTTCGCGGCGCCCAGCTCCAGCTCCTGGATCTTCTGGGCTCCGTCGTAGACCTTGAGACGCGCCATAGCTATGGCTATCGGCCGGTGCGGCAGCCCCGGTGAAGGGAGGAGCCAGAAACGATCCAAGTTAAGGGAACGCGGGTCGCTCAGCTCGCGTCGAGGGAGTACACCTTCCCCCGGACGATCGTGTGGCTTACCCGCCCCTGGAACTCGCGGCCCTCGAAAGGGGACCAGCCGGATTTCGTCCGGAGCTCGCCCCGGCGAATGGTCTGCGCGGTCTTGCGCACGACCGTAAGCGATCCCACGAAGCCCTTCTCAACTTTTCCGTACCGGTCGGGAAGATACCGGCTCAGGAATTTTCCCGGAAGCTCGGCCGCCGCCATCCGGATCGCCCGTAGGGAGATTCCCTCCTCGAGCAGCCAGAAGAGGAACGCCCCGAATGTGTCGAGGTGGGGCACGCCGGAGATGCCGCATTCGTTCTCCTCGAGGCTGTGCGGAGCATGGTCGCTGGCGAGGTAATCGATCTCCCCACTGCGGAACGCGTCGAGGAGCGCGATGCGATCGAGGCGCGATCGGAGCGGGGGGTTGCACTGGAGGTAGCCCGGATGGGCGTAGCTCGAGGCGTTGTCCTGGTCGTAAAAAAGGTGGTGCGGCGTCACTTCGCACGTTACCTGCAGGCCGCGCCGCCGCGCCGCTCGGATCGCTTCGAGGCCGGCGGCCGTGGAGAGGTGGCAGATGTTCGGAGTGATGGAGAAGGTCCCGCTCAGCTCGAGAGCCGTCTCGATCGCGCGGGACTCGGCTTCGGCGGGGCGCCGCTCGGCGTGGGTCGGCGCGCTTTTGCACTGCTCGAGGATTTCCGGATCCTCCGCGTGGAAAGAGACGTGCTGCCCGCGGTAGCGCGCCAGCGCGGTCCGGAGTGCGTCTCGGGTTCGAAAGAAGAGCTCTCCAACGCTCGGCCCCATGTACGCCTTGTACGGCGCCGGGAAGGGGAGGGGCGATGTCTGCGGGCCGATGCCCGCATAGAGCAGCACGTCCACCGCACAGGCTCGGGCGACGTCGCGCTTGGCGGCGTAGCTCGCGCTGTCGACGGGCGGGCGAGGGTTGTTCGGCATGTCCACGATCGCCGTGACTCCGCCGTGGATGGCCGCCTCTCCGGCGGAGCGGAAATCTTCCTTGTAGCTCTCGGTGGAAGTCGTGTCCTCGCGCGCGTGGACGTGGATGTCGATGCAGCCGGGAAAAATGAGGTGTTCGTCGCCAAGGGTCAGGTCCGCAGCTGATGCGCCCGGCGAGTCCGAGGCGGAAACGGAGGAGATGAGGCCGGTCGCGCCATCGATCTCAATACGCTGCCGGACCGTCTCGCTGTCGCCGGTCGCGCGATGCGAAACGACGCTTCCCTCCACGGTGAGCGTGCTCGAACGCCGAGTGATCATCGCGCAGGATTGTGTCGGCGCGCGTCGGAGTTGTCGACGAGGATTCGGCAGCTTGCACTCCCCACGTCGCCGGCTATATTACTCCTAACCTCGGCGGCCGTCCCGGCTTCAGACACGCGAGATGCTCGTTGTCCCCCGAGGAGTATGCTTACAGCCAGCTCCAGCTTTGCTGAGCGGGCGCTTGGGAGACTGCCGCAGGAAAATGCCCACGGAAACTGAAAGCGCCGGTTCCGTCAACGAGGAAACCGTGAATGACGGAGCTGAGAATGAGGAACCCGTTCCGGCGGATGCTTCGCCGGATACGACGCAGCCCGGCGGTGATTCGCTACAGCCCGGCGGTGATTCGCTACAGCCCGGCCGCGATTCGCTACAGCCCGGCCGCGATTCGGAGCAGCCCGACGAATCGCTCGGTACGCGTTCCGAACTCGAGGTCGTGAGCGCTTGCAAGCGCCGCATCAAAGCGACCGTCCCCGCCGAGAAAGTTCGCGAGGAGCTCGACAAGAATTACAAGGAGCTCGCCTCGTCGGTGCAGATCCCGGGCTTTCGCCGCGGCCGCGTTCCGCGCAAGCTGCTCGAAGCCCGCTTCGGCGAGGAGATCGAATCCGACGTCAAGGAAGCGCTGCTTTCGATGTCGCTCTCCGAGGTCATCGAGGCGAATGAGCTCGACGTCGTCGGCTCGCCTTCGATCCAGGAGGTGAAATTCGAGAAAGGCGCCGACCTGGGGTATGTCGTCGACGTGGAAGTGCGGCCCCAGTTCGAGCTGGGATCCTACAGCGGCATCGAGGTGACGCGCGAGCAGGCCGACGTTCGTGACGAGGACGTGGAGGAGCGCCTCAAAGCCCTGCAGCGCAGGAGCTCCCGTCCAGTGCCTCTCGCCGAGATCTCGCAGGCCGGACCGGACGACCTGTACATCGGCAAGTACAGCCTCTATCGCGATGGGGAGAAAGTGAAAGCCGGCGTCGAAGGCGCTTTCACCCCCGCGAGCAAAGTCCTTCACTCGTTTTTGGTCGACGATCTCCCGGAAAAGGTCAAGGCGTGGGACTCTGCTTCTCCGCTCCGCCTCAAAGTCAGGGCGGGTGCGGACTATCCGGACGAAGTGCTGCGGAACACAGACCTCGAGCTCGAGTTCCAGCTCGAGGAGGCTCGCCGGCCGGAGCTTCCTGACATCGATGACGAGTTCGCGAAGGCGCAAGGCCGTAAGGACCTCGCGGATCTTCGCGCGGACGTGCGCAAGGGGCTCGAGGATTGGAATCGGCGCGAGTCGGACCGGAAGCTCGAAGGAAAGATCCTCGAGAAGATCCTGGACGCGACGGCCATGGACCTCCCGGAGAGCCTCGTCGCGAGCATCTTGAGCCGGAAGCGGCTCGAGAGAGAGTACGAGCTACTCCAGAAGGGGCTCGGGCCGGAGGAAGTGAACGAAACCCTGGTACGCGAATTCGGTGCGTCCCAGAAAGAGGGAGAATCCGCCGCCGCAGCCGTCATTGGCGCGGTTTCGGACGAAGTTCGCCGAGAGATCAAGGAGTTCTTCGTCCTCGAGAAAATAGCCGACAAGGAAAAGATCTTCGTAACCGAAGAAGAGGTCGACAAGCGCGTCCATCTCATGGCGACTTTGTACGGCATCCCTTCGGGGCGCATCCGCGAGGAGCTTCGCTCCTCCGGACGGCTCGAAGAGTTGAGGCTGTCGCTGCGCAACGAGAAGGTGCGCGCCTTCTTGAGGCAAAAGGCCCGAACTCTCGGGCCCGACGGCCAGCCCGAAGCCGCGCCCGCGTCCGAGTCCGCAGCCGATACGACGGAACGGACGCACTCGACGGGGGAACCCGAAGCCTCGAGCCCCGTTAGCTAAGCGCCGACTGAGGCGAGAAGGAGCCGACCCATGCACAACAACCTGGTGCCGATCGTCATCGAGAAGACCGGCCGCGGAGAACGGTCCTACGACATCTATTCGCGACTGCTGAAGGACCGCATCATCTTTATCGGCCCCAGCATCGACGACTACACCTCCTCCCTGATCATCGCTCAGATTCTGTTCCTCATGAGCGACAACAAGAATCAGGACATCAATATCTACATCAACAGCCCCGGCGGCGCGGTGACAGCTGGCCTCGCGATCTACGACACCATGCAGTTCGTCCCGTGCGACATCGCGACGTACGCCATCGGCCAGGCCGCGAGCATGGGAGCGATCCTGCTGGCCGCCGGCACGAAAGGCAAGCGGCACGCTCTGCCGCATGCCCGCATCATGATCCACCAGCCGTGGGGCGGGACTGGCGGCACGGCCGCCGATATCCAGATCCAGGCGAAGGAGCTGCGCCGGAACAAGCAGATTCTCACGGAGATTCTCTCAAAGCACACCAGCCAGCCGATCGAGAAGCTCGAGAAGGATTCGGACCGCGACTTCTTCATGAGCCCCCAGCAGGCCAAAGACTACGGCCTCGTAGACGAAGTCATCGACACGCTCCGCGTGAAGGTCTCCCAGGGAGAAACATGACTCGGAACGTCGGAGGGAGGGGAGGACGGTCTCCGGTAGAGCGCTGCGCGTTCTGCGAGCTCTCGAAGCTCGAGGTCGACAAGCTGATCCAGGGGCGGCCGGGCATCTACATCTGCAATCGCTGCGTCGAGATCTGCCACTCCATTCTCCGGGAGGAAGATCGGCCAGGGGCGCCGCCTCCGTTGTTCCTCGAGCAGATCCCCACGCCGAAAGTGCTCAAAGCCAAGCTCGACGAGCACATCATCGGGCAGGACCAAGCGAAGAAGGTCCTCTCGGTGTCTGTCCACAACCACTACAAGCGCCTCCTGCTAAGCTCGAAGTCGAAAAATGAGCTGACCGTCGAGAAGAGCAACATTCTCATGATCGGCCCGACCGGCTGCGGGAAGACGGCGCTAGCGCGGACGCTGGCGAGGATCCTCAATGTGCCGTTCGCCATAGGCGACGCGACCACGCTGACGGAGGCCGGCTACGTCGGCGAGGACGTCGAGAACCTTCTGCTGAAGCTTCTGCAGGCCGCGGAGTTTGACGTGGAGCGGGCGGAGCAAGGGATTATTTTCATCGACGAGATCGACAAAATCGCCCGGGCGACGCAGAACGTTTCCATCACGCGCGACGTGTCGGGAGAGGGCGTACAGCAGGGTCTCCTCAAGATGCTCGAAGGGACGGTGTCGAACGTGCCGCCGCAGGGAGGCCGCAAGCATCCTGAGCAGCAGTACATCCAGGTCGACACGACGCACATCCTCTTTATCTGCGGCGGGACTTTCACCGGCCTCGAAGAGATCATCGCCAACCGTGTGGGCCAGAAGCAGATCGGCTTCAACCAGAGCTTCGGCGACGCGCGCACGGAAAGCCTGACGGCGCGCCGGGACATGCTGCGGCAGGTGGAGATCGAGGATCTGATCAAGTTCGGCATGATCCCCGAGTTTCTGGGGCGCCTGCCGCTCATGACCGTGGTCGATCCGCTCAACGAAGATGACCTCGTCCGCATCCTCACGGAGCCGAAAGACGCCCTGACGAAGCAGTATCAAGAGTTCTTCCGGATGTCCGGCTCGAAGCTGTCGTTCACGGAGAAAGCTCTCCGAGACATGGCAAAGCTGGCGATTGAGCGTGGCACGGGCGCCCGCGGCCTGCGCGCCATCTGCGAGGACGTCATGCTCGACGTGCTCTACGAGTTTCCCGATCACATCGGCGAGATCGCGGAGTTCGTCGTGACGCCCGAGCTCGTCCGACACCGCACTTTCAGCCGCGGGAAGAAAATCCTGAAGAAGGACGAGCCCCGCCGCGAAACCGCGTAGCAGCGCGGTGTATCAGCGCCGCGTCGCAGCGCGGCCGGCGGCACCCAAGCGGCGCATTCCGCCGGACTGAGCTTCCCCAAGTCCACGCCGCAGAGATAGATGCGCCGTTTCGCGGCCGGGAACCTCCTTGGAAAGCTTTGCAGCGATGGTTATACTCCTGCGTTTCGCCAAAACGCCCCGCGCCCAGCAGGAGTCCTCCCCATGAAAGAGAAAATCCATCCCGATTACAAGGAATGCAAGGTGACTTGCGGCTGCGGCAACACGTTCGTGACCCGCAGCACCAAGTCGGAGGTTCACGTCGAGATTTGCTCGGCCTGCCACCCGTTCTACACGGGCAAGCAGAAGTTCGTCGATACGGCCGGGCGCGTCGAGAAATTCCAGAAGCGGCATGCCTGGGATGAGTCCACTCTGGGCAAAGCGCTCGAGAAGGAAGCCCCGAAGAAGAACCCCAAGAAGTACGAAAAGGTCACCGTCGGCCTGCCCAAGCTGAAGAAGCGCAAAGAGGCCGAGGGGGCCGAGGGCGCGGAGGATGCCGAGGGCGAGAGCAAGTCGAAGGGCCCGCAAGGAAAGGGCAAGGGAGCGAAGGGCGGCGCGAAACCACCCGAAGCTTCCCAGGCTTCGCGCGAGGGCTCGGGCACACAGCCCGCCAAGACGGAGGCCTGAGCTGCGCGCGGTCGCGCCTCGCTGTGTACCTGCAGAAGTGTGCCTGCAGAGGAGCGCCGGACACTGCTCTGCGTATCCGTCGGATGAGCTCTTACCTGATTCGCGCTTCGTTCCTGGCTCGCGGTTCGCATGCTGCCGCCACTGATTGAGAAGAACCTCCAGCAGCTCGTGAACCGCCACGCGGAGCTCGAGCAGCTGCTCGCGACGCCCGAAGTCCTCTCGCAGCAAGCCGTCTACCGCGCACATTCGCGGGAGCTCGGCAACCTGGCCAAGTCGGCCGCGAAGTACGCGGAGTACCTCAAGCTGCAGAAGGAGCTTCGTGACAACGACGAGCTGAGCCGCGCGACCGGAGAGGACCCCGCCCTGCGCCAGCTCGCGCGGGAGGAGATGCAGCGAATCGAGCCGACCGTGAAGCGCCTCTCCGACGAGCTCGTCGAGCTGGTGCTCGTGGAGGACAAAGAGGCGTCACGGAGCGTAATCATGGAGATCCGCGCCGGCGTGGGAGGCGACGAAGCCGCTCTTTTCGCCGGGGACCTCTTCCGCATGTACTCGAAGTACGCCGAGCGGAAAGGCTGGAAAGTGGAGGTCATGGACGCCTCGCCGACCGACCTGGGCGGCTTCAAGGAAGTCGTCTTCGGCATCAGCGGCGATTCCGTCCACCGCGACCTTCGCTACGAGATGGGTGGGCACCGGGTGCAGCGCGTGCCGCGCACGGAAGGGAGCGGCCGCATCCACACTTCGGCGGCGACCGTGGCGGTGCTCAGCGAGCCCGAAGAGGTCGACATCGAGGTCAAGGAATCCGAAGTCCGCATGGATTTCTACCGCGCGGGGGGGCCAGGCGGCCAAAACGTCAACAAGACGAGCTCCGCGGTGCGGCTCACGCATATCCCCACCGGAATCGTGGTCGCGATCCAGGAGGAATCGAGTCAGCACAAGAACCGGGCGCGGGCAATGCGAGTGCTCCGGACTCGGCTGTACGACTTCTACGAGAGCCAGCGGAAAGAAAAAGAGCAGAGCACGCGGAGAAGCCAGATCGGCTCCGGCGACCGTAGCCAGCGGATTCGAACCTACAACTTCCCGCAAAATCGTGTGACGGACCATCGCATCCATGAGAACTTCAATCTGGAGCGGATCGTGCAGGAGGGTGACCTGCAAGAGCTGGCGCAGGCCCTGCGCGGATATGACCGCGAGCAGCGGATGAAGGAGCTGTAAGCAAAAAGTGCTCACGAGCCGCGGTGGAGCAGCATGATCCAGCCGAGGTCCACGGACGAGACGAAGCTCTGGACTGTCGGGGAGCTTCTCAAGTGGACCGAGGGCTACTTCGAGCGCCTGGGCCTGGCCACGCCGCGTCTCGACGCCGAGGTGCTGCTCGCGTTCGCGCTCGGGAAGTCGCGTGTCGAGCTCTACACCGGTTATCAGATGCTCGTCGAGCCGGAGGAGCGTAGCCGGTTCCGAACTACCGTGGAGCGGAGGGCGAAGCTCGAGCCCGTGGCCTACATTACCGGCCGGCGCGAGTTCTACTCCTTGAGCTTCGAGGTAAACCCATCCGTCCTCATCCCGCGTCCCGAGACGGAGCATCTCGTCGAGGCGGCCCTTGGCGAGCTCGATCGTCCGGGCAGCAGCGCGACCCCCTCTTCCGCGTCTCCGAGGGCGCTCGATTTGGGGACGGGGAGCGGTTGCGTGGCGGTGTCCCTCGCGCGCCACCGCGAGGAGCTTAGGATCGATGCGACCGACCTGAGTGCCCAATCCCTGGAGACGGCTCGGCGCAACGCCACTACGCATGGAGTGGTCGACCGCCTCCGCTTCCTCGAGGGGGATCTGTTCGACGCCTTGCCGCCGGACGTCGGGCGCTACCGCTTGATCGTCTCGAACCCGCCGTACGTCGCGGCCAGCGAGCTCCCTTTGCTGCCGGGGGATGTGCGCGACCATGAGCCCCGCCTCGCACTGCTCGACACGAAAAGCCCGGGCAGAGATGGCCTCGGTTTTTACCGCGCCATCGCGGCAGCCGCCGCGCTCCACCTCGAGCCGGGCGGATTGCTGGCGTTCGAGGTGGGTGCGAACCAGGCGGCTCGGGTGCGCGAGATCCTCCAATCGGCGGGCTACGCGGTGGGAGAGACCATCAAGGATTACGGGGGAATCGAGCGGGTGGTGACGGCTCGCCGCGCCGCGGATTGAGCCCGCGGTCGAAGGAGCGTGCCACGGCCCGTTGATAGTGCGGGCGCAACCGTGCTACTATCCGCTCCGCTCCCGAGGAGAACTGGGAGCCGGCGCGAGAGGATGCGCCGCAAGAAAAGAAGTCGTGAAGTCAGCTCGGCAGAGGTCTCGGTCCGCGGGCTGAACCGTTAAGAAGAGAACGCGCAGCAAAGAGCGCGGAAGGAAGAGAAGACGATGGACAAGATCGTCGTGGAGGGCGGCGTACCCCTCAAGGGCACCGTGGACGTGTGTGGAGCCAAGAATGCTGCGCTTCCGATTCTCTGTGCCACGATCTTGACGGAAGGCGCATGTCACATCCGCAACGTGCCGGATTTGCGCGATGTCACGAGCACGCTCGAAATCCTCCGCGAGCTCGGGATGAGTTGCGAGCGGCGGATGGATCGCTCCATCTACGTCGCCGAGGAGAGCCGGGACGCCTACACGGCGCCGTACGAGCACGTGCGGAAGATGCGCGCATCGATCTGCACGCTCGGGCCGCTCTTGGCGCGCAGGAAAAAAGCTCGCGTCTCCATGCCCGGCGGATGCGTTTTCGGCGTGAGGCCGATCGACCTCCACTTGAAAGGCCTCGCCGCGCTGGGCGCCGACATCCGCGTGAACCACGGCTACGTCGAGGCGGAGGCGAAAGAGCTGCGCGGCGCGTCGATCTACCTCGGCGGTGCGTTCGGATCGAGTGTGCTCGGCACCGCGAACGTCATGATGGCGGCGACGCTCGCCCGCGGCACCTCCGTCATCGAGGCTGCCGCCTGCGAACCGGAAATCGCGGACCTGGCCAAGTTCCTCAAGGCCATGGGCGCCCGTATCGAAGGTGTCGGCACGCCGCGCCTCGTCATCGAGGGCGTGCGTGAGCTGAACGGAGCCGAGCATTCGATCATCCCCGACCGCATCGAGGCCGGCACGTTCTTGATCGCCGGCGCGATCACGCGGGGCGATGTCGTCGTGCGGGGCGCGCGGATCGAGCACCTCGCCGCGGTCACCGACGTCCTGAAGCAAGCCGGACTGAAAATCTCCGCCGAGAATGACGCCGTCCGCGTCCGCTCGAACGGAGCTTTCCATCCCATCGACGTCACGACGCTTCCCTATCCCGGATTTCCCACCGACCTGCAGGCGCAGATGATGGCGTTGCTCTGCCTCGCGGACGGCATCAGCGTGGTCACCGAAAAAGTCTATCCGGACCGGTTCATCCACGTGGCGGAGCTCGCGCGGATGGGGGCCAAAGCACGCAAGGAAGGCCCGAGTGTCATCATCAGCGGCGTCAAAAAGCTCAGCAGCGCCCCGGTCATGGCGAGCGACCTGCGCGCGAGCGCCAGCTTGCTGATCGCGGGGCTCGTGGCGCAGGGGCTCACGACGGTGTACCGGATTTACCACCTCGACCGCGGGTACGAGCGGATCGAGCACCGCTTGAGCGGCCTCGGCGCGCACATCCGGCGGGAGCCCGCCGACGATACGGACCACGAGCCGGTCGACTGAGCTCCGCACCGCGGCGGAGCTTCAGCTCCCGCAGCCGAGCAGGTCGGGGCGGCTGTCGCCGGCTTCACCCGCCACCGGCGCGTCGAGAGGCTCCGCGTCCGTGAAAAGGTAGTAGAGGATGCGGAGCGCGTCCGGCAGATCGATCGACCCCAGGTTGTCGGCGTCGGCAGCGTCATCGCACTCGAACGGAGCGCCTCCCGCGTAGAGGCGAAAAAGAATGCGGAGGGCGTCGGCGAGATCCACCGATCCGTTGCCGTCGGCATCGCCCCGCGTGAAGTGCGGCAGATCGACGGCCGGGGGCAGGTACGCCGTCGAGACCGCCGTCACGCCGAATCCTTCCACGAAGGAGCCGCCTGGAATGAAAATCGTGTCGCCCACGCGAGCCGCGCCGATTCCGTGGCGGGGCGCCGACATGTCGAGGCGCGGCGACCATGCGTCCGAGTCGACATCGTACCGCTCGACGTTCTGGAAGACGCCGGTGGAGTCATCGTCATTGCCTTCGCCACCGAAGACGTAGATGCCTCGGCTCACGGCCGCGGCCGCGATGCCGCCGCGCGGCGTGGGGATCGGGGCCAGCGGCGTCCACGCTCCGGCGCTCGGGTCGAACGCTTCCAGCTCGGGCCGAAGGCCCCCCGCGCGACCGGAGATCGCGAAGAATCGCCCGTCCAAGGCGGCAGCGGCGAGGTGATTCCGCGCCGTCGGCATCGGCGGAAGCGCCGCCCAGGATCCTTCGCCTTCCGGGTCGGGAGTGAACGCGGTGAAGTCTCGCACGCTGCCGTTCGCGCCCTGGCCGCCCGCGACGTAGATCTTTCCCCCGAGTTCCGCCACGCCCGCCGCGCCCCGCGCCGCCGGCAGCGGCGCGATCGGGGTCCATGCGTCCGACTCGGGAGCGTAGACGAAGCAGTCTGCCACCGCCGCGAAGTTTGCGTCGAGGCCTCCGAAGGTGTACAGGCGGCCGCCGCTGGCCGCCGCGGCCACGTGATGGATCGCTCTCGGCAGGTCTGCTGCTCGCCGCCAGGAACGGGAGGCAGGGTCGTACGCTTCCACGATTGCCGAAGGCCGCCGATCTTCCGTGATCCCGCCGATCACGTAGACGACGCCGCTGACTGCTGCGACGGCCACTTCCTGGCGCGGCGTCGGCAGCGCAGGCAGGTCGATCCACGCCTCGCTGGCGTCCGGCCCGCCGAGCGCGCACCCGACAGCGATCAAGCACGCTGCGGTCTGCATGACGAGATGCTATCGCCGCTGCGGCCGTAGCGCGAGCCTGGCCAGCCCGCTGCCGCACGACATTGTTCGAACGATATCGCCCGAGCGGCTACTTCCGCGGCCGCGAGCCTTCCTCGGCGCCGTCCTCTGCGGGGAAGGTGATATCGAGCTCGATGTCCTTCTCGACGGCCCTGCCATCGTCCGGCAGGATCACGATCGGGACGTCCGCTTCTTCCTCGGAGCGCGGCAGCGCCCTGCGCACGGCCTTCGGCCGGATATGGTGGCGCACGAGGGCCGCGGCGCAGCCCGCGAAAAGCCCGAGCACAATCACGACGAGGAGTTTGATCTCGCGGTACTGCGGTACAGGGAACGGCGGAATGGATGCGCGCTGCCAGAGCGCGACGTTCTCGGAGACGTTTTCGTCGTCGAGTTCGTTGTTGAACGCACGGACGGTGACGAGCTCGCTTTGGGTCTGCGCCAGCCGCCCCTTGATAATGTCCTGGTCGATGACCAGCTTGGTGTACATGGGGGCCACCTCGGTGACGCTCTCGTCGTTCAAGATCTGCTGGATCTCGCTCTCGATCGACGCAATGTGCGCCTCGACCACGTTCTTGTCGCGCTCGATGGCGAGCCTGCGGCGCTCCTCGAGGTGCTTGAAGGAGGTCTTCCTCAACTCGTCGAAGACGGGAGCGTGCTCGATGCGGTCCTTCTTGATCTGCTCCCACTGCATGAGCCGATCGTACTGGTCGCGCTCGAGCTCGTTGTTCAGCTCCGGGGACTCGAGCGGCAGCTTCTTGTCGTAGGGGATGACGCCTTTATCGAGCAGCGACTTCGCCACCTGGAAATCGCTCTTCTGCTCAGTGAGGGCCTCGAGCCGCGCGTTCTGGAAGCGGATCGCATCCTCGGGAGTCGTGTTTTTCAGGCGTTTCGAGATCTCGAAGAGGGCGCGCCGGTTCTCGTGGAGAGAGTGCTCCGCGTCCTGCACCGCCTGCTCCGCCTTGGCTTCATCCTTCCGCTTCACCTTCCGCTTCTGGAACTCGATGAACTTCGAAGCCAGCGCATTCACGAGGTTGGCCGCCACCGTGGGGTTCGCGTTCTGGTAGTTGACCACGATGATGTGGCTGGCTTCCTCTCCGGCGACTGCCTCGAGGCGCGCCATGATCTGGTTGACGCGCTGCTCTCGGTCGGTGGTCAAGATGTCGGAAGAGAAAAGGAGCACGTCGAGCGCGGAGAAGAACGCCTTCCGCACCGAGTAGTACGCGGCGAGAAAGCGCGCGCGCGCCGCCTGCAGCGTCGACTCCTCCTCGTCGACAACTTCGCCGGTGCCCTTGTTCGGCCCGGAATCCGAGGGAAGGTCGTTGAGGACCTGCTCGATAAAACGGCGGTCCTTGAGCTGCGTCATGTAGGCCTTCACCTCTTCCTCGAGGAGAGGCAGGCGGAAGGAGCCAGGACGATCCACGGAGTTCAGCGCGAGCGTCTCGCCGCTGAACCTGACCGCCAGCCGCGCCGTGGCCTCGAATAGCTTCGGCTGCGTGACGATGCGAACGTATCCGCCCAGGATCACGAACACCGCAACGGCGAAAATCGTGAACTTGTAGCGGAAGAGGACGCTGACCGTGAAAGGTTCTCGGGGAGCCGCCTCGGTCTGCATAACTACTGGTTTCTAATCGTGCGGTGATTCACCGCCGACCCTCGGTTGCGATGGGAGGTGCTGACGAGTAGGTTACCGTACGAATCCTGGACTTTCTATGTGCATCCACGGGCTGCTCGCCGCCCTCGCGGCCTCGTTCACAACCTATCGGAAGTTCGGGTTCTTTGACTGAAGGCTTCCGGCTCTCCGTTGGTCCCCGCCGCGGGTTTCGACCGATAGAGAGCCTGCGGCTGCCCATGCGCGGCGCCGTGATTTCAGGAACTTCGACCGGCTCGCGGGAAAACATCCCGGGCCAATCGTTACGAGCGCCGGAGAACGGCACCAATGAAAGTCAGCATCTTCGGGCTGGGATACGTCGGCGCGGTGAGCGCAGGCTGCCTCGCCAAGAACGGGCACAGCGTGCTCGGCGTGGACACTCACGCGGGCAAAGTGGATCACATCAACGCTGGCGAAAGCCCGATCATCGAGGAAGGCATCAGCGAGCTCATCAGCTCCGTGGTGAAGCAGGGTCGCCTGAAGGCTACGGTCGATGCTGCCGATGCGGTCGCAAAGACGGAGCTCTCGATCGTGTGCGTCGGCACGCCGAGCGCCCCCAACGGAAAGCTGGACCTCTCCTACCTCGCGTCGGTAAGCCGGGACATCGGTAGCGCACTTGCCCGGAAAAGCGCGCCACACACTGTCGTCGTACGCTCCACGGTCCTCCCCGGCACGGTGGAGGAGCAAGTGATCCCAATCCTCGAGGCGGCGAGCAAGAAAGCCGCGGGCAGCTCCTACCAGGTCTTCTACAACCCGGAGTTCCTCCGCGAGGGAACGTCGATCGCCGATTTCTTCGCGCCGCCGTTGACCCTCGTCGGCGCGCGAGGCGCCGAGCCTCCCGAGGTCATCCGCGAGCTCTACCAGGGGATCGATGCGCCGTTTCACGTCGTGCCCATCCGCGTGGCGGAGATGCTCAAGTACTCCTGCAACGCTTTCCACGCGCTCAAAATTGCTTTCGCCAACGAGATCGGCCGCGTCGCGAAGCGGCTCGGGGCCGACAGCCACGCCGTGATGGACTTGGTCTGCAAAGACACGAAGCTCAATATCTCGAAAGCGTACCTGCGTCCCGGGTTCGCGTTCGGCGGCTCGTGTCTGCCGAAAGACTTGCGCGCGCTGACGTACCGGGCGAAGGAGCTCGACATCGCCGTGCCGATGCTCGACGCGATCATCCCCTCCAACGACACGCACGTTGAGCTTGCCATGCGGCACATCCGCGAGAGCGGCAAGCGCAAGGTCGGGCTCCTCGGTCTGAGCTTCAAGGCAGGCACCGACGACCTCCGCGAAAGCCCACTCGTGACGCTCGCGGAGAAGCTGATCGGCAAGGGGTACGACCTGCGCGTGTTCGATCCCCTCGTCCGGCTGGACCGCCTCGTGGGCGCGAACAAGACGTACATCCTGCGCGAGATCCCGCACATCTCGCGGCTCATGGCCGACTCGCTCGAATCGGTGCTGGAAGCGTCGGAGATCGTCGTCCTCGGCAACACCTCGCCGGAGTTCTTGAAGATCCAGGGTCATCCTTTCCTGAAAAAAGGCACCGTCCTCGATCTCGTCGGGCTGCTGAAGGGCAAAGAGCCGGCCGGGGCCGATTACCAGGGCATCTGCTGGTAGACGCTGATCATGGGACTCACGTTCCGAGGACGGGCCCCGCGAGCGCTGATCTTCATCGAGGATGGAAGCTTCATCTTCGACAACCGCGTGAAACGCGAGGTCAAGACGCTCGAAGCCGCCGGGTTCGAGGTCAGCGTGATCTGCCCGCGCTATCCCGGGGAGAAGTGGGCCGGTGACGTCGGCCGGACGCACGTCTACCGCTACCCGAAACTCTCGATCGGCGGAGCCACGCTGGGGCACATCACGGAATACTCCTGCTCGCTCTTTTTTGGCTGGCTCCTATCTCTGTGGATTTCCATTCGCCGCGGCTTCGACGTGATTCAGCTCTGCAATCCGCCCGACGTGCTTTTCCCGATCGCAGTGTTTTTCAAGCTGTTCGGGAAAAGATACATTTTCGACCATCACGACCTGTGCCCCGAGCTGTTCGAGACCCAGTACGGCCGGCGGGCGGGCCTCCTCTACCGCGTCCTCTCCTGGTGCGAGAGGCGCTCCCTGCGCTGGGCCGACCGGCTGATGTCCACGAATGAGTCCTACCGGCGCGTCGCGATCGAGCGCGGGGGTGTTTCGCCCGACTCGGTCCTCGTGGTCCGGAACGGCCCGGACCTGGAGCGATTCCACGATTTCCCCGAACCCGTGGACAAGTCGCCGGTGCGCGTCGGCTACATCGGCAACATGAACCCCCAGGACGGCGTAGACCAGCTCGTGCGCGCTGCGAGGCACATCCGCGTCGACCTGAATCGGAAGGACGTCGAGTTCGTGCTGATCGGCCAAGGCGACTCCTTCGCGGCCCTGCAGCGACTTGCGACCGAGCTCGGCCTCGACGGCGCGGTGCGCTTCACGGGGCGGATCTCGGACGAGGCTGTCCAGAAGGAGCTGCGTGCCTGTGACCTGGGCTGCCAGCCCGACCCGCGCAACCCTCTGAATGATGTCTCCACGATGAACAAAGTGATGGAGTACATGGCGCTCGCGAAGCCCGTCGTGTGTTTCGACCTGATCGAGACGCGCGTGTCCTGCGGCGACGCGGCGCTCTACGCGAGTGGCTCCGACCCCGTTGCGCTGGCCCGCGAGATCCTGCGCCTCGCCGATGATTTTCCGCTGCGACGGAAGATGGCCCTCGAGGGGCGCCGTCGAGTCGAAGAGCAGCTGGCGTGGAAGTACTCCGAGGCTCCCCTGCTCGAATCCTACTGCCGGGCCCTGGGGCTGGAGGCCGCTCCGGCTTCCCCGCGGGCGGGGCTCGCGGGGCGTGTCGAGAGAACGGAGCGCACGACGTGACATCCGAAGCTCACCGGCCTTCGCAGGCATCGCCCACCGCTGCGGCTTCGACGGCGCCGCTGCCGTTGCGCCGGGGGATGTTCGTCTCCTGGGCGAAGCTGCGCCGCGCCGACACGATCGCAGCGAAGCTCGGAATGCCGAGCTACACCGTCCGGTACTTCTACGCCGGCACGCCGTTGCTGCTCACGATCTGGAAGTACTTTCTGCAGGCCGTG
>Ga0111538_10003672_pt1 | contig 21383 bp, 15 predicted proteins | sample SoiMethybrSBSTD1_FD_79669 | JGI IMG/M metagenome (GOLD analysis project Ga0111538, IMG submission 79669) | Bulk soil microbial communities from a Populus tree surrounding site in Tennessee, USA - Soil MetaG P. TD hybrid SBSTD1 (version 2)... | ecosystem: Environmental > Terrestrial > Soil >... | reverse complement strand
TCGGGCGCACGGTGACGCCGGGCCGGAACTTGACGACGATCCGCCCCGCGTCGTGCGCCTTCTCCCACTCGACCTCGACCGTCAACGGTTGCAGATCCGCGTAGCGTTGCTCGAGGTACGCGCGCAGCTTGGCGGCGGCTCCGTCGACCTTGGCGCGATCACGAAAATCACCCAGCGTCATGCGCGTCGAGCGCAAGAGGGCCGCGACCACGCGCGCGTCGCAGCGCCGATCGATCTTGGCCAGAATATGGCGGAACGAGCGCAAGCGGCTCGCCAGCGTGAAGAGCGGCATCCCACTCAGCGCCGGGCCACGGCTCGCCTGCACCGAGAGACCTTCGATCCCGTTTTCGATCAGGAAGCGATCGAGCACGGCCTGGTCCTTCATGTACTGCGTCTTTTTGCCTTTTTTGACGCTGAAGAGCGGCGGTTGCGCGATGTAGAGGTAGCCCCTCTCGATCAGCTCGCGCATCTGCCGGTAGAAGAACGTGAGCAGCAGCGTGCGGATGTGCGAACCGTCGACGTCGGCGTCGGTGTTGTGGCAGCAGATACCGCCGAAACCGGCGACGAAGTTCTCGTCCGCTTGGACCGAGAAGTCGTACACGTTGCCGTTCGTCGCCGGCACGGGCTCGATCGAAGTGATCGGAAGCGCGATCAGATCGCCGCCCGCGGAAGCCGGCTCCGGTGCGAAGCTCGCCGGCTCTGCCGCCAGCTGGACGTCGAGCTCGAGCGCGCCCGGGTGATCTTGCCAGACGCTGCGCAGGCACTCGATGTCCTCGCGCGAACGGACGACGACGGTTTGCGGCGATTCGAGCACACCCATCAGACCGAACGACGCCAAGAGGTACATGAGCCCGCTCGCCGCTTCGGCCGACGACGTGTGGAACGCGATGCCGTGTTTGTCGACACTACCGGCGGCCAGCAAGCTCCCACGCAGAAACGCCGAACGCAGCGGCTCCGCGACGTCGAAGGCGAGTGCGGGCACGCACGCGGCGCCACTACTGTACGCCCCGAGCGCGTGCCGCAATGCCAGCGCGACGACGGGGTGGGCCACTCTGATCTCGCTCGCGGGCTCGATGGTTTCGATCGCGCCGGGAGGCAGGCCGAACACCTCGCCCACCGCGGCGCCCAATTCCGCGGCAAATGGCGCACCCGCGACGTTGGCGAGATGCAGCGCATCGCCCTCGAGGTGCGAACCTTCGGCCAGGTGGCAACCGAGCAGCAGCATCAGGTTCGGCGAGACTTCGACGAAGCGCGAAATCCCCAGCTTGCCGTGCCGCTCCGGTGAAAGCTGGAGGTCGTGGCGAGCGCTGAACCAGTCGAGATCCGCCACGTCGAGGCTATCGAGCTCTACGTACGGAAGCGCCTCGGGCCGAGCGGCGTTCTGCCAGACGCGTTCGAGCTTGCTGGGCACGATGCTGCAACGGGCAAGCGTCGCATCGACGTCGGCTCCTATCGCGGCCAGCTGAGCGAGGAAGCTCGACTCGACGGGCAATGCGTTGGAAGCTTGAGAGAGCGGCTCGACGCCGGCCTCGCGGCATTTGGAAACGAGCTCGGCGTAGAGCTCGGAAGGCACGGCAACCCGAGGCTCGACGAGCTCGGGCTGCAAGGCATGCTCCTCGGTGACGCGCGCGCCGAACCAGGCTTCGACCGCCGCTCCGCGCACCCAGATTTTCGAGGCCGCCTCCGCGCTGGCGTGGAGCGCGCGCAAGAGGTCGATCTGCGCCGGTGCGCTCGGCAAAAGCCGGAGCCGGCCGGGCGCGACCAGACGATCGCCTACCTCGAGCTGGTCGCCGCGCTTCAGCCGCGGCCCGCCGTCTTCGTGAACGAACACGCTGTGGCTGGCGGTGACGCGCACGCTGCGCCCGCCCTCGGTACGAACATGAAACAGTGCCTCTTCGACCTCGTGGCGGATCACGGCGCGGATCGGCCGAAAGCGCGTCATGAGCGTCTTTTGGTCGAAGCACAGCACTTCGCCGAGCTCCGCGCGATCGAGCTTGGCGTAGCCGTTGCGATCCGGATCGCCCGTCACGCCGTGACGCGCCAAAAGCGCGTCGACGAACTCGCCGATCGCGGTCAGCCGAGCGCCTGCTCGATCGCGCACCAGCACGTGCTCGCCGGCGTCCACGCTCATCAGCACGATCTTGTGGTACCGGAGCTTGCTCAGATCGAAGCCGCCGTTTTCGCCGATGCCGCAGCCGAGGGCGCTGATCAGCGTGGCAACTTCCTGCGACGAGAGCATCTTGTCGAGGCGTGCGCGCTCGACGTTCAGGATCTTGCCGCGCAGCGGGAGAATCGCCTGAAAATGGCGGTCGCGCCCCTGCTTGGCGCTGCCACCGGCGCTTTCACCCTCGACGATGTAAAGCTCGGAGATCGCCGGATCCTTGCTCTGGCAGTCCGCGAGCTTGCCCGAGAGTGAGGTGATGTCGAGCACGCCTTTGCGCACCACTTCGCGCGCCTTGCGTGCTGCTTCGCGGGCGCGCGCTGCCAGCGCCGCCTTCTCGAGGATTTTCTTGGCGGTGCCCGGGTTCTCCTCGAAGAAACGGCCGAGGTGCTCGCTGACCGCGGTCGCGACAATGCCCTGGACCTCGCTCGAAACGAGCTTGCTCTTGGTCTGCGAGTCGAACGAGGGGTCCGGGTGCTTGACGTGGATCACGCAGATCACGCCTTCGCGCGTGTCTTCCCCGCTCAAGCCCTCCTTCAAGTCCTTGAACAGGTTTTGCGCCTGGCCGTAGGTGTTCAAGGTTCGAGTCAGCGCGGTGCGCAGACCCGTGAGATGCGTGCCGCCGTCGCGGTTGTGGACGTTGTTCGTGTAGCAAAAAATCTGTTCGGCGAAACTTGCCGTCCACTGGATCGCGAAGTCGACGATGATCGCGCCCGACTTTCCGTCGGCCGGGGGAACCTCGACCGTGAACGCGATCACGTCCGGGTGAACCGGCTCTTTCTTCTGGCTCAACAGCGAGACGAACTCGCGAATGCCACCCTTGTACTCGTAGTATTCGCTGCGGCCCGTCCCACGCTCGTCGGTGAGCTGGATCCCGAGCCCGGAGTTCAGAAACGCCAGCTCGCGAAGCCGGTTCGCGAGCACGTCGTAGCTGTACTCCGTGGAGCTGAAGATCTCCGGATCGGGCTTGAAGGTGATCTTGGTGCCGGTCTCTTCGGTCTCGCCAATGGCGGCGAGCGGAGCCTCGGGCACGCCGCGGCGGTACTCCTGGAACCAGAGCTTGCCCTCGCGCTTGATCTCGAGCCGGAGCCGCTCGGACACCGCGTTGACGGCGCTGACGCCGACCCCGTGCAAGCCCGCGCTGACCTTGTAGCTCGAATGATCGAACTTGCCGCCCGCGTGGAGGACGGTCATCACGACTTCGGCCGCGCTGACGCCGTGGTCGTGCATGCCGACGGGGATCCCGCGGCCGTTGTCGTCGACCGTCACGGAGCCGTCGAAGTGGACGGTCACCCAGGCCTTGTCGCAGAAGCCCGCGAGGTGCTCGTCGACGGCGTTGTCGACGACCTCCCACACGAGGTGGTGAAGCCCGGATCCGTCGTGGACGTCGCCGATGTACATACCGGGACGCTTGCGGACGGCCTCGAGCCCCTCGAGCACGGTGATGTTGCTCGCGTCGTAAACGCCGGCATCCGGCGGCGGCTTGCTTGGCGAGCCCGCGGCGGGAGGGACGCTGGACGTCACCCCCGGAGTGCCCGGGCCCGCCGCGTCCCCCAGGGGCGACGGTTCATTGACTTCGGTCGTCAAGGTAGAAAATCCGTAACAGTTTCAACAGCGCATTCCGCAACAGGGAACGCGGATTCTTTCGGCGTGATCGCCGCGATTCGAGCGCGGCTCGCGCGGGCGGTTCAACTAGCGAATCGCGGCTGCTCGAATCAGAACGCTCATATAGCCACTCGGGCGCCTCAAAGCAAGCTCAAAAGAGCATTAATTAGCCAATGATTACCGGCTGTTGCAGTGCGTTTTTCGACGCTACTTTGGACCCTTGAATTTCCTCCCGTGACCACAGCGCCTCGCGTCGCTTCTCGCCCTGTCGCCAAGTCCCAGCGGCCTCGCCGGAAGTCCGCGTGACTCTTGGTCTTTTTTGCCGATCGTGATCTGATCGTGCCAAAGACTTGTCGCAGCAGACTCAAAGGGCGCCTGAATCGCGCTCATTGGACCCTCTCGAAACGCCCCTCGACGACCCTCCAATCCGCCCGTGCCGAGCCCGGAACCGAAGCCTTCAACCAGTCGCCGCGAGGCGTCGTGACGAACACCTGGTTCTCGCGGCTTGCGATCAAATCATGAACCGCCCCGCTGCGGGCCACGTCGAGCTCGCTCGCGACGTCATCGAGCAGGAGCACCGGATGCAGCTGCCGCGCCTCCCGGACGCACGCTAGCTCGGCCAGCTTGAGCGCCAGCGTCAAAATCCGCTGCTGACCCTGGGAGGCATGACGCCGCGCCGATCGCCCGTCGATGCAGAGCTCGATGTCGTCGCGGTGCGGGCCAAAGCTCGCGAGCTTGCGCACTCGGTCCTGCGCCCGCCGCTCGAGGAGCTCCGCCCGGAACGATGCCGCGTCGCTCGTTCCCGCCGCCACGTAGCGGGCGTCGAGGGCGAGCCCGGGTGGGGCCACCTCGGCGAACGCCGGGCCGAGCGCGGAGATCAGCTGCTCGGCGGCCTTTTGCTGCACAGCGGCCAGCGCCACGCCGTGCGTCGCGAGCAAGGTCTCGTACGCGTCGAGCTCGGGCGCCTGGTCGCCGCGCTTCTCGAGCGCCCGCTGGCGCTCGCGTAGGGCCTGCTGGTAACGCTGCCGGTCGTCCCCGCTCTGCGGGACGACGTAGAGCGAAACTCGCGCCAGGAGCTGGCGACGGGGCGTGGCGGGCCCGCTGACGAGCTCGAGGTCGCCGGGATGGAACGCGACGATCGGCGTGCGCAGCGCGTACGAAAACAGCCGGTCCGGGCGCTTGCCGTCGATCGTCAGGGAGCGCGATCGCGGGGCGACCGCGGCACGCTGCTCGCGGCTGAAGCCGTCTTCGGCGATGCGTGCGCGGACGCTGGCGATCTCGGTGCCGCTCTGGATCAGCTCCTTGAGCGCGCTGGTGCGAAAGCTCCGGCTCGTCGCCACGAAGTACAGCGCTTCGAGCAAACTGGTTTTGCCCTGGCCGTTGTCACCCGCGACGACGTTCAGGCCCGGTGCCGGCAAAAGCTCGAGCGCGCTGATGTTGCGAAAGTTCTTGATCCCGACGCTTTCGAACGCGACTCGCGCCGTCACGGCCGAATCACGTCAGATCCGCATCGGCATGACCACGGCGAGATAATTCGACGTGGTGCTCTCGGTGCCGGGCTTCAACGTCGCGGGATCGAGCTCCCCGCTGACGCCGATGATCACCTCGTCGTCCTCGATCGCGCCGAGCACATCCAGGAAGTAGCGCGCGTTGAAGCCGATCGTGATCTCCGCTCCGTCGTACTCGCACGGGACCTCGTCGAAGCCCTCGCCGCTCTCCGGACTTTCGCTCTCGAAGCGCATCTTGCCCGCGCCGAGCGTGAGCTTCACGCCGCCGGTGCGGTCGCTGGCCGCGATCGACACCGCGCGCAACGCGTCGGCGAAGGCCAAGCGCGGCGCGCGCACGGCGCGCTCGCTCGCTTCCGGAATGACCTGCTGGTACGGCGGAAATTGTGCGTCCGCGAGCTTCACGCTGAGCTCGACGTTGCCCAGGACGAAAAACGCGTTCGGACCATTCTGCGAGATCCTGATCTCGGCCGCCTCGCCCTTCCCGCCTTCGCCGCGCGCTTCGTCGCACAGGCGCCGCAGCTCGAGCACGCCCTTCAGCGGGATCAACATGCTGGCCGTCGCCTGCTTGCCTTTGGCCTGCGCGTCGATCTTGCTCAGGCGATGGCCGTCCGTCGTGACCATGCGCACTCGATCGCCCTCCCACTCGAAGAGCGCGCTGTTCAAGTGCAGGCGCGTCTCGTCGGTGGAAATCGAGAAGTGCGTCGACGCGATCAGTTTCGACAAGGTGTCGACGTCCAGGCTCAGGACCGCCGCGTTCGGATCGACCTGCGGCAAGGTGGGAAACTCTTCTCCGGGGATTCCGTGCAGCGTGTAGCGCCGCGCCGCGCCGGCCGAGCGCAGCGTAACCGCCGAGCTTTCGCTGGAAGCGATCGAGATCTGCCCGTCGGGCATCATCTTGACGCGCTCGAAAAGGTCGCGAGCACCGACCGCGATCGCGCCGCCTTTGTCGACTTGCGCGCGAACGTGCGAATTTACCGCGAGGTACAGATCCGTAGCCGCGACTCTCAGCTGGTCGGTTCCGTCGACTTCGAGCAGCACGTTGCCCAGCATCGGCATCGTGCTCTTCTTGTCCGCGACCCCCTGGCAGCGGCCGAGGATGCGCAAGAGGTCCTTCTTGCTGACAACGACGTTCATCGTTCGGCGGTACGAGTAGTCCGGGAAGGGCTCCGTGGCTAGGCGGATCCGGAGGGCCAGGAACCTTCCGAGAGGTCTCTATTTAAATAAAGAAATTTGGTCGTAGAAATAGGGCCTGTGGAGACTGTGGATAGCGCTTCTGGCCGCGGAAATGACGCCTCGGGAGGTGGATGTGGTTTGGGGAATACCACGGTAGGGCGCTGTAGCAGGTCTGGGTACAGGCGAGGCCTACCGGTCTTCCTCCCAGGCTAACAAGGAGCTCGTCCGCAGCTTTCTCCCAAGCTTCTCCCCAGGCTGTGGACGGGGGTGGCAGGTCCGGGTGCGGGACAGTGCCCCCAAAAACCGGCCCCAGTCTCAGTCCCGATAAGCCGTGCTGGGACCCATCATCGAGCCGAAAGCTGCCTCGAGCCGGACCAGGGCCTCGAGCAAGGAACGCCGGGCGCTCTCGTAGGTGCGCGGGCCGATCTGTTTTTTGGAATGGGCCGTTTCGAGCGCGACGAGCTCCGTCAAAAGCAGCTCCTTGGCCTGCTCGGCGTCGGCTTTCGCGAGCCCCGGCAAGCGCCCTGAGGGCGCGCTCGCCCGTTCTTGCCAGGCGAAGTAGAGCCCCGCGAGCGCGACTGCCGTAGCCAGCGCTGCGGCGACCCAGCGCGCAGGACCGGGACCCGGGATGCCGGCGAGGGTGATCACGAGCTCGCGCAGCGGCGCGTCACCCTGGTGCATGCGGCGTGCGGTACCGAGCAAGCGCTGGCCGTTGTTCGATGTCGCGGGCTGCGCGGCGGGAAAGCCGTCGACACTGAGCGACATCCCCGGCGCGCTCAAGGTGATCACCTGCTGCTCCGCGACGTGCGGCGGCAACTTCAGGCGAAACGTCCCGGAGTCACCGCTGTCGCGCGGCACCTGAAAGCGAAACGAAACCTGGTGCTGGCCGGGCGTGATCGTGCCTTCGAGCGACAGGCCGCGGCCATCCACGGTCTCGAAGCGCACGTCGCTCATCGATTCGTCGCCCTTCGCCGCGCGGTGGTCGGGCGGCAGATCGATCACGACGCCGTCGGGAACCCACGTCACCGCGCCGATGTTGAAGATCTGGTACATGCCCTCGAACTGGAAGACTTCATCGCGCGGCTCGACCGAGATGTAACCGCGCATGCCCACCAGCGCTTGACTGATCTCGCGCACCACGGGGTAGATGTGGAGGAGCACGCTCTGACCGGCCTCGCGCGATAGATTGAAGGGTGACGACGCGTAGTTCGCGGCCCCGCGGGCGACGGTGACGCGGTAGCTGAAGTCGCTGCCCTGCTTCAATCCCGCGAAGCGCACCCAGCCCTCGGCGTCGGTGGTGGCCCGCCGTTCATCTCGCGATTCACCCTCGGCGATCGTCTGGCGCAGAATGCCGAGGCGCACCTCGACGCCCGCCAGCGGGGCCTCCTTGGGGTCGACGATGCGGGCGCGGATCGAGCCCACAGGCAGCTCCTTGTCCGGCAGAACGCGATCGGGCGGCGGCGTGAATTCGGGCTCTCGCTCTGGGCTCGGTGCCGCACCGAGCGCCGGGTGTCCCGCCGGCAGCTCGTCCTGTCCTGCCGCACCGGCCGCGTGAGCCGGGGGCGCTGCGGCATTGCCGGCCGGTGCCGCGGGCTTCGCCGGTGAGCTGGCGCTCGCCCCGGGCTTGGCAGCGACCGGCGGATGCCCCGCTGGCATCGCTTCGTTCCCGCGCAGCGGCTGTTGAGCAGCGAGCGGCGCCGCGATGAGCACGATCAAGAGCGCGAGTCGCCGCGCCGGCCAGTGCTTCATGCCTGCTCCCCGGTAGCTTCGCCCGCGGTCAGCGCCTTGCCGCAGCGCTTGCAGAAGCGGGCGTCGAGGTCGTTCCCGACGTCGCAGCTCGGGCAGCGCCGATCGGTTTCGGGGGTTGCGCTGGACTCGGGGGTTGGTTCTGCCGGCACGGCGCCGTCGTTCTGCGGCGCGGCAACGGGTTCGCTCGCGGCGTCCGGGCTGCTGGCACTGACCGGCTCGGTGGGCGCGGCTGCTTCGCGGCTCTTCTTCTTTTTCTTCTTCTTTTCGCCTTCCGAGGGCGCTTTGCCGAGCCGTTTTCGCAGCGCTTGTTCGGCGCGCTTGCGTGCGGGACCGTGGTCACCTTCGAGCTGCTGCAACAAGCGCTTGGCCTGCTCGCGGTAGCGCGCGGAAAGCTCGCGATAGTCGTCCTCGCTGATTTTTCCGACGCTGCGCTCGTATTCGAGATCTTTCAGCGCGCGCAGCACGGCGCGCTTCTGCTCTTCTTCCGCGGAAGGGGAGCCCAGGGTCAGCGCTTCTTCGAGCGTGAGCGGTGAACCGCCGCTGAGTCCCTGGAGGCTGTTCCACAGAAGGCCGATCACCAGCAAGAGCGCGGACAGCGCCAGCACCAGAAGCGCGAGGTGCAGACCGCTCCAGAGGCCGGCGCCGATCGCGGTCGCGAGGGCGGCCGCCGGCACCACCCAGCTCAGGTGGGGGGAACGCAGAATCCGTTCGAGCATGCTGTTTTCAGCCGCCGTCACCGCGGATCGAGCTGCGGCGGCGGCGCGCAACGATAGCGCCTAACGCGAGGCCGAGCAGCGGCGTCGCAAGGTAGTAGCCAGCCGGTGCGACGGAGAGCGTGCTCGCCGCGCTGGCAGGCGGCGGTCGCGCGGAGGTCGTGATGTCGCCGCGCGGCACCGCGTACGCGAGGCCCGGTCCCATCGCGATCAGGAGCGCGGCCATCGTTCCCGTGGCGACGCCAGCGGCTGCGCGCGCGTAGCCCCAGGCCCCGAGCGCGCGGAAACTGAGCTCGGGCCAGAGCGAGATCACCGCGCCGAACATCAAGATCCCGACTCCCATCCAGATCCAGGACACGAGGGGATTCACGTGGATCTGAAAGGTTGCTCGCTTGCTTGTCGGGTCGACGGTGCCGACCACCGTGTAAAGGTCGTCCCGGAAGGAGTGGAGCATGCTCACTTCACTGGTCGGGCTCTGCGGCGAGCGCTTGTAGATGAACTTCGCCGGGTGCACGGAGCCGACGGGCTTGCCGTCGCGCGCGACCGCGATGTCGGCGAAGATCATCATCTTGGTCTGGTCGACTTCGCGCCGCGGCCCCTGGTAAGTGAGCTCGTAGCGGCCGACCCGATACTGGTCGCCGGGCACCATGCTGGTCTCGCGGTCGATCTTCCAGGCCGTGCCGGTGAAGCCGAGGAACATCATCGTGATCCCGACGTGCACGATGTAGCCGCCGTAGCGGCGCCGGCTCTTCTCGACCAGGCGAAACAGCGCGACACCCAGGGTCTCGCGCTCGCCGCTCTTGTCGCTCGAGCGCCGGCGCGCCGCGACGCCGCGGGCGAACTCCTGCACCACGACCGCGACGTTGAAGGCCGCGAGGCCGACGATCATCACCGGCACCGCCGAGCCTATTTTCTGCAGGATCAAGCCGACCACGCCGGGATAAAATACGTCGCTCGCGACGAATGCCGGGTAACCAAAGCGCGCACCGAGCGCGACGTGCAGGACCACCACGACGCCGAACGTGACCAGCGGCCAGATCAGCGCGCGCTTGAACGCGTCGGTGCTGGTCTTGCGCCAGCCGAAGAGCGGCGCGAGCCCCATCAGCAAGAGCAGTGTGACGCCGAACGGCGCGGCCCAGCGATTGAAAAACGGCGGGCCGACCGTGATGCTTTGCTTGTAGAGCCACTCGCTGATCTTCGGAAACACGGTGGCGACGGCGATGAAGGTCAAAAGCCCGAGCAGCGCCCAGTTGTTCGCCACGAACGCCGCCTCGCGGCTCGCCACGGACTCCATGTTCGAGCGGCTGCGCAACAGCGGTAGGCGCCAGATGATCAGGCCGGTGCAGGCCGCGATCAAGAAGCCCATGAACCAGACGAAGAAGATGCCGATGCCGCTCTGGGCGAAACTGTGGACGCTCGAGATCAGCCCCGAGCGCGTGAGAAAAGTGCCGAAGATCGTGAGCAGGAAGGTGAGGCAGATCAGAAATACGTTCCAGATCTTGAGCCCGTTCGTGCGCTCCTGGATCATCGTCGAGTGCACGTAGGCGGTGGCCGAGAACCAGGGCAGACACGCGGCGTTTTCCACCGGATCCCAGGCCCAGAAGCCGCCCCAGCCGAGCTCCTCGTACGCCCACAGCATGCCGAGCGCGTTGCCGATCGACAGGAACAACCACGCGAACATCATCCACTTGCGGCAAGCGTTGATCCATTCGTTGTCGAGCCGGCCGCTGACCAGCGCGGCCATCGCGAACGCGAACGGAACCGAGCAGCCGACGAACCCCGTGTAAAGGCTCGGCGGGTGGATGATCATGTAGAAATTCTGGAGCAGCGGGTTCAGCCCCTCGCCGTCGGCGCGCGCGCCCGCGACGCTTTGCGCGAAGGGATTGGCCGCGAAGATCATCAGGGTCGCGAAGAAGCTCACCACCACCATCAAGGTGGCGATCACGTAGGGCTGGAGCTCCCGGTAGCGGCCCTTGAGCCAGCGCACGCACGCCGCGACGTAAATGCTGAGCAGCAACAGCCACCACAAGAGCGATCCGTCTTGCCCGCCCCAGAGCGACGTCAGGAGATAGGGCGTCGTCATCGAGCGGTCGCTGTAGCGAGCGACGTAGCTGATCCGGAAATCGTGGGTGATGAACGCGTAGGCGAGCAGCAGCACCGCGAAGCCCACGAGCGCGCTCGTGCCATAGGCGGCGAGCCGCGCGGACTGGAGCAACCGGGGCCGGCCGCGGCCCGCGCCGACGGCGATCGCGAAGGTGTAAGCGGCGCTGACCAGAATCGCGTAGAGGACTCCGGTGCCGAATTCAGGCAGGGACTGCCACATCGAGCCCGGAGCTTAGCTTAGGACCGGCGGTCAGGCTCGGCCGAAGTCAACGGCGTTTTGGCCGGCCCACCCCGGCTCTCGACCTGCTTATTCGAGCTTCGCAAAGTGTAACGGCAAAGAATCACGCCTGGTCGGAAACCGTGGTGCCCACGTTTTCCCCGAGGCACACGCGCTTGATGTTGCCGCGCTGCATGCGAAAAACGCGGATCGGCATGCCGTTCTCGCGGCACAGAGCCACCGCGGTCGAGTCCATGACTCCCAGATGATCGCCGAGAAAGCGATCGTAGCTGACGCGTTCGAGCATGCGGGCCGTGGGGTGCCGCACCGGGTCGCGCTCGTAGATGCCTTCGACCTTGGTGGCCTTGAATAGCGCGTCCGCTCGGATCTCCATCGCGCGCAGTGCCGCGGCCGTGTCGGTGGAAAAATAGGGGTTACCGGTGCCGGCGGCGAAGATCACGATGTTCCGGCGGTCCAGATGGCGCATCGCGCGGCGCCGGATGTACGGCTCCGCGACCTGCTTGATCTCGATCGCCGTCATGACGCGGGTCGGCACGCCGGCGCGCTCGAGGGCGTCCTGGAGCGCGAGCGAATTGATGACGGTGGCGAGCATGCCCATGTAATCGCTCTGGGCGCGGTCCATGCCTTCGCTCGCGCCACGAAGGCCGCGAAAGATGTTGCCGCCCCCGACCACGATGCCGATCTGCACCCCGGTGGCATGGACCTCGCCGAGCTCGGTAGCGGTGCCCTTGAGCGTCGACGTGTCCATGCTGGTGCCGCCCTCGAACAGGGCTTCGCCGCTCAGCTTGATGACGACCCGGCGATAGCGAAGGCTCGGTTGGGGTGTGCTGTCCACGCGGCGTCGGCTCCTTTCAACGTTCCTACAAGCTTGTGCCCGGGCCGGCAACCGCGTTCCCGCGCCGGACCGCGCTCGGCGCGTAACCTTTTGTGGCGTCCCGGCGTGGAAGGAGCAGGACCGCCCCAAGTCCCGTAACGCCTGTAAGGCCGAGGCAACTCCATGACACGTATCACTCCCGTCGAAAGCCAGAACGCCGGCTGGTTCGCCCGTTTCACCTACTGGTACGCCGCGCGGATGTTCGGCAAGGCGCCGGGGTCGCTGCGCGTGCTGGCCCAGCACGCCGGAATTCTGCGCGCCAACGCCGGCTACGAGTTCTGGTCGAGCCGCGCCCGGACCGTGGACGAAAAGCTCAAGCTTTTGGCGGAGCTTCGCGTCGCCACCATGGTCGGTTGCCGCTTCTGCATCGATATCGGCTCGTCGATCGCGCGCGGCCACGGGGTCGAGGCTCGCCAGCTGCTCGAGCTCGACGACTACGCGAAGAGCGACGCGTTCACGCCCGTCGAGCGCACCGTGCTCGAGTACGCTAGCGCGATGAGCTCGGAGCGGTGCGAGGTTTCCGACGAGCTCTTCGCGCGGCTGCGCGGCTATTTCGACGAGCGGCAGCTGGTGGAGCTGACCGCGGCGATCGCCTGGGAGAATCAGCGCGCACGCTTCAATCACGCGCTCAGGATCCCGCCCGACGGCTTCTCCCAGGGCGCAGTCTGTGCTCTTCCTAGTGCACGGCTCGGCGAAGCAGCCGCTTCATCGCATTGACGACTCCCGACCCGGTCTTCGCTCGCGACTTTCGCCAGCACCAAAAGGTGCTCTGGGATCTGTCGTATCGAATGACGGGATCGGCCGCGGACGCCGACGACGTGGTCCAGGAGACCTTCGTGCGCGCGCTGAGTCATCCGCCGCGCACCGATCTGCCGCTCTTGCCCTGGCTGGTGAAGGTGTCGCTGAACGCCGCTCGCGACGTGCTGCGACGCCGGCGGCGGCGCGGATATGTGGGGCCGTGGTTGCCGGACCCGATCGAGCTCGAGCCGGACCCCGAGGCCGCGCCCGCGGCGGACGTCCGCTACGATCGCTTGGAAAGCGCGAGCTTCGCGTTCTTGCTCGCGCTCGAGGCGCTCACCGTGCGGCAGCGTGCCGTGCTGCTCTTGCGCGACGTGTTCGACTACTCGGTGCGCGAGACCGCCGAGGCCCTGAGCATCAACGAGGGCGCGGTGAAAACGCTGCACCACCGCGCACGAAGCGCGCTTTTGGACTACGACCGGCAGCGCGCCCCGGCGGCCGATCGTGCGAATCTCGCTCGACAGGCGCTCGCGCGCTTGATGATGGCGGTCACTGCTGGCGATGTCGCCGGTGTCGAAGCGCTGCTCACCGCCGACGCGCAGCTGCTCAACGACGCCGGCGGCGAGTTCGTGGCTGCGCTCCGGCCGATTCGCGGAAAACCGAAGGTCGCGCGCGGCATGGTCGCGCTGGCGCGAAAGTCCCCGCGCGCCGCGGCCGAGGTTCGATGGGTCAACGGGTTTCCGAGCTTGGTCGTGACCGATCCGGAGCCAGCGCCCCGACATGCGGGCTCTTTCGTGATCGGCATCGACGTAGACGAGAGCGGCAGCATCCGCGCGGTCTACGTCGTGCTCGCGAGCGCGAAGCTCCGCAGAGTACGCCTGGGTTGAAGCCTGTTGGCGCCGCTCGCGCCCGCGTAGTATTTCGGGCGTCGATGCCGCGGAAGCGTTGGACCCTTGCACTGCTCTTGGTGCAGGCGCCGTTCACTGTCGCGGGCTGCAAGGCGTGCAACGACGAAGCGCTCGGGCCCGCGGGAGGCCCGGAAGCCGCGGCCAGTGCCGGCAGCGGCCAGCTGAGCCCGGAGCTCGCTGCCAAGGTGCTGGCGAAAGTGGGCGATCGCGAGATCACCCTCGGCGAATACGCCGCCGCGCTCGAGCGCATGGATCAGTTCGAGCGGCTCCGCTACCAGTCGCCGGAGCGTCGCAAGCAGCTGCTCCAGGAGATCATCAACGTGGAACTGCTCGCCGCCGAAGCCCGGCGCCGCGGGCTGGATCGGCGACCCGAGACCCAGGAACGCACGCGGCAGATGCTGCAGGACGAGCTGCTCCGGCGCTCGCGCGACAACCTGCCGCCGCCGGCGGACATCCCCGAAAACGAGGTTCGAGCCTACTACGACAAGCACCGCGATCAGTTTCGCGAGCCGGAACGGCGGCGCGTGGCGCACATCCTGGTCGGCGATGCCGCCAAGGCCAAGCAGGTGCTGGCGCTCGCGCTCAAGGCAACACCGGTCGAATGGGGAAATCTGGTCGAAGCGCATTCGCTCGACAAGCCGCCAAAGAGCAAGAATCTGCCGAGCGCGCCGCTCGAGCTCGCGGGTGACCTCGGCATCGTGTCCGCGCCGGGCTCGCCGCGCGGCGAAAATCCGCGCGTGCCCGAGGCGCTGCGCACCGCGGTTTTTCAGATCCAGAAGCAGGGCGAGGTCTACCCGGAGCCGGTTCAGGAAGGCACACACTTCCACATCGTGCGCATGACGGGACGCACCGAGGCACGCGATCGCTCGCTGGCCGAGGCCGATCGCGCGATCCGCGTGGCGATCCTGCAGGATCGGATCAAAGAGGGGGAGGAAAAGCTCGAACGCGAGCTCCGCGAGCGCTTTCCGGTAAAGATCGACGAGGCCGCGTTGAAACAGGTCGCGGTACCGGCGACATCGGGCGAAGCTGCGCCACCGGGCGCGCCGGCGAAGCCGTGAGCCAGCCGATCGCGCTCGCCGCGCCCCAGGGCGATCCCGAAGATTGGCGCTGGCAGCTGCGTCACTCGCTGCGGACGGCCGCCGAGCTCGGCAGCGCGCTGCGGCTGACGCCGGACGAGCTCGCGGGCGCGCGCGCTGCCGAGAGCGCCGGGCTGCCGATCGCGGTGACGCCGTACTACCTCGGGCTCTGCAATCCGGACGACGCCGCGTGTCCGATCCGGCGCCAGGTCGTGCCGAGTGCCCTCGAAGCGCGGGAAGTACGCGGCGATCTGCGCGATCCGCTGGGCGAGGAAGCGCACGCGGTCGCGCCCGAGCTGATCCGCCGCTATCCGGATCGCGCGCTTTTGATCGCGACCGATCGCTGCGCCGTCTACTGCCGTTTCTGCACGCGGAGCCGTATCGTCGGCGGCGACGGTGGAGCGCGTTCGGAAGAGCGCCTGGCCGAGGCGCTCCGCTGGCTGCGCGCTCACCCCGAAGTGTGCGACGTGATCGTGAGCGGGGGCGATCCGCTGGCGACGGCCACCGAGCGCGTGGCGCGTCTGATCGCGGCGCTGCGCGAGATCCCGAGCGTCGAGACGATCCGGATCGCGACGCGGGTTCCCGTTGTCCTGCCCCAGCGCATCACACAGGAGCTCCTTTCGGCGCTGCGGCCGCATCACCCACTGTGGGTGATGACGCACTTCAATCACCCGCGCGAGCTCACGCCGCGCGCGCGCCGCGCCTGCCGTGATCTGGCCGACGCCGGCTTCCCGGTGATGAATCACACCGTGCTCCTGCGCGGCGTGAACGACGACGCCGAGACGCTGGCCGCGCTGTTCCGCGGCCTGGTGCGCGAGCGGGTGCGGCCCTACTACTTGCTCCAGGCCGACCCCGTGCGCGGCAGCGGGCACCTGCGCACGCCGATCGCGACCGGGATTGAAATCATGGAGCGGCTGCAGGGGCGGCTGAGCGGGATCGCGCTGCCGAAGCTGATCGTCGATACGCCGGGCGGCTTCGGCAAGGTGCCGATCGGGCCCGACTACGTGGTGGCCCGCGAGCCGGGGGTCACGCGTTTCCGCACTCCGCGCGGGGTTTTGGTCGACTATCTGGACCCTGACTGCTGACTCGGGAAGCGGCTCGTGGTAGCCGAGTGCCCCCTATGGCCGACAAAGCGGAACTCATTGCAAAGCTCGACGGGCTCAACGCCAAGGCACTCGAAGGCGGCGGAAAAGACCGCATCGACCGCCAGCACGCCGCGGGCAAGCTGACCGCGCGCGAACGCGTCGACCTCCTGCTCGATCCCGGCAGCTTCGTCGAAGTCGACCGCTTCGTCACTCATCGCTGCGCCGACTTCAACATGCAGGAGCAGAAGGTGCTCGGCGACGGCGTCGTCACCGGCTACGGCACGGTCGATGGCCGGCGCGTGTTCGTGTTCGCGCAGGATTTCACGGTCTTCGGCGGCTCGTTGTCGGCTGCCTACGCGTCGAAGATCTGTAAAATCATGGATCTCGCGACCAAGGTCGGCGCGCCCGTGATCGGTCTCAACGATTCGGGCGGCGCGCGCATCCAGGAAGGCGTCGAGTCGCTGGCGGGCTACGCCGACATCTTCCTCAGGAACACGCTGTCGAGCGGCGTGATCCCGCAGATCAGCTGCATCCTGGGTCCATGCGCGGGCGGCGCGGTCTACTCGCCGGCGATCACCGACTTCATCCTGATGGTCGAGCAGACCAGTTACATGTTCATCACCGGGCCGGAAGTGATCAAGACGGTGACGCACGAGGACGTGACCAAGGAGCAGCTCGGCGGCGCACGCGCCCACGCTTCGAAGAGCGGCGTCTGTCACTTCGTCGCGCCCGACGACCGCGCTTGCCTGGCACAGACCCGCGAGCTCTTGGGTTTTTTGCCGTCGAACAACACCGAGGACCCGCCGCTCAGGCCCTGCGACGACCCGATCGATCGCGAGGTGCCCGAGCTCGATTCGATGGTCCCGGCCGAGAGCAACAAGCCGTACGACATGAAGAATGTGATCCGCGCCGTCGTCGACGAGGGTCATCTGTTCGAGGTGCACGAGCACTACGCGAAGAACATGGTGATCGGCTTCGCGCGCATCGGCGGCCGTGCGATCGGCGTGGTCGCGAACCAGCCCGCGTATCTGGCCGGCGTGCTCGACATCGACGCCAGCATCAAGGCCGCGCGCTTCGTGCGCTTTTGCGATTGCTTCAACCTGCCGATCGTCACCTGGGTCGACGTGCCCGGGTTTCTGCCCGGGGTCGATCAGGAACACCGCGGGATCATCACGCACGGGGCGAAGCTGCTCTACGCGTTCTGCGAGGCCACGGTGCCCAAATTGACGGTGATCACGCGCAAGGCCTACGGCGGGGCCTACGACGTCATGAGCAGCAAGCACATCCGCGGCGACGTGAACTTCGCCTTTCCGACCGCCGAGATCGCGGTGATGGGCCCCGACGGCGCGGTCAACATCGTCTACAAGAATGCGATCGAGAAGGCTCAGGACAAGGACAAGGCGCGCGCGTCGTTCGTCGGTGAATACAAGGCGAAGTTCGCCAATCCGTACAAGGCGGCGGAGCTCGGCTTCATCGACGAGGTGATCTACCCGCGCCAGCTGCGCAAGCGCCTCGGCACGTGCCTCGAGATGCTCCGCGCCAAGCGCGAGAGCAACCCGCCGAAAAAGCACGGCAACATCCCGCTCTGATCGTCAGCAGGCGCGGAGCACGAGCGCGACCAACACCAGCACGATCGCCGACGTCCCGAGCGCGGCGACCGTGTAGCCGCGCTGTACGGCCGCGACGTCGCAGGCGTCGATCGCGCGCAGATGGAGCTCGCTCTCGGCGCACAGCCGCGCGACCTCGGCGTCGGCGGCGGCGATCGATGCCAGTGTGGCGGCAGTCACGACCACGCCTCCGCGCAGCCCGAGCACGCGGCGCCCTGCGTCCGCGAGCGCCGTGCGCAGTTGATTCTCGGCCTCGCTCAGACCCGCGGCATTGACGTCGACCTGTTTACCGAAGTCGCGATCGAGCGCGCGCTGTTGCACGCCGAGCCGCTCGAGCTCGCGCTCGCTCTCGGCGACCGCACGCGCGGCCGCGTCGTGGACCGAGCGCGCGGCATCGCAGGCGTTCTTGACCTTGACCACCTCGTGCTCGAGCTCGGACGCTTGTTTTTGCAGACTCTCGATGCGCGCGGCGTCTTCCGGGCGCGCGGTGCCGGGCGGCAATCCCGCGGCCTGGGCCGTGTTTTGCGCCACGGCGACCGCGGAACGGATCTCGATCTGCACGCGCTTGTGGCGCGCTTCGGCGCGGCGAAAGTTTTCGTCCTCCAGCGCGAGCTCGACGGCGCGCGCGCGTAGCGCTGCCTGGTGCTCCCCGAGACGAGCCTCGACCCCGCCCCGGCGGGCGTCGGCGTCGGCGAGCGCCGCGCGATATTGCGAGTTGATCGCCTCGAGCGCTTGCCCTCGCTCGCCGGTGAGCGCCCCCAGTTGCCGCGCCGTAACCAGCAGCTCCATAAGCCGCGGCTCGGCTTCGAGCTGGGGTCGGACCTCGCTCACCATTCGGCCGAGCAGCTCGTCGCGCTGTCGCTCCGCCGTCGCGAGCTCGCGCTCGAGCCGCGCCAGGTTTTCGCGCAGTGCACGCCGCCGCACCAGGACTTGCCAGGCGTAGTGCGGCGCGAGAAAAAAGCTCGACGGCCCGGGAGGAAATCCCGCGGTGGTTCGGAGCTGTACCGGATCGATCGCGAGCGTGCCGCGCTCCGGACCGACTCCGCTCGGCCAATCGGGCCCCGTGGCCTGATCGGTGCGCGGGGCACCCGCGAGCTCGAGCCCCGCGATCCCGATCGCGAGCTCGTCGTCGGCATCGGACTCGAACAGATTCTTGCCGAACAGATCGTTCGGACTGGCTGCGACGGCTCGCGGCCCGCTCTTCAGCTCATCATTCCAGGGCTCGATTTCGATCGCGCCGGAACCGGTCAAGGTCGGCTCGGGCTGCGGCGCCGGCAGCGAGCCCTGCATGGGACGAGCGGGGCTCGCCGAAACGCGCCGCGGTGGAGCGACCGGGAGCTCGAGGTCCGGGATCTCGAACCGCTCCTCGCGCCGGTCGTTCGGCATCCTCTCAGGTTAGCGCGTCCGGGCTCCGGGCGTCGACTCGCTGAAGCAGCTCGGCGTGAAAGTCGTGGAACGCCGACTCGGCCGGCCAGCTCGGCGCCTCGGCGATCAACCGCCGGGCGCGACCGGCGTCTCCGCGATCGACGTACGATACGGCGGCCGCGTAGCGCATCGCCCAGTGCACGAGCGGATTGCGCCGTGCCGCGCTCTCGAGCATCGCGAGGTCGCCCGCTCGCGGCTTGCGTGCGAACGCGCGCGCGAGCGCTCCGGCGGCCGCGCGCAGCGTGGTCACGCGATCGCGGACGAAAGGTCCGACCGCCGGCAACGGCAGCGCGGACAAGAGCTCGGCCTTCGCGACCGCCTCCTGACGATGCCCCTCGAAGGCGTCGAGCAGCGTCTCGACGAACAAGCGGTGTTCGAGCGCTGCTTCCCAGGCGGCGCCCTTGGCTGCTCGCGCGAGCTCGGCGCGGGCCCTATCCACCATGCCGTTGGCGGCCAGCGCCGTGGCGGTGATGAGCGGTGCCATCGTTTCGCGGTGCGGGACGGTGTCCAGAGCGGTGCGCCAGGCGCCGAGCACCGAGTCGACGTCCCCCGAGAGCAGCATGCGCTTGACGCGGCGGCGCGCGAGAAGCTGCGGAACGAACACGATCAGCGCCAGGAGGCCGAACCCGAGGGCCAGGAGCGGCGCTCGCAGGGCAAGGTGAATGCCGAGGGCCGCCAGGGCCGCCGAGGCGACGAATGGAACCCACGTGGCGACGCGCACGCGGAGCGGCGGTTTCGGGAGCTCGTGCATCGGGGGCTTCGAGCGCCGAAGCCGCGGCGGAGCGCGGCGTTCGGCGCAACCTTACTAATCTTCTGCGCGGTGCCGATGAGTCAAGCCGCGGGATGAAGGACGCCCTGGACAAGAAGCAGGCCGTGAAGTAGTGCGAGTCTTGCTCACATTGTGGGTCCGCCAACAGCGCGTCTCGAACCCCGCCAGGCCCGGAAGGGAGCAACGGTAGAGAAAAGCGGGTGTGGCGGGCCCGTCACCCTTTTGCGCCGGTCCCTTGGGCGTACAACGCCTCCTGGACGGCGAAGAGCTCGGTGGCGAGGCGGACGCGCTCGCGGACGTCCAGCGACTCGAGGACGCGCTGGCGGTCCTCGGCGCTGGCAACGAGTTGCTCCGCCAGTAGGTCGACGGCGCTTCCCGGATCCGTGAGCGGCGGCACCTCGAGCTCTAGCGAGGGCTGATGGCGGCGCAGCTGCGCGATCAGCCGCGTGGCGGCCGAGACCAACCCAGCACGCTCGGACTCGCTGATCGAGGAAGTGCTCGCCGCTGTCACCGTGGCCCGCGCGCGGCGATAAGGCGGCCGGAAAGCGAGCTCGGTCAGCTCCACGCGTGCCTTGCCCTGAACCAGGATGTTGTAGCGGCCATCGGCGAGCAACTCGTGCTCGATCACTTCCCCCACGCCCGCGATCGACACGATGCGCGGGTGACCGTGCTCGTCGATCGGCTCCGGCGAGCTCACCATCACCACGGACAGCAAGCGCGAACCGGCGAGCAAGTCCGCGGTCATGGTTCGATAGCGCGGCTCGAAGACGTGCAGCGGCAAGAGCGTTCGCGGAAACAGGACGACGTTCGGCAACGGAAACAGCGCGAGCTCCTCGATCACGTCGCCGGGAGCGAGCGAGTTTTCTCTGACGCCGGTCACGGCTTCACACTCCGAACATCTCGATCACTCCGCCGTTGTGGGCCTGCGGAGCGTCGAGTGCATGATAGACGAGCGTTCTTGCCACGTCTTCGGCCGACATGCGCGGTGCAAAGCCGCTGCCGCGCAGCATCTCGGTGTCCACGGACCCCGGCAAGATTGCCACGGTCGAAAGCCCGGAATTGCTCAGCTCTTCGGCCAGACTCTTCATCAGCCCGACCAGCCCCCACTTCGCAGCGCAGTAGGCGGCCGCCGCTGCAGTGCCGAGCGTCGAGGAAATGCTGCCGACGTGGACGATCCGTCCCCGGCCCGCGGCGCGCATCGCCGGCAGCAGTGCCCGCGTCAGCAGAAACGGCGCCCGCAGGTTCACCGCCAGCTGCTCGTCCAGCGCCGCGGTCGACGTCGCTTCGATCCTCGCGCGCTTTATCACGCCGGCGCTGTGAATGATCGCGTCCGGCGCGCCAAAGTGATCGAGCACTCGCTGCGCTGCGGTCGCGATCTGCGCATCATCGGTCAGGTCGCAAGCCACTGGTTCGACGCGGACGCCGCCCTGCGCAGCGCGGCGCGCGGTCTCGTCGAGCGCGCCGCCGGGCCGCCCGAGCAGCGCGAGCTCCACGGTCCGCTGCGACAGCAAGAGCGCCGTGGCGCGGCCGATACCCCGGCTCGCTCCCGTGATCACGGCGACCGTCACGGCGCCGGCGACCTCGACGAATCAGAGTGCGCGAGCGCGAACGCGAGCTCGGGCACGGCTTCGGCGGTCGCCAGATCGCCGCC
>Ga0111538_10003671_pt1 | contig 21386 bp, 13 predicted proteins | sample SoiMethybrSBSTD1_FD_79669 | JGI IMG/M metagenome (GOLD analysis project Ga0111538, IMG submission 79669) | Bulk soil microbial communities from a Populus tree surrounding site in Tennessee, USA - Soil MetaG P. TD hybrid SBSTD1 (version 2)... | ecosystem: Environmental > Terrestrial > Soil >... | reverse complement strand
GTTGCTGTAGATGGCTCTGCCAGTCGTCACCGACCGGTCGGTGATGTTCACGTAGCGCTCGCGCATCTCGACGGGGACCCGGATCGACGTGCCGGCATCGCGCTGGTACGCCACGTCAATCAACACCCGATGCGTCGCGTCGTCGACAGCCAGTTCGCTGATGATGATCGCGCCGGTCGCCGGGTCGATCCAGAAGCGGCCGCGTGCCGCCTCGTTGCCCCCACCGATGCGACGAATCAGCGTTGGCGTGACGACTTCGCGGTATTCGATCACGATGGTGTCAGGGGGCGGGACGAATGGACCTGCGTCGCCGGCCGACTGGTTACGGGCCAGCGCCGGCGCGTTGTCGTCGGCGAGGCGAAAGCTGAAGCGGCGCTGGGTTGTGGGATCGAGCAGCAGGAGCCCGAGCGTCGGCGTGTTGATGTTGCGATAGACGTTGCCGATGTTGAATCGAGCGCTGGCGGTGACGATTTCGCGAATCTGTTCGTCGTTGGTTCCGGACGGATTCAGAAACATCTTCATCAGCCGTTCTTCCCGGTCCCGGACCTGGCGGCCGTCGACCTCGAACACATCCCGAAACAGCACGAACTGATCCGCGCCGGCCGGCCGCACGAGCATCACGTCCGACTTGAGCTCGCGATGCGGGACCGCCTGGACGCTGGTCACGACCGTACCGAACGGGCTTTTCGCGTCCTGCTCATACCGTTCTCCGACGACGAGCGCCGCCAGATCGCGCTTGAATCGGGCGACGTAGGCGCCGGCTCTAGCCAGCAGGTCGCCGACGGCGGGTTGTTGGGCGAAGACCAGGCGCCGCCGCACCTGGTCTGCCGCGCGGCGTGCCTCGCAGCCTGGATTGCCGGCCGTCTTGCTCCACTCGTCGAGGGTCGCCACGGTGAAGGCCGTACCAACGGATCCGAGCGCTCGGAGACTGGCGACGAGCGCCGGCTCGAGGTCTCGATTGGGGGACGAGCGGGCAGCATCGTGGTCGTTGAGGAAGCCCGCGAGTCCCTCGGATGCGCGGTCGTCCGCAATCGCTGCCAGCGTCCCGGCCGCCGCCACGAGCGCGCGCGCGTTGGCCGAATCGGTCGCGGTGAGGACGCCAAATCCGTCGCGATTCTCGACGGTATTCCGGAACAGCGACAAGAGCGGCTCGATGGCCACCTCGCCCATCGACAGGGCGGCTGAAAAATCGCGTCGCGCGACGGCCCATGACGCCCGCGCCTCCTCCGTCGCCGGTTTGTAGCCGAGATCCTGCATCAGCGATCGCGCCTTCCCGTCGAGCACCGCCCACGGCAGCAGCGCGTCCAGGCGGCCTCGCGATCCGAGCGTCGCGGCGATCACGTCGCACGACAGGCGATAGGTCGGCATCCGCTCGAGGGCCCGGCGTGCGCCCGAGTGAAACTCCGCTTCGGGCAATCCGCCGGGACTGACAGCTTGGGCTGTCGTCTGTCTGGGCACTATCGCCACATCGGCATTGGCGCAATCGCACCGCGTCGGGCTGCAGGTGCAATCGCAAAGCTGGGTCGATGGCTCGCGATTCGACGAGGACGGGTTTCGGCAGCGATGCGCCGGAGTCGGAGTCGAGCTCGTGACGCCACCGGCGGCGGAAGCCGTGGCGACCGCTGTTATCAGGTACTCGGAGAGCAAAGGCCCTGGTTTCAGCATGTTCGGCGTCGGGACACCGGTCGGTTACGGCACGAACATCAGCTATTCGTTGACGCTCGTTCGCGCAGCCGATGCCGTCAGTCTTGCCTCGCTGACGGCAACGGCGGTGACGCGGACCATCACTCGTGCCGTAAGACTGCGTTGATCTCGTGCCGCAGCGCGCGTCCAGCCGGCAGCCATGCGGCCGCCATCGCCACGCCGGCAAGGATCGCGGAAGCGCTCACCAACACCCAGGGGTCGCGCGGCGCCACGTCGAACAACAGGCTGGACAGGACTCGAGAGACGGCAAGGGCCCCGACAATCCCCAGCAACAGACCGACGCCTGTGACTGTGATGCAATGGCGCAAGACCAGCTGTCGCAACTGCAGCGGTGTCGCACCGAGCGCGCGCCGGATGCCAAACTCACGCGCGCGTTGCTCGACGGCGTACGCGGTCACACCGTAGATGCCAATGGCGGCGAGGAGCAGGGCTGCGAGACCGAATCCGCTCATCAGCACGGTGTTGAGATCTGAGCGGGCCGTCGATGCCGAAACGATCTCCTCCATCGTCCGAACGCGCGCGACAGGATGGCCGGTTCCAATCTCGAGCGCACGCGTCAATGCTCGTTCGAGGCGGCGAGGCTCGCCGGCGGTTCGGGCGATCCAGACGACCGGCGCGGCTTTGACCACCAGGGCAACCTGCTCGTCGTCCAGTTGCCGCATCGGGATGTAGGTCGTCGACGCCGCAGCGCGACTGAGCGTGGTGTCGCGAACGTCGCCGACGATGCCCACGATACGGCGGGGCGAGACCGTGCCGGGCAAGTAGTTCTTGCCGAGGAGCAGCGGCTGACCGAGCGGATCGGAATCGGGCCAGAACCGGCGCGCCATGGTCTGATTGATGACGACGACTCCTTCGGTGTCGAGGCGGTCGGCGTCGGTGAACGCCCGTCCTTTCAGCAGCGGGATTCCGAGCGCCTCGAAGTAGTCGGGGGTCACGGACCACCACGTGCCGACGTCGTGATAGGGACCCTCCAGCGGCCGCCCTGGAATGATGAACGGCAGATAACCTTGGTTCTCGAGGGGGACGCAGCAGAGGCTTGCTGCGGCCGTCGTGACGCCAGTCTGCTCGCGCATGCGACCGACGCCGCTGTCGACGATGGCGGCAATGCGTGCCGCAGTGGTCATCCCCGGCTCCGAGAGCGAGGTCCGAAGGCTGAGGAGATTGGTCCGGTCGAAGCCCGGATCGATGGTCCGCAAGGCCGCGAACGTTCGCACGAGCAGGACCGCGCCGACGAGCAGGACGACGGCGAGCGCCAGTTCTGCGACGACGAGACAGGTGCGTGCGCGCAGCGTCCGACGGACGTCGGTGCCCGAGCGGTTGTCGCCCGATGATGGATTCAGCGATCCGCGGATGGCGTGCAGCGCTGGCAGCAGGCCGAGAACGACGCTGGCGGCGACGCAGGTGACTGTGGTCACCAACACGACTCGCCAGTCCACCTGTGGCGTGAGCTCAGCGGAGAGCCTGGGGAGTTGGCCGGCGACGAGCCTCGACGCGCGAGGAAGGACGATCGTGCCGAGCACGAGTCCTGCCGCGCCGCCGGCAAAGGAGAGCACGATCCCCTCGGTGAGTAACTGGCGCACGATCCGCGGCCGACTCGCGCCTAGGGCCGCGCGCATCGCCATCTCCGCCTGACGCCCGGTCATCCGAACCAGGTTCAGGTTGCCGATGTTGACGCACGCGATCAGCAGCACCGTGGCCACCGCGCCGTACAGCACCAGCAGCGACCGTTGCACGTCTCGCACGATCAGGCCGCGCAGCGGCTGGACGCCGAAGGTCACTGTCGGCCGAAGCGCGGTCGGAAACTGCTTCTTGAAACCCTCGGCCACGATTGCCAGCCGGGCGTTCGCCTGCTCGGGTGACACTCCGGCGCGTAGCCGACCTGACGCGAAGAAATAGGCGGCCTGCGACTGGCTGGCTGGTTCGATGCCGAGTGGAATCCAGACCTCCGGCGCGGTCGCGGTCAGATCGACGGCGTCGAACGACGGCGCCAGCACGCCGAGGACGGTGTGGCCGCTGCCGTTGATCGTCAGCGTCTGTCCACCGACTGCTGCGGCGCCGCCATACTGACGCTGCCAGAATCCGTGACTCAACACGACGACCGGCGCCGCCCCAGGCAGGTCCTCCGATGCCTCGAACGGCCGGCCGAGCACGGTCGTCGCGCCGAAGAGCGGAAAGAAATCACTGCTGACACTGCCAGACGACACGTAGGCCGGCCCGTTGGGGCCGACGACATTCACCGATCCGAATTGATAGGCGGCCAGTCGTTCGAACAGTGCTGTTTCGCGCCGCCACGCATTGAGTTTGGCGGGGGAGACTGCGGGGCCCCCGCCGGTCGGGCCAATCGTCAGCAGGGCGACGAGGCGATCGGCGTCAGGGAACGGCAACGATCGGAGGAGCACCGTGTTGACGACCGAGAAAAACGCCGTGTTCGCGCCGATACCCACGGCGAGCGTGAAGATGGCGACCGCCGTGAACGCCGGCGATCGACGAAGCGAGCGAACAGCGAAGCGGAGATCCTGGCGAATGCCTTCGACCAATGTCTCCAAGCTCACTTCTCGGACGCGCTCCTTGACCACGTCCATGCCGCCGAATGCGGCCCGGGCCGTCCGCGCGGCTTCCGCGCGGGTCGAGCCGGCCGCCTCGCGTTCCTCGGCAGCGCGATCGAGGAAGTCGCGCAGCTCTGCGTCGAGTTCCCGGTCCGCCTGTTCGCGGCGCCAGAGTCCGCGAACCACGCCGATCAGCCTCCAGAAGACGACCATGGCCGGTTCACTCAACTGGTCGTCTTGAGGATGCGGGCGATAGCAGCGGTCTGAACCTCCCAGGCGCGGGTTTCCTCGCGCAGCGTGGCTCGTCCCTGCGCCGTGAGCGCGTAGTACTTCGCATTCCGGTTGTTTTCCGTGACCCGCCAGTCGCTGCGGATCAGGTGATCGCGCTCGAGGCGCCGGAACGCCGGGAAGAGCGAACCGGCGTTTACTTTGAACACGCCCTGGCTCATTTGATCGATGCGCGTCGCGATGCCGTAGCCGTGCATCGGCTCCAGCGCCAGCGTCTTGAGGATCAGCATGTCGAGCGTGCCCTGCACCAGCCAGCTCGAGGTGTCGTCAGCCATCAGTCGTCCCGGGTTGCTCCAGTAGCCAATCTAGAGAAGCGAGGGCAGTCTAGAGCTGCTCATCTAGATTGTCAAGATGAGCAAGAAGACGAGCACGAAGACGGGAGGGCGCGATCGGGAGTTTTCTGGCCGCGGTGCTAGACTGCTCGAATGCGCCGGCTCGTCGTCGCAGCGATCATCATCGCCGGTATCCGCGGGCTGGCCGCGCAGTCGGCGGGCCGCGTCATGGTGCCTGACCTGGAAGGCGTGTGGAATTTCTCGACGCTCACGCCACTCGAACGGCCGGCCCAGCTCGGTGACAAGGCCTCCTTCACGGCTGCCGAGGCGGCGGCATTCCTGCAGGACACGATCGATCGCAACAACCGTGACCGCCGCGATGGTGGGGCCCAGGTCGACGTCGCGCGAGCCGTCAACGACGACTGGTTCGATCGCGGAACGGCGCTGGCCCGGATCGACGGACAGATCCGGACGTCGCTCATCGTCAACCCGTCGAATGGCCAGCTGCCGGCTTTGACGGCGGCCGCCCGCGATCGCCTGGCCGCGCAGACCGTCGACACCCGCGCTCACCCTGCCGACGGGCCCGAGAACCGATCGCTCCAAGAACGCTGTCTCGCATTCAACGCCGGACCGCCGATACTGCCGGGGCCGTACAACAACTTCCTTCAGATCTTTCAGTTTCCGGATCACGTCGTCCTGTTCACCGAGATGATTCACGACGCCCGGATTGTGCCTCTCGGCGCGGCCGCACCGGCCCGTGCGGCGGCCGCACGGTGGATGGGCGAGCCTCGAGGGCGCTACGAAGGTGACACGCTCGTCGTCGAATCGACGAATTTCAACGGCGTGAACAGCGTCCGGGGCTCCGACACGCAGTTGCGTCTGATCGAACGGCTGACACGAGTGGATGCTGACACGCTGCGCTACGAGTTCACGGTCGACAACCCAACGGCGTTCACCGCGACGTGGACCGCCGTGCTGCCGATGAAGCGCACTTCCGATCGCCTCTTCGAGTACGGGTGTCACGAGGGTAACTACGCGCTCATGAACATTCTGCGCGGCGCGCGCGCGCAGGAACGCTAGGCTCACCAGGTGTGCAGGGCGACGCACACCTGTAAAAGCGCTGCGGTTCGCGCCGGGCGGCTGCGTCGCGGTGATAAGCTGATCATCTCCCCTCGTCACCGCGCCGCGAGAGTTCTCATGAAGAAGACCGGCTTGTCGCTATGCATGGCCGCGTTCGCGGCAAGCGTGGCATTGCTCGATGCGCAAACGGGCGTGAGTGGCGTGTTCTTTGTGGAAGGCTGGGAGTCTGGCACCCTGTCGGGGTCGTTCAACTCGACGTATTACGGGACCTTGAGCAGCTCGCAGTTCCGCGTCCAGAACTCCGTCGTGGGGAGCGGGAATTGGGCATTCGAACATCGGCTGCCCGCGGGCGTGCCGGCGCCTTCCATCCAGTACGCGACGCAACACTTCGGCGATGCGCCCGCCGGACCGGTACCGGCATCGGGCCGAGGCGAACACTTTCACGACCTGTACGTCCAGTACAAGATCGCGTACTCCCCAGGGTTCACTTTCCAGAACCGATCGAGCCCGACGCTGAAACAGCTGATTATCGGCACCCAGGACAATCGGCGACACGACGATCCGTGCTGCAATCCATGGGTCGCGCATTACATGACGATCTACCCGCCGCAACCGGCCGAAGTGCACCTGCTCGCTGAGGCCAACAACAAACAGGCGGCGACGGGGCAGTGGATCGGCTTCACGCAGAACGTGGGCGGGTTTTCGCCGTCGAACCCATTCCTGATCCAAGCCGGGCGCTTCTACACCGTCGAAGTTCGTCGCGGGCTCAACGACCCCGGCCAGGACAACGGGATTTTTCAGATGTGGATCGACGGCACGCTGCTCTCGGATTATCGGTCCGTGCGGTATCGCGTTCCATTCAATGGGAGCTTTGGCGCCGACGTCGCGTATGGCACGAACTTCGTGATGATCAGCGACTACGTCGGCGAACCCGTCGCGTCGGATCAGTCCGTGTATTACGACGACGTCAAGATCAGCACCCGCTACATCGGCCTCGGTTCCGCCGGAATCAGTCCGCCGATGGCTCCCGCGAACGTCCGCTTGATCAGGTAGCAGGAAACCTCTCACCCGACCGCCAGCGAGAATCGCCAGCCACGCGTCGGGACGATGTCGCGTGTGATTTACGAAGTCCCTATGGAATGGGGGTTGTCCGGCAGTCGTAATGTCGTGGTACTGCCCCCCTACATCCATGATCATTCCGACACATCATTTGCTTACACGCGGGATCAGACTCAGTTCGTCTTTTTTATGTTTCTTATTCGCCGTCGTCGCGGCATCCGCGGCGTGCGGCAAGTCGGAAGGAACGGCACAGGCTCGTGGTCGTGAGCCCGCCGCCCGGGCGGTCAAAACCGAGGCAGTTCGCCAGGAAGCCGTGCACCGTGCCGTCGAGGTGGTCGGAACCCTGGCCGCCGAAGACGAAGTCACGGTATCGTCGCAGGTCGAGGGCATCGTCCGTCGCGTGCTCGCGGATCTCGGCGATGCGGTGAAGGCCGAGCAGCCGCTCGTCGAGCTCGATCACGAGAAGCTGCAATACAACCTGGATCAGCAGCGCGCGGCGCTCGCCAGCGCGCTCGCCAAATACGGCGCAAGCGATCGCGACCACCTCCCCCCGGTCGATGACACGCCAGATGTGAGGAAAGCCGCCGCGGAGCTCGAACAGGCGAAGCAGGCGTTCGAGCGAGCCAAACAGCTCTTCGGCCGCCAGCTTATTCCTCAGCAAGGTCTGGATGATGCCCGGGTGACCCTCGAGTCGAAGCACGCCCAGCACGACGCCGCGCTTCAGAGCGCGCGCAACCTTCGCGTCGACATCGATCTCGCGGATGCCGCGGCGAAACTCGCGGATCGAGAGTTGCGCGATTCGTTCATCCGCGCCCCATTCGACGGCTACATCCAGAAACGCCTCGTTTCGATCGGCGAGCTGGTGAAGGCGCAGATGTCGGTGATGACCGTCGTGCGCGTCGATCCGCTCAAAGTGCTGGGCGAGATTCCCGAGCGGATGGCGCCCTGGGTCAAGGTCGGCCAGAGCGTTGCCATCAACGTCGACGCCTTCCCCGACCGCACGTTCAACGCCACGGTGAGCCGCATCAGTCCCGCGGTCAGCGCGCAGACGCGCACGTTCGCCTTCGAGGCGAAGGCGCCGAACAACGACGCGCTGCTCAAGCCCGGGACGTTCGCCCGCGTTCACCTGAAGACCGATCTCGTCGAGCAGGTCCTTTCGATCCCGTACGCGGCGATGCAGTACCGCTACGGCGTCAACCGCGCGTTTGTCGTCGAGAACGGCAAGCTCGTGGCGCGTGAGCTGAAGCTGGGCGATCGCCAGGGCGATCGTATGGAGATCGATAGCGGCCTGAAGGCCGGCGATCTCGTCGCGCTGACTGACGTGGACAACCTGTCGGACGGCCTGGCCGTCACCGTTAACGGGAAAGCCGAGTAAGCCGATGCTGTCTGAGTTGTGTGTGCGTCGACCGGTGTTCGCGACGATGCTGGTCCTGGCCCTGGTCGTGTTGGGCATCTTCTCGTTTCGCGGCCTGGGAGTAGACCTTTTCCCCAAGGCGGACCCGGCCACGGTCAACGTGTCTCTCCAGTTGCCGGGCGCAAGCCCCGACGAGGTCGTGACGTCGGTGCTGATGCCGATGGAGAACGCGCTGAGCGGCATTGCCGGCATCGATCAGATGACGTCGAACGCCGGTAATGGCAGCGGCAGCATCACGGTCCGCTTCGTCCTCGAGCGCGATCTCGAAGACGCCGCCAACGCGGTGCGCGAAAAAGTCGCCGGCGCCATGCGCAACGTGCCGCCGCAAGTGCTGCCGCCCATTATTCAGAAAGCCGACCCCGACGCCGCGCCGGTGATGAGCCTGGTGATGTCGTCGCCGTCGATGAGCCTGCGCACCCTCAGCGAGATTGCCGACAAGCAGGTCAAGCGCGTGCTCGAATCGGTGGATGGCGTCGGTGAAGTGACCATGAGCGGCGATCAGCCGCGTGAAATCCACATCGTCGTCGACATCGAGAAGCTGAACGCGCACGGACTGTCGATCGATCAGGTGCGCGACGCCATCCAATCCGAGAACGTCGAGGTTCCGGGGGGAACGCTCGAGCAGGGCCGCTGGGAAGTCGGTCTCCGGACGCTCGGCCGCATCGATGCCGCCGATCAGTTCCAGAACATCATCATCAAAACGATCAACGGCACCGCCATCCGCGTCTCCGACATCGGCTCCGTCGAGGACTCGACGGAAAAGCAAGTCAGTGCGCTGTTTCTGGCCGACGGCAGCCCGGCGATTCAGCTCGACATCCGCCGGGCGTCAGGCGAGAACACCATCAAGGTCACCGAGGCCGTCAAACAGAAGCTCCGCTCGATCCAGCAGACCCTGCCGAAAGGGACGACGCTGTCGATCACCAACGACGACTCGGAGTTCATCTACGCGTCGGTGGAGTCGCTCGAAGAGCACCTGTTCTGGGGCAGCCTGCTGGCCTCGCTGATCGTCGTCTTCTTCATCCGGAACGTCCGCGCCGTGCTCATCTCGGCGCTGGCCATCCCCGCGTCAATCATCGCCACGTTCACGCTGATGCGGGTCATGGACTTCACCCTCAACAACATGACGCTCCTCGGGCTGACACTCGCCGTCGGCATCGTCATCGACGATGCGATCGTGGTGCTCGAGAACATCTTTCGTTACATCGAGGAGAAGCACTGCACGCCGTTCGAGGCCGCCATCCGGGCGACGCGCGAAGTCGCGCTGCCGGTGATGGCGACGACGCTGTCGCTGGTGGTGATCTTCCTGCCGGTCGCGTTCATGACCGGATACGCCGCCCGATTCATCGATCCCTTCGGCTGGACGATGGCGTTCGCCATCCTGGTGTCGATGTTCGTGAGCTTCACGCTGACGCCCATGCTCAGCTCGCGGTTCCTCAAAGCTTCAGATGCCATCGGAGACACCAAGACGAAGGAAAGTCCCTTCTTCGTGGCCATCGACCGCTGGTACACCACGTGGCTGAAATGGTCGCTGAAGCATCCGCTGGCGATAGTCGGCGCTTCGGCCGCGGCGGTGCTCTTGACGATCCCGATCAACCGAGTGGTAGGACGAACGTTCATCCCTGACGACGACATGGGACAAATCACGGCGCATGTGGACACACCCCAGGGCACGTCGCTCGAAGGCACGGCGGAGGTTGCCCGGAACGTCGTGAAGGACTTTGCCAGCCTCGAAGGTGTCGCCCAGATGCAGTACGTGGCCGGCGCGCAAAAGGTCAACCACTTTCACGTGTTCGTCTACCTCAAGCCGCTGTCGGAGCGAAAGGTCAGTCAACAGGACGTCGTGACGAAGATGCGCGAGATTCTCTCAACGCGGCCGGGCAACGCCCCCGTCGTGACCGGCCGGACCGCCCTGGGCGGCGGTGAAGGGAACTTCGCCATCCAGGCTGGGCTCCTCGGGCCGGACGTGGGCAAGCTGTACGACTACTCGCAGAAGCTGCTCGGGCAAGCCCAGCAGACACCGAGCATGGTGGACGCCAAGACCACGTATTCAAACGCGAGCCCGGAGGTGCACGTCGCCGTCGATCGCGCGCGCGCCGCCGACCTCGGCGTGCGGATGTCGACGGTCGGCGGCCTGCTGCGGTTGATGGTGTCGGGCGACGACGAGATCTCGACGTATCGCGATGGTCCCGAGCAGTACCCGGTCAAGATCCGCGTGCTCGAGGACCAACGCCGCGACGTCAGCGCCATCGGCAAGCTCACCGTTCCGTCGGCGACAGCGGGACCGATCCGCATCGACAACATCGCGCATTTCGAGCGCGGCTACGGTCCGACGCAGATCCGGCGTGTGAACCGGCAATACAGCATCGATCTTCAGGCCGACGTCGCGCCCGGGCATGCGCTCGACGAAGCGTCCAACGATGTCCGTCGCCTGATTGCCGGGTTGCGTATGCCGCCGGGTTACTCCGGGCGTCTCGCCGGGCAGACGCAGATTCTCGACGAAACGACGGCCAACCTGATGATGGGCATCGGGCTGGCGAGCATCTTTGTGTACATGGTGCTGGCAGCGCAGTTCGAGAGCTTCATCCAGCCGATCATCATCATGCTGGTGCTGCCGGTGTCGGTGCCGTTCGCCATGTTCACGCTGTGGGCGACGGGCCGAACGCTCAACCTGTGGAGCGCGCTCGGTATCCTGCTGCTCTTCGGCATCGTGAAGAAGAACTCGATTCTGCAGGTCGACTACGCGAACGTACTGCGCGGGCGTGGATTGGCGGTCGACGATGCGATCATCGAGGCGTGCCGCACGCGGCTCCGGCCCATTCTGATGACGACGTCGGCCATCATCGCGGGACTCGTGCCGACCGCTCTGGGTCTCGGCATCGGAGGCGCGCAGCGGTCGGCGATTGCCGTGACCATCATCGGCGGCCAGTCGCTCTGCCTGCTGTTGACACTGCTTCTGGTCCCCGTGGCGTACGCACGATTCAATTGGCTCGAGGAATCCCTCGGCAACCGGCGGTTCAGGACGTGGGTCTCACGGCTCCGGCCCTGGGCGCGGCGGCCGGCGACCGGCGGCCAGCTGTAGCCAGATCCTCAGCCCGGCAGCACGAATCCGATCATCGCTGTCCCGAGCGCGCCCTGAAAGATCGTGACCGCCAGGACCAGCGCGAACGCGACACGACTGTCGAGGCGCGCACAAAAGTAGGCCGCAGGAATCTGGAGAAAACAGGCGAGGAAAATCCAGAGGCGCACGACCTCGCCGCGGTTGACGCCAAGCAGGTCGATTGCGAGCAGCGATCCGAGAAGAGAAGCCGATAGCCAGGTCGCCGCACTGCAGGTCCCGGTGCGACGACATTCCACCAGGCCTTGCCAGAGGACGGCGACCGCCAGCACCGCCTGGCACGTGCCCATGCCGATCGCAAAGTCCCAGGGATTCTGCCACACCCAGATCCCGTAGGGCCGTCCCGCCATGCGGTTGAACTCCACCGCGTCTGCACCGATGGCGGAGAACGCCGTCAGCAGATTGAAGCCCGTCCACCGGCGGACGATGAGGTACATCACGACGAATGCTGAAATGCCAGCCAGGCTCTGCCACAGCCCCTGACGCCACGAAATCGTGCGGTCTCGGATCGCCCTAACGAGGAGAGTGGCGAAGACGATGCCGACGACCAGCGGCGTCGGCTCGAAGAAGACCAGGCCGTACAGGGCGGCCCCCAGTGCCGTCGCGTACACCGTCTTCCCGGTGGCAAGCCACCGCATCACCAGGCAAGCACACGTCAGAACGATGACGGGCGTCACCGTGTTCATCAGTGGGAAAAAGAACAACTTCGCGGGCACGATGAGGTAGAGCGCCGCGGACCACAGAGCGATCCTCGCGTCGCCGAACAGGTCCCGTGCGAACCAGTACATCGGGAACACACCGAGATTCGACACGCCGATGACCAGCCAGGGCAGAATCGACGATGCTCGCGCGATGTCCTTCAAAGCGTAGATGAGCATCAGCTTCCCAGGCATATTGCTCTGCGCGTGCTGCGGCCACGACGCCCGTAGCGTGTCGAACTCGCGAAGAACGGTGCTGGCGTAGTAACGCCTGGTCACGGTGTAGAACGAGTTGGCGCCTTCACTCACGAAGATCTGCTCCAGCGAAAACGGCGCCAACGATCGGATCAGCACTTGGATGGTCACGCCAACGATGGACCAGAGCAGGAACCGCTGCCAGATCCGGCCCTCGACGCGGCCGCCGCAGACGATCAGCGCGAGGCAGGCGATGGCGGTGGCCAGCGCCGCCACCAGGATGGGCGTCATGCGCAAAGGCTGCAGATATCCGTAGACCCACCCGCCGTCCGGCGAGCCGACGACGAAGGTTCCGCGCGCGATGTCGATCGTGATGAGGATCGATGCCAGCAGCGCGACGATGAGCGCGTTCGAGAACGCTGTCGGCCGGTCGGAGTTCATCGCCCGGGGCAATCCTACTCCACTGCGGTGCGCTCGCCAGACGCTACAATGCAGGCTCTCGATGCTCACCGTCCGGCAGCAGGCGCTCATTGCCATTCTCTTTGCCGGCCTCACGGTCGCGCTGACGTTCCCGCAGGCCGTGCGGCTTGACGCCGTGCCGTATCACTCGGACCCGTATTTCAGCATGTGGCGCCTCGGCTGGGTCGCCCATCAGATTCGTCAGGCACCGAGTCATCTCTTCGAGGCGAACATTTTCTATCCGGCTCATGACACCCTGGCCTACTCCGACGCGATGCTGCTGCCGGGCGTTCTGCTGGCGCCGTTGTTCTGGCTGGGGATCGATGCGGCGGTCATCTACAACGTGACACTGCTCGCGGCCATGCTGCTCTCCGCCTTCACAGCGTTCCTGCTGGCCCACCACCTGACGCGCTGCGTGCAGGCGAGCGTCATCGCCGGCGCGATATACGCCTTCGCGCCGTATCGGTTCGACCACTACATGCACCTCGAGCTCCAGCTGGTCTTCTGGATTCCGCTGGTGCTGCTGGTCATGCATCGGTTGGTTGTCCGACCATCGCGCCGAACGGGCGCGGTGCTGGCGGCGCTGATGATTGCGCAGGCGTTGTCGTGCGTGTACGCCACGATGTTCGTCGCCGCCTACGCCGTGTTCTTCGTGCCGGCGCTAGTCTGGACAGAATCCGCCACCCGCCGGCACGTCGTTGGTGTGCTCGTGCCGCTGACGCTCGCCGCGTCGCTGACGGCGGTCGTTGTCGCGCCCTACGGGCAGGCCTATGCGCGTGCCGCACAGACCGTCGGCACCAGATCGCGTGACGACGTCGGCCGCTATGGCGCCTCTTTGTCGAATTACGGCGCGGCGCCGCCGATGAATCGGCTGTACGGGTCGTCCCGCAGCAGCCGTTCGGCCGACGAGCTCTTCCTGTTCCCAGGCGTTCTGGCCACAGCATTGGCCGTGGTTGGGATCATCGCGCCGACGTCGCGCCGGCGCTTCGCGTATCTTGCCGGCCTGGTTATCGCGTTCGAGCTGTCGCGCGGGCTGAATGGCGTGCTGTACGGCTGGCTGTACGACCACGTGCTGCCATTTCGCGCCTTGCGATCGCCGGCGCGCATCGGGATTCTCGTCAACTTGTCGCTCGCCGTCTTGGCCGCTTACGGGACCACGTGGCTGCTGCCGCGCCTCGGACCCTGGTCGAAGATCTGCGGCGTTGCGCTGATCGGGCTCGTCGCGGCGGAGTACGCATCGGCGCCACCGCTGACACCAATCATTCGACCGGCGCTGGTCGACGCCTGGCTCAGCCGCCAGGCTCCGTCCGTTATCGCCCAGATGCCGGTGGCATCGCCGGACACGCTAGGGCAATCGTTCGATTGGATCTACATGGTTCAGGGGCTCGGCCATTTTCAGCGGATGGTGAACGGCTACAGTGGATATCCACCGGCGTCCTATTACGCGATGCGCGACTCGATGGAGGGATTTCCCGACCAGCGCTCGATTGAGTTCCTGCGACGACAGCGAGTTGACTATGTGGTACTGCGCGAGAGCGGATATACCTCCGAGCGATGGTCTGAACTGACCGCGCAGCTGCGCGCCGCCCCTGAGCTGATCTTCGTGAGCGCGTTTCCCAGCGCTCCGCACGCCGCCGATCTCGTCTACAAGATCAATCGGTGCGGCGCCGATACAGGTCGAACGACGGTCCCGGACGTTGGATGCCGCTGAAGCCGCGCAACGGCAGGTAGAACGCGTCCTGCTGATCGTACAGCCGGTCGCGCGACTCAGGGCGCGCCGCCGGAAAGCTGGCCGCGAGCGTGTACTGATCGCGAAGCAGTTGCTCGAGTGCGGGAGGTACCGGGCTGTAGAGGACAAGCGGCGATCGCTGAACGAGCACCCATTGCGCGTCGCCGGAAAAGCGGCCGACGCGCTCGTCGTACTCACAGTCGACATACGATCGCGACCGCTCGTTCAGCGACAGCGGTGCCCGGCCGTACGCCGCGCCGGTCTGGCAGACCACACTGCCCGCTGGCACCGCGTCGACAACCCCCGTGGCCGCAACCAGACGATTGTCTTCTCTGGCCAGCAGGCGATCGAGCTGGAGTGACTGCCGCGCCGTCGGCGCCGCGACCAGCACGACCAGCAGCGCGAAAAGGAGCCAGCGTTTCGCCGGTGCTGCGCCAGCGGCGCCGATGCCGGCCACGTAAACCAGAAACCATGCGGCCGCGAGACAGACGAATGGCACGACGGGAACGATGTAGCGGGCAAAGACGGCGTACCCGCGGCCAGCGAAGGCGTAGTAGGCGAGTGGAAACACCACAACCGGCAACGATCCACGCGCGCGGGTCGTCGTGAGCAGGATCGCTCCGGCCAAAGAAGCGAGCCACATCGGCCAGCCCACCCCCGCCGGCAGAAGGACAGTGCCGAAGTACCACCAGCCAACGCCCAGATTCAAGCCATGGCCGGTCTCGATCGTGTTCTCGACGGCGCTGATGTCGCGAACGAACCGCGGCCAATCCACGACGATGTACGGAGAGCCTCCAACAAATGCGACCAGGGTCGCGGCGGCGAAACAGGCCAGCGATATGGACCCCAGCTTCACGCGATCGGGTCGGCGCTGCGCCAGGACTTGCGTCAGAGCGACCAGGAAGCACAGGCCAACGCCGAGGCCGTTGTATTTCGTCGTTCCCGCCAATCCCGTCGCCGCGCCGGCCACGACGGCCCGGCCGAGTCCCGGTTCGTCGCGCCAGCGCATGATCGCCAGCACGGCCAGCACCACCAGTCCGGTCATCGCGACGTCGGTGACGCCGAAGTGGGAATCGCGAACGTGGAGAAGCGCCACGGCGAGAAACAATGCCGCGACAATGCCGACGATCTCGCCGAAGACCCGTCGACCGACGGCGTACACCGCCCACACGGTCACGACGCCCATCGACATCGACAGAAAACGGCCGGCAAGCAGGAACGGCGCGATGTTCTGACGCCGGCTCTCGGCAAAATCCGCCAGCGACGCGAAGCCAGTCAGCGCTCCGGCCAGGCTGCCGTAAATGGCGTACATCAGGGCAACGACATAGGTGAAGAGCGTGGGCCACTGAAAGAACGGCGGACGGAGATCGCCGCTCAGGAATCCGACGGCCGGACCGGCGATCTCGGTCTCATCAGGCCGGGCGTAGGCGAACGGCAAGCCGAATCCGATGCCCCAGAGCCGCAGGGCCAGCGCCAGCAGCAACACGGCGGGCAACAGGCGACGGCTCCAGTTCACGACCCGTCGGCCCGCCGGTACCTGACGCCGCCGTCCGCCTCGATGACCCCGATCCACTCGGACGCGGGATCGATCGCCCCGCCAAGGATCCGATATACGAACGCCGGATCGCTCGTCGGCTCCAACGGGAACGAGGTCTCGACGCCTCTCAGCGGCTGATGCCGGTTCACCATGGTTCGCGACGCGGTGACGATGGCGCCATATTCCGGCATGCGGTGCAGCTTTGTCGCGAATCGCACGCGGCCGGGAACGAGCGCGAGCGATATCGCGAGGAGGACTGCTGCGGCTGGCCTCGTCCACCGATCAGGTGCGACACCCGGAAGCGTCAGCGCCAGGACGATGGTGAGGACGACGGGCGGCATCAGCGACAAGTAGTAATAGTTGTCGAGTCCGGCGAGAAAGAAGGCGTAGCCGGCAACGGCCATGACGGGTGGCAGCAGTGTCATGCAGAGGAGTTGCGGATCGCGGTGGTAGGCCGCGCCAATGGCGATGCCGCACGCGATGAGAACCCAGAGAACCAGCGGCCCCTGCCAGGGCGCGACCTGAATGAACGTCACCGCATCGGTCAGGCCGGCGATGCTCTTCGAGACCTCGGGGGCCGCCTGCCCGGTGAGAATGCGAGTCACGCTGTCGGTGACGGCGCCCATCGAGCTGTCGCTGAATCGATTCAGAACCTGGTGCGCCGCGTACGGTATCTGGAGCAGCAGGACCGCCGACGCGACGAGCGCGGCTTGCCGTCCCGCCGCACGCCAATTCCGCGATAGCGCCGGCTCCCACAGCAGCGCGACGAAGACGCTGACGGTGACGAAGATGGCTCCGGTATACGCATGCACAGCTATCCAGGCAACCGCGGCGGTCGCCGAGACGCGCCACGCCGATCCGCGATACCAGCCGAGCAGCACCAAGGCCAACGCAATTTTGGCGATGGTCGATCCCATCACCGGGTTCCAGACGAGCGGCGCCAGCGCCAGGTCGTACGCGCTCGTCGAGACCAGAACCATCGTCGCCAGCGCAACCAACAGCGATCGCGTCCGCTGCCAGATCGCGACGAGCAGCAACGCGTCGGCGCCCGACTGGATGATGGCCTGGCCGATGCCGCCGGCATGTGGCAAGTAGTCGAACCACGGTCCGACGACAACGCGGATCAGCCAGAGAATCCAGTAGAAGGCGGGGCCGACCGTGTAACCCGACACATGCGTGGCCGGTCCGACGAGCGGCAGCTGCGAAAAGGGACCAAGCGCAATCGCCCAGTCGCGAATCTGATCGCCGAGAAGCCAGAACCACGTCGAGACGCCCCAGATGCGGAGCAGCAGTGTGGACAGGAAGAACACCGGGACGACTACGTAACGCGAAGCTTGGCCATTCGGGTGTGGCGCTGACATCATGCGTACGGCTGCCGCATCTTACAATGTCGAACGTGCTCACACCCGCCGCCGCGCAGCCATGACACCATCGGCCCCGCATTTCATCATCGACGGGCACGAGGACATCGCATTCAACATCATCTGTGGCGGACGCGACTACCGCCGCTCGGCGCACGAGACGCGCGCACACGAAGCGGCGCATCCGCATCCGCACGAACGCCTCGGGCAGGCGATGCTCGGGCTGCCGGACTGGATTGCGGGCCGCGTGGCGGTCATTTTCGCGACCATCTTCGTCGAACCGGCGCGCTCGAATTTCAGCAGCCGGTCGTGCTCGAAGTACGTGACGCCCGACGAGGCGTATGCGATAGGACAGCGGCATCTCGAGACCTACCGCACGTTGAGCGCGAACGGTCCATTCCGTCTGATCCGCCAAACGAGCGACCTCGACGCGGTCCTGACCACATGGGAAGGCGATCGCGAACGGCAAATCGGGTTGGTGTTGCTGATGGAGAACGCCGACGCCATTCGCGAGCCCGAGGAGCTCGACGAGTGGTACGCCGCCGGGCTTCACATCATCGGCCCGGCATGGATGTCGTCCCGCTACTGCGGCGGCACGTCGGAGCCGGGTCCGCTGACGGCGCAGGGTCGGGCGCTCGTCGACGCGATGGCGGCCAAAGGCATGATCCTCGACACCAGCCACATGTCCGAAGCGTCGTTTTTCGAGGCGCTCAATCGCTATCCGGGGCCGGTGATCGCAAGCCATTCCAACCCGCGGCGCTTCGTCGAAGGCGATCGGCACCTGACAGACGAGATGATCCTGGCGCTCGTCGCTCGGGGCGGCGTCATCGGTCACTTGCCGTACAACGCGTTCCTCGTACCGGGCTGGCGCAACGCGGGTTCGGCTAAGGACGCTGCCAACCTCGACACGATCGTGCAGGCGATTGACCACGTCTGCACGCTCGCCGGAAGCGCCCGACATGTGGCCTTGGGGTCAGACTTGGATGGGGGTTTCGGCGCCGAAGCCACGCCCGCTGGCATCGACACCGTGCGCGATCTGCAGCGGATTCTGGCCGCACTGGCCGATAGAGGCTATACGGACGAGGAGGTCGCGGCCATTGCGCATGGCAACTGGTTGAGGATGCTTCGGCAGGCTCTGCCGGCTTCAATTTGACGGTCTTCTTACGCCTCTGCGCCTGTGCCACAAGCTGCACCAAATTGGTATAGAAACCGGCCCCCCAAGGCGTAGAATGGCCGGACTCCTCGTCGGAGGCCGATTTCGAGCGGCGGCCTGTCGCCGGCCGCCGTCGGTAACACGTCAATACGGAGGCGTTATGCATGTCAGCCGCCGCGGCTTTGTGAGTGGACTTGCCGGTGTCATCGGGTACGCAGGTCTGCGTCCCGACAACCTCTTCGCGCAGGCCGTGCAGGCCACCAAAAAGGCCGCGACCGACATCACGTCGATCCTGACGGCCGCGGCGCGCAACCGTGTCGCCGAATACGATCCGATGGCGAAGTTGTCGAGCAACGAGAACCCGTGGGGTCCGTTGCCGTCCGTGATGGACGCGATGAACTACGCCTGGAAGTACTCGAATCGATATGGCTATCCCGATGGCGGTCTCGTCGAGGCGATCGCGCAGCATCACAACGTCAAGGGCGAGAACATCCTTCTTGGCGCCGGATCCGGCGAGATTCTCGACGTCATGGCGCTGGCCTTCCTCGAGAACGGCAAGAAAAAAGTGCTCGGCGTCGAGCCGACCTACAGCACCGTCTACCAGCGGGCCAGCCAGATCAAGGCCGAGGCGATCAAGCTGCCGTTGAACAAGGACTACTCGCAAAGCATTCCCGCGTTCATCGAGGCGGCGAACAAGCACGCGGCTGATATCGGGTTCATCTATCTGTGCAACCCGAACAACCCGACGGGCATGATCGTCAGTAAAGCCGAAGTGAAGCAGCTGCTCGACGGCATCCCGAAGGGTATGCCGGTGATGATTGACGAGGCATATCACCACTTCGTGCAGGATCCGAACTACGGGCCGTCGGCGCAGTACGTGATCGAGGGGCGGCCGGTGGTCATCGCGCGGACCTTCTCGAAGATCTTCGGCATCGCGGCGATGCGGCTCGGCTACGCGATCGCGCCGCCGGAGCTCGTCGCGAAGATGAAGCCGTACTCGATGGGCAGCATCAACGCCATCGTGAAGTGGGGCGCGGTCGCCGGTCTGTCTGACACGGCTGGCCAGAAGAAGGTGCTGGACCAGACGCTGAAGAATCGCAACAAGGCGATCGCAGACATCAAAACGCTCGGCTACGAGGTCCTGCCGACCGAGACGAACTTTTTCATGGTCAGCATCCGCCGCGACATTCAGCCGGTCATTGAAGAGTTCCGCAAGAAGGGCGTCGCCGTGGGTCGTGCGTTCCCGCCCATGACCCAGCACATGCGCGTGTCCGTCGGCACCGAAGAGGAGATGGCGCGGTTCATGACTGCCTTCAGGGAGATCCTCCCGGCCGGCCGGTCGAACACCGCCGGCGCGTAGACCGATTTCAACGCCAGTTGCCAGGGCCCGCTCAGATCTGATCTGGGCGGGCCTTTTTTTGCCGTCCAGCTGGGGTCCCCCCCCCGGCCACCGCTAACTCAGCATTAACTCACTCAACCCAAAGCATTTACGTCATCGGATAGAATCGTCGTTCGCGTCGAGTGGACCTCGCGCATCTGTTGCCCATGAAAGAGTTGTGGCCTTGAGGACGCCGATGTCGGTTGCCGAGCATCTGCGTGTCGCCGCAGACCGTACTAGCAGCGTACTCGTTGTGGATGATCTCGAAGCCAACGGCAGGCTCATGGAGCGCCTGCTCAGCCGCGACGGATACCGGCTGCGAATCGCACATGACGGCCAGGCCGCTCTCGACGCGATCGCCGAGGATCATCCCGACGTCGTGCTGATGGACGTCCTCATGCCGCGGCTCGACGGCTTCGAGGCCTGCCGGCGCATCAAGGACAATCCGGCGACGCGGCTCATACCGGTCGTGCTCGTCACGGCGCTCGCCGACACTAACAGCCGCATCAAGGGTCTCGAGGTCGGGGCCGACGACTTCATCTCGAAGCCGTTCAGTGAGCCGGAGCTTCGCGCTCGCGTCCGCTCGCTGCTGCGCATCAAGCACTACACCGACGAACTGGACTCCGCCGAGTCGGTCATCTTGAGCCTCGCGCTGACCATCGAGGCGCGCGACGGCACGACCGATGGCCACTGCCAGCGATTGGCCGGATACGCAGCGGCGCTCGGCACGGCGATTGGCCTCGAGACGCCCGAGATCGCCGCGCTGCGCCTCGGCGGCTTCCTGCATGACATCGGAAAGGTCGGCATTCCGGACAGCATCCTCATGAAGCCCGGTCCACTGACGGTCGCAGAGTACTCGCTGATGAAAGAGCACACCGTCATCGGCGATCGACTCTGCGGCGAGCTGCGCTCGCTGCGCCGCGTGCGCCCGATCGTGCGGCATCATCACGAGCGACAGGACGGCAGCGGCTATCCTGACGGTCTGAAGGGCGACGCGGTACCGCGCCTCGCCCAGATCATGGGAGTGGTCGATGTGTTCGACGCGCTGACCACACCGCGGCCTTACAAGAAGGCGCTGCCGGCCGATCAAGCCAACGCGATGCTGCTCGCCGAAGTCGAGCGAGGCTGGCGCGATCGCGAGCTCGTGGAGAGGTTCATTCGACTCGACGCGAGGAACGTGTGAAGCCGTGAACGAAACTGATATGCGAGGTTCACGGGTTCACAGGTTCACAGGTTCACGACGTCGTGTTCTCGACTCACGGAGCCAGTGAGCCTTGAACCCGTCGACGTCGTGAACCTCATGACCGCGCTTTCCCGGGCGCGTGAGCGAGCCAGGCTGCGAGTGCGGCGGCGCCAGCTTGGGGGGCAGCGGCATCGACGATCACGAGCAGACCCACG
>Ga0111538_10003670_pt1 | contig 21386 bp, 23 predicted proteins | sample SoiMethybrSBSTD1_FD_79669 | JGI IMG/M metagenome (GOLD analysis project Ga0111538, IMG submission 79669) | Bulk soil microbial communities from a Populus tree surrounding site in Tennessee, USA - Soil MetaG P. TD hybrid SBSTD1 (version 2)... | ecosystem: Environmental > Terrestrial > Soil >... | reverse complement strand
CGCATCCGTAACTACCTGGAGCTGCGCCTGGAGGCGTTTCGCCGCATGATCCGGCAGCACGTGCAGCGCGAGCTGGAGCGCCGCGCGTATCGCGCCGGCGAGAAGCTCACGCGGGAAGTCCTGGCCGACAAGCCCCTGTTCGCGCTGACGCCCGACGAGGTCGCCCAGATGCGCAATGTCGTGGCCAAGCTGGCCCGGCGCATCAAGGACGCGCTGGCCCTGCGGCAGCGGCAGGAGCAGAAGGGACGCATCGACTCGCGCAAGACCATGCGCAAGAGCCTGGCCTACGACGGCGTGCCGATGGAGATCTTCCTCAAGCGGCGCCACCGCGAGAAGCCCAGGCTGATCACCATCTGCGACGTGTCCGACTCCGTGCGCAACGCCTCCCGCTTCATGCTCCAGCTCGTGTGGAGCCTGCAGGAGTGCTTCAGCCGGGTGCGCTCCTACGTGTTCGTGTCGGAGATCGCCGAGGTCAGCCAGGCCTTCTCGACCTATCCGGTCGAGCGGGCCATCGAGTGGGCCCTCAAGGGCGCGCCGGTGGACTACCACTGCCGCTCGGACTTCGGCTATGCGTTCAACCGGTTCACCACCACCGAGCTGGAGTCGCTCGACAAGAAGACGACGATCCTGCTGCTCGGGGATGCGCGCAACAACTACAACGATCCTCAGGCGTGGGCGCTCCGGCTCATCCGCGAGCGTGTGAAGGGCATCATCTGGCTGAACCCCGAAGGGCAGTGGGGCTGGGGGATCGGCGACAGCGTGATGCCGCTCTACGCGCCGGCCTGCGACATCGTGCGCGAGTGCCGCACCATCGGTCAGCTGGGCGAGGTGGTGGACAATCTCGTGCATCATTGGTGGCGACGGGGGCGCTGATCTCGACCCGCTGAGGTCCGCTGGCCCGCGGGTTGCTACGTCGCTTCAGTGTGGATTTCTCGGCGGCGGGCTCGCTCGTTCTCTCCGCGATCCTGGTCGCCGGTGCCGCCGCGCCCCCGGCTGAGCCCTCCGCCGGAGAGCAAGCCTGCATCGTCCTCGACGACTTCAGCCACGCGAAACCCGGCGAGTTTCCTCCCGAGTGGAAGCCGCGCAAGGACGAAGGACGCCAGGTGTATCGCGTTCAGGCTGAGGGCTCCCAGCGCTTCCTGCACGCGGAGGCCAAGGGCACCGGCATCCAGGCCGGCCGCGAGACGCCGAGCTGGGACCTCCAGAAGTATCCGATCCTGACGTGGTCGTGGCGGCCCGGCGCGTTCCCCAGGGGCGCCGACGAGCGGCAGTCGTCCACGAACGACAGCGTGCTGGCCGTGTACGTCGCGGTGCCGCACTCGAAGGTCCGCGGACCCAAGGCGGTGAAGTACGTGTGGAGCGAGAAGGTCCCGGTCGGCACGCGGCTGGAATCCAACGGCGGCCTCACCCAGGGCCGTGTGCTCCGCACCGGGGCTCCTGCCTCCCGCGAGGCGTGGGTCGAGGAGCGCGTGAACGCGCTGCAGGAGTGGAAGACGGCGTTCAAGGAGTCGGGCACGCCGAAGGTGGGCGGCATCGCCGTCCTGACGGACTCCGACGACACCAAGTCCACCGCGAGCGGCGACTACCGGAATTTTCGGGCCTGTCGCGGCTGACCGCGTCCCGCCACTGAACGCGTCGCCGGCACGAAGCCCGGCATCGCTGCGCTGAACCGTCAGCCGCGCGGCGGAGTGGGCGGCCGCCTGAACCGGGCGCAGGGATCGTCGTCGTCCATGCCCGGCGTGAACCAGACCCAGTCGAAGGGGAGCGCTCCGCCGTACGCCCTCGCGTAGTCCGACGGCTGCGTCCACTCCGTACGTACCTCGAGCGGGGCCAGCGTGGCGATGGTGGCATCCGGCACGCGCCGCCGCAGGTAGGCCGGCACGCCGCGATCGTTGCGAACGTGGCCGGTGCCGGCGATCAGCACGCCGCCGTCGGCTCCGGTCAGCAGGCTCTCGGCCAGCGCCGAATCGCGCGCCCGCTGCGCCAGGACCATGCCGTCCACCCGGTCGGCGGGGAAGTGACCGCAGTGCGCCTCGCGGATCTCCGTCGTCAACGCGGCCTGCAGCGCGGCCGAGGGCGGCTGGTCGAGCGCGTAGTGTTCGGCGAGGTTGGCGGGGAGCGCAGCCCGCTGGCCGCGCGCAAGGGCCCGCGCGGTCGCCTGCGTGAGGTTGGCTGCGACGATCGGCACGCCGGCGTCGAGGGCAGCCTGGGCGATCGGCTGGTAGTACGCCCAGTCGGGCCAGCCGTTGTTCTTCCAGTCGACCGCCGCGCCGAGCCCGGTGGCGTCACGCGGTGCTGTGCCCAGGAAGCGGGCGAGCGCCGGAGCATCGTCGGGCGTGAACATCTCGAACGCGACGATTGGCCGCCTGCTGGTGGCGAGGATCGCGCGGAGGACCGCGGCCTGGATCTGATGGTGGTCCGGGTTGTCGTGCTTCTCGCCGAGGAGGACGAAACGGGCGGTGGCCGCTGCCTGCACCATCGCGTCGGCCGTCACGAATCGCCCGGTGCGGGTGTCCAGGACGCGGCCGGTCAGCGGGTGCTCGCGACCGAGCGGTGCCTGCCACGGGCCGATCGCCACGCGGGCGGTGGCGCAGGCCGCCAGCCCGGCGATCAGCGCGACGGCGAGCCTCAGCGCGACGACGGAGCGCATGCGGCCAGCATACCCGGCTGTGTTAGCCTCTGCGCATGACGACGGCGTCCAGGAGGAACGAGGCGTGAGCGACTATCTCGATCCCACCGACTCGGTCGCGGTGCCGCGCCGGACGGCGACGCGCCCGCCGAGTCTCGACGGCAAGGTGGTCACGCTGCTCGACATTTCCAAGGCCAAGGGCGAGCACCTGCTCGACCGCCTGGAGGAATTGCTGCGCGAGCGCGCCCGGCCCAAGGCGATCGTGCGGCGGAAGAAGCCCACGTTTGCGCGGCCGGCGCCCGATCCACTCCGGGAGGAGATCGTCGGCGCGACCGACGTGCTGATCGAAGCGCTCGCCGACTGAGGGTCCTGCACAACGTGCAGTGTGCACGACGGCGTGTTCTTCGAGGATCACGGCATTCCCACCGCGACGATCATCTCGGCGGAGTTCGTCCGGGCCGCCGGCGCGCAGGCCCGCGCGCTGGGCGCCGAGGACTACCGCACCGTGGTCGTCGCGCATCCGATCCAGGCGCTCACGCGCGACGAGGTGCGGGTGCTGGCCGACACGGCGTTCGACGACGTGCTGGCGAGACTGACGCGATGATCTTCCGCCCGGCGGGTGGGCCGGGGCCGGCGCGCCGCCCATAGCGCGTCGGCGCGGTCGCAGCAGCGCATCGGCGGCGCCGGCGGCCCTCGTCGCCGAGGCCTCGCGCGACGGCGTGGTCGGCCGCGCCGTGCTCTTCGTCCACCTGGTCCTGTCGCCGCTCGTCTTCTCGCGCGAGACCATCGAGGCCTTCGAGTACAACAAGGTCGCGCTGCTCGTGGCTGCCGCCATCGTGCTGGCGACGCTGGTTCCCGGCGCACTCGTCCCACGGCTGAGCACGCTGCGCGACCCCCTCGGGCTCGGCGTCCTCCTGTTCACCCTGTCGGCGCTCGTCTCGACCGTGCTGTCGATCAGTCGCTGGACCTCGCTGTTCGGAGCCAACGAGAGCTATGTCGGGCTCGGCACCGTCGTGGCCTACGCGATCCTGTTCCTGGCCACGCGAAGCCTCGTGACCACGTTCGCGGACGCCCAGCGGCTGACGCTGGCGTCGGTCACCGCGGCCGCCGTGGCGGCCACCTACGCGCTCGTGCAGGTGGTCGGGCTCGACCCCATCCTGTACGCGCGCACGTCGGGCCTGGCCGGTCTGGTCCGGCCGTTCGCCACGATGGGGCATCCGAACTTCCTGTCCGCCTTTCTCGTGGGCGCCATTCCGCTCGTCGTCTACGCGCTGGTACGGGCGCTGCGCGCCGGGCAGCGAGTGACCGCCGCGGTGATGGGCGCCATCGTGATCGTGGCGGGCGCGGCGACGGCTGCCTCGGTCTCGCGCGGGGCCTGGCTCGCGCTGGCCGCCGCCATCATCGTGCTGGCGGCGGGTGCGCACGCGATCGGGGAGCGCCGACTGGCGGGCGCCGTCGTGATCGTTTCGGGCGGCGCGGTCGTGGGCCTGGCGGTCCTCGCCATCGCCCTGCCTTCCGGTCGGGGCTTCGCCACGCTCGCCAGCCTGGCCCAGCGCGTGCGTCAATTCGGCGAGTCGGCCAGCCGCCAGCACATCTGGCAGGCGGCGTGGGACATCTTTCGCGACCATCCCCTCGTCGGCGCTGGTCTCGACACGTTCCAGATCGCCTTCGCCGACAAGCGTACGGTCGCCTACTGGAACCTCGAGTGGAACGGCAGCCCGACCCGCGCGCACAACGAGGCGCTCAACATCCTGGCCACGCAGGGCCTGCTGGGCGGCCTCGCCGTCCTCGTGCTCGTCGCCGGTGTGGTGATCGCCACGCGCCGAGCGCTCCGCGTGGCGGAGGATCGATTGCTGGTGGTCGCGCTGCTGGCCGGTCTCGTGGCCTTCGGCGTCCAGGACCTCTTCAGCTTCACAGTGGCCGGATGCGGCACGCTGGCCGTCACCCAGGCCGCGCTGCTTTCGCGCCTGGCCGCCGGCCCTTCGACCGGGCGCAGCGACGGCGCCGTGTCGCTCGTCACCGGGCTGGCCATTGCGTCGGTCGTGGCCGTGGTGATCTTCGCCTCCAACGTCCCGCCCGAGCTCCTGCTCGATGAGCCGCGGCGTCTCTTTGGGGGACTGATCATCCTGATCGCGTTCCTCGTGGTCGCGGTCGCGGTGTTCGTGCTGGAGCAACACGGCCGTCCGCCGCTCTTTCAGGGAACGAGCTCGGGCCCGGCGGTGGCCCGGCCCCGCCGGACGATCGGCCGCACGGTGGCGCTGGCCGCCCGCGGGATCCTCGGCGCCGTCGCGCTGGTGCTCCTGGTGTTCCGTCCGGTCGCCGCCGCCCGGGCCGCGCAGCAGGGCATCCTGCTCACGCCGTCGGAGCCCGCCCGCGCGGTCCAGCGGCTGGAGCGAGCCGTCGCGCTCGATCCCGTGAACGAGCTGTACTGGGTGAAGCTCGGGGCCGCCGCCCAGGCCTACGCGCGGACCGTGCGGGAGGCGCCGACCAGGCGAAGCGCGCTCCAGCAGGCGCATGCGGCATTCATGCGCGCCGCGCAGCTGTCGCCGGCGAACTCGTACAATCACGCCAACGTCGGCCGCGTGCTGGCCGATCTCGCCCAGGTGGGAGATGGGTCACCGGGGGCAGCCTTCGCCGCGTTCGACCGGGCGCTGCAGATCGATCCGAACAACGCGTACTTCTACGCCGACGCCGCCAACGCGGCGATGGTCCTGGGCGATTTCGAACGGGCCCGCGAGTACGCCGAGCGCGGCTCGAAGCTCTACCCGCGCTTCGCCCTGACGCGCGCTCTGCTGGGCCACATCGCGCTGGCGCGACGCCAGCCCGCCGAGGCGGTGGAGCCGTTACAGCAAGCGGTAAGTGGCGACTGGCATGGGGCCGAGCGTCTGCGGGTGGCGGCCGCGTCGAACCTGGCGGCGGCGTACCTGGAGCTCGGACGCCCGGTCGAGGCGGAGGCGGCCGCCCGCGTGGCGATCGAGCGGGCGCCGAATTTCGCGGACGCTCGCTTCAACCGCGGCCGCGCCCTCGAACGGCTCGGCCGCCGCGCGGAGGCGGTCGAGGAGTATCGTCGCGCGCTCACCGATCAGCCGGATCACCTGCCCGCCCGCCAGGCGCTCCGCGCGCTCGGCGAATCCTGAAGTCAAGCCAGGTTGGTGATTGCACACTCGCGAAGCGCCACGGCTCCGCCGGGGCGCGAAGCGCGGGGGCTTGGGGGGCCCTTTCGGGGCCCCCCATCTAATCAGGCAATCGCCAGACGCGGCCGACCGGCGGCTCGTCGCTCAGCGTGAACTGGGGCAGCGCGAAGTGGTCGGCCAGATCCTGGAACACCACGCGCACGCGGGCGCCGATCGCGACCTTGGCCGGGTCCTCCGGCGTGAAGTCCGGCTTCACGAGGTTGGTGATGATGCGCAGCGCCTCGTCGGGCGTGGGCTTGGCCCGCTGCTCGTCGAGCTCCACCAGCACGACCGCGTAGGGGGTGATCTCCTTGAAGCCGGGCTGGATGGCGTGCATGACGATCTCGTAGGAGTGGATCGTGCCCTTGCCGCTCACTTCCTGCCAGCGCCAGCCCAGATCCATGCACCATGGGCAGGCGTGCATCGGGGGATAGCGCATGAGGCCGCAGGCCGTGCAGGCGCGCACCATGAGCTTGTGCTGGCGGGCCAGGCCGAAGTACTCGTTCCACTCGCTGTCGTTGTCGGGCACGACCAGCGACATGCCGCGATAGGTCACCGGAGCCGGCATCGCGCTACCTCCGCATGATGAGCGCACTGCCCAGCGGAGGCATGGCCCATCCCAGGTTCATCGTGATCGTCGCGTCCTTCACCTGGCGGCAGCAGCCGGGTGAGTAGTCGTAGGTGTGCACGCCCTCGGTGCCCTTGGGGCAGTAGTCGTCGACGGTGCCGCGCAGCTGGCGGACGTTCTCGATCACCATCGACATGCCGTGGGTGTAGCCCTCGCAGAGGTGGCCGCCCGAGGTGTTGTTGGGCCGCTTGCCGCCCAGCTCGATGATGCCGCTGGAGACGTACTGGCCGCCCTCGCCCTTCTTGCAGAAGCCGTATTCCTCGAGCTGCAGCATGGTCGTGAACGTGAAGGCGTCGTAGGAGCCGGTGACGCTCACGTCCTCGGGCCGGATGCCGGCCTGCGGGAAGATGATCTCCTTGGCGTAGTAGCCGGCCACACGGCTGATCGGCCCGTGGGCCCAGTGGAAATCGAGGCGCGGCTTGGAGACGCGCCCGGCCACGCCCAGGATGTGGATCGGCCGCTGGCGCATGTCGCGCGCGCGCTCGGCCGAGGTCACGATGACGCAGGTGGCGTTGTCGGTCTCCAGGCAGCAATCGAGCAGGTGCAGCGGCTTGCAGATCCAGCGCGAGTTGACGACGTCCTGGACCGTCACGCGCTCCTTGAGCAGCGCCTTGGGATTCTGCGAGGCGTGCTTGCTGTGGGCGACCTTCACGTGGGCGACCTGCTCGGAGGTCGTGCCGTAGTCGTACATGTGGCGCATGAACGTCGGCGCGAAGTTCTGACCCGCGCTGCGCATGCCGTACGGCACCTGGGCCAGATCGAGGCCGCGCACGGGCTGGGCGGCGCGGGCGCCGGTGCCGCCGATGCGGAACTCGGAGTAGCCGTTCATCGAGCGATAGATCGCCACCGTGTTGCACATCCCGGCCTCGATCGCGCCCATGGCCAGGCCGACGAGCGCCTCGGTCGAGGAGCCGCCGCCCATCACGTCCATGTAGAAGTTCAGGCGAATGCCGAGATCGGGCGCCACGTGGGGCGCGAGCGTCGAGTCGCCGCCCTGGTAGTCGAGCATGCCGTCCACGTCGCTGGCCTTGAGGCCGGCGTCGAGGATGGCCTTGCGGATGGCCTCCACGGCCATGGCGCGCGTCGAGCGGCCCGAGCCGCGTGAGTACTCGGTCTCGCCCACGCCCACGATGCAGTACTTGTCGCGTAGATGGCTCATCGCCTCTCCTTACCGCAATCGATCACGAAGTGCCGCGAGCTCACGGTCGGGCCGCTCACTTGCGGCCGCCGCTCGAGACGGCGGCCACCACACCCAGTCCGATGTACACGCCGCCGGAAACCCAGCGCTCGCCGGCGAGGAACCGCGGCCGGCCGCGCAGCCAGCGCGCCGCCGTGCCCGCGCCGAGCGCGTAGGCGCCGTCGGTGAGCGTGCCCAGCAGCACGAAGAGCAGGCCGAGCCCGAGGATCTGCGCGCCCGGACGGCCGCGCGAGAGATCGACGAACTGCGGCAGGAACGCGAGGAAGAACAGCGCCGTCTTGGGGTTCAGCGTGTTGACGACGACCCCGTCGAGGAAGGCGCGCCGTAACCGCCGCGGCCGGCCACTGGCGACCGATCCGGTGACGGTGCGGTCGAGAATCCGGCGCACGCCGAGGTAGACGAGATAGGCGGCGCCCAGCCACTTCACCGCGGTGAATGCGGTGGCGGAGGCGACCAGCACGGCCGACAACCCCACCGCCGCGGCCGCCACGTGCACCAGCGTGCCGACGTGGACGCCGAGCATCGACACCAGCCCGGCCCGCCGCCCCTGGTCGATGCTGCGGGTCACGATGTAGAGCACGGCCGGGCCCGGGGTGATCAGCAGCACCAGCGCGGCGACGACGAACAGCCCGAGACCGGACCAGTCGGGAAGTACGATCATCAGAAGGCGGAGTATAACGCAGACCCGTGCGCCGAATCCCGGCGGGATCGCCGCACGGTCACCGCTTGCCGTTCGTCTTCGGCAAGACCTCCGCGAGGAACTTTCCGGTGTAGGAGCCCGGCGTCTGGGCGACGACCTCCGGTGTGCCCTCGGCCACGATGTCGCCGCCCTCTTCGCCGCCCTCCGGTCCGAGGTCGATCACGTGATCCGCGCACTTGATGACGTCCATGTGGTGCTCGACGATCAGCACCGTGTTGCCGCCGTCCACCAGGCGATGGAGCACGCCGAGGAGCTTGCGGACGTCGTCGAGGTGCAGGCCCGTCGTGGGCTCGTCGAGGATATAGAGCACGTCGCCGGTCGCGCGCGCGCCCAGCTCGGCGGCGATCTTGAGCCGCTGGGCCTCGCCGCCCGAGAGCGTGGTGGCCGGCTGACCGAGGCGGAGATAGCCCAGACCGGTCTCTTGCAGTGTGCGCATGCGTCGGGCCAGGCTCGTCTGGCCGGCGAAGAAATCCACCGCCTCGTCCACCGTCATCTTCAGAATTTCGCCGATCGACCGGCCGCGGTACCTCACACCAAGCACCTCGGGACGGTACCGGCGGCCCTCGCACTCCTGGCAGGAGACGTACACATCCTCGAAGAAGTACATCTCGAGCTTCTGGAAGCCGTCGCCCTGGCACGACTCGCAGCGCCCGCCCGGCACGTTGAACGAGAACGCGCCGGCGTTGAGCCCGAGCGTCTTGGCGCGGGGGAGCGCGGCATAGAGCTTGCGGATCTCGTCGAACGCCTTCACGTAGGTCACCGGGTTGGAGCGCGGCGTACGGCCGATCGGCTCCTGGTCGATGAGGCGCACACCCTTGAGGTATTCGAGACCGGTCAGCGCGTCGTACGCGCCCGGCGGCTGGAACTCGGACTTGAAGGCGCGGGCCACCGCGCGGTAGAGCGTGTCGTGGACCAGCGTCGATTTGCCGGATCCGGACACGCCGGTGACGACGGTCAGCGTGGCCAGCGGCACCCGGAGCGTGACGTCCTTGAGGTTGTGCTCGCGCGCGCCGCTCAGCGTCAGGTGACGCCGGCCCGGCCGCCGCACGAGCGGGACGGGAATGCTCTCACGGCCGGAGACGTAGCGCGCGGTCAACGAGTGGCCGGCGCGGCGGAACTCCGCCTGCGGGCCGGCCACCACGATCTCGCCGCCGCGCTCGCCCGAGCCCGGCCCCAGCTCGACCACGTGATCGGCGGCCTCGATGAAGCTGCGGTCGTGCTCGACGACCACGACCGTGTTGCCGGCCTGGGCCAGCTCGCGGCAGAGATCGACCAGCTGCATCGTGTCGCGCGCGTGCAGGCCGATGGAGGGCTCGTCGAGCACGTAGAGCGTGCCGACCAGCTGAGAGCCGAGCTGGTTGGCCAGATTGATGCGCTGGGCCTCGCCGCCCGACAGCGAGCGCGTCTGGCGCGCCAGGGTGAGGTAGCCGAGACCGACCCGCAGCAGGAACGTGAGCTTGGCCTGCAGCTGGCGCAGGATCTCGCGGGCGACGGCCGCTTCCCACGCGGTCAGCTTGAGATCGGCCACGAGGGCGGCGGCCCGGTCGATGGTCAGGGTGACGAACTCGGCGATCGTCAATCCGGCGACGCGCACGGCGAGGGCCGGCGGCTTGAGCCGCGCCCCCTGGCAAACCGGGCAGCGCGACTGGCTGCGATAGCGGGAGAGGAAGACCCGCACGTGCAGCTTGTAGCGGTACGACTCGATCTCCTCGAAGAAGCCGTTGATGCCGGGAAACTTGCCCTCGCCCTCGTACACGAAGGCGCGCTCCTGCGCGTCGAGCTCGTCCCACGGCCTCGTCGGATCGAGGCCCGCGCGCTTGGCCGCCTTCAGCAGCTCGCGCTGGTACCACTTGCCCGAGGGATGCGTCCACGGCTCGACCGCGCCGCCGCTGAGGCTGAGCGTGCGGTCGGGCACCACGAGCGCCTCGTCGTACTTGAGGATGTTACCGAAGCCCTTGCACTCGCTGCAGGCGCCGAGCGGATGGTTGAACGAGAAGAGCAGCGGCTGCGGCCGCTCGAGCGCGGTGCCGCACGCGCTGCAGCGAAACGCCTCGGCGAAGACGCGCCGCCCGCCGTCGACCAGCTCGATCGCGACCTGACCGCCGCCCTCGCGCAGCGCGCTCTCCAGCGATTCCACCAGGCGGCTGCGATGCGCGGGATCGAGCACGAGGCGATCGAGCACCACCGCGATCGTGCCCTCCACCCGCTCCGGCGGCGGCGACGCCAGATCGCACTGCACGCCGTCGACCAGCGCACGGGCGAAGCCACGTCGGGTGAGCCCGGCCCACAGCTCGGCCGGTGGCTGGCCGGCCGGGACCGGCAGGGGGAAGGTCACGAGCGCGCGGGCGCCGGCGTGCTCGCTCAACAGCGCGTCGGCGATCGAGTCCGGCGAGTGGGAGACGGCGGCGGCGCCGCACGACGGGCAGTGGACCCGGCCGATCTTGGCGTAGAGCAGGCGCAGGTAGTCGTAGACCTCGGTGGCCGTGCCCACGGTGGAGCGGGCGGTGCGCACGGGATTTTTCTGCTCGAGCGCAACGGCGGGGCGAATGTTCTCGATACGGTCCACGTCGGGCCGGTCCACCCGATCGAGGAACATCCGCGCGTAGGTCGAGAGCGATTCGATGTAGCGCCACTGACCTTCCGCGAAGAGCGTGTCGAAAGCGAGCGAGGATTTCCCGGAGCCGGAGACGCCGGTGACGACGGTGAGCCGATCGTGAGGAATCTCGAGGGAGACGTTCTTGAGATTGTTCTGGCGGGCTCCCTCGATACGGAGCCCCGGGGGTCGGGGCATTCGAGACGTCCTCCTGAGATGGGGAGTTTACTGGAAGTGGTAGCATGACGCCACATGGCGGATGGTGCTCGCGTCCTCATCGTCGACGACGACGCGGAGATCCGTCGCGTCCTGACCGCGGTGCTGGTGGAGTCCGGCGCCGACGTGGCCGAGGCCGCCTCCGCCACCGAGGGCATGGCCCGTCTCGGGCGTGAAGACTTCGACGTCGCCCTGCTCGACATCCACATGCCCGACCACTCCGGCCTCGACGTTCTGCGCTGGGCCCGGGCCGCCGCGCTCGACACCGAGCTGATCGTGCTGACCGGCCACGCCGACGTGGAGACCGCGGTGGAGGCGATGCGGCTGGGCGCCTGTGACTTCGTCACCAAGCCCCCTCGGAACGCCGAGCTGCGCCAGGCCGTGGCCCAGGCCGCCGAGACGCGCGCGCTGCGGCGCAAGAACGTGGCACTCACCGAGGTCATCACCCGCCGCGATGGCCTGCCGATGATCGTCGGCCGCAGTCCGGAGATCCTCGAGGTGCTCGCCGTGATCGGCCGCGTGGCCGGCAGCCACAGCCCGGTGCTGATCCAGGGTGACAGCGGCACCGGCAAGGAGCTGGTGGCGCGCAGCATCCATCTGCAGTCGCCCCGCGCCCATCGCGCCTTCGTGTCGCTCAACTGCGGAGCGCTGCCCGACACCCTGCTCGAGTCCGAGCTGTTCGGCCACAAGCGGGGCGCGTTCAGCGGCGCGGTGGACTCGCGAGTGGGGCTGCTGGAGGCCGCCAACGGCGGCACGCTGTTCCTCGACGAGCTCGCCGAGATGTCGCCCGCGATGCAGGTGCGCCTGCTGCGCGTGCTCGATTCCGGCGAGGTGCGCCGGGTGGGAGAGGAGCGCATCTTCCACGTCGACGTCCGCATCGTCGGCGCCACGGCCCGGGACCTGGCCCGCGAGGCTGCCGAGGGGCGCTTCCGCTGGGACCTGTTCTACCGGCTCAGCACGCTGGTCATCCCGGTGCCGCCGCTGCGCCGGCGGAGGGGCGACGTCCCGCTGCTGATCGAGCACTTCCGCCGGGCGCCCGAGCGGACCGGCCGGGATCTTCGCTTCGCGCCCGACGCGATCGATCGTCTGAACGACTACGCCTGGCCCGGCAACGTCCGTGAGCTACGCAACCTCATCGAGCGTCTGCAGATCCTCCACCCCGGTCGCGACGTGACCGCCGACGACCTGCCCACCGAGTTTGGCCGCGCCGTGCCGGCGGCCGCTGGTCCCACGACCCCGCCCCCGGCGGACGGCGACATGGTGCCGCTGGCCGAAATCGAGCGACGTCACGTCGAGCGCGTGCTCCGCGCCACGGGTTGGAACAAGGCACGTGCCGCCCGTGTGCTCGCCATCGACATCAAGACGCTCAACAAGAAGATCCGCGACTTCGCGCTCGTTCAAAGCCGCGACTGACCGGAGAATCTCCCTGCTCCCAGGAGATTCTCCCTCTGGCGCCGAATGTCGTTCGTGCAATCGACGTAGATCCGCGGGGTTGAGTACACAGTTCCATGGCACCGGCGTTGCCGAGGACCGGTTCCATGACTGTCGATCGCCCCCGCCCGAACGTTGCCTCGTCCCGCCGACGCCGCCTCGAGACGCGGCCGGCCATCACTCCATGGCGCCCGGAGATCGTGCTCGCCACGACGATTGCCAGCGCGTTTCCGCGACCGGCCGTCGTGGTGGCGGAGCCCGGAGCTCGTCCCGAAGCCGTCGGCGCCCGGCTGGGCAGCGCCCGCAACGTCCTCGCCGCACTGGCGGAGGCCCGGGAGACGCTGAGTGCCGCCGCGACCGAGGCGCAGCTGCGGGCGGCCGGCGCCGCGTCCACGCGCGAGCGCGTATCCGCCACCATTGCCGCGTATCGTGCCGAAGCCGCGCTGGACGGTGTGCTGACCGGCACCTGGCGCCAGGTCTCGGCGCTGATGGAAGAGCGCGGGTTGCGGTGAGCCCGCCGCGCGTGAGCTCGAACGTCTACGTCCTGCCCTCGCCGATCCCGGCGGCTCCGGCCGGGCGGCCCCGCCGCCGCTCGCTGCCCCCCCGGCTGCGCTGGCTGGTGTGGTGGTGGCGGCTCCGTCTGACCCTCCGCGAGGTCCTGGACGCGCTCCGACGCTTCGGCCGCCCGCGGACGGGGATAGCCAGCGCGGCCCTCGCGGCGATCGTGGACAGCGACGCGCCGCCCGCACCGCGCCGCTCGTCGGGGCCCGCTCAGGTCATCGAATTCGCCGCCGCCCGGCGGCGCCGTTCCGCGCGCTAGTCCCGCTCCGTCCGCTGCCGCGTTTGACAGCCGTGCACCCGGTCGGTAGAATTCGCGCCGCGAGCATGCAATTGAGAATCATTCCTAAGAAGGGCGGGTCGGTCATCCAGGCCGATGCGCTCCGCGCGCGGGGCAAGCGCTTGACGCGCCCGCGACGGCTCATCCTCGATCTCGTGCGCGGGACCGACGCGCATCCCTCGGCGGCCCTGGTGTATCGCGTGGTCCGGCGGCACCTGCCGCGGGTGAGCCTGGCCACGGTGTATCGCAATCTGCGCATGCTGGCCGCCGAGGGCTTGCTCAGCGAGCGGGCCGATGCCGGCGGCACGCGATTCGACGGCAACACCGACCCGCACGATCACTTCACCTGCGTGGCGTGCGGGCGCATCTACGACGTGCCGCCGCTCGGCGTGCGGCGTGTTCCCTCCCGGACGGCGGTCCGCCCGGGCTTCGAGGTCCACGGCCAGCGCATCGAGTTCTACGGCCGCTGCGACGCGTGTCGCCGCGGCTCCACCCGAGACCGGAGGAGGAGCTATGCCAGGGCGAAGCCTCAAGGGCACTAAGAGCCTCGCGAATCTGAAGGACGCGTTCGCCGGCGAGTCACAGGCCAACCGGCGCTATCTCTACTTCGCCCGTGTGGCGGACATCGAGGGCTTCCCCGATGTGGCCGGCCTGTTCAAGGACACCGCCGATGCCGAGACCGGTCACGCCTTCGGTCATCTCGACTTCCTCAAGGAAGTCGGCGATCCCGCCACCGGCGAGCCGATCGGCAAGACCGAGCTGAACCTCAAGGCTTCCGTCGCCGGCGAGACGTACGAGTACACGCAGATGTACCCCGGAATGGCCAAGACCGCTCGCGACGAAGGGTTGGTGGAGCTGGCGGAGTGGTTCGAGACGCTGGCCAAGGCCGAGAAATCCCACGCTGGACGGTTCAACAAGGGGTTGAACCAGATCGCTGGTAAGGATCCGGCGGAGGCGATCTAGCTCTCTAACTCCGGGCGAGCGGACGGGCGGGGGCCTGGGGGTCCGCCGACCACGAGGTTGGTGGCGTTGGTTACGCGGCGCGATCCATACGGCGCGCGGCGGGCGGTACTCGTAGGAGTGAAACGGGTCGGCGGACCCCCAGGCCCCCACCCATCCGCTCGCCCTCAGTGGGAGGAGATCGCCGCTCCATCATCCCTCATCCATGTCTAGATCAGTGACGCCCATATCCAACCGATCCTCGATCCTCCACGCCTATGTCAAATCGTTGTCCACTCCTGCGTTCTCTTTGAGGCATAGGGCATGACGAGTCCGGCGTTGGATTTGGGGAAGGCGGAGTTTTGGGATTTGGGGAAGGTCGATGGGGAGCTGCGGCGGGTTTATGACATTTGTGGGGGGTGTCGGCGGTGTTTGCCGTTGTGTCCTTCGTTCAAGGTGTTGTTTGATCGAATGGATGTCGAGGCGGTGGATGGGGATGTGGAGAAGTTGCCGGCGGCTGATGTGAAGGAAGTGGTCGATCTCTGCTATCAGTGCAAGCTGTGCTTCAACCATTGTCCCTATACGCCGCCGCACCGGTGGGCGGTGGATTTTCCGCGGTTGATGCTGCGGGCGCGAGCGGCCGAGGCCCGGCGTGGGGGTGTGACGCTGCAAGATCGGATGCTGGGCAACACCGATCTGGTGGGGCGGCTCGGCAGCCTCATGGCGCCGCTCTCCAACTGGATGAACGAGCTGTCCGTGCACCGGGCGTTCATGCAGTGGATCACCGGCATCCACCGCAAGCGTCGCCTGCCCCGCTTTCATCGGCCGACGTTCTCGACGTGGTTCCGGCGGCGCGCCCGGCCATCGCCGGCCGGCACGTCTCGATCGGTGGCGCCGAGCGGGACGGCCGCCTCGACCGTCACGCGCAAGGTCGCGCTGTTCGCCACCTGCAGCGTGGAGTACAACGCGCCGGCGATCGGCAAGGCGGCCGTGGCGGTGCTCGAGCGCAACGGGGTCGATGTCGCCCTGCCGGAAAGCCAGCGCTGCTGCGGGATGCCCTATCTCGACGGCGGCGTGATCGATCAGTGCCGGGCGCTGGTGCGTGACAACGTGCGGACGCTGGCCGCCGCGGTGCGTGAGGGGCGGGAGATCGTCAGCCCTGGTCCCACGTGCAGCTACATGCTGAAGCAGGAGTACCCGTGGCTCGACGGCTCGGAGGACGCCAAGCTGGTGGCCTCGCACACGCGTGACCTCTTCGAGTACCTGGCCGGCCTGCAGGCCGCCGGCGCGCTCGACACGCGGTTCGAGCATCCGATCGGGGCGGTCACCTACCACGTGCCCTGTCATCTGCGCGCGCAGAACATCGGGACCAAGTCCGCCGACGTGCTGCGCGCCGTGCCCGGCGCGGAGGTCACGGTGGTGGAGCGCTGCTCGGCGGTCGACGGGACCTGGGGCTTCAAGACGGAGTACTTCGATCTGTCGCTGAAGGTGGCCAAGCCGCTGTTCGACGCGGTGCAGGCCCAGCCGAAGGCAATCGTCGCCACCGATTGCCCACTGGCCGCCATGCAGATCACCCAGGGCACCGGGACCGAAGCCCGTCATCCCATCCAGGTCCTGGCCGCCGCCTACGGCCTCGAGGACGCATGAAGCCGCTCGTGGCCGCCGAGATCCTGAATCTGTACGAGTACGAGAAGGTCCGCGAGGCTCGCCGCCGCGAGGTGATCGCGCTCAAGTCCGAGCGCCGCGTCGAGGTGGGGCGCTATCTCTCCTTCGTGTTCGAGAACCGCCAGACGGTGTGGTTTCAGATCCAGGAGATGGTTCGCGCCGAGCGCATTGTGGACGACGGCAAGGTGGCCGAGGAGATCGAGGTCTACAACACGCTCCTGCCGCACCCCGGTGAGCTGGCCGCCACGATGTTCATCGAGATCGGCGAGGCCGAACGGATCAAGCCCGTGCTCGACTCGCTCCTCGGCATCGACACCGGCGGCCACGTGCGCCTCACGGTCGGACCCCACACCATCCCCGGCGTATTCGAGGCCGGCCACTCCGACGAAGAGCTCGGCAAGCTGTCAGCCGTCCACTTCGTCCGCTTCGCGCTCCCTCGCGATGCCCGCCAGCTCTTTCCGACCGCCGCCGTCGCCCTGATAGTTGACCATCGGGCTGACCCTGGTCGCACGGTCCTGACCCCCACCGTCCGCCGCCGCCTCGCCGCCGACCTCGCGTGAGACGAACACTCGCGCTGGCCTCCGCCGCTGCGTTTGCGCTCGCCCTCAGCGCCTGCAGCAGCGAAAAGCTCAGCCCCGAAGCCGAGCGCGGCCGCCAGGTCTACCTCAGCTCCTGCATCGCCTGTCACGCCGCCGACCCCGCCCAACCCGGCCCCGTCGGCCCCGAAGTAAAGGGATCCTCTGCAGAGCTGCTGGAAGCGAAGCTTCTACGCGGAGCATACCCGCCCGGCTACAAGCCCAAGCGTCCCACCGCCGTCATGCCCCCCCAGCCGCAGATCGCCCGCGACATCCCGGCCCTCGCCGCCTACCTCCGCTAGTCAGCAACGTCAGTTCGGATCATTTCTGAGCGAACGCCCTGATGGTGGGCGGGGCCTGTCGCTGGGGCGCCCCTGGCCGGCAGGCTCCGTCACCCGTTCGACCCAGATCGCACTTCTTCGAAGTGCGAAGGGTACGAAGGGGTCCCACCACGCCCGCCGGCCAGGGGCGCCCCAGCGTCACCCGCCCACCATCAGGGCGTTCGCTCAGAAATGATCCGGCTGCTGAGTCGACGTTTGGCGGAGGAAAAGGGAGAGGGCCGAGATGGCCCTCTCCCCATACGGCAGGTTTAGCCGAAGAGCTTGGCGAGGACGAAGTACAGGATCGCCGTCAGGATGAAGCCGGCCCAGAAGGTCTTCTTGAGGCTGGCGAGCATCTTCTTGCCGCCGCTGGTCTTGTCGCCCATCGCGGGTCCTGCAAGGGCGTTGAATTCCACGGCGATGATCACGATGGCGAGGAGGATCAGGGCGCCCCACTTTTGACCGCCGCTCATGGGTCCGGGCATCGCCAGGTGCGAGGCGGCGCCCATGAAGAACAGCATCGGGATGGACAGCATCGTGTTGGTGCGGGAGGTGACACCGGCGCGTGCGCCGCGCGCGGCGGCCTCGGGAATGGCCTGGCCACCGCCGGCCACGGCCGCGGCGGAGGCCATCACCACCTGCTGGCCCGGCCAGATGACGAACCAGACGTTGGCCCACATGACGGTGCCCAGCATGCCGCCGAAGAAGATCTTCCAGCCGTAGGCGGTCGCCGCGAACTCACGCAGACCACCGTAGCGGGCGAACGCGATGTGCAGGATGTAGAGCCAGCCGGTGATGAAGGTGAACATCGCGCCCCAGCGGAACCACCACAGCGCGCTGTCGAGGAGACCGCCTCGCACGATTCCGCTGCGGACGGCGGCGTTGTCCGCGACGAACTTGCTCCCGAAGAACGGTGTCTGGACGAAGTTGAAGTAATACAGCATGCCGATCCAGGTGATGCCGGCGAGGAAGTGAAACCATCGCAGGAGGAACAGAATGCCTTCACCACTGAGTAGTGCCATTGCCCACGCCTCCGTAGTCGAATGATGGACTACTCTTCGTCCTCGTCGTCGTCTTCGGCCTCGTCGTCGTCTTCTGCGTCATCCTCCTCGTCATCGAGGACATCATCATCATCGTCGTCATCGTCGTCCTCGAGGTCATCCTCGAGATCGTCCTCTTCGTCGTCGTCATCAGCGACGACCTCGTCGCCGGTGCCGCCGTCGTCCAGGGCCTCGTCGTCTTCGTCCTCGATCTCGTCGTCGTCCTCGTCATCATCATCGAGCTCGTCGTCTTCGAAGTCCCCATTCTCGCTGTCGACGTGAGCCGTGAGGATCGTCTCGTCGTCCTGCCAGGGATTCCTGCGGAACTGCATGTGAAAGTTCCTCCGAGCCGTACCCGGCCAGACGTTCTGCATATCGGAATGGCCAGCCTCTTAAAACCCGGGCGGATTATACACCGGCCGCACGGGCGCAAGGGCAATGTGCGCCGGCTCGTGCTTCCGGGCAGAGGCGGTTCAGCGCGAGACGGAGAGCGGCGCCGACAGCGCCACGTCGTTCGTCTCGTCGAGCTCGACTTGCTGGCCCGCGGCGTCGGCGACCGCCACGATCCGGTAGGTGCCGGCCTCAGTCGTGGCGGGCACGGTCACGCTCACGGAGGCGGGACTGCTGGCGCCGGCGGCGAGGCCACCGAGTGCGCGGGCGCCCAGCAGCACGTCGGCGTCGTCCCGCACGCCGTCGGCCGAGAGGAAGAAGCGGATGACGAACGGTCCGTGCCGCCGCCGGGCCCGCGTTCTGCACCGTGTGGCTGATCACGATCGGCCGCCCGGCCTGGACGGCGGCCGGGGCGCCCAGCGCGGTGATCAGGATGTCCGGACGGTACGCCGTGAGCGTGAGCGGGGCGGAGACCATGGTGTTGTTCGACTCTTCCAGCTCGACCTGCTGGCCGAGGGCGTCGGCGACCGCGATGATCCGATAGCTGGCCGGGACGACGGTCGTCGCGGGCACGGTCACCCTGGTCACGGTGGGGCTGCTCGCGCCGGGAGCGAGACCCGCGATGCTGCGCACGCCCAGCAGGACGTCACCGGAGTCCAGCCCGTCGTCGGCGGAAAGGTAGAACCGGATGACGAAGGCTCCGGCCGGTGCCGAGCCGATGTTCCGGACGGTGTGTCTGATGGCCAGCGGTCGGCCCGCCTGAGCCGTGGCCGGGACGCTCACGCGTACGGGCCGGACCTCACGATCTCGGCCGCTGCCGAGGCTGCGCGAGCCCAGGAGCACGTCGCCCGGGTCGAGCGCGTCGTCGCTCGAGAGGAAGAACCGGAGAGTGAAGGTGCCGGTGGGTGCGGGCCGGCCTGGGCCGTGACCGGGATCGTCAGGGCCGAGATCCTCCTCCTGGCTGTGTTGGCAGTGCCGTTCATCATACTAATGGCTTGGCCAATACTGAGAAGATGGATGAAGTTGCGACAGAATGTCGCAAGGTGCCTCGAGGTGTTTCGGTTGCCTCCGAGTGAGGAGCCAGCGCCTCCCCCTGAGGGACCAGTGCTTCTCCCGCATCGGGTGATCCAAGACTACTGGCGGCTCTGCGCGAAGTACGGTGAGCGGGTCACTGAGGAAGGCTTGTATGGCAACCACTACGCCAATCTCCGCGAGCGTGAAAAAAGCGAGCAAGGTAAGCGGATATGCGGCCGATTCTGAAGCGGGCACTCGATATCGGACTGTCTTTCGTTGCGCTGTTCCTCTCTTCGCCGCTCATGGCCCTCATCGCCATCCTCGTGAAGCTGGACTCTAGGGGCCCGGTCCTGTCACACGGGCAGCAGATCGGGGAGGGTGGACACATGTTCGTCCTCAAGAAGTTCCGCTCGATGTCTTTTCACGCCAATCCGCGTGTGACGAGGGTTGGCCGCTGGCTGCGGCGAACGCGTTTGGACGAGTTGCCGATGCAGTGGAACATACTCATGGGCGACCTCAGCTTCTACGGGTACCGCCGCCGGCCACGCTGAGACACGTCAGCCACCTCAACGACTCAACAATACCGAGCCCTTTTTCGACTAGACGCGCAGCCCCTCGCCCATTAACATCTCACGCCACCTAGAACTATAGCGAGCGCGGCAGGAGCGCGAGATGGTGCCTTTAGATTCCTCTGGGTCGAGCGGGCCATATGGACTAGTTCGCAGGCGACCTACCGAAGTATCTGCGACCGCCGAGCGGTCGGGTGTACGAACGACGGCCTTACAGTTACACAAGCGAATAGCACGGAAGCCCCGGCTACTGATCAGGTTGGTGTTATTGCTTGTGTGGGGCTCCTGATTGGCGGGTACTCCTATGGTCTTGCGGCGGACCAAGTACTGATTCCTGCATTCGTTGCGGCGTTGCCGATACTTGCCATCGAGTTGGGCTTGTCCATTCAGTGGTGCCGCATGCCGAAGTGGTTGCAACACCGGGGGAGCACTATTAGAGCGGCCCTCACCGCGGGAACACGCAAGCTGCTGTCGACGGGGAAGCCTTAGATGGTTGCCGGGAGCCATACCGATCCTCGCACGGTGGCGCTGAGGATTGGGATTCGACGGTGAGGTGCCCAACCTGCGGCGAAAGATGGTACGGGACGCTAGCTGGTGTCCGGCTTAGACTTCACCGCTTGACTTGTCGGTCCAGTGGCCCTCGGTTCATATTCAGTGACCCGCGGGTCGCGGAATCTATGACCCCCGGGCGTTTGGCCAAGCTGGAAACGATATTGGCCAAGCGCGCTGCGATTAGGAACTACAGCCGGCTCTGCCTCAAGTATGGCGAGGTGGCAAGCGATGATGGCGTGGATGGGCGCCCACTATGCGAATCTGCGCGACCGCGAGAAGAGGAACTGGACGACGTTCATTTTCGTCATGGTTGTCATCGCAATCGTAGCGCAGCTCTCACGTCCGGTCTGGGCGACACTGCTCGCGAAGCTCGGGCCATGAGATTGCGAGAGATCTCAACCATTCCTCACCTACCGAGCCGTCTTTCGACTAGACGCGCAGGCCCTCGCCCATTAAGATCTCACGCCACCTAGAACTATAGCGGCAAGGGCGAGGGACAGACATGGACCCCACGGAAGAACTCAAGGAGTACATGCACCCCCTGATTGGGAAGAGGGTGAGGCTCGTCTACCTTGCTCCCCCGCCTCCAACGACACCTGGACAATTCGAGATAGTAGAAGACAGAGACCAGGTGAAGCACGACGTGCAGGGCACTGTTGTCAGGGTTATTCAGAAGCGCCCGTTGTCACCCCAGTACATTGTGCTTGATGACCCAGAGAACCAACCCCATCAAATCGACGGCTTCACCATCAAGTTCGAAGTTCTGGACGAAAAATAACCACGATCGTTCTCTAAATAGCGGCGAGCACGGGGGCGGGATATGGGGCGGATTCGGGCTGTGCCTGAGCGGAAAGGCAACGCCATGCGGACGTTCCTTCTCGTCATTTGCAATCTGATCGTCCTCTCCTCGCTGCTT
>Ga0111538_10003667_pt1 | contig 21393 bp, 22 predicted proteins | sample SoiMethybrSBSTD1_FD_79669 | JGI IMG/M metagenome (GOLD analysis project Ga0111538, IMG submission 79669) | Bulk soil microbial communities from a Populus tree surrounding site in Tennessee, USA - Soil MetaG P. TD hybrid SBSTD1 (version 2)... | ecosystem: Environmental > Terrestrial > Soil >... | reverse complement strand
GAGCTGCGAAGGCGCGCCCGCGAGCTGCGGCAACGAGAGCTGTTGCTCGAGCCCGGTCGTGACAGGAGGCACGTATCATCGCGACTACGATGAAGTGTCGACGAACGCCGGTCCGAACTACCTCGCAACGGTCAGCAACTATCGGCTCGATAAGTTCGAAGTCACGGTCGCCCGTTTCCGGAAATTCGTGACCGCTTGGGTCGGAGGCTGGCGGCCCGCGGCGGGGGCGGGTAAGCACACGCACCTTCACGGCGGCAGCGGCCTCGTCAACAGTGGCGAAGGCGGCGGCTACGAAACCGGTTGGGATGCTACCTGGACCGACCAGCTCCCAACCGATGCGACGAGCTGGCAGAGCAGCCTGTCCTGCGATCCGACTTATCAGCTGTGGACAAGTGGAGCCGGTGGCAACGAAGGCCGTCCCATCAACTGTGTCACGTGGTATCAGGCTTACGCTTTTTGCATTTGGGACGGCGGGTTTCTCCCGAGTGAAATCGAATGGAATTACGCTGCTACGGGCGGTAGCGAGCAGCGTGTGTATCCGTGGTCGAGTCCGCCGACCTCGACGACAATCGACGAGACCCGGGCGAGCTATTACGTCGATACGACCCGGCAGTGTCTCGGCGACGGCGTGAACGGCTGCACGGCCGCTGACTTGATCCCGGTCGGCACCAAACCCGCTGGCGACGGGCGCTGGGGCCAGTCCGAGCTCGCGGGCAATGTCTCCGAATGGACGCTCGACTGGTACGCGCCGCTCTACGCTTCGAGCTGCGAGAACTGCGCGCACCTCACGGCCGCATCGCAACGGGCCGTGCGGGGTCAAGACTTCTACACCGGCGCCGCGTCCCTGGGCTCATCGCTGCGCGACTACGGCACGCCATCGGACCGACGAAACGTGCGCGGTGCTCGTTGCGCAAGAAAGCCCTGAGCCTCCCGCGCGAAAGCGGTGAACCACGAGGTCGAGTTGACTCGGTAAACTCGGTCGCCATACGCTTTCTGGCTGAATGAGAGTGTACGGCGCCATCATCAGCATGCTCGTTTCCGTCGGATGCTCGGGCTCCGAGGATGCTCGCGCCAACAACGGAAACGTACCGCCTTCGACTGACGTCACGATGGTCGAAATCAAGGTTCGTGATCTCGTCTTCGATGCGCGCGCCGCAGGACAAGCAAACGGTGAAGTCTTCTTGCTGCACGGCTTTTCCGAGACCTGGGACGCTTCCCGGAGCGCCTGATCAGGCTCAACCCGATCTCGGTGGGCCACCCCGATGCCGTCCAGCCGCTCAGGGCGGATCCGACGACCTGCCAGTATGCAGCGTCCGCCTACATCGACAGCTTCGTGTCACCGCGATACGCGGACGTCTTGGTTGCGAATGACAGCGCCATGCTGCGCGCGTTGTATGCCACCCTGCCGCAGGACGCGAGTGACGCTTACATCGCGGCCCTAGGTAATCTCGAAGCGATGACCGCGGCCCTGAACTGGTATCGCGCGCGGATGCCTCAGGGGCGCACGACGCCGCTGCCCCTCATCGGCAGCGTGAACGTCCCGACGTTGTACACATGGAGCGACGGAGATACCGCCCTCTGTCGCGACGGCGCCGAGCTCACCGGCAACTTCGTCGCGGCACCGTACCAGTTCGAGGTCCTCGCGGGGGATCTCGCGATCGACCGCCTCTCTCGTGATTGACGCGCCGGCGGAGAAGCGAGGGTCGGGCCGGCGAGGGCGAAAAGCGGGGCTTAACACTTCTTCACACGGCCGCGCGTTGGCGCTTAACACGCGGGCCCCACGCTCCCTGGCACGGAGGTCAACGATGTTTGGATTTTTGATCGGTACGGCCAGCCTGATCGGGCTGATTTACGTGTTGAAGGGTGGGGGCTGCGGTCACCGCGGCTTTCATCGCCACTGGCACGGAGGACGCCGGCACAGGGGCTGGGGTTGGGGTTACGGTGGATGGCTCGACGGCCTGTTCGACCGCCTCGACTCGAACCGCGACCAGGAGCGCGAGATGCGCGCCGCGCTCGACGAGCTCTTCGACGCGGGACGCGCGTTTCGTCAGGACATCTTCGCGACCCGCGAGGACGTTGCTCGCGCGATGCGCGGCGAGTCGTTCGACGAGACGCTGATGGGCGACGTGTTGTCGCGCCAGGACGACGCCCTCGACAAGCTGAAGAAATCGATGGTCGGAACCCTGGCCAAGTTCCACGCCGTGCTGGACGAGCGGCAGCGCGCGCGCCTGGCCGACCTGATCGCTTCGGGTCCGCGCTGGGGATTCGGTGGCGGTCGGTCCACTCACAGCCGGGTTTGAAAGGAGCATCGACATGCGACGAAGACTTTTGATCGTGGGTTTGGCCTTGGGAACGGTGCTGGGATTCGGCGCGGGCTTCGCGAGCCTCCACCATCGCGGATGCGCGTACCGGGGCGGCTACGGCCGCGCCGGCTTCGAGGAGCGCGTCAGCGAGCTCTGCGCCGATGCCGCGCTGCGGGTGCAGCGCGGGCAAAGTCAGAGTGCGGCGGCGCCCGCGGCGCGCTGATCTACACTCCGGGTATCGACGATGGCCATTCGCGGGCTCCTGATCGACGACGATGAGCGGCTGTTCGAGCTCCTGGCGAGCTTTCTCGATCAGCACGGGGTCGATCTCGCTCATGCCCGCGATGGCCGTCGCGGTTTGGCGGAGCTCGCGGCCGGCGCCTACGACGTCGTGCTGCTGGACGTGATGATGCCGGGCATCGACGGACTGGACGTGCTGCGGCGGATCAGAAAAGACAGCCCGGTGCCCGTGATCATGCTCACCGCCAAAGGTGACGAAGCCGACCGCGTGGTGGGCCTCGAGCTCGGCGCGGACGACTACATCGCAAAACCGTTCAGCCCGCGCGAGCTTCTGGCGCGGCTGCGCGCCGTGCTGCGGCGCACCCAGCCCGAAGCCGGGAGCGAGCGGCTCAGCGTCGGCGGTATCGTCGTCGACGTGGCGGCGCGCGCGGTGCAGGTCGAGGGCCGGACCATCGAGCTCACCGGCCTCGAGTTCGACATCCTGGTCGCGCTGCTCCGGCGCGCGGGCCGCGTGGTGCCGCGCGCCGCGCTGCTCACCGAGGCCGGGCGCGGTGACGTGACGGTCAGCGAGCGCACGGTGGACGTGCACATCTCGCGGCTCAGAAAGAAGCTGGGCGAGGATTCGCGGCCGCCGCGGATCCGCACCGTGCGCGGCGTGGGCTACGTGTTGCCGAGGGACGGCAATTGAGAGATTGGTCGCGGGAGCACCGCGAGCGCCATCGGCACTGGCATCACCATCGCCATCGGCACTGGCAGCATTTCAGGCTCGGGCCGATCGGCCGCTTCGTCGGTGCGCGCCTGCACCGGCGGATCTTCGTCTGGTTCGGCTTTTCGATCCTGCTCACCGGCGTGGTGGTCGGCGTGTTGATGATGGCGGTGGGTCCGGGGCGCGGCTACTGGCAGCGGCAGACCGAAGGGGCGAAACGTTTCGCTTCGGCGCAAGTCGCCGACGTCTGGGATCGACCGGCGGAGCGCGACAAGCTCGTCGAACGCGCGGCGCGCGACTTCGCGATCGGGCTCGCGCTCGAGGACCCGAGCGGGCGCGTGCTGTCGCAATCCGGCGACCTGCACTGCCTCGGCGCGTTCGTGGTGCCGATCGAGCGCGACGGCGCGCGGCTCGGCAACGCGCGTGTCTGCACGCACCCGTTCGGGCATCAGGGGCCAAACTTCGGATTTTTCCTGGTGCTCGGCGCGGCGGGGCTGATGCTGTGGGCGACGAGTGGAGTGATCGCGCGGCGCATCGCGCGCCCGCTCGGCGAGCTGGTGCGCGTGACCGAAGCGCTCGGCGACGGCCAGCTGAAGACGCGCGCCGACGTCGATCCGCGGCGCAGCGGCGAGGTCGGGGTGCTGGGCACGGCGATCAATCGCATGGCCGAACGCATCGAGCGCCAGCTCGACGACCAGCGCGAGCTCCTGGCCGGCGTGTCGCACGAGATCCGCTCGCCGCTGGCGCGGATCCGCGTCTTGCTCGAGCTGGCCCGCAGCGAGCGCAGGCCCGCCGAGGCGATCGCCAAGCTCGATGCGATCGAACAGGAGCTGCTCGAGGTCGATCGGCTGGTGGGCGAGCTCCTGGCGAGCTCGCGGCTCGACTTCGCGGCACTGGTGACGCACGAGCTCGACGCCAACGAAGTCGCGGCGCGGGCGCTCGAGCGCGCCGGTCTCGACGCCGCCTTGCGCGAGAGCACGCTGGAGGCACCGAGTTTCGAGGCCGATCCGACCCTGATCGCCCGTGCCCTGGCCAATCTGCTCGACAACGCGCGCCGGCACGGGGCCGGTGTGCGCCGGCTGACCGTGCGCGGCGATGCCGCGAAGGTCGAGTTCAGCGTCGACGATGCGGGGCCGGGCTTTTTGCCCGAGGAGCTCGGCCACGTGTTCGAGTCGTTCGTGCGCGGGGCGCGCGGCAAGAGCACGGCCGGTTCGTCGCTCGGGCTCGGGCTCGCGCTGGTGCGCCGCATCGCGCAGGCGCACGGCGGCCGCGCCTGGGCCGAGAACCGCGCCGAAGGCGGCGCCTGCGTCGGTTTCAGTATCCCGCGCAAGCCCAAAAAGAGCGCGGTCAGCTCGGCGCCGCCGCCTGCTCCTCCGGCGGGTTCAGCGTAACTTGCAGCGTCTTGATCGTGTGCCGGCTCACCTCGAGCACTTCGAGGTCGAGCGGCCCGACCTTCACGCGATCGCCCACGCGCGGCAGCCGTCCGAGCTCGCTCATCACCACGCCGGCGACCGTATCTTCGTCGCGCTCGCTGAATTCGATTTCTAGCTCGTCCTCGAGGTCCATCACCAGCATGCCCCCCGAGACGCGGTACACGTTCTCGCCCTTCTTGATCAGCTCGGGCTTCTCCTCGACGTCGAACTCGTCGCGGATCTCGCCCACCAGCTCTTCGATCACGTTCTCCAGCGTGACCATGCCGTTCACGCCGCCGTACTCGTCGACCACGGCGCACAGATGGAGCCGCTCTTTTTGCATCCGCCGGAGCAGCCGGTCGACAGTCAGCGTTTCGGGCACGAACTGGATCGGCCGCTTGATGTCGTCGAGCGAGCGCGGCGGCCCCTTGGCGCGGAACAGGTCCTTGATGTGGACCAGGCCGACGATGTCGTCCAGGTGCTCCTTGCACAGCGGAAAGCGCGTGTGACCGCTTTTCCGCGCAATCTCCAGGTTCTGCTCGACCGAGCGGCTGAGCGACAGGTAAACGACCTCGGCGCGCGGCACCATCAGCTGGCGCGCGGTGCGGTGCGAAAGCTCGAACACGTTGTCGATGATCTCGCGTTTCTGATCGCTCAGGCGCGCGGCGTCTTCCGAGCTCACCAGCAGACGCAGCTCTTCCTCACTGTGCACGAGCTGCTCCCCCGACACCGGCTCGATTCCGACCAGTCGGACCAGGCTGATCGAGGCCTTGTTCAGGAGCCAGATCACCGGAAAGGTGAGCTTGAAAAACACGAACAGCGGCAGGCTGACCCAGAGCGCGGTCGCCTGGCTCTTTCTGATCGCGAACGACTTCGGTGCCTGCTCGCCGATCACGATGTGCAGGCTGGTGATGGTGACGAAGGCGACGGTCAGCGTCACCGAGTGCACCATCCCCGGCGTGGCGCCCGGCACCTTCATCACCAGCGGCTCGATCACCCAGGCGAACGCAGGCTCGCCGACCCAGCCGAGCGCGAGGCTCGCCAGGGTGATGCCGAGCTGAGACGCGGAAAGGTAAGCGTCGAGGTGGCGCAGCATGTGGGCGGCCACCTTGGCTCGCGGGTCGCCGCGGGTGACGAGCGGCTCGATCTGGGTCGGGCGTAGCTTGACGAGCGCGAACTCGGCAGCGACGAAGAACCCGTTGATCGCCACCAGCAGCACGCCCAGGCCGAGCCCCATCCACGGATCCATCCGCAACGGTTCGGTCGCGAGACCGCTCATGGCGGGGACCCAGGCGTTCATGCGCGCTGCGCGAGCGGGAGCGCAGAGCGGGGGGACCGCAGCCGAAACACCACGTCCCGGAAGGTAGCACCGTTCTTCCAGCGCCTTGACGGGGCGACGAGCGGTTTTCCTCGCTGGATTCTGTTCCTGCCGTCATGCACCGCTGCTGAAATGCCGACTTTTCGAGTAATTTCGGCTCGGTCACCGCGACGGCGGGCAGGGGCAGGGACTGCGTGAAAACCCCGAGAGCGGTCGTCGCAATCATTCAGAAACAATTCGCGCGCTAGACGCGGAACATGCAGAGCCGGGTAAAGACACTTTTGCGTTCGAAGTCCAACGTCGCCCGCGCGCCGCGCGGCTTCAGCCTCGGAGCGTGGCTCCTGGCCCTGGCCGCGGTGGCGAGCTTTCTGCTCGCCGCGCTGGTCCCGCTGTCGGCCGATGCTCAGGAGCCGGCTGCACCAGCGGCTCCGGCAGCTGCTGCGCCGGCGGCACCGGCGGCTGCGGCACCGGCGGCACCGGCGGCTGCGGCTCCGGAAGCTCCGGCAGCACCGGCGGCCGCGGCTCCGGAAGCTCCGGCACCAGCGGCTCCTGCGGCTGCCGCTCCAGCCGCGTCGGCCGCTGCGGCGCCGTCCACGGCGGACCTCGAGAAGCGGATCGCCGATCTCGAAGCGTACGTGAACAACGGCGCCAGCGACATGGCGACCTCGAAGGTGGCGGGCGCGGGTCCCGGTCACAACGCCTGGATGATGACGTCGGCCGCGCTCGTGCTGTTCATGACGTTACCCGGCCTCGCGTTGTTCTACGGCGGCCTCGTGCGCGGCAAGAACGTGCTGAGCGTGATGGCGCAGTGTCTCGGCCTGGCGGGCCTCGTCGCGATCCTGTGGTGGGCGATCGGTTATAGCTTCGCGTTTTCGAGCGGCAATCCGTTTCTCGGCGGCACCAAGTTCGCGCTCCTGAACGGCGTCGACTCGAATCCCAACGGCGACTACGCGCGCTGGGTCTCGCAGAACGTGTTCTCGATGTACCAGCTGATGTTCGCGATCATCACCCCGGCGCTGATCGTCGGCTCGATCGCCGAGCGCATGAAGTACAGCGCGCTGATGCTGTTCATGGTCGGCTGGATGTTCATCGTGTACTTCCCGCTCGCGCACATGGTGTGGGGCATCGACGGCTTCATGAACGGCGTGTGGAACGCCAGCGCCGGCATCAAGGCCATCGACTTCGCGGGCGGCACCGTCGTCCACATGTCGAGCGGCTGGTCGGCGCTCGTGCTCGCGCTGATCGTCGGCAAGCGCAAAGGCTTCGGCGCGACCAACGCCAACTTCGCTCCCCACAGCCTGGTGCTCACGATGATCGGGACCGGCATGCTTTGGGTCGGCTGGTACGGCTTCAACGCCGGCAGCGCCGTCGCGGCCGACGGCATCGCCGCCAACGCCTTCACGACGACCACCCTCGCCGCCGCGATCGCCGGCGCTTCCTGGGCGGGCATCGAGTGGGTGACGCGCGGCAAGCCGACCGTGCTCGGCTTCTGCTCCGGTATCGTCGGCGGGCTGGTCGTGATCACGCCGGCAGCCGGCTTCGTCACGCCGACCAGCGGCGTGATCATCGGCGTGCTGGCCGGCGTGATTCCGTTTCTCGCCTGCACCAAGCTAAAAGCCAAGCTCGGCTACGACGACGCGCTCGACACCTTCGGCGTCCACGCCGTGGGCGGCACGCTCGGCGCCTTCGTGACCGGCATCTTCGCGACCTCGGCCGTCAACGCCAACCTCGACACGAACCTCAAGGACATCGTCGGCAAGACGCTGTGGGTCGAGCAGCTCAAGGCGATAGGCGTCACGCTGGCGCTCGCGGTCATCGCCACCGCCGTGCTCGGCTACGCCCTCAAGGCGACGATCGGCCTGCGCCCGACCGACGAAGACGAAGAAACCGGCCTCGACCTCTCCGATCACGGCGAGCGCGGCTACCACATGGGCGAAACCATCTGAGCCCTCGCTTCAACGCCAGACACCGAGGGATTTTGGGGTGAGCCCTTTGCGGCCGAGCGCGTCGGCGGGACGTGCTCGGCACCTTTGACGGCTCACCATGTCTCGAAACGCAGCGCGACGTCGAAAGGCGGCGCTCGCGGACGGCACGAAGCAGGCATTGAACGGCTGCCTGGGTGCTGAAAGCCGTCGTCGCCCCACAGTTGCGAACGAAGACCACGATCTCTAGGGCTCGATCGGGCGAGGGATATCGGCGCAGCAGCTGGTTTTGGCACAGACTCTCCGTGAGGTCGGCGCTGAGATTCACGAGGCCAGCAGACGACCAAAGCGCCGAAAACAGCGAATACGAGGATCGTAGCCGTTCCCATCGCGTCATGATCGAGATACGCGGATCCTACGCTGCGAGAGTCCTGCAACTCGTGGAGATTCCGGGAAGGGTCGGTGCAGATCGAACCGTGTCCACGGCTCTCAATCGAGGTCGAGGATGACGCCGTCTACCGCCTGTCTGCCTCCTGGCCCGTGATCACGAATGATTTCTACGAGCCAATCGAACACGGTTTGACCTTCGCCGCGACGGGCGGCTTCGAGCTCGCGACCGACCGCTTCGCGAGCGGTGGGATGGCACCGCTCCAGTCTCAGCTCGAGTTGTCGGATGGTCTCTTCGTACCCCAGGCGTTCTCGCGAGCGCCGATGGTTCTGCCACACGATGCGGAAGCCTGCTTCGGGCGTGCCGAACTACCACGAAGAATGTCGTTGAAAGCATCGAGGTTGTGTCCCCAGTCCGAGTCCGGGATCAGGCACCGCGATACTTCGGCGTAGAACTCTTCGAGCGTGTCGAAGCACGCCCTATCGAGCTCGAAAACCTTCAGTGCTCTGTTCGTGTCATCGCCGGTGTCTTGCACGGGGGCGACGCTGAGTTCGACCTTGCGCCCATCCGGATCCACGACGAGCGCTGGTCCCTCGAGACGGCCTCTGCGGTCACAGCAGCCTGCACGTCCACGACGTGAAAACCGAGCCGCTCCGTTGACGTGGGCGCCGTAGAGGTCGGGTACAGTTCGAGAACGAGGCTGCCGATCTGGCACGACCAGTGTTCCGGACCACGGCCGTGTTTCTCGAGTCGAAAGGTGAGGCCCAGAGCCTCGTAGAAAGCCTTGCTCGCGGGCAGATCCGCGCAGCGGAGCACGAGCAAAGCAACGTCGGTGATCATCGGCGAGGGGCTGGTTTTGGGGGAACGTTACGGGGGAGTGTGTGACCGTCGCCTTCAATGACCAGGACGGTGCTCCCAATCGCTTGACCGCTGCGCCGGAAAGGCCCTCCGTCCGAGGATCGAGGCCCTCCGGGCAGAAGGCGAATCTTTCCGAGCCGCGGGCGAGCGTTTCCGAGACAAAGGCGAGGCTTCCGGAGCCGAAGTCTGGGTCTGCGGCCCCCAGGACAAGCCCCGCCGACCTGCAGTCGGAGTTCGGGGAGCTGCAGGCGGGTTCGGAGGAGCTGCAGACGGAGTGCGGGTAGCTGCAGGCGGGGTTCGGGGAGCATGATTCCCAGCAGTTTCACGGCCTTTGCTTATTGGCCAGCCCGCCTGGGCTGCTCGCCTCAGGCGTGCGGTGGTTTCGTCAGGGCGAGGGTCGACTGACCTCTGAGGGTGTGACGGGGGCGAGGAGCGCGGTACCGGCATCGGTGTCGGTGACAAGCCAGACTTGGCGCTCGAGCTCGACCGGTGCTCTGAAACGAATCTCGCCAAGCCTGCGCTCGACGGCAGGCTTCCCGAGGTCGATACGGTGAGGTTTGCCGGACGGCGAGACCCAGAAAATCGACTTTCCCTCGCCTATGCAATCCTCCGAGAGCACCAGGGACGCGCCATTCGAGAGTCGCAGGGTCGCAGGCGACGAGCCTCGATCCCACACTCCAGAAGCCGGTATCTTTCGGGAAAACGTGAAACACTCGATAGCGCGGCGGCGCATTCTTTTCGATGGGCGCACTGGTTGCCGCCGAGCTCGATGTGGGTGCCGCGGATGGCAGAGGCCGGTGGCCCTTTGGCGGTTCGGACCGACAAGCGGACACGAGGACGCCAAGTGCGACCGCCAACCGTAGCGCGGACATCACCGCAATCGACCTTCCGGTTTCGCCAGGCAGGATCGACGCGGCAAGGTCGGGATGGGCCCATTCGTCGAGGCAAAGAATCTCCACCAGCTCGCCAGGGACCCTGACGCGGCGTTCCTACGGGGTCGCACGCACCTGATCACGAATCCTCGTCGTCGATGCGATGCAATTCAGGAAGCTGCCGCTTGTGGAGGACGCGGCAAATGAACACGCTGCCGGGCGTTTGCCGGAAAAAGACCACGTGGCTTGCATGCTCGATCCGCCATAGAGCCGGTCGGATCCGCTCACATCGCCGGCCGAACGCGTGACCATCCACGAGGCGCTGAAACACCGCGTAGAGATCGGAAACGTAGCGCTCCGAACGTTCATCACCCCATCGCGTCGCGCCATACAGACCGATGTCAACGAGGTCACCGCGTGCGCGGCGACTCAACTCGAAGCCGGACATTGGCTACGGCTGCGAGTTCTGACCGGCGCGCTTTGCGCGGATCTCAGCCAGAATGCCGCTGAGCGAGGAATCCTCGGCGACGCCGCTCGCGTCACCTTCATCGATTGCGGCTCGCAACGCGTTCAGTTTTTCCCGACTCGCCAAATACGCAGCTAGGCCTTCGCCAGCGAGCTCGTCCACGGTACGCCCCTCGGCCTGGGCTGCTTGCCTCAGGCGTGCGGCGGTTTCGTCAGGGATGTGGATGGTCGTCACAGGACTTCTTCCGAACGTTCTCGAGAATTCTGGCGGAAAAAGGCTAGACCGGCAAGCGCAACGCCGCTGCCACAACGCATTGGATCTGAGGCACGAAACGGCTGAGACGCCCGTGAGCATGACAGACAATGTCACACCGAGGCGCTCCAATCACACCTGCGGCCGGCGCGACTTGCCGGGGCGGCCTCCAACAGCTCAACGGCGACTCTCTCGACCAGGAATCGCTCGAGGATCGAGCCAGCGGTAGAGCCAGGCCATCCCTTGGATTCCGATCGCGCCGGTCCGATCGCCGCTGATCGAGAAGTGGTCATCCCCCGGGACCAGAATCAGCTCGCTGTGGTCCGCGGCGACCGCGTGAAGGCGCCTGCTGTGCTCGGGCGGGATGTTGTCGTCCGAGAGGCCGTGGATCAGCAGCACCTGGGCGTTGGTGCGCGACATGGCCAAGAGAGGATTTGCCGCCGCGGGATCGAAGTGTGCGAGCGCGCCGCCCTGTTCGATTCCCCCGGCGATGTAAGCGTCGGGGATCAGCCGCCAGAGAACAGGCAAGTAGTGCCGAACGTAACCCGGCACTACCGCGTCGAGCGAGCTGAACGGTGCAATGGCCACAACGGCCCGAACCCTCGGGTCGATACCCGCCAGCTGGATGCCGGTGGCAGCGCCGTACGAGACTCCGACGACGCCAACGGGTTCGACGAGGCGGCCTGCCGTGGCGAGCTCGGACAAGAGTAACGACAGGTCACGAGCCTCGCGCACTCCATAGGTGAGAAAGTCTCCGCTCGAACGACCGTGGCCACGCAGGTCGGGTATCACGGCGCGAAATCCTTGTGCCGCGATTTTTCGCGCGAGGCCGACGAACCAGAACTTGTCGCTGCGGATCCCGTGAAGAACGAGCACGGTTCCGCGCGGCGGCCCCTTGGGCTCGACGATCCACACCGAGAGCGACACGGCATCGGGCGGTCCTAGCTGAACGCGGAGCTGCTCGTCCGCTCCGGCCTTCCGGACTTCTTCGGGCGGTGGATCATCTGCGGCGCGAAACGATCTGCCCGCGTTGGGAGCCACCACGAGTGCATGCGCGATCCATCCCTTCCCGCGGAGGGTGAAGGCGATGGCAGCGATGAGGAAGGCGGCGCCAAGAACGCTTACTGTCGTGCGCGTCGCCAGCGTCAGCCAACGTCGTTTAGACGGCATGGAGAACCATGGTGCGCCGGTGAGAACGTTTCATCACTGAGCAGAGTTGGCGAGCTGGGATCGTTGGATGCGTTCGAGAGCGTGGCGCCCATGAATCCAAGTACAAGTGACCACGTCGGCTTGGTCGGAGGGCTGCTTCGCGAGCGCTGCGCGGAGATGCGGAATGGAAGAGCGATCACCAAAGCGCTCGAGGATGGCGAAGGCATCGTGGGGATCGCCGAACCAGAAGGCTAGAGCCTGGTGAGCGGTCTCCCGTTGGACGCGGGGCGACGCCGTCCGGTACCAGTCCAGGTCGCGGAGCTTGCAGTAAGCCAAGCCCGGCTTCAACTGAAGCGCGGCGATCATCGTGGATCCGATTGTCAGCATGAAGCCGAACGTCAGCAGCACCGCAAGTTGGATTGGGGTCGTCCGGTGCATCTTGCGCCAGGAGGCAAGAATCGAACCTTTGCAAAACGTGCCGGACTGCGTGACCGGAATCGATCGAGGAGTGCCAGAATGGCGATTCGCGCTTCTGTCGTGAAAGGTTGGCACGCGTGTCGTGCGAGGAGTCGTCCCGCCGACGGTGAGCGCCGCGAAGGGCTCACCCAAAAAACAAAAGGGGTGACATGCTGCTGGCCATGTTCACCTGTCCGGGATGCTCGGAGGCCAACAACATCTACGCCACGAACTGTCAGCACTGCGGAGCCGCGCTATCCCCAGTCGATCGGGGTGCGCCGCCGATCTGCCACGTGCGCGAGCCCTGCCCGAAGTGCAGCCACGTAGAGTTTGTGGTCATCTCCGGCTTCGCGGTTCCGGACACCTCGCAAGCCTGGAGCCTCATGGTGTTGCCAGTGGTGTGCGCGCACCTCGGCGGCAAGCTGGAGACCGCGGGGTCCTTCCACGCTTACGTCTGTGCGCAGTGCGGCTACACCGAATGGTACGCGACCGATTTGCGCCGGCTCACGGAGCTCGCAGGCAAGCTCAACAGCGTTCGGATGATCAACGTGTCGGGTCCCAGCCCGTACCGGTAGTGCCGGCGCAGTCGCCGTCCGAGCGGCGGGCGCGAAAGGCCGTCAGGGATCGCTTGCGCCGTTCGATCGACGCGTCCGGGAGAGCATCGAGATCGCGGCGTGCCCGAGCAAGCATGCGTAGCAGGAGTACAGACTGGCCACGCCGCCGAGGATCGCGAACAGGTAGCGGGGGTCAGCGTGCTCACCCACCCGGGCACCCAGACCGAACAGCGTCAGAAGGAGCCCGCAGCCGAGCGCGTACCATTGAATGCGAACGATTGCGGTGTGGTCACGCCGGACAACGGCCAGGGTGCAGGCGATCGCAACGGCGATCAGGTACGGCCAAGCCCAGCGGAGACCGGCGAAGTCGGGAAACCCGTTCAGGAACAGCAGGTTCGGGGGTCCCTCTTCAGGCGCCAGCGCCCGATGCAGCAGCCACAGAAGGATCAATGCCGCGCCCAGCGACTGACCGGCGCTGGCGCCGGCCGATTTCAATGATTCGCGTGCCCCGTTCATTGTCGGCTTGGACGCGCGAAGGGATGCCAAGTTCCAATCGGTAGGGGAATTTCACTCGGAGGAACGAATGCGCTCTTTTCGGAGGTACGCCAGGTGCTCCTCAGTCGAGGCATATCGGGACGGCACGATGTCGGGCGGGTATTCGTAGAAGTCGGCGCCAAGCGTGTCCGCAAGTTGGCGCGCGAAGCCCGCGACCGCGCGGCTGAGGCCACGCACGGCGATCCGATCTTCGCACCAGACAGCGTCCCAAGGAGGCGCAAGCGAGGATCACCGCGAGCTCGATACTTCGCACACGGCGGCGAGAATCTCGAAGGAACGCAGCCGCGCGGCGTGCTCGAAGATCATCGCTGTTGCCATCAGCTCGTCGACCTGTGTCGCGCGCAGGAACTCGGTGACGCCTTTCTGCACGGTCTTAGGTCCGCCGACGACCGCATAGCGAAAGACTTGCCGGAGCATATCGTTTGCTGCCGGGGGAAAGGCGGCGCGTTCCGCCGGGTCGATAGGTGGCGGGAGCTGTCCGGGGCGCCCCATGCGCAAGGCGAGAAAGGCTTGCTCGAGCGACGTGAACAGGCGCTCGGCCTCGGCGTCCGTCTCGGCGGCATAGACGTTGATGCATGCCATCGTGTGCGGCTTGTCATGAAGGGACGATGGACGAAACAGCTCTCGATAAATGCCGAGCGCTTCGTGAAGCAGGTCCGGCGCGAAATGCGCGGCGAACGCGAACGGCAGGCCGAGTGCCGCCGCGAGCTCCGCGCTGTACAGGCTCGAACCGAGCAGCCAGATGGGGATGCGGCTACCCGCGCCCGGCACCGCGCGAATGGTTTGCCCCTCGGCGGGCGGCTCGAGATAGCGCAAGAGCTCACGAACGCTCTCCGGAAACGCCTCGGTCGCCAGCTGGTGCCGCCGGAGGGCGCGCAGCGTCACCTGATCCGTTCCTGGTGCGCGACCAAGCCCGAGGTCGATGCGTCCGGGGTAGAGAGCAGCGAGGGTGCCAAACTGCTCGGCGATCACCAGCGGTGCGTGATTCGGCAGCATGATGCCGCCGGCACCGACGCGAATGCGCGTCGTGCCTTGTGCCACGAACCCGAGGGCTACGGCGGTAGCCGCGCTGGCGACGCCCGGCATGTTGTGGTGCTCCGCCATCCAGAAGCGCTCGTAGCCCCAGCGTTCGGCGTGCTGGGCAAGATCGAGCGAACGCCGGAGTGCCTCGCCCGCGTCACTGCCGCGCGTGATTGGCGCCAAATCGAGCACGGAGACCGGAACCATCGGAGAGCTATGCGTCCACGAGCGCGCTTCCGCAAGCGGCGTTTCGGGCGTCAGCGTGGGCCGCGAAAACGAAGTCCGCCTTCAATCGCAGTTGAGCACACGAGCCGTTTTAGAGGTTGCCGTTCGCGTCGGCGCCGGTTTCGTGGATGACGTTGCCGGAGCGCGTGACGTCGCCGTCTTCCGACGGATCCCAGTACCAGATGTTGTAGAAGCCGACCTTGGGGAAGAACTGGGTGGAAAAGTGGTTGTCGACCACGCGGTAGTTGGTCCCCGGCCCGCCGTACACCGTGTAGCCGCCCCCGGCGAGCAGGTTGTGCTGGATCAGCACGTTCGTCGCGGGGTCGGCCATCGTGCCCATGATGTTGATGGCGCTCGTCGCCGGATCGCGCCCGAAGATGGTGTTGTGCCGTATCGTGATCTCGTCCGTCGATATCGGTGTCTGAATGCCGTCGGCATGCCAGTCGGTGCCGTCCGCCTCGTAGATGTCGTGAATGTAGTTACCTTCGACCAGCAATGGCGGCTCGGTCTCGATGGCGTTGCCGACGTGGTGGATATGGCAGTTTCGTACGGTCACCGCGCTGCCGGTGATGGCGCGAGCCACGTTGCCCTGGCCGTCGATTTCGCAATCCTGAAAGACCGTGCCCGTGTTGTAGTTCAGGTTGACCATCGTGAAATCCGAATCGAGAGCGCCCGTGAACACGATCTTGACGTTGCGGAACACCACGTTGTCCGCGGGGACGTAGAGCCCACGGTCGACGCGCATCTCGACGTTCTCGATGATCTGGTTGTCGGTACGAAAATCGAGGGAGCCGGTGTAGAGCGTCAGGTTGGTGGAAGTGGGGCCCGTGCAATTGGCGTCCGGGAAACTGGGGTAGGGCGGGCAACGGTCCACCCAGCCGGTCGAGCCGTCGCCACAGCTGCCGCCGCACGTACCCCCGCTGCTCGTACCGCCTTGCGCGCCGCTCGAGCCGCCGCTGCCGGAGTCGCCACCCGTGGCGCCGGATCCGCCGCTGCCAGCGCTGCCGCCCGCGGCGCCGGATCCGCCGCTGCCGACGCTGCCGCCCGTGGCGCCAGATCCACCGCTGCTGCTATCGGTGCCGGCGTCGGTGAAACCGCCCGTGCCGCCGCTGGCACCACTCCCAGCGCTCTCAGCGTCCGAGCTCGAGCAGCCGGACGCGGAGAAAAGCACCAGAGCGAGTCGTGCAGCCAGCGCGTGTATCGAGCGGCTCATCAGACACAGTTTGTCCGGTGCAAACGCGATCCGTGAAGCAATTCTTCTGTCCTCTGGAAGAGGATGGCGTGTGGGGAGATGTGCGCCCGCTCGCGAACGTCGTACATCGCGTCCATGGAGACGGCGATCGTCGGCTTTCACCTGGATGACGCGGGGGACTGGGTCGCGGAACTCGAATGCGGACACGGGCAGCACATGCGGCACACGCCGCCCTGGCAAGAGCGGCCCTGGGTCACGACCGAGGAGGGGCGTCGAGGCAAGATCGGTGCGCCCATCGAGTGCCCCCTCTGCGATGCGATTCGTCTGCCTCCTGGCGCTCGAGAGTACAAGCGTACAGCGACCTTCACGGAAGAGACGCTACCGGCCGCGCTGCGCAAAGAGCATCGCACGAAGGCCGGAACCTGGGCGCGGATCGTGGTGACCGAGGGGCAGCTCGAGTTTCACGCGCGCGGGCGCGTGCACGTGCTCGGCGCGGGTGACGTCGGCATCGCGGAGCCGGAGATCGTGCACCATGTGACGCCGCTCGGTGCCGTACGCGTGCACGTCGAGTTTTGGAGGGTCGGCTGAGCCGGAGCTCGGTCACGGTGCCGCCAACCAAGAAAGCACCGCGTCGGTCGTCAGACCGGGATTGTAGAGCTCCGCGCTTGCAAGGTGCTGCAGCGCATGCCGATCGGAACAGCCGAGGTCGCTCTTGGCCAGCTCGGCCGCGAGTTGCTTGCGGTAGTCGCCACAGCTGCCGAGCGACGACCGCAGTAAAATGGCGCGTTTTGCTCGAATCAGAGCCAACAGCGTGGGCGTCGCTTCGCCGTAAGCGCGCACTTGCTCGAGCAGAAACGCGGCCAGCTCGGTGGGGATCTCGGTGGTGTCGCGCACGTCGTAGCGGGGGTACTCGTAGACCCGCCGAGTGGCCGCGAACGACGTCTGATCGAACGTTGCCTCGCACCCCTGGAAGATCTGCGTCGTCGGGATCAACACGACTTTTTCACCGCTCTGCTCCGAAAGCGCCGCGGGTGTCCAGCCCGCGATCACGTGGTTCCAGGTCGGGTAGAACAGACCCACGCCGCGTACACCCAGGCGTCGCGCGGTGACCGAGAACAGGGCAGTGATCTCGTCGCACTCGGCGACGGCACTCGGCGCGGCGAACGCCGCTTCTGGGGGCGAGCGCTGCCATTCCTTCCAGATCTTCGTCGAGGATGGCTCCTGATCGGTGATGTCCCAGCGCAGCCGCCACCAACCACCGTCGCGGGTCGCCTCGAAGGCTACCCAGAGGCGCGTGAACTCCTGCCGCAAACCGGGCGTCTCGGGATCGAGCTGGTGGCGCGCCGCGAAGGACTCGAAGACGTCCTGGAGCGCGCTCGTATCGAGCAGTTCGACTTGGGCCGCAAGCGCCTGCCAGAAGTCTCCAAACGTCATTCGTGCGGGCAGCGCTACGGCCTTGGGACCGTCGCGCCCGCGGCACGAGCGCTCTCCGTGTCCGCTGGCGTTTCCAGCAGGTCGCTCGGCATGGCGCGCACGCGCCAAAGTGACAGGCGAGGGGGTCGAGGCCGGCACACCGGCGTGGCTACGAGCGCTCGCGCCACAACCCACGGTTAACGCCCAAAAGACTAGCAATACCGCATTCGACCTCACCACCGATCATCGAAGGACGAGCGCGAAGTGTGACCGCGCTCGCCCCAATCGTCAGACCAAAATCGGACAGCGCGGACATTGCCCCGTTCCCCACTTCACGTCGGTGTCGAGAGCCTCGCCACAGATTGGACAGTGAGTTGGCTCTCCGTCGTCCGTGTCATGAAAGAGCCACAGTCGTGTCGGAAGGCGTGCAGATAGCGATCGCGCTATATCCAGTCCGCGGCGATTGACCTGCCCCTTCGGATCGAGGAGCTGGGCCTTCGCGTACGCCTCGTATTGGCCGGAGTCGAGCCAAAGAGAATAAAGTGCGGTCGCAACCCAAAACCAGCGCGCCACGGCTTCGGTTTCGTCGACGGTGAGTCCCAGGCGCTCCGGATCTACCTCCCTCCGGCAAGCGGAGCAGTGGAGGGGATTGTCACTCAGGAGGTCGACAAGGAGTAGCCCCGGGACCGACTGGCACTCGCACGCTTCGATTTGCGTCCAGGGGCGAAGCTTCTGGTACGCATCCACGGGGAGACGGCGTACCAGGAGTTAGTCGTGGCCGCCAGGCGCTCGGAAAGCTCTTCCCCTGGTCTCGATCACGACGGCGCGTCCGAGCAGCAGCGAAAACCGGAGTCGTAGCGGTTGTAAGCCGGGCCGTGGCCGCGCGTCTGCGGTCGGCAGCGCTGGCGTGCGGGGCCCCAGTGTCCGCCCTTCAGGATCATCTTGCGCCCGTATTTGCGCGTGTTCGAAGTCCATTCGTCGACATTGCCGGTCATGTCGAAGACATCGAACGGGCTTTTGCAGCGCGGCATCTCCCCGGACCGCACGCCGTGCCACGCGAAGTCGAGGCCGCGCGCGGTGTGCTCGGTGGTGCGGGGACTGAAGGTGTCCTTGTCGGGACCCGCGGCCAGGATGTCGATGCGGCACGCTTCTCGGTTGCGCTCGTAGCCGTAGGGGTACGGCATGCCTTCTTCGCCTTCGCAGGCGAACGTCCATTCGTTTTCGTTGCACAGGCGCTCTCCGACGCGTTCGCAGTGTTTGACCGCTTCGGCAAAGGTAACGCCGGTCATCGGAAATTGGCCGTATTCGTTCGGAAACTCGTACCGGTCGACGCAGAAAGCGAGCTCGCGTCGCGGGAGCGGCGCGGATGCGGCGAGCCAGGCGTCGCGATCGAATCGGTCGCAGAGGCCTTCTACAGTGCGATCGTGAGTGCGCCAGAAGCGGCAGGCGCGATTCTGCAGTTCGAGCAGTTGGTCGGTGTCGTCTCGCCCGTTCGCGTCCAACAAGAACTTGCCCGAAACCAGAACCTGACCGGCGCGACAGCGGGATGGAGCGTGGGACGGCTCCGGCGGGAGCGGAGACAGATCGTCGGCGATCGCCTGCCAGTTCACGAGCTCGATTTGGCGCCAGGAAAATCGCGGCTCCCGATACACCTTGGTCACGGCGCTCGCCGGGACGGCCGGCGGCGCGGGAACTGGCGCCGGCGCAGCGCGCGTCGAGGCGGCACTCCGCGGAGGGCTCGCCACGGCGGATGCAGCGGGCGCCGCGGCGTCGCGCGTTTGCAGCGGCGCGGGCGCGGGCGCTTTGCACGCGGCCAACGCGATCAGGATCGAGCTTGCGGCGGCGCTTCGCAGGATCCTCATGTCATGCCGCGGCTCCCTACAACGCCGCACCGATGCCGCCCATTCCGGCGGCACGACGGCAATCCCGCGCGCAATTCCCGGGCGCTTGAACCGCCAAGGCGCCAAGGTCGCCGAGGGATTTTGGGTGAGCACTCATCGGCGGAGTGCGGCGGCGGGACGTCTCAGTGAGTCAATAATCGCTCATCCTCCGGATCGCTCCGCGCCGCAGGGCGTCGTTCCGCCGACGCCCAACGCCGCGAAAGGCTCACCCCAAAAAATTTTGGCGGCCTTGGCGCCTTGGCGGTTCAAAATTCTGGAGCCGTAAAGAGCCGTCAGGTGGTGACGGGAGCAGGGGAGGGGGTGCGGCGCGCCGACTTCGCGCACTCGACCCCGACGTACGCGGCGAGCGCGAGCAGGATCACGCCGACCACGGCGTTCATGGTCGTGGCGTTGAGGCCGAGCGGCGCTTTGAGCGCGGCCTTGACCTGGAGCACGAGTGCCCAGACCGTGATCGCGAGCACGAAGATCAGAGGGGCGAGCGTGAACCAGTAGCGCTTGCCCGAGCGCCGCAGCCACACCGTGATGCTCATCAAGGTGAGCGCGGCCAGGAGCTGGTTCGAGGTGCCGAACAGCGTCCAGAACAGCATGTAAGTGGGCTTCTGGCCGGGAGCGGGCGGGCCGGCGCCGACCAGCAAAAGCGCGGGGATCGCGACGGTGCCGAGCGTGGCGAGGATGCCGGCGACGCGGCTCGTCGCTCGAAACAGCTCTTGCAGGATGTAGCGGCCGAGGCGCGTCGCGACGTCGATGGTGTCGAAGACGAACGTGGAGAAGGCCATCGCGCCGAAGGTCACGGCGAATGCGCGGCGCTTCTCGCCGATGATCAGCGTCAAGAACTGGCCGATACCGTCCCCGTACAGCTTGCCGGGGCCGCGGCCGGCGATGGCTTCTTTGGACACGAACATCACCGTGGCGAGCGCGATCACGGCGACGAAGGCTTCGAGCAGCATCGCGCCGTAGCCCACGGATTGGCAGTGGCTCTCCTTCGCGATCTGTTTGGACGTGGTTCCCGAGCACACCAGGCCGTGGAAACCGGAGCACGCGCCACAGGCGATCGTGACGAACAGGAATGGAAACAGCGAGTCGGTCGGGTTGGGGCCGGTCTGGAAGCCCTTGAACGCCGGCTGCGCGATCGGCAGGCCGCCGAAGAAGACGCCGACCACGCCCACCGCGAGCACCATGTAGAGCACGAAGCCGCCGAGGTAGCCGCGCGGCTGCAGGAGCAGCCAGAGCGGCAGGAGCGCGGCGATGAAGCAGTAGAGCAGGATCAGCCCGCCCCAGCTGCGGGCGTCGAGGATCAAGAGCGTGCTGATCTGAGTGCCGAGCCAGACCACGAACAGCGTGGCGGGCACGAAGAACACAGTGAGCACCCACAGCGGCGGGTTGTAGCGCTTCTGGACGAGCCCCATCACGATCGAGAGCAAGAGGTACATCGCGCTCGCCGCGGCGACCGCGCCGCCCGCGTTGAAGGAAACGCCCTCGAGCTCTTCGGTCTTGCCGACGAAGGTGTTGGCCGTGATGTCGGCGAACGCGACCAGCACGTAGATCAGCGCGAGCCAGATGAACGCCATGATCGCGATCCAGGCCGGTCTGCCCACGTGCTCGCGCACGAGCTCCGCGACCGAGGCAGCGTCGTGGCGGACGCTGGCTACCAGCGACGAGAAATCGTGGACCGCGCCGATGAAGATCACCCCGAGCACGATCCAGACCAGGCAGGGCGCCCAGCCGAACGTGATGCAGGCCATGATCGGGCCGGCGATCGGGCCCGCGGCGGCGATCGCCGAGAAATGCTGGCCGAGCAGGTAGAAGCGCGGCGTCGGCACGTAGTCGATGCCGTCCTCGCGGGCGACGGCCGGCGTGGTACGGGCGTCGTCGAGCGCGTACTGGCGGACGAGGAAGCGGCTGTAGAACGCGTAGCCGAGGACCAGAAGCGCGATCACGGCCAGGGCGATGACGGGCACGGCTTCCCGCCTCTACCATGCCTGCCCGCTCCCCCGAAAACACGAAGGCCCCAACCCGTTTACCGGGCTGGGGCCAACGTGGACTAGGAAACCGTGGGGCCGGAGCCCCGCGGGCTCACCAGTCGTCGCCGCCGCGATCGCGGCCACGGCCGCCGCGACCACCGCCGCGACCACCGCCGCGTCGATCGCCGCCACCGCCACCGCCGCCACCGCCGCCGCCGAATCCGCGACCG
>Ga0111538_10003664_pt1 | contig 21400 bp, 17 predicted proteins | sample SoiMethybrSBSTD1_FD_79669 | JGI IMG/M metagenome (GOLD analysis project Ga0111538, IMG submission 79669) | Bulk soil microbial communities from a Populus tree surrounding site in Tennessee, USA - Soil MetaG P. TD hybrid SBSTD1 (version 2)... | ecosystem: Environmental > Terrestrial > Soil >... | reverse complement strand
GACGCTGCCGCTGCCGGCACCGGAGATTGGGGGCCGGAAGGAGGCGGCGCAACCCAGGTTCTTGGCGCGGTGACAGCCTTGGCCGGTGCAGGCGTTTGCTGCGGAAACGGCCCCGCCGCGATCACGAACGTCAAGAGCAGATTGCAGCCTGGACCCATCAAACCCATCGTACCGGCAGGGCTGTATCGCGATTCACATCGTCGCGCATTTCCTGCTGGAGCATCGGGTTATCGTCGGATTCCTGACGCGGCGGCGGCCGACGGCTGTCGCGTTCCTGAACATCGGCCGAGAACGGGGTGAGCGCCGTGCCGGGGGCCGGCTGCACCGCAGCCGCGCCTCGGCCGTGCGGGTTCTGATTCTGGGGTGAGAAATCCGACGTAAGCCGCGGAGCGAAGCGCGGCGAGGAGATCTCGCGGATGGTCTGGATCATCGTCCCGAGCCGCTCCTGCTGATTCTGCACATCGTGGCTGATGGCCTGCGGCACGGTGGTGTCAGCAGGACGGCGAACCTGGGGCGAGGACTCGAAGACGCGCCAGCCAATGACCGCCGCCACACCGAGCACGCAAACCAGCCCGGCACGGTTCGCCCAGCGCATCCTTGCCCGGCGGCGGGCGACGGCTGGCGAGACGCGCATGTATCCCAGTCGACCCATGATCGAGCGTGACAGGTCGGGAGCGGGCTCGCCGGCGCCATCGCGGGCCCGCGAGAGGTCGCGCAGGACATCGTGCAGCCACTGATCATCCTGGCGATGGACGCTGCTCATGCCCACACCTCCTCGGCATGGCGCTGCATCGATGCGCTCGATTCGATCACGCTGCGCATCCGCCTGCGGGCGCGGTGCAGGTGGCTCTTGACCGTTCCTTCGGGCATGTCGAGGTACACCGCGATCTCGGTGATGGGCCAGTTCTGCTGGTGGAACAGCAGAATGATCTCGCGCTGCAGCGGAGCGAGGCGCTCGAGGACGCTGTCGATCATGCCGCGCAGGTTGCTGATGGATTCGGCCCGAGCCAGCGCGCCGCCGGGCGAGAGGTCGCCGCCGTGCTGCCGGTCACCCACAATGTCGCTGTCGTAGGTGGGCTTGTGCTTCTGCATCGCGTTCACGTACAGCCGCTTGGCGATCGTGAACAGCCATGTGCTGAAGCGGAAGCGCGAGTCGAAGCGATCGAGGTTCTTGAGCACGCGCACAAAGGCCTCCTGCACGATGTCCTCGGCCACATCGGGCCGGCCGGACATGCGCAGCATGAACGCGTACAGCGCCTCCTGGTGCGATTTGATCAAGGCCTCGATAGCCCGGCCATCACCCTTACGGGCGCGGCGGACAAGCGCGGGCTCAGACGAGCGTTCCAGCATCGGCATTCCATTGTAGCGTACCCCACGTGCCGCTGGAAGTTGCCTGAAACCAGGGACTTGCGCGTAATCGTGGCGGCGATTGTCGCCGTGACATGCACGCGTCCCGGCAGTAGAAACAGTGCTGACTCGGCGTTGAATCGCGCCCGATAATTGCTGTCGATTGTCAAGGTCGGAGGCGCAGCACGATGAGCGAACCTCGACCCTGATTCCGCCTGCCTGCGGTTCGAGGCACGGCCGCATCGCACATTCGAAACTGATCAGGCGGGCATTCCCGCAAGGTCCACGCCGGTCGATCGTCAAGGGTTTTCATGTGCTGGAGTGCTGGATGATTTCAATTCGGCGTGGTGTAGCGTGCCGCCTTTGGTCGTCGCGCGTCTGGTGCCGCGCGCTGACGCTGTTCGAGCTGCTCGTGGTGCTGGTGATGATCGCGATCCTCGTCGGCTTCGCCCTGCCGAGGTACTACGACCGGCAGGCCGCGGCGAAGGAAGCGGCCGACATCACCGCCATCGACGGCATCAACGCAGCCCTTCGGCTGGCCTACATCGATCATCGTATGACCGAGGCGCCCGCCTCCTTCTGGATCGACGATGTGACTGACATCGCGAACATCCTTCATCATGCCCGTTTGCCGGATGGCATCACCTGCGCCGATGGCCGGATCATCGACCAGCGCGGCAACCGCTACAGGCTGACGAAGGAAACCGCATCGAGCACCGCGACGATCGAGCCATATTGATCATGAGCGCCCGGTCAACACCACGCCGGCGATGATCTCGATCGGATGCAGTGCGGTGCGCCCCTGCATGCCGTCATGCACCTGCTGGCGGCAACTTGTGCCGGGCGCGCAGATGATCGCATCGGGCTGTTCTCGCAACACGCCGAAGAGTGACTGGTCGCCGATCTTCATCGAAATCTCATAGTGTTCGCGTGCGTAGCCGAATTGCCCGGCCATGCCGCAGCATCCCGAGTCGAGGGCGTGCACGCGCGGGCCGAACAGCCGGCGCAGCATCCGCGCCGACGATTCGACGCCCCACAGCGCCTTCTGATGGCAGTGGCCGTGCAGGAGGATCGGCGAATCGGATTGAGCCGCCATGGCAGGCTTCTTCGGATGCCGCTCCCAGTGATCATCGAGGAACTGTTCGACCAGCAGCGACTTCGCCGCCAGTTCACGCAGTTGGCCGGCATCCAGTGCCATGTCGAGTTCCAGCCATTCATCCTTGATCGCGCTCAGGCAACTCGGCTCGCATACGAGCAGGGCAATCGCCTTCTCGCGTCGCACCGCCTCGAGCAGTGCATTGGCTGTGGAGCGGCACACCTCCTGCGCCTTGCTAAGCAGGCCCGTCGAGAGCAGCGTCCGGCCGCAGCAACCGGCATCAACAACCACCACGCGATAGCCGAACGCTTCGAGCACCTCGACCGCGGCCCGGCCGATGTGCGGCTCGTTGTACGTCGTGAAGCAATCGGCAAACAGTACGACCGTCGGCGCGGGCGAATCGGTCACGTTGACGTCCACGCGTTTCGACATCCATCGCAGCAGCGACTGTCCGAACGTCGGCAACGGTCGGCGCGGGTGGAATCCAATCACGCGATTGACGACGGCCCGCGTCACGCTAAGTCGATTGATGAACGTCGCAACCGGATAGAGCGATGACCCGACACGATTGACGGCACGGAGCCTGGCGATCATGCGCGTCGCCAGCGGGATGCGCCGGCCGTGCGCGAAGCCCTGCGCGGTGTACTCGGCCTTGAGTTTCGCGATGTCGACGTTGGACGGGCACTCGCTCTTGCATGCCTTGCAGGAGAGGCACAGATCGAGCGTCGCCTCGGTTTCCGCATCTTTCCACCGATTTGCCGTCAGTTGCCCGGTGATCGCCAATCGCAGCGCGTTGCCCCGGCCGCGCGTCGCGTGACGCTCATCGAGCGTCGCCCGGTACGACGGGCACATCGTGCCGCCCTTCATCTTGCGGCAGACCCCCGCGCCGTTGCACATCTCCACCGCCTCGCCGAAGCCGTGCTCACGCTCGTATCGGAAGTAGGTCTTGACCGCCGGCACATCGACGATCGCCTCGCGCGGCTTGACGCGCAGCGCGCTGGTCATCGTTTCCGGCTTCATCTCGATGAGGTTGCCGGGATTGAGCAGGTTCTTTGGATCGAAGATCGCCTTGATGTGACGGAACGCCTCGCAGATGACCGGGCCGTAGAAGCGTTCGAGCAGGTGCGTGCGCACGCGACCGTCGCCGTGCTCGCCGCTGAGCGCGCCCCCGTACTTCATGACCAGGTCGGTCGCTTCCTCGGCGATCGTCCGCATCATGCGCGCGTCGGCTGCGTCCTTGATGTTGACCATTGGCCGGATGTGCAGGCAGCCGACCGATGCGTGCGCGTAGTACGCCGCTGTGGTGTTGTGCCGCGCGACCAATGCGCGGAACTCGGCGATGAAATCGGCGAGGCGATCAGGATTGACGGCTGTGTCTTCGATGAACGTCACCGGCTTGCGCGGCCCGTGCAGGCCATGCAGCAGCGGCTCGCCGGCCTTGCGGAGTTTCCACGCCTGGTTCATCGCCGCCGGCTCGTCGTAGCGGTTGATCGCGTGATCGGGGAACAATCGCGCCAGTTCATCGAACTTCGCGCGAAGTGCATCGTGCGAGTCGGCGAAGTACGCGACGTACAGCACCGCGCCGCGCTCGCCGCCCCGCTGCGGCGGCCGCGGCAGCAGATCGACGTAGTGCCGGTACTCGCGATTCTCCAGCGCGACCTTGATCACGACATCATCGATCAACTCCACGGCGGCGGGCTGCGTGGCCATGATCGTCATAAGCGCGCGCAGCGCTCGATCGACGTCAGCGAAGGCAATGATGGCCAGACCGCGCACCTTGGGCACGGGCACGAGACTGAGCGTCGCGCCCAGCGTGACCGCCAGCGTGCCTTCCGAGCCGCACACGAGGTGCGCAAGGTTGACGCGGTCAAAGGTCCCCGGCGTCGATGCTCGAAGTTGCTTGAGGATCAGATCGAGGTTGTAGCCGTCGACGTGCCGGACGGTCTTCGGAAATCGCGCTTCGATCTCACGCTCGCGCGGCAGGATGACGTTCGCAATCCGCTGCGTGAGCCCCCCCACTTTCGCGTCGCGTGCCGCGGAGCCTTCATCCAGCGTCACTCGCGAGCCGTCCGCCAGGAGGACGTCCAATGCGACAAGGTGTTCGACCGTGCGGCCGTAGACGATCGAATGCGCCCCCGCGGAGTTGTTGCCGATCATCCCGCCGAGATTGGCGTGCGACGCCGTCGCAACATCCGGCCCGAACATCAGGCTGTGCTCCGCGAGCGACGCGTTGAGTTGATCGAGGACGATGCCCGGCTCGACTTTCGCGCGCCGCGTGGTCAGGTCGATCTCGAGCAGCCGCCGGCAATAGGCGCTGAAATCGATGACGATGGCGTCGTTGACCGTCTGCCCGGCAAGTGACGTGCCGCCGCCGCGCGGCAGGATGGTCAGATCACGCTCGATGCAGTAGCGCACGGCGCGCTCAGCCTGCTCGATTGATCGCGGCACCGCCACGCCCACCGGCTCGACCTGGTACATGCTCGCATCGGTGGCGTAGAGCATGCGATCGTGCTGCGAGAATCGCACGTCGCCCACATCGAGCGCCAGCAATTCGCGCGCGATCGCCTCGCGCCGCGCCGCATCAGGCGAGGGCGGACGATGGGACAGCACGGGCAGTGAAATCGCAGCAGCGGTCAAACGTCACCCGAGCGCCGCATGATAATGCGGCGCATGCACGCACGTGCGCGACTCATACCGTTGCGCTGCACGCCTGAGTGACTGTTCGCATGGACGTCGATGCGCCGGGTTGTCATCCGGTGCTCTCGAGATCGTCACATCCCCGGATCGACGGCCTTGATCGCGGCCTGAATGTCCTTCTTCAACTGCTCGGGGTCGGCAACGCCGACGTGCTGGGCGTGCACGACGCCGTCGGAGCGGATGATGACGGTGGTGGGAATGCCCTGCACGCCATAGGCAGCCGCTGTCTGATCGCCGTAGTCCATCGCAATCGGCAGCGTGAACTGCTTCTTCTCCCAGGTCTTGAGCGCCGACGCCAGACGCGCATCGGGCGAGTCAGGATTGGGCGGGCGCACCTCCCAGACATTGATCGTCATCACGGTCACCGGCAACTGTTCATCGCTGGCCCATTTGGCGACGTCATGCAGTTTGGGCAGGCCCATCATGCACGGGCCACACCAACTTGCCCAGAAATCGAGCACGACGACGCGGCCCTGCATGTCGGCGAGATCGAACGCCTTGCCATCAGCCGTCGCAAGCGTCACGGGCGGCGCGGCTTTGCCGACCAATGCCCCGCCGCCGGGCATCTCGCCGTTCTCATCTTCGCCCTGGGCGACCTGCGCCGGCTTGGGCAGGAGCGCTCCCATCAGATCGACGCGCTGGCGCTGGCCGGGGCTGAACTGGAAGGCCGAATCCGGCAGCGGCTTGTCGTGCGGCTCGTATTCCCACGCGTAGCGATACACCAGCGTCGCGCCTTCGCGCACCAGGTCGCCGCCGGAAATCTCCAGAGTGGCGCTGTTGATCAGTTTCGTCTTCGGATCAAGGAACAGATCCATCTTGTTGAAGTCGGCCGAGAGCGTGATGTGCTGGACATCCTTGCCATCCTTCTGTTCGAGCGCAACGGTCGTGGGCTGGAGCCAGGGCGACTTGGGATGGAACTGCAGGACGACATCCTCGATCGCGTCCTCGCCCAGCATGATCGCCAGTTCCGGGAAGGGCATGTCCACGAAGCAGTTGAGCAGCGCGTAGTACGGCGAGCCATCATCGGTCGAGGTGAAATACGAATTGGAATCGCCTTCGTGCACCGCGCTGATGGAGCCGGGCACTGAATCCATGCCGGGCTCGGGCTTGGCGTCGGCGGCGGCGGGCGTCATGTAGCACGTGAAGCCGCGCAGCTTGACCACGGCGCTGCGGCGCGGACCGAAGAGGAACTCGCCCTTGATCTCGTCGCTGCTGGCGGCTACGTCGCCATCCATCATCTCGATCTTGACCGTGGTCTTCACGCCCAGCGCGGGGAACGCGCGCCACGCCTTGACCATGTCGCCGAACGCCTTGAGCGCCTCAGGATTCGGCTCGGGCGATTGCGCCTGCGCCTTCAGCACGCACAGCCCCACGAGGACCAGGCCCAGAATCAGATGCGACAGACCAAATGCGGCTCGAAACATGTTCGCGCTCCTGCGTTCATCATATCCGCGCACGAAGTCCGCCCGCGCTGGCGCATGAAAAACCCCCGGGGCAGACCCGGGGGCTGTTTGAAACTCACGTGTTTACTTGCCGGCGGCGGCCAGCGCCTCTTCCACATTCTTCTTCAGTTCATCGGCCATCTCCGGATTGAAGCCGGTGTGCACGGCGAAGACCTTGCCGTCGGGACCGACCACCACCGTCGTGGGAATCGCGTCGTAGCCGTACTTGCTCGCCGTCTCGCTGTTGAGATCCAGCAGCGTCGGCATGACGTAGCCGTTCTTGCTCCAGAACTCGCTGACAGCCTTCTTGGTCTCCTCGGGCTTGGTGCGCTCCCACACATCGACGGCATACACCTTGACCGGCTTGCCGCTGTCCTTGGCCCACTTGGCGAAGTCATTGAGTTTGGGCAGGGCCATCTTGCACGGGCCGCACCAGGTGGCCCAGAAGTCGAGGATGACGACGTTGCCCTTGAGTTCGCTGAGCGTGACCTTGCTGCCATCAAGGGTCTCGAGCGTGAAATCCGGCGCGGCCTTTCCGGTGAGATCGATCTTCAGTTCATCGAGCGATGAGACCTTCTGCCGCGAGCCGGGCTCGAAGGCGATGGCAGGCGAGACCGAGTCGGAGATCTTCGGCGCATACGCGAGGGTGAACGACATCTCCGGCGCGCCGGTCATCTTCATGCGAATCGTCGCCTTCTCCACCAGCAGGCTGTCGGCGTTGATGTGCAGTTCGCCGTCGCCGGCGGGGCTCGATAGCGCGATCTGGTGCACGGCTTCGCCAGCCTCGGACTTGCCCATCGCGTGGCCCGAAATCGCCGGCGTCGGCAGCATGCCGAACGTCCACGCCTCGAGGAGGCGTGCGATGTCATCGGTGGAGCGAGCCACGATCTGCGGCGGCGCGAAGCCGATCTCGCCGCCCAGCGCCGTCGCCAAGTCGCCTTCAACGGTGAACTGGGCGAACTTGTCGTCGATGCCCTTCCGCTCCGCGTACAGCGACCCGCCGACCGCGGTGAAGGTCATGTCATCGACAGCCAGGCGCGCATGATCGCTGCCCTGCACAGCAACGTTCATCTGCTGTTTCTGTTCGCCATCAGGTGTCTTGGCTGTGAAGGTGATGGTGTCGGAAATCGCCTTGGCGCTTGCGTACGCCTTTGCTGAATCCTTCAGCACGCCCTCGGCCTTCTTCACAGCCTCGGCATCAACGGGCTTGGCAGGCGCAGCCTCGGGAGGCGTTTCTTGCGCGACGAGCGGCGATGCGAGCGCAGCACACAACACGATGCAACCGGCGACAGCAACTCTCATGCGGGCACTCCTGCGAACAGGTGATTTGAGCGGCGCTCGTGACAACGCATGGCGTATCGGCGATCGCATCCGCTTCAGAAAGAAACACAACGGGCCCTAAGCGTATTCCATCCGCCGATTTGGTGCTTTCTGCCGCTCAACCATTAGCCGTATCAGCTGCGGGCACTAAGGCATTCGACTGCCAATTGAGCGTGAATGCCGTTGATCACGCACCGCTGCGATTCGCATTCTGCAAAAGTTGCCTGATCGTCCGATTCAACGCGGGATGGCGCATGTCGCCAGCGATCTCGGCAGCCGGCACGAGCGCGAACAGCCGTTCGTGCATTCGCGGGTGCGGCACGTGCAGGCTCGGCTCGTCGATCACGCGCTCGCCGAACAGCAGCAGGTCAATGTCGAGCGTGCGCGGCCCCCACCGGGAGGCGCTGGCGCTGCGATCGCGCGCATGCTGACGCTCGATGTCGAGGCATTGCTCCAGCAACGCACGTGGCGCCAGGGTGGTGCGCAGCGTGGCCGCGGCGTTGAGGAAGCGCGGCTGATCCGTCACGCCGACGGGCTCGGTCTCGATGAATGTGCTGACCGCGATGACCTCGATCGCCGGAGCGGCCCGCAGCGCCTCGATCGCGGAGCACAGCGTGACAGCCCGGTCGCCGAGATTCGATCCAAGCCCAAGGAGCGCGATCTCAGCCGAATTCTCAGTCGGTCGCTTGCTCATGCCTGCCTCGCCACTTCCCAGACCAGGGGTGTATCGCTCACGCCCAGAAGTACGAATCGCAGCATCTGCAGCGCCGCCTTCACCGAGCGATCGCGGATCACCTCTCGTTCGCCGGGGAACTCGAAGCGTCGCACCTGAAACTGTGATTCATGCGTCGTGCCTGTATCCGAACGAAAGGCGGCGCCGATGCACACGGTCCCCACCGGCTTCTCTGGCGAGCCGCCATCGGGTCCGGCGATTCCGGTGATCGACAGCGCGTAGTCCACGCCGCTGGCGCGCATCGCTCCTTCCGCCATCGCGCGTGCGACCTCAGCCGACACCGCGCCGTGCCGCTCGAGCAATTCTTGCCGCACGTTCAATTGTGACATCTTCATGGCGTTGGAATACGTCACCCAGCCGCCGAGGTAATACGCGCTCGAACCGGCGCGATCGACGATCGCCTTGCCCAGCCATCCGCCCGTGCACGATTCGGCCGTTGCGAGCGTGAGGCCGCGCTGGGCCAGCATCTCGCCGACAACGTCGGCCAGCGGTTGATCGCCCTCGCCAAAGGAGTATGGATGCCAGGCATTGCGCACGCGCTGCACGGTGGCATCAATCTGCTCTCGCACCCATGTCGGAGTTCCTTCGGCCCGAATGCGGGCGCTGACGATCGACTGACTGGCGGTGGTTCCCACCAGCGGATTGCGGTCTCGCTGCATGAGATCGCCGAGTTTCTCGGCCGCCACCGATTCACCCATGCCGAACTCCTGCACTTGGGCTGTGAGCACGACGCTGCCTGATGCCGATGGCAAAGCCGCTGCGACGCAGTTCTCGAACATCGGCTGCATCTCGCGCGGCGGGCCGGGCAGGCAGAAGACCTGACACGTTCCGATCGCGCCCGCAAGCCCTGGCGCGGTGCCGTTGGGATTGGGAAGGCACTTGAAGGTTCGCGGCCGCTGGGCCTGGCGCAGGTTCATCACGGGCATCGCACGGCCGCGCCTGGTGAACCAGTTCTGCAGTTGCTCGCGCGCCTGCGCATCATCGACCAGCGCCTCGCCGGGGCTGATGGCATCGCCCAGCGCCTCGCGCGTCAGGTCGTCGTCCGTCGGACCAAGGCCGCCGGTGGTGATGAGCACATCGCACCGTGCCGCTGAATCGCGAATTGCGGTCGCGACAGCCGCGCGATCGTCCGCCAACGTGCGATGCTCGAGAACGATGATGGACCGCTCGAGCAGCCGAGCCGACAGCCATTGCGAGTTGGTGTCGAGCGTCTGCCCGAGCGTCAATTCATCGCCGATGGAAAGAATGATGGCGCGCATGGACCATCGCGATCAGAGCCCGCCGGCCCACTGAATCCCGCCAAGCAGCATCTTCAGAAAGTTCTCCTCCGCGTAGCTCTCCTTCGTATGCCCCAGCGCGGTGTACCAGGCGCGGCCGCCATCGAACTCCTGGCACCAGATCACCGGGTGCGAGGCCGGCATCGAGCCGCCTTCGTAGGTCGATTCATCAAGCGTGGCGAGGATGCGCAGCGTGCCGCCGGCCTTGTCGGTCGGATGATCGCGGAAGTTGTACCACTCGTCGGTGCGCTTCCATTGCGCCGGCAGGTGTTTCGTCGAAATGTGGTCGCGATCGCTCACGTCGATGACCGCCTCCTGGATCTTCGGATGGCTGGCGAATTGTGCGCCGACGAGTTTTGTGTACCACGCCCAGTCGTACTCGGTGTCGGTAGCCGCGTGCACACCCACGAACCCGCCGCCATGCTGAACGTATGATTCGAAGGCGTCCTGCTGCCGGGCGTCCAGTACATCACCCGTAGTGCTGAGAAAGATCACGACCTTGTAGCGTGCGAGGTTCGTATCGTTGAATGCAGCAGCGTCCTCAGTGGCGTCAACGGCGTAGCCGTTCTTCGCCCCCATTTCCGTGACCGCCTTGATGCCGTCCGGGATCGACTCGTGACGGAATTCGGCGGTCTTTGTGAAGACGAGCACGCGCGGCGCGTTTTCCGTGACGGCCGGACGCGATGTCGGAGGCGGCGATGGCGGCCCGCAGGCGCTCGCTGCCGCCAGCAGGATCGGGAGGAGCGCGAATCTCGGCGCTCTTGTCATCCAGTGCGGTCGATTCATGCCGCGATTGTACTGCTCCGATCGCACAATGCTCGCTCATGCGACATACTCTCAACCAATGTCCGATTCCGCCGACCACGCCCTCCTTCCTCCCGACCGCAGCCACGTGCTGACCGAGCAGCGGCATCCGCGCACGATGACGCTGTGCAGCAAGGATGTGCGCGGCATCGTCGACGTGATGGTCGAGGACCAGGCCGCGGTGCAGCAGGCTCTGCGCATCGCGGCGCCGGCCCTCACGGCGCTGATCGAAGACCTGGTCGAGTGCATGCGTGTCGGCGGACGGCTGATTTACGTTGGCGCGGGCACGTCCGGACGCCTGGGCGTGCTGGATGCGGCCGAGTGTCCACCGACGTTCCATTCCGATCCGGCCCAGGTCGTCGGCGTCATCGCCGGCGGCGATGCCTCCCTTCGCAAGTCATCCGAAGGCCGCGAGGACGAGCCCGAAGGCGCGAAGGACGCGCTCGCAGCGCTGGGACTGAACGAGCGTGATGTCGTCGTGGGCATCGCGGCCGGCGGCACCACGCCGTATGTGCTCGGCGCACTGCACATTGCATGCAGCGCGGGCACGACGACTGCTCTGCTGACCTGCTCGCCATTGTCCACACCGCACGAGCATCTGGATCACGTGATCGTGCTGCGCACCGGGCCGGAGATTCTGACCGGCTCGACGCGCCTCAAGGCAGGCACCGCCACGAAGATCGCGCTGAACATCATCACCACCGCCGCGTTCGTGCGGCTGGGCAAGGCCTACAGCAATCTCATGGTGGATATGCGCGCGACCAATCAGAAGCTGACCGATCGCGCCATACGCATCCTGCAGCAGATTTGCCCCGACATCTCGCGCGAGGATGCGTCCGAGGCGTTGCTCGGCGCCGATGGCGACCTGAAGGCAGCGATCGTCATGCGCCGCATGGGCCTGAGCCTCTTCGACGCCAAACAGCGCCTGCGCGAGCATCAAGGCCACCTCCGCGCGACGCTTGATGAACGAGGGCGGTGACTTGCTTCACCCGGTCTTGAGCGACTCGGGACGCTCGGCGAGCCAGGTGCTGATCCTCTCGCGGATCTCATCGCGCACACGACGGAACACTTTCAACTTGTCTTCGCGGCTGCCGGTCGCCGCACTCGGATCGTCGAAATACCAGGCGATGCGCTCGCGTGAGCCCGGCCAGATGCGCGGACAGGTCTGGGCCGCCTTGTCGCACACGATGATCAGGTAGTACACCGGCCAGCGGCCCAGGTAGTCCTTGATGCCATGGGCCTTGTGGTGCGAGATGTCGATGCCAGCCTCCTTCGTCGCTTCGACCGCGAGAGGATTGAGCGTGCCGGGCTCGACGCCAGCGCTGGCGACCTGAAAGCGGTCTCCTGCGAGGTGGCGAAGCCAGCCTTCAGCCATCTGGCTGCGAGCGGAGTTGTGCGAGCACACGAAGAGCACGCCGTTGTTGACGTCCATGGTGCATTCCTCGTGTGCTCACGTGCAGCAGTCCGGGCCGCAGCAGTTGGATCCGGGTTTGCTCGCGGCGATATCGAGGCTGGTCATGTAATCGCTCGGCTTCGAGCCGGGCGTGAGTTTGGCGACGATGCTTGCGTACAGCGGGTCCTGGAAGCTCGTCATCGAATCGATGTACTGGCCCTTGGGGGTCAGCGCGATGTCGGTCAGGCCCGCCGCCAGCATCATCGAGCGCGTCTCCTCGACCAGCACCGCGCCCGCGATGCAACCGATGAGTGCTTCCACATCGCGCCGAACAGACTCGGGCAGCGGACGCAGCAGCGCGAGGTCGGACACGGCGACGCGGCCGCCAGGCTTGAGGACGCGCGCAATTTCGCGCCAGACCTGCGGCTTGTCGGGCGAGAGGTTCAGCACGCAGTTGGAGATCACGACATCGACGCTGGCGTCAGCGATCGGAAGGTGTTCGATCTCGCCGAGCCGGAACTCGACGTTGTTGAGGCCGCTTTGCCTGCGATACTCATCGATGTTGCGGCGAGCCTTGCTGAGCATGTCGGCGGTCATGTCCACACCGATGACGCGCCCCCCCGAGCCGACCTTGGGGCCAGCGATGAAGCAGTCGAAGCCGCCCCCTGAGCCGAGATCGAGCACGGTTTCGCCGGGCCGAAGCGACGCGATGGCAGTCGGATTGCCGCAGGACAGGCCCATGTTCGCGCCCTCGGGGAGCGTTGCGAGATCCTTCTTGGCGTAACCAACGGCAGCGGCGACCTGATCAGCAGCAGAGCTCGCGGACCCACCGCAGCAGCTACCGGCGCTGGTGGACGGACCGCAACATCCGGCAGAGGCAGGTTCGTTGCGCGCGATGCGGCCGTAACCTTCTCGCACTTGCTCGTGAACAGAGTGAGGATCAATCGTGGTGGTCATGGATTCCTTTCACAGCATGAGCCGTCGGGGCAGCAGTTGTTGAATGCCTCGGCGAGGGCGCGGAACACGCTGCCAAGGTGTTGGTATCGCGCCTGGTAGAGCACGGTGCGGCCCTCCTTGCGGAAATCGAGCACGCCCGCATCCGCCAGCATGGAGAGGTGGCGTGAGACAACAGAGAAATCGACCGAGCAGCACTCAGCGACTTCCGTTACGGAGCACATGCGCCCGCACTTGGCGAGGCACGCCAGGAGTTTCAGGCGGGTGGAGTCGCTGAGAGCCTTGAAAAGATCGGCGTCAAGGGCTTTGTCGAGCGGGGCAGACTGCCGCGCCGCGTGCCTGGGGCTGGAGGGACGATGCTTGGTTACTTGCGTCATTATGCAAGTATAGCATAGGTCCGGTGGGCGTCAAGCAGTGCTTACTTTCTCCCCTCAAGACACGCCTAATTCACGCCCAGGTGCTCGCGCAGGTAGCGCCAGCGCACCTGGTTGTAGTTACCCGCGACACCGTGGTCGTAGGTCGGGTAGAACATCATGTCGAAGGGCTTGTCGGCCTTCTGCAGCAGGTCCACCAGTTGCCAGGTGTTATTGGGGTGCACGTTGTCGTCCACCATGCCGTGCACGATCAGCAGATGACCCTTGAGGTTCTCCGCGTACTTGAGGCACGAGCCGACCTCGTAGCCGTCGGCGTTCTCCTGCGGCGTGCGCATGTAGCGCTCGGTGTAGATCGTGTCGTAGTTCTTCCAGTCCGTTACCGGGGCGCCGGCGACGGCGACCTGGAACACATCAGGGAACTTCAACACCGCCAGGGCCGACATGTAGCCGCCGTATGAGTGGCCGAAGATGCCGACGCGCGTGCCATCGACGTACGGCCGCTTCGCGAGGAACCGCACGCCGTCAGCCTGATCCTTCATGTCCTTGTCGCCCAGCCGCATGTAGGTCGCGCTCTCGAAGGCCTTGCCACGCCCGACCGTGCCGCGGTTATCGATCTTGGCGATGAGGAAGCCGTACTCACAGGATGGGTTGGCCGCAGTGAAGCGATTGCGCACGCCCTGGCTCTCCGGTCCGCCGTACACGTCGATCAACAGAGGATATTTCTTCTCCGGATCGAAATCCGATGGCTTGTACAGCACGCCATAGATATCAGTGACGCCGTCATCAGCCTTGAACGAGAACAGTTCGGGCATGGGCATGTGCCAGCCGTCGAAACTGCTGCGATCGCTCTCGCACAGCGTGCCAAGCCGCTCGCCCGAGGTGCTGTAGATCGCGCTGGAGGGCATGATATCGACGGCCTCGGCCGTGGCGATGAACCACTTGCCATCGGGCGACAGTTCGATCGCGGTATGGTTGAGAGGATCGCCTGTGAGGCGCTTCTCGCCGGTGCCATCGAGATTCACGCGATGCAGCTGCGCGTTGAGCGGGCAGGTTTTCTCGCTGTACGCGGTGTAGAACAGCACGTTGTGCCCTTCATCGACGCGCGTGATGCCCGCGACGGGATACTCATTGTTGGTCAGCGTCGCCAGCAGCTTGCCCGAGAGATCGCGCAGTTCGTAGTTCTTCCATCCGTTCTTCTCGCTCTCCCAGATGAAGCGCTGGCCATCCTCGAGGAAGCGCATGAGCGGCGAGTTTCCCTGCCACGTCTTCTGCTTCTCGGTGACGATGATGCGCGTCGCGCCCGTTGCCGGGTCGGCCGCCATCACGTGAAGTTCGTCCTGGTGCCGGTTGGTGCGATTGAACAGCAGGCTCTTGCCGTCGGGCGACCAGCGCACGTTGTAGGTGTACCACTCGCCGTCGCTGGGCGACTCGATGCGCGCGATCTTCTTGGTCGCGACGTCGTAGATCTGGATGTTGGCAATGGGGTTCGGCTCGCCGGGCTTGGGATAGCCTTCCGTCAGAACCTTGGTGTGCAGGTCCGTGAGGCCGGCGGTGATGAAATGGTCGGGCACCTCGCGCTCGTCGAACTCGTAGAACGCGAGTTTGCTGGAGTCGGGCGCCCACCACATGGCGTCGCGCTGATCGAGTTCCTCGCCGTATACCCAACTGGCGGTGCCGTAGCGGAACTTGCGGTTGCCGCCGGTGGTGATGGGGACGGGCGTAGCGTCGCGCGGGCCGGCCGCGGCTTCGTTGCCCGCGACCGCTTCGATGCGCTCGCCCGGCTCGATCGAGACGTTCCAATCCTTGCACACCGCAACCCATGCGCCATCAGGTGAGACCTCACGCTCGCGCTGCCTACCTCGTGCGGGCATGCCGCCGCGCTGCCCCTGACCCTGTCCGCCGCGCGCCGCGCGGTTGCCGCCGCCGCGCTGGGGAGGGCCGGCCTCGTCAGCATCAGCCTCGCCTTCGACCGGCGTGAGCGACTTGGTGGTCATGTCGAACTTCAGCCGCTTGCGCGCGCTGCTGAAGGTGACGCTCGTGCCATCGTCGCTCCAAGCGATCCCGGTCGCCCGGCCACCCACCACCAGCCGATTCATCGCACCGGCGATGCGCTGCACCTTCTGCTCGGGCGTGAGTCCGGTGACCTGGATGACTTCGGGCTGCGGGTCGCGCTGAGCCTGCTGCTGCATCGTGCTGGCCAGGAGCGGCCCTCCCAGCAGCGAGAGCGAAAGCGCGGCAGCGCCGGCGATGGAAGCAGTTCTCATCGGATTGATCCAGTGGCGATTCGTGTTCGTGGTCATGGCGAAGTGGGTGACGCTGGCGTTGATGTGCTCGCAGCACGAGAGGCCGCCCCGCCCTGGTTCTCGCGACCGGTGCCGCAGAAACTCACGAGCGAGCGGTGGCCATCCTTGTCATAGGCCCGCACGCCGAAGAAGTAATTGTCCTTGGAGAGATCGATCGTGTGCGTCGTGACGTTGCCGGCATCAACAACATGATCCCATGTCGGGCTGGTCGTCTCGCGCCACACGACCTCGTAGCCTGCGACATCCGGCTCGACGTTCGCTTCCCATCGAATTGTGGTTTCGAGTCCGAGGCCGGACGTGACCAGCCGTGCGTTGACCGGGGCAGCCGGCGCGTTGGCCAGCGTCCACAGCGCCGCGCCGTTGAGAGCCGCGACGCCCGCGAGGTACTGCTCATCCACGAACGCCGGCACATCGCCGTAGGGCTTGCCGTCCTTTTCGGTCACATTCTGATGCTGGCGGTCGTAGTTCTCCTCGACCTCGGTGAAACGCACCGCGGCGAAGCCGTGCTCGTTGAACGCGCTGTGATCGCCGCCGCGAAGGAAGCGGTCGGGCCGGAAGATCAGCCATGGCTTGACAGCCGTGTCGTGCCTTCGGGCGATGTCATCGACGTAGCGCGCCAATTGCCGCGATGGCGAATCGCTCTCCATTCCCAGTTGCCGGATGCGCGGCATCGCACGAGCGTCGGCCAGCGCGCTCGAAGGCAGGCCTTCGCTGAAGAGACGAATCCGCGCGCGGTCTGGCGTGCCGTGGCGGTCGTACGAATCGCCCACGATGTCGTTGGAAAGCGCCGCATCAATGCGCCAGCCATTGTCCACGGCGGTGCGCGCGTACCACTGCGCGCCCCAGAGTCCCTGCTCCTCGGCAGCGGTCAGCAGGAAGACGACGGTGCATTCGGGCCGCTGTTTCGACGCCGCCATGATGCGCGCCAGCTCCACCGTCAACGCGGTGCCCGAGCCGTCGTCGTTCGCGCCCGGCGCATCGCTCTGGGAATCGTTGCCGCGGCCGTTGCGCGAATCGTAATGGCCGAGCACGATGACACGTCGATCCTTCGATTCGGGCATCGATCCAGGAATGGTCATGACGACATTCGTGAGCGGCGTACCGGCCCCCCCACCGCCCCCGCTTCGCTCGGGCTGCGTCGCGGCCGGTTGCGACGCAGCATCATTTGCGCCATCGCCTCCGCCGCCGGTGCCGCGTCGCCTTCCCGCCGACGCCGGCTGCACGTGCTCCATCAACTCGACGACGATGTCATCGCGGCCCGACGCCTTGGCATACGAGGCCATCTCATCGCGCAGCCAGCGTGCCGCCGCGCCGATGCCGCGCGCCGGGTCATCGCGGCTTGACAGCGTGTGCCGCGTGCCGAAGGTGACGAGTTTGTCGATCGTGGCCCGCAGATTCTGCGGCGAGACGCCCTTGATGATCACGTCGACATCGCCCGGACGCGTGGGCGGTGCAGCCAGCACCTGTGGCGCGATTCCGATTGTTGCCGCCAGGACCAGGCGCGCACCAGTGATCATGGTTTTCATGGTACCGCCTCGACGGATCAAGGGTGCTTACCCCACACGTGCGTGCGCCTGGAACTGTCGCATGCGATCGTTGATCTCGCGCCGGCTGATCTGTGCAAGCCGATCGAGACCGAACGATTCGATCGTGAAACTGGCGGTCACGGTGCCCCAGGCGAGGGCGCTCTGCATCGTCTCGAAATCCGTCTTGTCCTGGGCGGCGATGTGGCCCATGAAGCCGCCGGCGAAACTGTCGCCTGCGCCCGTTGGATCGATCACCTGGTGCAGTTCGGCGGGAAACGCCGGCATCGTCGCCACGCCGCCGCCAATGCCCTCGCCGTGCACCATGATCGCGCCGTGCTCGCCCTTCTTGTTGACGGCGAACTTCGGGCCCGCCGTGTTGCGGCCCATCATGGTCACGATCTTGCGGCAAGCGGTGATGGCGTTGCGCACACCGGTCAACTGCTCGGCCTCGGAGAAATTCAGAACGATGCCGTTGACCTGCGTCAGCAGTTTCTCGAGATCGGCTCGCGCGGTGTTGATCCACAGATCCATCGTGTCAGCCACGGCGAGTTTGCGCTGCGGGAAGTTCGAGAGGAACTGCAACTGCACCCCCGGATGCGTGTTGGCCAGAAAGATGTATTGGCTGTCCTTGAACTGCGGCGGAATCGGCGGCGGCGCCTCTCCCACCACGCCCAGCTGTGTGAAGAGTGTTTCGCGCTCGTTCATGTTGTCGAAGTACCGGCCGCCCCACGCGAAAGTCTTGGAATCGGGGCGAACTTCCAGGCCGGCCAGGTCGACATTCTTGAAGCGCTTGAGTTGCTCTCGATGAGCCGGCGGCCAGTCGCCGCCGACCGCGCCGACGACGCGCACCGGCGTGTGCAGTGACGCCGCCGCAGCGAAGTACGCGCACGAGCCCCCCAACACGCGCTCGGCCCCGCCGGCGGGTGTTTCAACGGTGTCGATGCCGATCGTGCCGGTGACGAGAAGCGACATGCCGCGAGAGTAAACGCCGAGATGCAGAAAGGCAAAGCCGCGCTAAGACTCTGCAAAGATCGTGCGAGCGCCGGCAACGGATCGTGTTCAAACCATACAGTGGGCCAATGCCATCAGCACCATTGCAGGTCAGCGTTGCCCGGAACGAAGATGTCACCATCGTGACGATGCGCGGCGACGCCGACCTCGCGGCCGCCGACGTGCTCTCCAACGCACTGCTGCCGATCGCGGCCAGCCGGCCCGCTTACGTCATGGTCGATCTTGCAGGCCTGACATTCATCTCAAGCCTTGGAATCGGCCAACTGGTCTCGCTGCGGCGCGGCCTGGCGGCGCACGGCGGCAAGGTCACGATCGCAGCCCCGCAGCCACGTGTGATGCAGGCGCTCAAGCACGCGCAGGTGGAATCGTTGTTCGAGATCGTCGCTGAGTCACCGCACGATGCAGTGGCCTAGGACCTGCTCACGACTTCGCCATCTTGCGCAGGACAGTCTGCAGGATGCCGCCGTTGCGGTAGTAGTCAACTTCCACGGGCGTGTCGATGCGGCAGGTCGCCGTGAACGAGATTGTCTTGCCATCCGCTTTCTTCGCGGCGACCTTGATCTCCTGCTTGGGCTTGACGTCATTCGGCACGTCGATATCGAAGACTTCCGTGCCGTCGAGGCCCAGCGACGCCGCGGTCTGACCTTCCTTGTACGTCAGCGGCAGCACGCCCATGCCAACGAGGTTCGACCGGTGAATGCGCTCGAAACTCTCGGCGATCGCCGCCTTCACGCCTAGCAGGAACACGCCCTTGGCCGCCCAGTCCCGCGATGAGCCCATGCCGTAGTCCTTGCCGGCGAGCACGATCAGCGGGATCTTCTTCGCGATGTAGTTGACGCTGGCATCGTAGATCGGCTTGACCTTCCCATCGATGAAGTCAGTGGTGACGCCGCCTTCGGTGCCCGGCGCGAGTTGATTCTTCACGCGAATGTTGGCGAACGTGCCACGCGTCATCACGCGGTCGTTGCCGCGGCGCGAGCCGTACGAATTGAACATCGCCGGAGTCACGCCCTTCTCCATGAGGTACTTGCCCGCCGGCGAATCCTTTTTGATCGAGCCGGCCGGCGAAATGTGATCGGTCGTCACGCTGTCGCCGACCTTCACCAGGCATCGCGCGCTGCGGATCGACTCGATGGGCTTCGGTGTCGGCGTGCGAATCAACTCCTCGAAGAACGGCGGGTTCTGCACATATGTGCTCTTGTCGTTCCAATCGAACAGTTCGCTGCGACTGGTCTTGATCGCCTTCCATTCGTCCGAGCCTTCGAACACGTTGGCGTACTGGGCGATGAACTGGTCGCGCGCCACGCACTTGCTGACGGCGTCCTGAATCTCAGCTTGTGTCGGCCAGATGTCGCGCAGGAACACCGGCTTGCCGGCCTTGTCGTTGCCCAGCGCCTCGGTCGTCAGATCGATGTCCACCGTGCCCGCCAGCGCGTAGGCCACAACCAGCGGCGGTGAGGCAAGGTAGTTCGCCTTGCAATCGGGATGAATGCGGCCTTCGAAGTTGCGGTTGCCCGAGAGCACGCTCGCCGCGACCAGATCATGCTCATTGATGACCTTGCTGATCTCGTCAGCGATGGGTCCGGAGTTGCCGATGCACGTCGTGCATCCGTAGCCGACAAGGTTGAAGCCGAGCGCATCCAGGTGCGGCATCAGGCCGGCCTTGTTCAGGTACTCGGTCACGACCTTGGATCCGGGCGCGAGCGAGGTCTTCACCCACGGCTTGCGTTTCAGGCCGCGCTCGTTGGCCTTCTTCGCCACGAGACCCGCGCCGATCATCACATCCGGATTGGACGTGTTCGTGCACGAAGTGATGGCGGCGATCACGACCGAGCCATGATGCAGCCGGCACGCCTGACCCTTCATTTCGAAATAGACGCCCGCAGCCCGTTCATCCTCCATCACCGCCGTCGCCGCGCCGGCCTGCTCAGGCATGTTGCCATGCTGCTGCGCTGGTGCACCGCCTTCTTCGGTCCAGCCGCCGGCGGGGTTGTGCACGAGTGTAGTGCCGTTATCGCCATTGCGCGTCTTGCCATAGGTCTTGGTGAGGTCGCTTGCCCAGTTGCGCTTCATGTCCTTGAGCGCGATGCGGTCCTGCGGCCGGCGCGGCCCTGCAAGACTCGGCTGCACGCTGCCCAGGTCCAGTTCGAGATTCGATGAATACTCGATCTTGCGCGCATCATCGCGCCACAGCCCCTGGAGTTTCGCGTATTGCTCGACGGTCTTGATGAGTTTCTCATCGCGGCCGGAAAGATGCATGTACTTGAGCGTCTGCTCGTCGATCGGAAAGTAACCGATGGTCGCGCCATACTCTGGCGCCATGTTGGCGATGGTGGCGCGGTTGGCCACGGGCATGTTCGCCAGGCCCGGGCCGTGGAACTCGACGAACTTGTTCACCACGCCGTGCTTTCGCAGCATCTCCGTGACAACGAGCACGAGATCGGTCGCCGTCGCGCCCTCCGGCAGTTTGCCGGTGAGTTTGAAGCCGACGACCTCCGGAAGCAGCATGTAGATGGGCTGGCCGAGCATGACGGCCTCGGCCTCGATGCCACCGACGCCCCAGCCAACAACGCCCAAGCCGTTGATCATCGTCGTGTGGCTGTCGGTTCCGACGAGGGAATCGGGGTACAGGACGCCGTCAGAATCCCACACCACCTTCGCGAGGTATTCGAGATTGACCTGGTGGACGATGCCGGTCGCGGGTGGCACGACTCGGAAGTTGTTGAACGCGCCCTGGCCCCATTTCAGGAACTCATAGCGCTCGTTGTTGCGCTCGAATTCCTTCTGGGCATTGACTGTCAGCGCGATGCCGCTCGCAAATGCATCAACCTGCACGCTGTGATCGATCACCAGATCGCAGGGCACGAGCGGGTTGACCTTCCTGGCCGCCTCCTTCTTGCCCGTCATCTTGACGATGGCATCGCGCATGGCCGCGAGATCCACCACGCACGGCACGCCGGTGAAATCCTGCAGCACCACTCTCCCGCACATGAAGGGGATTTCGACATCGCCGACCTTCTTCGCGTTGTACGCAGCCACCGCGCGCACGTGCTCATCGGTCATGATGAAGCCATCGAGGTTGCGCAGGCAACTCTCCAGCAGCACCTTGATGCAGTACGGCAG
>Ga0111538_10003663_pt1 | contig 21405 bp, 17 predicted proteins | sample SoiMethybrSBSTD1_FD_79669 | JGI IMG/M metagenome (GOLD analysis project Ga0111538, IMG submission 79669) | Bulk soil microbial communities from a Populus tree surrounding site in Tennessee, USA - Soil MetaG P. TD hybrid SBSTD1 (version 2)... | ecosystem: Environmental > Terrestrial > Soil >... | reverse complement strand
GTGTTCTTCGTCAAGGCGATGGCCGCGCGCTTGTCGCCGTTGAAGTCCCCGACGGTCACTCCCGTCCAGTCGGAGGTGCCGTTGTTCCCGATGGTGGACGACGCCACCACCTGGAACGTGCCCCGCACCCACTTGTAGACCAGCACCGTCGTTCCCACCTTGTCGGACACCTTGCGCGTCGCGACCAGCTCGTCGATCCCGTCGCCGTCGAGGTCGCCCGCCGCGATCCCCTTCCACGGGTACGAGGGGTTGGTGTCGAGATCGGATGCGAAGGCGGCGTTCAGCGAGTTTCCCGAGACGCTCACGAGAAAGAAGTTCGAGTGCGCAGCCTTGAGGAGCGCGATCCGTTTGCCCGTGCCGTCGAAATTGCCAATCGCCGCGTCGAGCCACTCGGAGTTGCCCGAATTGCCGATGGTCCCCGTCGACGCGACCTGCGTGGAGACGCAGGAGACCGGGTCGGCCCTCATCACGAACACGTCGGGCACGCCGGCCGCGGTCACCTTGCGCACGGCGACGATCTCGTCGCCGACACCGTCGAGGTTGCCCACTGCAACGGCACGCCAGGGGTGCGCCGCGTTCGATGGGTTGTCGAAGGCGGCGACGGCATAGGGCGTCGGCCCGCGCATGATGGAGAAGCTCGAATGCTCGTTCTTGACGAGCACGAGCTCTTTCTCGGCGGCGGCCCAAAGGTTGCCCGAGGCGATGTCGACCCAGTCGCTGTTCGTCGCCGCGCCGTAGCCGGCCCCTTCGAGGAGCGAACTGATGGCGATACTGTCGGTGGCCGGCTGCGCGTAGGTCGGCGTGGTGAAGGGCGGGCTGCAACCTGGTAGTGCGGGTTGTAGTACGGGGCCCTGGTTGGGGATCTTGACGGTCTGCGCCGGGGCGGCGGTCGGGACGCCGTTCACGGGAGTGGTGGCCTGGAACCCATCGTTCGACTCGGCGACGCCCCCGTTGGCCGATGGGTCGCGCTCGGCTCCGCCGCAGCCGAACAACGTGGTGATGGCAGTGAGGGCCAAGACGGCGCCGAGGGATTTCATGGTCTTCATCCGAGGTCCTTTCGCTGCAAGTCGCACGGGGGTCTGCGGCCGAATGCAGACCCCGTGCCCGTACGTCGAGGCGGACCACCGGGCCTCGGCGTGCCGCGGGCGTTCCGGCGCCGCGGGCGGTCCGCGCGCGCGCCCGGCGGGCGGCCCGGTCAGCGCGAGCCGGAATCGACGAGCAAGAGCACGCCGAGCGACCCGAGCACCGTGAAACGAGCGAGCTCGGCGTCGAACGGCTGGTCGAACCCGAGGTCCTCGAAGCGATAGAGTGCATCGAGCCCGGCCCAGAGCGCGACCCCGCCCGTGCGATTCGCGACGCGTCCACCGAGCATCAGAGTCCCTGTCGATTCCGTCTGCAGGCTGTTCGGACCGCTTCCGCCGAAAACGGAGAACCATTCGGCCCCGCCGAGCAGCAAGAGGCCGACCGAGTAGTCCGGCGCGAAAGGCGCACCCCAGCTCACTCCGCCCTGGGTATCGAATGCCAGCGTGTTGAAATCGGCGCCCACGCCCAGCCGCAGCGTCTCGCACAACACGAGGGCAAACGCTCCGGAACCCACTGCAACCTCGACGCGCGGACCGATGCCGATTTCCACCGGCGCCGGCCAACGCTCGCCGACCAATCCGAAGCCGAGGCCGCCTACCGAGGGCCGGGTGTTGCGGGCCGCGCCGCCGCGTACCCCGCCGTTGCTCTCAGGTCGCGGGCGAACCCGCTCGAACGGGGGAAGCTCGAGCGCGGAACGCTTCGTCTCGCCGGGCGCGGCTGCGGCGTCATCGGGTTTGCTCGCTGGCTCGCTGCCCTTGCTCAGCCGTTCCTCGACTGCATCGAGGAAGCCCTCGACCAGATTCGGGCTTGCTTCGACGCTGAGCCGTTCGGACGCGGCGTCCGCTTTCCAAAGGATCCAAGCCTCGTCTTCGGAGCACTCGGCCTTGACCCCGAGCGGCAACGCGTCCGGACGGGCCGCCCGGAGCACCAGGCGAACCCGGGCCAAGAACTCGTCCGCTTGCTCGGGCTCGAGGCGCTTGCAAGAGACGTCGACGTCCGGAACGCCCTGGGCGATCGCCGGCGTCGGAACCGTCCCCAGCAGCGCCAAGCCAAGAGCAGCGAAGTGCCGGAAACCACTGCCGGTCACGTCGCTGAGGCTCGCCCAAACCCCGTTCAAACGCGAGAGCGATCCCACGGAGGCCCTGAGGCGACTAAACTGTGCGGGGGGTTCTGACCCCCTGAAGTCCTTCCCCATGCCTCCCCCCACCTACCAGCGCGCCGAGATCCTGTTCGCGCCGGCGGAACGGACGGAGGCGACCGAGGCTCCCGCGGACCTCTTGCGGCTGCTGTACCGCCAGGTCCGAAGCCTCGCCGGTCCGCGCCCCGATCTGGACGACCTGGTGCAGGCTGCGGCCGAACGCGCCCTGAAGGCGCTACCCAAGTTCGAGGGCCGCTCCGCGCTGTCGACGTGGACGTACGGCATCGCTTATCGAACCTTGCTCGACCACGATCGCTGGTTCCGGCGCTGGCGCAAGCGTTTCAGTTTTTCCGAAGATCTACGGGTCCCCGAGCCTGAAACGGAGCGGGACAGCGAAGCCGCGGCACTCGAGCTCGCCCGAGCTCGACGCCTGCACGACGCGCTCGAGCGCTTACCGCCGGCGAAACGCGCGGTGGTCGTCCTGCACGACCTGGAAGGGGTCGAAATGCGTGAGATAGCGACGATCGTCACCGCCAACGAACGCACGGTGCGTTCGAGGCTGCGCGACGGCAGGAGAAAGCTGCTCGAGCTGCTCGAAGCGGATCCGCTGTTCGACCCGGAGGCCGCGCCATGACCGACGTCGATCGCGCTCGTCTCGAGCTCGCGCGGAGGGCTTGGCTGTTCTGGAACGCCAGCGACGAAGACGTCGAAGCCGGCGTCCGCCGCGTCGGCCGCCGCTTGCGAGTACAGGGCCGCTCGACAGCGAGCCGGCGCGCGCTCACCTTGGTGCCGGTCGCGTTGGCATTCTTTGCCGCGCTCGCCTACGGGCAGACCGGAGGCTTCGAGCATCCGCCCGCGTTTGCCAAGCGCTGGTTCGGCGACAAGCCCGAAGGCTCGCTGCTCGAGCGCGGAGTTTACCCGCGCGAAGTTGCCGAAACGCTGCAGCGCCTCGAGCACGGCAAGCTCGGCCTCGCGCCGGTGCCGGTGCCGCCCAGCAGCGCCGAACCGGTGGATCCTTCGGAGCTGCCACAGGCCGCGCCGGAGCTCGAGACGAACCGGGACGCGCCTTCGAGAACGGTCGCCCCCGAACGCCCCAAGCGCTCGCGTCGGCCCAGCGCGCCGAACACCGAAACGTCCAAGGCAACCAGCTCCTGGCGCCAGATCGACGAAGCGCTGGCGGCTGATGACGAAGCTACCGCACGCGAGCTGCTGCAAGGTTTGGCGCGCGGCGCGGACGACGCGACCACGCAGGCCAAGGCGCGGCTCGGCCTCGCCCAGCTCTCGCTATCGCGCGGCGACTGCAAGCGCGCGGTCAAGATCGCCGGACGCGTGGCGCGCAGCGACGGGATCGACGAGAAGCTCGTGCGCCGCGCTCACGACATCGTGCTGCGCTGCCAGTGAGCGCAGGAGCTCACGGCGCCAGGCGCTCGAAGCTCCAGCCGCTTTCGCTACGGGTGTACGCGTAGCGGTCGTGCAGGCGGTGTTCCCGCCCCACCCAAAACTCGAGCATTTCCGGCAATAGCCGGTAGCCGCCCCAGAAATCCGGGCGCGGGATGGCGCGCCCGGCGTACTCGCGTTCGAGCTCGGCGAGCCGCCGATCGAGCTCGGCGCGGCTTTTGATCGGCTGGCTCTGCGGCGAAGCCGCTGCGCCGAGCTGGCTCTCGCGCGTGCGCGTCGCGAAGTAAGCGTCGGAGTCGCCCGCGGCGAGGACCTCCACGCGCCCTTCGACGCGGATCTGGCGTCCGAGCGAGCTCCAATAAAATAGCAGTGCCGCTCTTGGATTGGCCTCGAGCTCGCGCGCCTTGCGGCTCTGGTAGTTCGTGAAAAAAACCAGCGCGCCGCCGTTCATGCCCTTGTAGAGCACCATCCGCGCCGACGGCTGGCCGCTCGGCGCGACCGTGGCGAGCGCCACGGCGTCCGCCATTGCGGCGCCGCTCTCGACCGCCGCCTCGTACCAGCTCGTCAAAAGCGCCAGCGGATCCGCGTTCGGCAGAGGTTCTTGGTCGATCACGAGGTCTCCGTAGCACAGCCTCCGTTCCCCTTGCTTCCGGCGACGCCCGGGTGCGAAAGTCGTCGCCGTGAAAGTGCGTCTCGGCTTCCGGATCGTGTGCGCCGCGCTCGTGCTTTTGGCCGCTGCTCCCGCGGCTGCCGCCCGCCGCCCCAAGCCCGCGCCGAGCGCGTCGGCACCGGCGCCTTCCGCCTCCGCTCCCGCGGCCAGCGCGGACGCCGGGATGGCCGCCGCGGACGCGGCCCCACCTGCTTCCGCGGCCCCGGCGGCTTCGGACTCCGCACGCTTGCCACCGCCCGCTTCGGCCAGCGCTCTGCCCGCTGCGCCGGCGCGCCCGGTGCCACCGCCGCCACCAGCGTCGGTGCGACCCGCACCAGCCGCGTCAGCGCCGGCTGCGTCCGGCCGTGGAAGCCAGGTCAAGCTGCACGACGCGGTGGTGTTCACGGTACGGGCGCCGCACGGGCCGCAGACCGCCGAGCAACGTGCGCGCGCCGCCACCGAAGCGCTGGAATCCGCCGCCAAGTCGGCCGCTCCCGAAGACGTGCGCTTCGAGCAGCGGGCGGAGGTCGCGGTCGTGTACGCGGGCAACGCGCCCGTGGTCCAGCTCTACCCCGAGGATGCGCGCGCCGCGGGCGACAGCTCGCTCGAGGTCCACGCGGGGGCCGTCACCGTCAGCATCAAAGAGGCGATCCGCGAGGACAAGCAACGGACCGCGATCATGGGTCGCGTCTTGTCGTTCGTGGGCGTGATCATTTCCGGTCTGGTCGCGTTCTGGATTCTGCGCAAGGTCGGCGACTGGGCGGGGCGCGCCCGGGACTTCATCGCCGACAACCCCGACCGAATCCCCCCGCTCCAAATGTTCGGGATCGAAGTGGTGCGGCCTCACACCCTGCGCACCGGGCTGCTCCTGGCGCTCGGCGTCGGGCGCTGGCTGCTCCAGTTTCTGATCGCTTACCTGTGGCTCGTCCTGGCGTTGAGCCTGTTCGCTTCCACCCGGGCCTACACCGAGCGTCTCACCGGCTTCGTCTTTTCACCGGTGTCCGCGCTGATGGGCCGGCTCGCCGCCTCGCTGCCTGTGATGTTCGTGGCGGCGATAGCCGCGATCGCCGTGGCGATCCTGGTGCGCTTCATCGGCCTCTTCTTCGCCGGCATCGACCGCGGACAGAACAGCGTCAACTGGCTGCCGCGGGATCTGGCGCGCCCGACCAGCATTCTGCTCCAGATCGGCGTGATCCTCGGCGGGCTGGTGTTCGGCGCGCCCGTGGTCACCGGCGACCCGGAGGGCGCGCTCGGCCGCGTGGGGACGGTCGCGCTCGCGGCGCTCGCGCTCTCGAGCACACCGCTGCTCGCCACCGCGCTCGTCGGCGTGTCCGTGGTCTATCTGCGCCGGCTGCGCCCGGGCGAATTCGCCGAGGTCGGCGATCACAGCGGGCGCGTGCTCGACGTCGGTTTGCTCGACATCCGCTTGGAAGACGCGCACGGCTGTCAGGTACGGATCCCGCACCTGTCGTGGCTGCTGCGCCCGGTGCGTCTGCACGGCCCGGCCCCGCGCGTCTCGGTAGAGGTCACGACCGCCGCGCCCGCCGCGCCGAACGTGCGCGAGCTCTTGATGCAAGCGGCCACCGAGATCGGCGAAAATCCAAGCGTCGAGCTGATCGCGATCGACGCCGAGGGGCTGCGTTTCCGGGTCGGCTGCGCGAGCGGCCTGCCCGACGCGAAAGGCCAGCTCCTGACGCGCGCGACCGAGGTGTTGTCGGCATCCAAGGTCGCGCTCGGCCGGGTGCCGCCGCCGCCGCCGCCGCGGCGCAGCGTGTCGCCGTAGCTTCTCTCAGAAGGCGTGAACGAGGGTCAGCCGTGCGCCGTGCGGCTCGCCGCTCGTGACCAGCGCCGTGTGCGGCCCTTGCTCCTTCGGGCTGCTCAGGATCAGGTACGCGCCGATGCCGATGCCGAGCGCGCCGACCACCAAACCCGTGGTGGTGACGACGCCGAGGGTGCGTCCCGACTCGGCGGCGTCCAAGCCCTCCTGGTTGCAGACTTTGGATGCGTTGCAGTTGTCGTCGACCGTGCTCTTCCGATCGAGCACCATGACTCCTGCCACCGTGCCCACCACCAGGCCGGCCACGCCCACGCCGCCGAGCACGTAGCCCATCGTGCGCTGACTCGAGCTCGGCGCAGTGTCGGCGGTGACGTTAGTCACGGGCGCGCCGTTGACCCGCGGGCCCGGCTCCACGTCGAGACTCTTCGATTCGCCTTCGCGCAAAACTACATCGAAGACCCGCGTCTGATGGCCGGGCGCGCCGGCGGACACCTGGTGGGGGCCGGGATCGACCGGCAAGGCGGTCTCGAGACTCGCGGCGCCGAGCTCGACGCCGTCGCGCTGCACCAAGGTCCCAGCTGGCGCAGTCTCCGAAAGGCGCACGGCGAGTTTCGGCAGACGCGGCTCGAGCGTCTTCGATCGGCCGCGCGCGATCGCCTGGCGATCGTCGCCCGCCGGCAGACGCTGCGCGACCTCCTGGAACAATTGCCAGGCGGTGGCGAGGCGGCCGAGCCTTTCCTCGCAATCGGCGATGTTGAAAACCGTGCCCACGGCCGGATCGAGGCGGTTGCTCTCCTTGAACTTCTCGCACGCCGTGGCGTAGTCGCCCGCGTCGGCCGCTTCGCGGCCCTGGCGAAACAGCGCTTCCGCGGCTGCGGCGTCGCGCGGTTGGGCGGTAGCGGAACCAGCAACGAACACGAGCAAGAGACCGAACAGCAGCGCGCGGAGGATCGTCACGGCAGGTCCGAGGCTATCACGGCGTCGACCCTGCGCTGATCCGCCACGTTCTTGCCGACTTTTCCCGCGAGGCTTCGCAGCTGGTCGGGGCTCGGATAGCGGAGCCGCCGCAGGTCAGCGGCGTTGACCTGCGTGTGGCCGCTGAACTGGCGAAAGTAGCGATCGACCAGCGTCGAGTTGAGAAAGCAGGCGAGGCCGCGCGCCTCGTCGCGGGCGATCCCCGCGCCGCCGCGGTGAAAGTAGTTCACGTGGTTCTCGAAGCCGATGCGCGGCGCCGGCAAGATTCGCGGATCGAACACGGCGGCGACGATCCGGCGCGGCTCTTCCTTCGACGTGAAGCGCTTGGTCAGGGCGTAGTAGCCGCGCGGCACGAGCGCATCCGACGTGGCGCGGCTCGCCACGATCGCGTTCGGTTTGCGCGCGGCCGCGTCCGGCCAGCGCACGCCGCCGCCGCCGAGATGCAGCGGGTAGATCAGCGGTACCGTACCCCTGCCCGGGTTTCGCCGGAGGAAACGCTCCAGGCGAAAGTCCACGACCTTGCCGGTGGAAACGCTCAATCCCAGATCGGAAAGCTCGCACGGCAGAGCCCGCATACGCTCGGCGATCGCCGCGTCTTCGAGCGAGGGCGCGAGATGGATCACCAGATCGCGATCGTCGGGCCAAACCACGCGCTCGCGCGCAACCAGCCGCCCGCGGCCTTCGTCTCCCAGTCCAGGCGAGCTCGAAACCAGCACCCGGCGCCGCTCGGCTCCCTTGACGGCGCACAGGATCAGATTCTCTTGCAACACTCGATCCTCTCCGAACGCGCTGCGCCGCGAATCGAACACGTGCAGGCGTGAGAGCGCCATCTCCGCCAGGAACATGCGGCGAAAGCGCTTGAAGTAGGGACCGTTGCAGAAGCTGCGCGGGGTGATCGCCACCAGTTCTCCACCCGCGTCGAGCCTCCGTACGCAGAGCGCGAGGAACGCCGCGTAGAGATTCGTCGCCGGTAGCCCCGCGCGTCGCAAGGTCTCGGCGCTGGGCGAGCTGCCGTTGAGCTTGCGATAGGGCGGGTTGACGATCACGCGATTGTACGAGCCTCTACGCTCGCCCAGCGCCGCGGGAACGAAATCCTCGCCATGGACCGACGCCCGAAACGCTACGCCGCGCTCGTCGCACAGCTCGCGGCAGCGCCTCACGGTGCGATCGAGCTCGCGCAACAGGCTCGCGTCGAGCTCGTACAGATCGACCTCGATACTGAGCACGCCGGCGCGGGCGCACGCCTCGGCAACCACGGCAGCCGTGAGCGATCCGACGCCGGCGCCGGGATCGAGCAATCGCACGTGCTCGGGCCAGCTCTCGAAGGCTCGCGCCATGAATGCCGCTAGCGCGCCGGGCGTCATGAACTGGCCGAGCTCGGCGCGTTCGCTCCTGTCGCGGGCGGCGCTTGCGGTCCTGCGCGCGCCGTCGACGAAATCGAGCAGCGCCGCGGGTCCCACGGCCCCTTCAGATACCACGTTCCAGGAGGACTGATGCTCAGTGACGGCGGTCGAACGGATTGCCCGAGCCGGCGGGCACGGGCGGTGCCGTTTGGGGCGGCTCGTGTTTGGGCTGCAGGCGCGGGCCGGTGCCGGTGCCGGTGTGACCCGAGCCTCGGCGCACCGCGACTTGAACGGTGGGACTGGCGGCGGGCTTCGAAACTGGCTCCCGCTCACGAACCGGCGGCGCCATGACGCCGGCCGGCGGATTCGCGCGCGCCGTGTGCGCGATCGGGGAAAGATCGGCGTGGACCGCCAGATTCTTGCCGAGCGTACGCGGCGAGTCGGTCTCCACCATGGCGTGCACGGTCAGCGCCGCCATCGCCGCCACTGCCAGGAGCAGGGCTCCCGCGAGCCCGAACAGGATGAAGCGCGAGCGTCCCGGCGGCGCGGCGCTGCGCATGAACGGGCCGGTTCGGGTCAGGGTATCCGGGCTGTGCCCGGTGATGGCGCTGGTGAGCTCCGGCGGGGCGACCAGCGTCGGGTTCGTCTCGTCGCGGAGCGACGGCCGCGGCAGGCTGAAAGCGACCTCGTCGGCCACGCTGGCCATCGCCGTTTGCAGCGCCGCACGCATTTGCCGCGCATCGGGCCAGCGGGCCCGCTTGTCGAACGCGAGCGCGCGATCGATGACCTCGACCAGCGCCGGCGCGAGCTCGGGAAAGCGGCGTGAAATCGAGGGAGCCTTGGTGGTCGCCGCGAGCACCAGCTGCTCCTGCAAGGTATCGGCCTGGTGCACCAGCGCTCCGGTCAGTAGCGTGAACAGCGTTGCGCCGACCGCCCACAGATCGGTGGTGCCGTCCACTTCGTCCCAGCGGCCGCGCGCCTGCTCGGGCGCCATGAAAGCGGGCGTCCCCAGCAGCGAGCCGACGCGCGTCGAAGCGCTGCTCGCAGACGAGACCTCGCGCAGTCGCGCGATCCCGAAGTCCAGCACCTTGAGCCGCCCGTCCGTGGTGAGAAACAGGTTCTCCGGTTTCAGATCTCGATGCACCACACCCTTGTCGTGTGCAGCGGCGAGCACCTCGAGCAGCTGATCGATCACCGGCAAGACTTCGGACAGCGGCAGGCGCTCGCCTTTTCGCGACCAGCGCGCTTCCAGCGTCTCGCCTTGGAGCAGCTCCATCACCAGAAACGGCACGCCGTCGTCGGACACGTCGTCATCGAGCACCGCCACGGTACCGGGATGGCCGACGGCGTTCGCCAGGTAGCCTTCGCGCAGAAAGCGCGTGGTGACCTCGGAGTCGAGGGCGATCTCCGGGTGCAGCATCTTGATCGCGACCCGGCTCTGATTGCGGTGAATCGCGGCGTACACCGTCGCCATACCGCCCACTCCGACCACCCGCTCGAGGCGCCACTTTCCCTTCAGCACCCTGCCGACCAGGGCCCGCGCGCGCTCTGAAATGTCGTCGCGAAGAGGCATCGGAGTCTCGTGTACGTTTCAAACGTCGATTCGGGCGGTCGCTTACGTAAAAAAGTTACGCCGCTCGTCTAAATCCTCTTCCCGGCCGGACATGCGAGCTAGAACGAGGTTCCCGTCCACCCGCCGCGGCGTCGACCTTTTTGATCGACCGCGCACGTTCAGTAAGTGTTGCGGCCCGAGTTTCCCGGCGGTTTCCACGGGAAAACCGCGGTCTTTTTTCGAGCGAGGAAGGACGCCGGGGAAGCCCGCGTATGATGCACCTACGAGCCGGAGGGCTCGTTTCAACTCCTGGAGAACCCTCGATGCAACTCGCCCCCACGTGGAGAAAGACGATCGCTGGCGTCGCCGCCGCGCTGAGCCTTGCCGGCGCGTTCTACGCCGGTGTCGCCTACGCCGCCGACCCGCGTTTCGATCAAGCCAACGACAACATCATCAAGGCGATCGCCCTGCTCAAGGCGGCGGAGAATCCGGGCGTGAAGCCTCCCTTCGGCGGACACCGCGAGCGGGCGATCGACAAGCTCGAGGACGCGCAACGCGAGATCGAACGCGCCAAGCGCTTCGCGGACACTCACAAGCCGCGCGAACCGGGAGGGCCGAAGCCGCCCCCCATAAAGAAGTAGCTCAGCCGTCCCAGCAACAGCGAAACCCGAGCGTGCGATCTCGAGTGTCGCGGCGGGTCGCCCCGGCCGACGAACACTCGAGCGTCGTGTCGGGGGGCGGGTTGTCGGGGTCGAGGTAGCCTCCACCGCGTTGCGCGCAAGTGCCGGTCTGACCGGAGCCCGAGCAGGCGTTCTCCCACTCGCGCACGTTCCCGCTCATGTCGTAGAGGTTGGGATACCCGCCCTGACACTGCGTCATCGAGTTCACCGGCACCGAACCGGACGTGGGCGCATCCACGCCGTTGCAATAAGTGCCCTGGTACAAGCTGCCGTACGGGTAACGGCGCGCTCCGGATTGTGAGCACGCTCGGTACCACTGGCTCTGGTTCGCGTCCGCGCTGCTGCCAGGCGCCAGCGCCCCGCCGCCGTTGATGGCGCCGCAAAGGTGTTTGCCGACCGCCTGGCAGTAAGCGAGCGCGTCGCACCAGTCGACGCACGAAACAGGGTAAAACGCCTTGCCCACCGGATCGTAAGGCAGCGGCGACGGGCAGGTGACGCTCATGGTGGCCGGTGAAAAACTCGTGTTCCAAGCGCAATCACCGGTCTGAGCCGACGGCGACGAACCGAGAAAGGCGCCGTACTGCTGATTGGTGACCTCGGTCTGGTCGATGCAATAAAAGCCCGTGCCGCTCGGTTTCGTGATCGGGATCATCGGCGTCCCGGGAAGGGTCGGGCACGTGGGCGAGCCGGCGCTCCCCCCGGTTCCACCCGTACCGCTGGTTCCGCCGCTGCCGCCCGTTCCGGCGCTCCCGTTCGTCCCGGCGCTTCCGCCGCGGCCCGCACTCCCGCCGACGCCCGTCGTGCCACCGATTCCGTTGGTCCCGCTCGCGCCTGTGGTTCCGCTCGCGCCGCTGGTTCCGCTCGCGCCGCTGGTTCCGCTCGCGCCGCTGGTGCCTCCGGTCGCTCCGCCGCCGTCGGTCGCGGCGCTGCCCGACGCGCCGAGCGTTCCAGCGCTGCCCGCGCTACCGAGCGTGCCCCCCTCCCCGCTCGCGCCGCTCGATCCGCCTCGGCCCGAAGTGCCGCCAGCGCCGAGCGCGCCCGAGCTTCCACTTGCGCCACCGCGGCCGGCGCTCCCCGCGCTCGCGTCAGGCTCGCCGAGGACGTAGTCGTCGAACGACACGGCGCACGCCCCGAGCAGAAGAGAAGTCGTCAAGATCGTCGCCGGGCGCACACTGCGTCTCGAGACCACGACCCAAGACTAAAGCGTGTTGACAGTTTCTGCCAACACCGCCCTTCTCGGGCGTCGGGCCGAAGCCCTTGCTGCTTCCCAGAGGACAGTTTCACGCACGGTCCACATGGACGGTGCGCCAGCGCTGTCCTCTCCACAGCCGTTTAGCGTCTCCGCGTGCTTCGCGGCGACGTGAGGCCAGTTCCCGGCCGCAATGACCTCCGGGTATTGCGCCAGGCAGGCTGCAGCGTTGGCGTCGCGGTCGGCCTCGTGACCGCAACTGCTGCAGCGAAAGGTTCGCTCGGAAAGCGAAAGCTCGGCGCCCGTCACGCCGCATGCGCTGCAGCGGCGCGTGCTCGGGTAGAAGCGATCGGCAACCGTCAGTCGCGCGCCGTACCAGCTCGCCTTGTAGGTGAGCAGGCTGCCGAACAGCGCCCAGGCACTGTCGGCGATGGCGCGAGCCAGGTGGGTACGAATCATTCCTAAGATGCACAGCTTCTCCATCACCAAGTGACCGTGGGTCTTGGCCAGTCGTGAGGATTGGCGGTGCAAAAAATCTCGACGCAGGTTTCCGATGCGCGCGTGAATACGCGAGAGCCTCCGCCGAGCGCGAAAGCGATTGCGCGAACCCTTCCGTTTGCGGCTGAGCGCGCGGCTCTGGCGGCGCAGCTTGGGCAAAGCCCGCTGAAGCGGCCGGGGGTTCTCGATGCGCTCGAGCTCTCGACCCTCACGGTCGGCAACCACGGCGAAGGTCAGAAGACCGCGATCGATACCGACTGCCTTCGGTGGCTGGTGAGCGGCGTGGCGTAGCTTCGGATGGAAGTCCGCGGCTTGCACATTGAGCGTCACTCGCCAGTGCCCGCCGAGCCGATGGCTGATGGTGGCGAACAAGATCTTCGCCCGCCCGTGTTTGAGCAAGCGCCGCAGCTTTCTGGTGCATTCACGGACGGCCAGCGTTCCGAGCTTCGGTAGCCGGACCGAGCGGGCTGTCCCCTCGCCGACGCGAAGGGCTGATTTTGCTCCTTCTCCCTTGTTGCGCAGACGAAACGATCGGCGCGCCGTCTGCTTCTTTTTGAATTTTGGCATCCTCGGCCGCTTGCCGGGGCGTTCGCCCTTGCGCCCGGCAGAGAACGCCTCGAGTGCGCGGCCCAGGTCGACCGCGGCCTCCTCGAACACCTGCTGGCAGACCTCATCGCGCCAGACGAGCCCAGTCTGTCCGTCTTCCGCGCTGCCCGCTTGCGGCGAGCGCTTCCAAGCATTGAAGGCGTTGATCAAATCGAAGCCGGACCAAGGCACACGCGCCTCGGGCTTTTCCGTTTCGCGGCGAGCCCGTCCAGCACCAGGCGGAGACATTGATTGAATGCGAATCGCGCCGCTCCGACGTGCCGGCTCAGCACCTCGCGCTGCGCCGAGGTCGGCACGAGCGTGAAGCTGAACGTCGTGTGCCGCGTCACGCTCGCCACCCCGAAAGCGCCACCAGGAACGCGGCCGTCGCGAAAAATCCGGCGTACGACAGGAGCGTCTTGTCGTAGCGCGTCGCTATCCGACGAAAGCCTTTCAGCCGACCGAACCATCGTTCGATGACGTTGCGTCGCCCGTAGCAGGCTTTGTCGAAGCTACGGGCGCGCTTGCGATTCGACCGTGCGGGAATGACGGCTCGAGCACCGAGCTCTTCAATGTGAGCGATGACCCCGTCGCTGTCGTACGCTCGGTCAGCGACCACAGCCCGACACTCGCCGGCGTGGATTAGCCCCAACGCTTGCGTGACATCATTCACTTGGCCGGCCGTGATGACGAAGCGAAGTAGCTCTCCCCGCTCTGAAACGGCTGCATGGATCTTGGTCGTGAGCCCGCCGCGCGAGCGACCGAGAGCCTCGGCGCTTTGGCCCCCACCCAAGCTCCGTGCGCCGGCGGCGTGCTGATGGGCTTTGACGATGGTGCTGTCGATCAAGACGAGCTCCGGAATTACTCGCCGCAGGATTTGCCGCAAAGCGTCCCACCGACCCGAAAGTGCCCAGCGACGGAAGCGTCGGTAACTTCGACTCCACTTGCCGAACGCCCTCGGCAGATCGCGCCACGGCGCTCCGGTACGCAGGATCCAGACTACGCCTTCGAGAAACCCGCGATCGTCTTGGCCTTTGGCACCGCGACGAGTCGCCGTCGAAATTACCGGTCCGACCCGTGTCCACTGGTCATTCGAGATCGCAAAACCCGCCCGCATCGCGCTCGAGCCTGCAGCTGCGCCTGACACACGTCAACCTTCGGTCGGTCAGCAAATGTCACACCCAACCGGCCTTGAAAACTGTCAACACTCTCTAGTCGATCAGGCCGAGGGTGGCAGCGCCGTCACGCGTTCGAGAGCGATTTTCCGGCGCGCTCGGGGGCGGCGCGTTCGAGCAAGAAGAGGGCTCCGAACGCGCAGAATAGCAGCAGCGGAATCACGCTGGCGCGCCGCGGAAGCCCGAGCGCCATACCGAGGTTGGAAGCTCCCGACAGCCGCGCGATGCGCCCTTCGCTCAGGTTCGGCAACAGGTAACCGAAGATGGCGTCGCGATCGGGCGGCGCTTCGAGGCCGACCGCGGTGGTCAGCACCATGACGAGCACCGAAATCCCAGCGACGCCGATCGCGAAGGTGCGCGGCCAGCCCTTCCAGTCGAAGACGAGCGCGATCCCGAAGGCCAAGAAGGCGAACCCCGGTACGGCGTGGCGTGGCCCGGTCGCCAGCCCCCCGACCACATGTAGTAACTGGCGTTGATCCAGAGCGACACGACGACGCACGTCAGCGCGAGCAGGCGTTCCGAGTTTTTGCTCTTCCACCCCTCGAACGCGAGCGCGAACAGGGCCAGCGCCGTGATCGGCGCGATGTAGAACACGCCGCGTGCGCGGCCGAACGTGATTCCGATCAGCGACTCGGCGCTCGGAAAAGTGACGCCGAGCAGTCCCTTGGCGTGACCCTCGGCGAAGCTCGGCCGCGCGATGAAGCTGTACGCGGTGCGCCACGGCGCGCCGAAGCACGCTTGCTGATAAAAGCCGACGACCGCGAGCGGCAGCGCCGCGCCGCCGGCGAGCGAGGCCGCCACGGGAACGCGTTTTTCGCGCGGCGCTCGCCAGATCGAATAGGCGAAGATCAAGAGCGCCGGGATGGCGCTCACGTATTCGGTTCCGACGGCCGCGCCCAGCAGCACGCCCGCACCGACGCGGTGTGCGTGCCTCGCCTCCGGCGCATCGAGCAGAGCAAAGCCGCCGAACAGCAGCGCGGCCGCGATGGTGTGGCCGAAGAACGACGTCGCATAGGGAAAAAGTGGCGTACCGAGCAGGGTGCCGAGCGTCGCGGCCAGTGCGGTTCGGAGCGCGAAACGGCGGCGCAGGACCTCGAGCAACGTCAATCCGAGCGCCGTCGCCGAAAGCGCCGCAGTGCTGGCGCTAGCGACCCAGAGCCCGTTCCGGAACGCGGGGCTGACGGTGACTTTGACGGCGGGGCGCTCCGGCGTTCCCTCGGCTTCGAACGCCGGTAGCCGTCCGCGCAACCGGCTGACCGCGTGAAAGGCCGCGTACGCCGGCACGGCGAGCAGCGACGGCAACGGCGCCTTGTCGCTGTAATAGCGCTCGCCGACCTTGGCCCGGTCGCCGGTGCTCGCGGCAAACTCGGTGATCTCGAACGTTCCTTTTTCGACGATCGCGCGCGTCAGACAGAAGCGCGAAACCGGGCTCCAGGTGGCTCCCGGTCCAAAGTAGGCAAAGAGCACGAACAGGTAGGCGCCCAGCCAAAAACGCAGCCGCCCAAGACCGTGCTGTTCGGTCATGGTGCTTCGGGCAGTGTCCAGCGCTCCTGCCACTTGAGCTCGAAGCGACGCCGGTTCGCTTCCCAGATCGCAAGGTACTCGCGCGCGCCCATGCGGCCGAAGCTCGCCTGGCCGACGTGATGGACGAAGGCATCCAGCGCCACGCCGAGCGTCGCACCGCGCGCCCGCAAGCTGCGCGACAGGTCGTCGTCCTCGAACATGCCGATCTCGAAGCGCTCGTCGAGCAGGCCGATCGCTTCGAGCAGCTGCCGCCGCATCGCCGCGCAGAATAGCGCAACCGACGTCAGACCGAGCAGCTGCCCGGCATGCGAAAACGCCCGGGCCTTGGCAAAGCGCTCCATCTGCTCGAGGTCGGCATAAGCGGCCGGCACGCGCGCGGCATTGCCGATGTGGTTGGTCGCGGCGCAGACCAGCCCGAGCGATCGATCGCGTTCCAGGGCGGCGATCAATCGTGATAGCCAGCCGGGGCCGACCACGGTGTCGTCGTTCAACAGAACCAGGTATTCGCCGGAAGCGCGGCGGATGCCCTGATTCGCCGCGCGAGCGAAACCCACGTTTTCCCGATTTCGAATCACGGTCAGGCGCGGATCGCGGCGCGCCTCGGCTTCGAGAAAGGCGAAGGTGCCGTCGCGCGTGCCGTTGTCGACGACGATCGACTGAAGCTCCGGCCAAGCCGTGTTGCGCGAAAGCGCCGCCAAGCAGTTTCTGAGCAGGTCCTCGCCGCCGAAGGCGACGATCACCACCGATACGCGAGGGAACGGCTGCGGGAGCAAGCGCCAGCCGAGGCGAGTCGCGTCTCGCGCGGCGCCCGCCGAGAGCGCTCCGAAAACGGCGGCGTCGAAGACGTCGTGCTCGCGCGCCAGCCGCTCGAGCGCCCATCCCGGCTCGAGCTCGATCATGCGGTGACCGCGCGCGGCGAGCTCGGTTGCAGCGCGGCGCTCGTCAGCGGTGGCCGTCTCCGCGAGCAGGACGTCGAAGCGGCGCGGCGCGCTCCCCGGAACCTCGAGCTTCAAGCCCGACCCGCGCGGTCCGAGCGCGATCGGGTACACGAGCGCTCGCAGGCGCTCGGCCACGGGCGCGGGGAGCCCGGACCAAACGGCGCGGGCGGCGCCGGGGGCCAAGCCGGCGAGCCGCTGGAGGCCCAGCCGCAACATGGCGCCACTGTACTAGGCTCACGGGGCGAGAGTGATCCCAGGTCTTACCCGGCCGCGCCGCTCCTTGCTCTTGATCGGGCTGATCGCCGTGATCGGCGCCGTGGCCTTTGGCAAGGTGCTGTCCTTCGATTTCGTCTACGACGACCACTGGACGATTCAGACCAACGCGGCGCTCGACCACTCGCTGGCCCCGATTCTGCGCGCCGCTTTCACGGGCAGCGGCGCGACCCGGAGCATCCCCGACTCGACGCGGCCCGCGATGATGGCCTCGATGTGGCTCGACCACCGGCTGTTCGGGGCACAACCGGCCGGATATCACGCGCACTCGCTCCTTCTCTACGCGATCTGCTGCGGGCTCGCGACGTGGGTGCTGTTCGGCGTCACGCGCAGCGCTAAGAGCGCCGTGGCAGGCGGCGCCTTCTTCGCTCTGACTCCGCTTCACGCCGAGGTCGTCGCAGCGGTCAACTATCGCGAGGACTTGATCGCGGCGCTCGGCATGCTCCTGGTCATGGCCTGCGTGTTCAGCCCCCGCCGCGCACCGTCACTGGACGCCGCCGTGCTCGCGGCGGCATGCTGGGCCGTCGCGCTGCTCGGCAAGGAGAGCGCGGTCGCGCTGTTACCGGCGCTGCTCGCCACGGCGTTCGCCCACCCGCCGACGCGAGCCTGGATCTCGGCGCGCCGACCCGTGTGGTGGGCGCTCTTGGTCGTGTTCGTCGTTTGGGGAAGCTGGCGCGCGATGATCCGTTTGAAGGGGGTCGACGACGTGCCGGTCGCGGCGAGCCGCGGTGCGCTCGAAACGGTGCTTGCCACTGCACGCTACTCGGTGAGGGTGCTGACGAGCGCGCTGTTTCCGTTCACGTGGTCGCCCGACTACGCGCGTCAGGGACCGGCGTCGCCGTGGTGGCTTTTCGCGCTGCTCGGCTGCGTGGCTTCGATCGCGCTGTTCATGCGACGGCGTGGCACGAGGCTCGTGGCCGCAGGCATCGCGTTCGCTCTTTTGACGGCGCTTCCGACGTCCCCTCTGATCGGCCCGGCCAACGAGTTCGCCGATCGCTACGTGTTCGTTCCGGCCCTGGGCGGCGCGATGGTCTGGGGCTGGGCCGCCGAGCGGCTGGGCCGGCGCATTCCGCGCAAGCTGCGCCCGGCGCTCGTGGCCCTCGCCGCGATCCCGTTCCTGATCGGCGCCGCCCGCGCGGTGGCGCCGTGGGTCAACGATCTCACGCTCTGGACCGAGGCCACGCGGCGTGCCCCGAACGCGCCGCGTTCCTGGGTCGGATTGTCGCGCGCTCAGCGGCTCGCCGGCGATCCTACCGGCGCCGAAACCTCGATCGAGCGCGCGCTCGCGATCGAACCGCGCTCGCCGGCCGCACGCGTCACGCTCGCCTACCTGCGGCTTTCGGAGGGCCGGCTCGACGCCGCACGCAAGGAGCTCGACCAGCTGCGAGCGCTCGGCGCGAGCCGCCAGCGCGGCTTCGCGCGGGCCAGCACGTGCGCCGCGCTGGAGGATCCCAAGGCCGCGGCCGAGTGTATTCGCGCGCCGTGAGCCGTGGCCTTACTTGGGTGGCGGCCGAACCAGGCTCACTCGCGCAACGACGTAGCGGCCCGCCTGGGTAGAAGGATCGAGACGCAGCGCGCTGATCTTGCCGCTCCATTTCGACCCGCTGGGAAAGCGCGCTCGAAAGGTCGAAGGCCCACTGCCCACGAGCTTGACGCTGCACTCCTCGTTGAACTGCGGGCACCCGTCGCCTTGCCAGTACAGCTGCGGGGCGACCGGAGCAGCGCCTCCGATTTCGACCTCGACCATCTCGGCGCGCCCGGCCTCGAGCCACGGCGTGGCGAGCGTGATCCACGGATCTCCGCTTGCGCCATTCACGACCAGACCGTCGTCTGCGCGCTCGACGGTGGTTCCGGCTTCGTGGCCCGCGACCGATCGAAAGACCGGCTTCCCGAACAGGCGCGCCTGGTGGATCTCGATGCGTTGTCCGCTCGCGGCCGGCAGATCGAGGCGGATTTCGCGGATTGCGCGAGCCGTGGTCGCCACCAGATCGACGTACTGCCGGCCGGCTACGATGGGCTGCGCGTTGCTGCACGGCTCGGAGAATGTCGGGCAGTCCACGCTGGTCCAGTAAAGTTGCAGCGTGCCCGCGGCGGGCGCGATGAGCTCCACGGACAGCGTCGCCATGTGGAGCGGCGTGTCGAACTGCCAGAGCAGCCAGGGGTCGACGCTTTCGGATTCGACGACCAGGAGGTCGCCCTGCTTCGTGACCTTCGCGTCGTGTTTCTTGCGCCCGGGGGCGGTCGGATCCCTTGGCCAGAGCGAAAGCAGCGGTGGCTCACCGTGCTTGCGAAAATCCCAGATTACGCTTTCTTTGCTCACGGGCGGCGCCTGCGGATCGACGCGCGGGTCGTGCGGGTCGTCCCCCGGTACGGCTTTGCGCACGCCCTGGCCCTGCTCGCACACGCACCCGCCGGCGGCCTGCGACAATGCGAGCGCCAGCGTGGCAACGCCGGCCGCCGACGCTCGCCGCGCGCTCACGGCGAGGCCCCGTGCTCGGTGCGACGCCAGGTCGCGGCGCCACGCCGCACGAAGCCGGCCGCCGACAGCGGCACCGAGAGCAGCAGGTACAGCGGCTGTAGCGGATACAAAGCCCACACTCGGCGCGGCGGCCGATGCGCCACGAGCTCGGGCAAGGGAGCGGCAAACGTCAGTAGCGCCAAGCTCAGCGACAGCGTGGCCCGCGCCGGGCGCAGCCGCAAGAGCTCGGCTCCCGCCACCGCGCCGAGCGCGGCTCCCGTGAACAGGACCGAGGGAGCCGCCAGCTGGACGCAGGCGTCGAAGGCCCGCAGCCGCTCGGCGAGACCGCGATCGCCGTCGCGCCCGAAGGCGGCGGCAAGCAGGCGCGGCACGTATTCTTCGACGACCGACCAGCGACCGCGCATCCAGCGCTCGCGCTGCCGGAGCGCTTGCGCGAGCGTACCCGGCTTTTCATCGCGAACCCGCGCCGAAGGCTCGTAAGCGACGCGGACGCCGAGCAGCGCGAGGCGCGCCACGAGCTCGAGGTCGTCGGTCACCGAATCGAGCACGGCAAGCTCCTCGAGGCACAGCCCGATCTCGGCCGCCCAGCCCGTGCCCATCAGCGGAGCCGACAATCCGAGCCGTTCGCGGGGCGCCTGTTGCAGCGCGGCCATCGCCCAGAAACCGAGCGCGCTCAGCGCCGGCACCCAGCCCGCGCCGGGATTCTTGGCGTCGACGAAGCCTTGGACGATGCGCTCGCCCGAGGCCAGCCGCGCCGCGAGCTTGCGCAAGCACGCCGGGTCCGCGTGATTGTCGGCGTCGAACACCGCCACCGCGTGGAAGCGGCCCTGCTGAAGCACCCAGTCGAGGCCGAAGCCGAGCGCGGCCGATTTGCCGCGAGCGCCACCGCTGTGGCGCTCGATCACCGTGGCGCCGGCGGCTCGCGCCCGCTCTGCGGTGCGGTCGCTGCAATTGTCGGCGATCACCACCACCTCGTAGTGCTCGCGTGCGTAGTCCTGAGCGCACAGGCTCGTCACCGCGCCGCCGATCACTTGCTCTTCGTCGTGCGCGACCAGGAGCGCCGCGATCCGCAGCCGGGGGTCGGCCGCGAGCACGGGCTGGGTGCGCCGCCGATCGAGCGCCCAGCTCGCGAACACGAGGCCCAGCGAATAAACGGCGTGCGCTTGCAGCAGCCCGCGCGCGCCCAGAGCGAGCAGACCCGCGACCCGACCCAACCTGCTCATGTCCGGCGCAGATCGGGAATCGGCACGGCCTCGACCGGAGCTCCGACCCGGGGCGCGCCCGGAAGCTCGGGACGCGTGCGCAACGACCCCAGCCCCAGCCACAGAAAGGCGAAGGCGATCAGCCCGAAGAACGCCGCGTCCAGCCCGAGCCCGCCCATCCCCGCGATCGCTGCAAAACCGCAATAGGCCCCGCCAATCGTGATCTCGATCACCACCAGCCAGGAGCGCAGCGGCCGGTACACCGGCTCACCGGGCCGGGGCGCGCGCAGCATCTTCGGCGTACGGAAAAAGGCGCCGGCGCGATCGCGTAAACCGTAGAACAGGGCCACCGTGTAGGTAGGCGCGAGCCCGATCGCGAGCGGGATGATCATCGGCGCCAAGAGCGCGGCCTTGAGCGGGCTTCTGCCCACGGCGCTGGCCGCCACCGCATGCTCGAGCGCGATGCCGAAAGCGAGCGTTCCGAGCACCGCGACGTTGAGCCAACCGTACTCGAAGAGCGTCGGGACGCCGTAGAAGGTCGTGATCGGCGCGACCAGCACCATCAGCACGACCAGCGGATGCACCAGGTGGCGCCCGAGCTGGGTCACAATCGCGATCCGCGAGCGCAGCGGCAGCGGCGCGCCCAGAATACCGAACAGGCGCTTGCGCAGCAGCTGCGCGGTGCCGAGCGCCCAGCGCCGCTGCTGCACGCGGAACATCGCCAGCGAGGTCGGAACCTCGCAAGGCACCGCGACGTCCGGCACGTGAATCAGCTGCCAGCCGGCGACCTGGACGCGAATGCTCAGGTCGAGATCCTCGGTCAGCGAATCGAACGTCCAGCCCCCGACGTCGTCGATCGCGGCGCGGCGCCAGATGCCCGCCGTGCCGTTGAACTGGAACGGCAAGCCGGCGCGGCTCTTCGCCGTCTGCTCGACGACGAACAGACC
>Ga0111538_10003661_pt1 | contig 21413 bp, 19 predicted proteins | sample SoiMethybrSBSTD1_FD_79669 | JGI IMG/M metagenome (GOLD analysis project Ga0111538, IMG submission 79669) | Bulk soil microbial communities from a Populus tree surrounding site in Tennessee, USA - Soil MetaG P. TD hybrid SBSTD1 (version 2)... | ecosystem: Environmental > Terrestrial > Soil >... | reverse complement strand
GCAGACCACGCAGCCCGGCGAGACGATGCAGCTGTTCGCGGACGCCACGCCCGTCGCGGCGCCGTCACCCGCCCTCGCCGCGTTCACCACCACCGAGCCCGAGAGCGCCCACGAGCGTCGCGAGCGGCTGCGTGACGAGCGGCGCACGCTCGTCGCCGCGCTCGCCCGCCGCACCGGCGAGCCGCACGCGGCGATCAACGCGCGGCTCAACCGGCAGGTGGGGGCGCGCTCCGTGGCCGCCTCGACTGTGGATCAGCTCGAGCGGGCCAACGAAGCCCTGCGCCGGCTGGTCTGAGTCAAATCTTCGAGCAGCCGAGCTGCGTGCGGCTGTGCTTGAACAGGATGTTCGTCTCGAAGCCGAAGCCCGTGATGTACGCGTCGAACACCGGGGAATCGGTGCCGAACGACGCCTTGATCACGTTCAGGAACGCCGCCCGGGTGTCGCCGAACGTCCGCGCCGCGGCGAGCTGGAACGGGATCCCCTGCAGCAGGGTGCCGGCGACGTTGCGCCCGGCCACGCCCTTCGCGTTCATCTCCTCGATCCACTTCCAGTAGGCGTGGGCGAGGATGTAGCCGTTCGTGTGCACGTCCTTCGCGTTGCACTTGAACTGGCTCATCTTCTGCGGGATCTGGCCGTCGCTCGGGAACGTGAACGAGTTCGGGGAAGCCAGCAGGTCGCCGATCGCTACGCCGGTGCCGAAGCGGGTCTTGAACGAGTAGTCGTAGGAGAACATCTCCCCGAGCGCCTCGGAGACCTCGGCGCTCTCGAACGTGTCGACGTAGTCGTCCTGGAAGTGCTCGTCGATCACGTGCCCGGTCTCGTGGGCGATCGTGTCCGCGTCGTCGGAGTCGGCGGTCGTGAGGAACACGCGGTCGAGGCTGGGGTCGTAGTGCGACGTGTTGCAGACGCCCTCACGGCAGCCGGAGAAGCGCGCCGAGAAGAACCAGCGATTGACGGTGCCGCCGCCGACCGGGCCCGGCAGCCCGCTGTCGCGACCGCAGTACTTGCGCTTGAGGCAGAAGTGCTGCGTGACGCTGCCGATCTGCCCGAACGGCTGGCCGGGGGAGGCCAGGAACGCCGAGCTCGGGCTGCCGAACAGCTCGCGCTCGCGCGTGGCCGACCCCGTGCCCCACGAGAACGGGTTGCCGGTGGTGAAGAAGTTGACGCCGTCGTTGGCCAGATCGATGTTGGTCGACTTGTTGTCGGCCACCTGGACGAGCACGTTCTTGGCCTGCTCGAGCTGCTTCGCTTCCCGTTCGTTGCCGATGCGCGCGGCGCTGCCGCGCCACTTCTTCAGCACCTTGCCGGTCTCGGCGTCGATGACGACGCAGACGGTCGGCGTGTCGTCGGCGCCGGCCTCGGGTGTCGTGACCTCGACCACGTAGGCGTTGCGCGGCTGCCGCGGCTTGTCCGGATCGCCGGCGTAGACCACGAACTCGGCCGGCCGCAGCCGCGCCGCGCCGGCCACCGCGCCGCGGGCGATGCGCTGCGCCTGGGCGGCGCTGATGCGCCGCTTGCCGGACACGTCGGTGCTCTTGAGCGGCACCACCGTCCCGCTGATCGACATCGCCTTCGAACCGGCGACGAGCACGTTGAGCTGGCTCCACAGCACGCGCCGGCCGGCGAGTGACTGGCGGAACCGCACGGTCGTGGTGCGCCGCCCGCCCGGCGGCTTCGCGGACAGCCGCGCCACCGCGTCGAGCTTGCCGAGCCGGACGCCGATCTTGCGCTCGACGGCCGCGCGGCCCAGCCGCACGGGCCCGGCGTCGCTAGGCAGGCCGAGCCGCTTCGCCGCGATCGGCCTGTTGATCTGGCGCGACCAGTTCGACGCCGCGTCCGCGGGCGGTGCGTGGGCGGCCACGAGTGCGACCGCGGCCGCGGCGATCCCCATCTTGATGCTCACTGCCTTCTCCTTCTGGATGGATGACATCCAGAGACAGGACCGGCGGCGGCGCGGAACTATTCCGGGCTAGCGGCGGAGACGAAACAGCATGCTGCGGGCGAGCACCTCGGCGCTCGCGCGGTCACGGACCAGCGCGCGCACGCGCGCTGCCGGGCGGCGCAGGTGGACGCGCACGGTGGTCCAGCGGCGCGGAACGCTCGTCAGCAAGCGCTAGCGTCCACGTCGTGATTCCCGACTGGCCGCCCGGCACGGTGGCGATCCTCGCCACGGCCGGCCCGCATGCGATCCCCGTCTCGACCGCGACGCGCGCGGGCCCGGACGCGGTGCTGCTCGCGCTCGGGCCGAGCCGCGGGTCGCTGGCGCGGCTGCGGGAGGATCCGCGGTGCGCGCTCGCGATCGTCGCCGAGGGAACGGCCGTGACGCTACGCGGCCGCGCAACGGTGCTCGGCGAGGCCGCGGGGACCGTCGCCGTGCGGCTCGAGGTCGAGGCCGTCGACGACCACGCGCAGCCCACGTTCGCGATCGAGGCCGGCGTGCGCTGGCGCTGGACCGACGCCGGCGCGGAGCGCCGCGACGCCGAGGTCCGCGCGGCGCTCCGTCAGCTCGGCTGATCGAGCGGCTCGAGCACGGGCCGCCGGATGTGCTCGTAGACGACGGCGGTCCGCACGTCGCCGATCTCCGGCCGCTCGGTCAGGCGGTCGATGACGAACGCGTACAGCGCATCGGTGTCCGGCACCGCCACGTGCAGCAGGAAGTCGTCCGAGCCCGACACCACGAACACGCCGACGATCTCCGGCAGCCCGCTCAGCCAGTCCCGGAACGCCTCGATGTTCTCGCGTGACGGCGGCCGGATCGTCACCGCCGTCAGGGCTTGCACGTGGCGGCCGAGGGCTGGGAGCGAGACGTCGGCGTGGTAGCCGCGGATCACTCCCGAAGCGCGCAGGCCGCGCACGCGCTCGGACGACGTCGACGGCGACACGTGCACAGCGGACGCGAGATCGCGGTTGGTCTGCCGTGCATCGTCCTGCAGCTCGCGCAGAAGTGCGCGGTCGAGCGCATCAAGTTCGGTCAAGTCGATCGTTCTCCGGATCTTGTACGGACTTCACGCCAGATCGTCGCAGGTCGGGTACGTTGCCGCGCCCATGCCCGAACGCTGCGTGATCGTCGTCGACGAAGCCTTGCCGGCCGGCCTGGCCGCCAACGCCGCCGCTGTGCTCGCGGTGACGCTCGGCGCCCGCGAGCCGGGCGTGGTCGGCGATGACATCGTCGACGGCGACGACCGGATCCACGCCGGGCTGTTCCGCAACGGCCTGCCGATCCTCAAGGCCGCTCGCGCCGACCTCACTGAGCTGCGCGAGCGAGCGGCCGACGCGGGGCTCGGCGTCGTCGATCTCCCTGCGTTCGGGCAGCAGACCAACGACTACGAGGAGTTCCGCTCCGCGGTCGCCCGGACCGCCGCCGCCGACCTCGAGTACCTGGGGCTCGCCGTCTACGGCGAGCGCCGCCCGGTCGGCCGTCTGACAGGCAATCTGTCCTTGCTGCGCTGACCCATCAAGGGCTCGGCCCGGATGGCCGATGCACCCACTTGGAATGTCTGAGCTGGCCGAGGAGATCGCGACCCCGCAAGCCGCGAGCACCGTTGCCGTGGCGCGCCAGCCGATCTTCGATCGCGCCGAGGCCATCACCGGCTTCGAGATCCTCTACCGCTCGCTGACCGGCCCGTTCACCGACGCCGAGGGCGCGACCTCGACGGTGATCGTCCAGAGCCTGGCCGACATCGGCCTGGAGCGCCTGGTCGGCGACTCGCGCGCGTTCATCAACGTCACGCGCGACTTCCTGCTCAAGGTCCGGCCGCTGCCGATGCCGCCCGAGCGCGTCGTGCTCGAGCTCGTCGGCACCCACAGCGCCGACCCCGAGCTGCTCGAGGCGCTGCGCGACGCGGTCGACGCCGGCTTCCAGATCGCGCTCGACGGCTTCCGCTTCGCCCCCGGTCTGGAGCCGCTGCTCGACGTCGCGAGCGTGGTCAAGCTCGACATCCGCGCGCTGTCCGGCGCTTCGCTGGTGTCGCAGATCCGCGAGCTGCGCGAGCGCGGGCTGACCGCGATCGCCCTCAAGGTCGAGACGCGCGAGGAGTACGAGGCCTGCCGCGCGATGGGCTTCGACGGCTTCCAGGGCTACTTCTTCGCCGAGCCCGCGGTGGTGTCCGGCCGCACGGCGCCGACGCACCGCCTCGGCGTGCTCACCCAGCTCGTCGCTCCCGACCGCCAGGCGAGCTTCGAGGAGATCGAGCGCGTGATCTCGCAGGACGCCGGGCTCAGCCACAAGCTCGTGCGGCTCGCCAGCTCGGCGTTCGTCGGCGCCCGCCAGCAGGTCTCGAGCGTGCGCCAGGCGCTGATCCTGCTCGGGACCGTCGCCGTGCGCCGGTGGGCGATGCTGCTCGCGCTGTCGGGGCTGACCGATCGCCCGCAGCACCTGCTCAACGTCGGCCTGGTGCGCGCCCGCCTGTGCGAGCTGCTGGCGGACGCGCATCCGCTGGCCGTTCCCGACCGTGCGTTCACGGTCGGGCTGTTCTCGGTGGTCGACGCGCTGCTCGGCAAGCCGATGCAGGCGCTGCTCGACGAGCTGCCGTTCGACAGCCGCATCACGCACGCGCTGCTCGACCATGACGGCCCCGAGGGCCGCCTGCTCGCCGCCGTGCTCGCGTACGAGCGCGGCGACTTCAACGACGTCGCCCGCTTCGGCGTCGGACTGCCGGTGGTCGCCGGGGCCTACCGCGAGGCCATCGACTGGGCCGACGGCCTCACGGTCCAGCTCGCCGCGTAGCTGACGTCTAGCGCCGCAGATCGAACGTGAGGTGCGCGGGGCCGTCGCCGGCCTCGTCGACCGTCAGCTCGCCGCGGGCGTTCCGGTAGGCGCCGGTGCCGCCCGTGATCGCCTGCTTGAACGGGACCTTCTCGAGCTCGTTCGACGTCACGTAGCCCTGCGCGGTGATGTGACCCTCGGGCAGCACCGTGGTGTTGAAGCACTGCGCGGCGAAGAAGAGGCCCTTGGTCAGGTCGACGCGGACCACCGTGCACTGCAGGTCGCTGGTGCCGACCTTCTTGCCGTAGCGGTACACGTCCTCGGTGATGACGTTGGTGTCGCCCAGCTTGGGCGGCTTCGTGAAGTCGATCGGCGTCTCGGCGATCGTCTTGGTCGTGATCGTGAAGAGCTTGTCGTCACGCGGCTTGTGAGCCGACGCGGGGGACAGGGAGGTGATGGTGAGCGCGGCCAGTGCGGCCGCGACGATGGGGAGGAGCTTTCGCATGGCCGGAGCATCGGGTGTGCGGGACCCGCGTCCATCGGCGGGATCACCTAACCGGCACCCTGGTCTCGCACGTTTGATCGGCGTTTCTGAGTGGGTATCGAGCGTGCATGACCCGCCGCCTGCTTTCCGGAGTGACGGTCGCCGCCGCTCTCCTCGCCGCCGCGCCGGCCGCCTCGGCCGATGACGCCTCGCTGTTCAACGCCTACAACGCCCGGCAGGGCGAGATGGACGCCGCCGGGGACCAGTACGTCCGTGCGGTCCGTCGCGCGAATCGACGGAAGACGGCACGGGCATGGCGCGGGATCATCCGCGCGAACAACCGGATGAACTCGATCCTGGTGACGATCAAGGGCGAGCTCGCCGCGCAGTCGGCCTCGAGCGCGCACGGGCGGCGGGCCCGGGTGCACGCGCTCCGCGAGGTCCGGTGGTGGCGGCGGGCCAACACCTTCGAGAGTGCATCGATCCGTGCGGGGTTGCGCGGGCACGCGGCCCGGTCGCGCGCGCTGCTGCGGCGGGGCAACCGGACAATCCGGCGCTGCTACCGCGAGGGGCGGCGGGCGGTCCGGCAGTTCAAGGCCGTGGGCCTGACGTCTCCGGTGGGTCCGATCTCGGAGACGTGAGCTCGGCGGCGCGCGCGAGCTCGACGCGCGAGCGCACCCCGAGCTTCGCGTAGACGTTGCGCAGGTGCGCCTCGATGGTCTTGGGGCTGAGGAAGAGCTGCTCGGCGACCTCGCGGTTCGTGCGCCCGGCGGCGACGAGGTCGACGATCTCGCGCTCGCGGCCGGTCAGCGCGCCGAGCGGCTCGCCGTCGCTTTCGCGGCGTACGCGGTGCCCGAGGCGGCGCAGCTCGCGTGCCGCCTCGTCGCGCCAGCGCTGAGCCCCGAAGCGGCTGAGCGCTCCCTCGGCGTCGATGAGCAGCGTCAGCGCCGCATCCCGCTCGCCGGCGGCGGCAAGCGCCTTGCCTTCGAGCAGCCGGAGCCGAGCGGCGAGCAGCGGCGCCGCCTCGACCCGCGCCGTCTCCACGGCTTCGCTCGGCCGCCCCTCAGCGAGGGCGAGAGCGGCCCGGGCCCGCGCCGCGACCGCGCCGTGGTGCGCGACGAGATCGTCGTCGGCGGTCGCGCGCGCGCCTTCAACGTCGCCGGCGGCGATCTGGGCGTCGACGAGGTCGGCGGCGATGTGTGATCGCATGACCGGCACGGCAGCGGCCAGCGCGTCGCGGAGGGCGGGGAGGGCTCGGTCGGCGTTGCCGGCGGCGGTCAGGGCCGCGCCGACGCACCACAGGGGCACGCCGTTCAGGCCGGGCGCGGCGTCGGTCGCCGCCGCGTCGTCGGCCGCCTGCAGCGCTCCCGAGACGTCGCCGGTGGCGAGGCGCGCGGCGGACAGCTCGCACAAGGCGCCGGCCAGCTGCGGCCGCGGCCCCGAGAGCCGCGCGCGGTCGACGGCCTCCTCGGCGACGGCGACCGCCTCGGCCAGGCGGCCGAGCTCGCGCAGCGGCCGGACCGCCGCGAGCGCTGCGAGCATCAACACGAGCTCGCGGCCGGTCGCCGCCGCCATCTCGTGCGCGCGTTCGAGATCGGCGAGCGCGATGTCGAACCGGCCGAGCCAGCCGTCCGCCCAGCCGAGCATCCACAGCCCCACCAGCCGCCGGGCGACCTCGGCGTCGTCGAGCCGGCGGAACGCCGCGCGGGCGCGGTCGCACGCGTCGGCCGCTCCGGGCTCGGCGGCACCCGCCGCGGCGATCGCGGCCAGCGCGAGCGACGCCGCCTCGAGCACGCGGTCGCCGAGCACGCGGGCATCGGACAGCGCGTCGCTCGCGTGCGCGCTCCCGCCCGCGAAGTCGCACGTCTGCACGAGGTTGAGACCGACTGAGTGGTGCAGCCGGACGCGATCCGGCGACGGCTCGGCCGGCAGGTTGGCGAGCGCGACCTGCAGCCGGCGCAGCGCGTCTTCGTCGCGGCCGAGCCAGAACTCGGCGTTCGCGATCCGCACGGTCAGCGCGTGCTTGTCCTCGATGTCCTGGGCCTCGCCGAGCGCGTCGAGCAGCGTCGTCCGTGCGCCCTCGGGGTCGCCGCCGGCGCTCTGCGCCTCGGCGAGCGCGACCCGCAGCGCGGCCCGTCGCTCGCGCTGGTCGTCGGGCAGCAGCCCGAGTGCGGCGGTGAGGAACCGCGCCGCCGACGCCGGCGCCGGCCCTTGCAGCACCCGCGCGGCCTCGCCGAGCAAGGCGATCGCGTCCTCGTCCCCGGGCGCCGCCGCGAGCTCGATGTGATGCGCGCGGGCGACGAGACCCGCTCCGCGCCGCTCGACCGCCTCCGCGGCGCGCGCATGGGCGGCGAGCCGCCAGCCGCCGGGCGTGCCCGCGTAGACGGCCTGCCGCACGACCGGGTGCCGGAACGCGAACCGCCGCGGCCCGGCCGGGCGCACGATCGTGCGCGCGAGCAGCTCGTCGACGGCACGCAACGCAACCGCCTCGTCGAGCCCGGCCGTCTCCGCCGCCAGGACGGGATCGAACGGGTCACCCACGACCGCCGCCGCGTCGAGCACGATCCGCGCCTCGTCGTCGAGCGCGGCGAGCTCGGCCGCAAGCGCGCGCGAGACCGCGTCAGGCGCCGTGCCGAAACCGCTCGTGACGCCGGCACGCGCGAGCGCTTGGAGGTAGAACGGGTTGCCGCCGCTCAGCGGGTAGATCGCCGACACGTCGCGGCCGACGAGGGCGGCCGCTTCGTCCTGCGAGAGCGGGGCGAGCGCGAGGGCGGTCAGGCGGCCATCGCGGTCGGCGCCGGCAAGCGCGGTCGCCACCGGCCCCGGCAGTTGACCCTCGCGGGCAGCGAGTGCGAGCAGCACCGGTCGCGCGGGCGGCCGCCGCACGAGCGCCGCGGCCGCGTCGATGCTCGCGCCGTCCGCCCAGTGCAGGTCGTCGAGCGCGAGCACGAGCGGACGCGGGCCGGCGACACCGTCGAGCAGCTCGCGCAGCGTGCGGTGCAGCGCGTGCCGGTCGGCGAGCCCCACCGGCACCGCCTCCGGCACGCCCAACCGAGACCGGCGCCGGTCGTCCAGGCCCGCCAGCCACGGATCGATCGCCTCGGTCCAGACCGCGTATGGGAGGTCCTGCTCGAACTCCGACGCCGCCGCGCCGAGCACGAGACACCCCGAAGCGCGCTCGGCCAGCTCGGCCAGCAGCCGCGACTTGCCGATCCCCGGCTCACCCGTGATCGCGACGACCTGCCCGGCCGCGCCTGCACGCAGCGCGTCGACCGCGGCGACCAGTGCCGTGCGCTCAGCAGTGCGACCGACGAGTGACGCCATCGGGCGAAAATAGATGAACCCCCTGATGACAGCCAGCCGGTCCGGCGGGACACTGCCCGCCATGTCATCCCAGAACGGAATCCACCCCGCCGTGCGAGTCGGCCACGTGCACCTGCACGTCTCCGACATCGACCGCGCGCTCGCCTTCTACAACGACGGCCTCGGCTTCAACCTCTCCGCCGACGCCCGCGCCGTCGGGCTCCCGATGGCGTTCCTGGCCGCCGGCGACTACCACCACCACATCGCGCTGAACACGTTCAAGCCCGCCGGCCTCTACCACGTCGCGTTCAACTACCCCGACCGGCGCGAGCTCGCCAAGGCCGTCGCCCGGCTCCAGCAGCACGGCTACGCGGTCGACCACGCGACCGACCACGGCGGGACCGTCGCGGTCTACCTCGACGACCCCGACGGCAACGGCATCGAGCTGTCCTACGACCGCCCGCGCGAGACCTGGTACGACGCGGCCGGCCGGCCCGTCCTGAAGGCCGACCGCATCGGCGTCGACGAGATCTAGCCCAGCGCGGCGGCGAGCTGCGGCACTGCCCTAACTCGATGTCCGTTTTCGACAAGAACGCCGCACGAGATCGCGCGACGATCCCGCGCATGGACCGACACCACGCGATCGACTACATCGAGATCTCCGTCACCGACGTCGACGCCGCCAAGGCGTTCTACGGCTCCGCGTTCGGCTGGGGCTTCAACGACTACGGCCCCGAGTACGCCGGCATCCAGGGCGATGGGAAGGAAGCCGGCGGGCTCCGCCGCGACGGCGGGGCCAAGCCGCTGGTGATGCTCTACACCGACGACATCGAGGCCACCGCCGAGGCGGTCACGAAGGCCGGCGGCACGATCGTCGAGCCGATCGCGGCATACCCGGGCGGCCACCGCTTCGAGTTCACCGATCCGAACGGAAACCGGCTCGGCGTGCACACCGAGAACTGACAGCGGTCCCAAATTCCATGGTTGACGCCCTCGACCGGGACGGCGAGACTCGATCGGGCGATGTACGACCGCGACGTGCGCCGGTCCACCGAGCCGTCCGCCGGCACGGAGGGGCAAGCGCCCGCGCCGAGGGACGTCATCACGCGGCTCCAGCAGAGCGCCGGCAATCGAGCGGTGGCGGCGCTGGTCGATCGCCGGCCCGCCGCGCAGGTCATGCGGCTCAGCACCGGCGAGCACTCCCAGCTCGGGGGCTCCCGCCAGGTGACGATCAATGGCGTGACGATGAGCGAGGGCGAGCTCATCACGCTCGGCGACTTCTACGCGACCCCGGACCGGATCTACCAGGCATCGCAGACGGAGCTCGAGAACCTCGTCAGGCGGATCCGGCAGGCCACCCAGTACAAGCAGGGAGTCAAGGGCGTCAAGAAGGTCACACAGGGCGAGTGGCAGGAGGCGACGCTCGGGCACGCGAAGGGGGAGACCTACAACGAGCTCGCGTTCTCGAACGACACCCATTACGGGCCTGACACGCGCAGCGACAAGCAGCGAAAGGACGACCAGGAGGAGATCGCCGTCGGGCACGTCTTCGGGGAGCTCGGGAACTTCATGCCGGGCGCCGCGCGCCGCGGCGACTACCGCTCCGAATGGGAGAAGTACCACCGCGACGCGATCGCCCAGGCGCTCGTCGCCGGGCGCGCGAAGGCGACGGCGGTGCCTGACAAGGCCACGGTCGTCAACGCCTTCGCCTCCCACTTCCTCACGGACGCGTTCGCGGCCGGTCACCTGCACTCGAAGAGCCAGATCGTGGACTTTGCCAAGCTCAAGTGGAACGAGCTCGGCGCCGACGAGACGTGGCTCGACATCATCCCCGAGTCCTCGTTCACGGTCGCGGTCGCCGAGAAGCTGCTCGCCCATCCCAAGCTGGGTCCGCGGCTCCGCGGCTACGAGATTCGCATCATCGAGTGGGACGAGATGAGCGTCACCAAGCTCTCCGAGCTCATCTACGGGCTGCAGGAGAACTCGCCTGAGCTCTTCTACAGCATGTTCGTCGGCATCGTGCACGACCGGCTCAACGACGCGATCGAGAAGGACGATAAAGCCGGCCTGCCCGACGTCTGGGTGACCAACGAGCGCGGTGACCCACCGTGGTCGCTGCCCGGCGACGGCAACCTCGCGAAGTCCCCGGAGACGATGCGGATCGCCAAGGCCGCCGTCGAGGAGTCCTACCGCAACCTCGAGGCGTCCGTCGCCGATCCGCGCGGGTTCGACATCGAGAAGGCGGTCAAGCGAGTCTGGGCCTACACGCCCCAGCCGACGCCGCAGGCCAACCTGCTGATCGGCCACGTGATGGCGCAGTACGCCGACGTCTCGGAGCCGAAGACCCAGGAAGCCGCGGCCGACTACCTCATCGAGAACGCCGACGAGGTGATCGACGGGTTGCTCAAGAAGAACCGCATCAGGCTCCCGGTGCCGAAGACGCCGATCCCGTACTCGGGACCGCGCTACCGACGGTGATCTAGTCGGCGGCGATGGTCACGTTGCGGCCGCTCTCCTTGGCGGCCGCGAGCGCGTCCATCGCGCGGGCGAGCAGCAGCTCGGCCGGCTCCTCGCCGTCCCAGCGCGCGACGCCCGCCGAGGCGGTCTGACCGCGCGGCGTGGCGGCGCGGACGCGATCCAGCACGTCGACGGCCTCGCCGAGCGCGCAGCTCGGCAGCAGGACGCCGAACTCGGTGCCGTCGAGCCGCGCCAGCGTGTCGACCTCGCGCAGCTCGGCGCGCCAGCGGGAGGCGGTCTCCTTGATCAGGCGATCGCCCTCCTGCTCGCCGCGCAGCATGTTGAAGGCGCTCATGTGGTCGATGTCGAGCACCGCGATCGACACCGGCGACTCCCCGCGGCGGGCACGGGCGAGCTCGCGCGGGAGCTCGTCGTCCCAGATGCGGCGGGTGGACAGGCCGGTCAGCGAGTCGCTCAGCGCGAGCGCGGTCATGCGGCTGCGCAGCCCCGCGTGCTCGATCGCCACCGCCGCCTGGGCGGCGAGCAGCCGCAGCACGCCGGCCGGCGCGTCAGGCAGCGACTCGAGCGGCACCTGCCAGACCACGATCAGCACGCCGGCGACCTGGCCGTCGCGCAACACCGGCTCGAACACGGCCGAGCGCGCGCTGGTCGCCTCGACCAAAGGCGCCGCCAACGCCGGGTGCGAGCGCGCGTCGGCGACGAAGTAGGTCTCCTTCGACGTGAACGCGCGGCCACCGCCCTGCGGCTCCCCGCGCGGCTGGATCGTCACCGGAGCGATCTCGACGCCGGCCATCGCGGTCGAGACGAAGTCCCGTCCCGCGGGCTCCAAGAGGAACGCCACCGGCGCGCCGGTGACCTCGCAGGCCGCCTCGCAGACGGCCGTGCGCGCGTCGTCGCTGGCCGCGAGCGCCCGCGCCACGCGGCCGATCGCGCCCATCCCGCGCGCCTGATCGCGCAGCATCTCGTTGAAGCGCCGCAGGTCGCGCTCGTTGCTCTCGCGCTCGAGCTCGGAGGCGAGCACGCGGGCGAGCATCGTGAACAGCTGCTCGTCGGCGTCGTTGAACGGCGTCACCGAGTGGCGCAGCGCGGCGAGCGAGCCGACGCGGGTGCCGTCCGACAGCTCGAGCGGCACGCCGAGATAGGCGCGCGCGCCCACGCGCTCCTGCATCGGCAGCGAGCGGTAGATCGGATGGCGGGCGACCTCGTTGCAGACGCGCGGCGCGCGGTCCTCGGCCATGTGCGAGCAGAACGCGTCCCCGAGCGGGATCGCGAGATTCGAGCGCAGGCCGATGCCCCCGCCGTTGCGGGTGTCGACGATGCGGTGGATGAACTGGCCGCGATCGAGGTGCGCGAGGTAGAGCACCGCGTCGGGCATGTGGCGCTCGAGCAGGTCCAGGACGGAGCGCGTCGCGTCGGCGAACGACTGGTACGTCGTCGACGTGGCAGCGGCGGCTGCCTTGATCGCGCTTGCGTCCACGCCGACATTGTCGACGCAGATGGCGCTGCTTCAAATGGGCAATCCGTCTAGTCTGCGCCGCCCTATGCGTTTAGCGACGTTCATCCCGCCAGGCAGCGCCGATCCGCACGCCGGCGAGGTGCGCGGCGACGAGATTCACGCGTTCCTGACCGGCACCGTCCGGGACCGCCTCGCGTCAGGCGACCGTTCGCCCGCCGAGGGCGCCGCCTACGCGCTCGCGGACGTCACGCTGCTCGAGCCGGTTCCCAGCCCGCGGGCGATCTTCGGCATCGGCCGCAACTACGCCGCCCACGCCGCCGAGCTGGGCAACGTGCTGCCGACCAAGCCACTCGTGTTCATGAAGCTCCCGGCCTCCAGCGTCCCGCCGTCCGGCCCGATCCACTGCCCGGCCGTGGTCACCGAGCTCGACTACGAGGCCGAGCTCGTCGTGGTGATGGGCAGCGGCGGCAAGATCGCCGGCTGGGCCGTGGCCAACGACGTCAGCGCGCGCGACCTGCAGGACTCCGAGGAGCAGTGGACGCGCGCGAAGGGCTTCGACACCGCATGCCCGTGGGGGCCGTGGATCACGACCGTCGACGAGATCGCCGACGCCCGCGGCCTGCGCATCCAGTCGTGGGTCAACGGCGAGCAGCGCCAGGACGCGAACACGCAGGACCTGATCTTCGGCCCGGAGCAGCTCGTCGACTTCATCGCGGAGACCTGCACGCTGGAGCCCGGCGACATCATCCTCACCGGCACCCCGGAGGGCGTCGGCAAGGCGTTCGACCCGCCCCGCTACCTGAGCGAGGGCGACGTCGTGCGGGTGGAGATCGAGCGCCTCGGCTCGATCGAGCACCCGGTCAGTGCTCGTGGATGACCTTGTCGATCAGGCCGTACTCGGCGGCCTGCGCGGCGGTGAAGAAGCGGTCGCGCTCCATGTCGCGGTGCACGACCTCCTCTTCCTGCCCCGTGTGCTTGGCGTAGATCTCGTCCACGCGCTTGCGGGTCTTGAGGATCTCGGCGGCGTGGATCTCGATGTCCGTCGACTGGCCCTCGAAGCCGGCTGACGGCTGGTGGATGAGGATCCGCGAGTTCGGCAGCGACATGCGCTTGCCCGGGGCGCCCCCGGCCAGCAGCAGCGAGCCCATCGACATCGCGATCCCGACGCACATCGTCGCCACGTCGGGCTTGATGAACTGCATCGTGTCGTAGATCGCCAGCCCGGCGTAGATCGAGCCGCCCGGCGAGTTGATGTAGATCGAGATGTCCTTGTCCGGATCCTGCGACTCGAGGTGCAGCAGCTGCGCGACGATCAGGTTGGCGACCTGGTCGTCGACCGGGCTGCCGAGGAAGATGATGCGCTCGTTGAGCAGGCGCGAGTAGATGTCGAACTCGCGCTCACCGCGTGCGGTGCGCTCGATGACCATCGGGACAAGAGGCATGGCGCCTGATACTAGGACACGGGCGCGGGAAGCCAGGCTTCCAGCTCGGCCGCCGGGATCGGGCGGCTGAGGAAGTATCCCTGGCCGAGATCGCAGCCGGCGCTCTCGAGCGCCGCCCACGTCTCCGCGTCCTCGGCGCCCTCGGCCACGACGCGCAGGCGCAGCGAGCGCGCGAGGTCGATCGTGTGGCGGACGATCGCGGCCGCGTCCGGGTCGGCGACCATCTCCGACACGAACGAGCGGTCGATCTTGATCTCGTCGACCGCGAGGCGGCGCAGGTACGCGAGCGACGAGTGGCCGGTGCCGAAGTCGTCGAGCGACAGGCCGACGCCGAGGGCGCGCAGCGCGTCGAGCACCTCGAGCGCGCGCGCCGGGTCGGCCATCACGACGTTCTCGGTGATCTCCAGCTGCAACAGCTCGGCCGGCACGTCGTGGCGGTCGAGCGCGGCGGCGACCTCCGCCGGGAAGCCGCGATCGATCAGGTTGGCGACGGCGAGGTTGACGGCGACGCTGAGCGCGCGCCCGCCGTCGAGCCAGCGCCGGCAGTCGGCGAGCGCGACGTCGAGCACTCGCAGCGTCAGCGGCCGCATCAGCGCGGTCTGCTCGGCGGCCGGCAGGAACTCGCCCGGCGCCAGCAGTCCCCGCTCGGGGTGCTGCCAGCGCACGAGCGCCTCGACCGCGACGACGTCCCCGCTGGCGAAGTCGGCCTTCGGCTGGTAGTGCAGGACGAGCTCGTCGCCGTCGACCGCGCGCCGCAGGCCGCCGAGCAGCGCCAGGCGGTCGCGGCTCGAGGCGTCGCGCTCGGCTGTGTAGACCTCGCAGCCGGTGCGGGCGGCCTTCGCGTGGTACATCGCGACGTCGGCGTGCTGCATGAGCGCGTCGGCGTCGGTGCCGTGCTCCGGGTAGGTCGCCACGCCGATGCTCGCGTCGACCATCAGCTCCAGGCCCTCGACCTCGAGCGGGCGCTCGAGCGCCGTGCGCACGCGGCTCGCCACGGCGACCGCGGTGTCGACGCCGGCGTCCTCGAGCAGGACGCCGAACTCGTCGCCGCCGAGGCGGGCGAGCAGGTCCTGGTCGCGCAGCACGTCGCGCAGCCGCGGGCCGATCTCGCGCAGCAGCAGGTCGCCCGCGTTGTGGCCGAGCGAGTCGTTGACCTCCTTGAAGCCGTCGAGGTCGATGAGCAGGAGGGTGAGCCGACCGTCCCCGCACGCGGCGATCGCGCGGTCGACCCGCTCGTACAGCGCGCGGCGGTTCGGCATGCCGGTCAGCTCGTCGGTGACCGCCTGGCGGCGCCGCAGCGCCAGCTCCTGGATCGCGCGGAAGCTCAGCGCGGTCCGCGCCGCGCCGACCAGCAGCGCGACGGTGGCGAGCACGACGGCGAGCGCGCCGATCGGTCGCGCGTTGCCGTAGATCAGCAGCGCGACGGCGAGCAGCGTGAACGCGCCGGGCGCGGCCATCGCGACCCAGCCGCGCATGCGCGGCGACTTGCGGCGCTCGGCATCCGGCTGCCACGCGGCGAGGGCCATGAGCACGAGCGCCGCCGGCCACCCGGCGTCGAGCAGCCCGTTCAGCTCATAGGTCTTGTTCGCGGTCTGCACGAGGAAGACACCGTCGGTCACGAACAGGACCGCGAGCGCGGCGGCCATCAGCAGCTGGCTGCGGCTCGCCCGCCAGCCGTCGCTGGCGAGGCTGATCACCAGGAACGCGGCGAGCAGGAGATCGGCCAGCGGATACGCCAGGTTGATCACGACCGTGCCGTAGGAGCCGCCGGTGGCGTCGCGGATCGGTTCGAACAGGATCGCGGCGGCAAGCGCGGCGACGGCCGCCGCGCCGGCGGCGCCGTCGAGCCAGCCGGACCAGTGCAGGCGGCGCAGCCGCGCCTTGATTCGCAGGCCGTTGGCGACGTAGAGGGCGGGATAGATCCCGAGGAAGAACACGTCCGCCACGCTCGGGTACACGGCCTTGCCGCGCAGCGCGATCAGGACGTCGTAGATGAACATGCCGACGTTCCAGCTCGTGATGCCGATGGCCACGGCGGTCCACACCCGGTCGCGGCGCAGCAGGCACAGCCAGGCGGCCGCCGCGAGGATCAGGTGGCTGAAGACCGCGCGCAGGGCGACGTCGCTGCCGGGCAGCGAGATCTGCGTGCCGAGCACGAGGAGCAGCTGGCCCGCGATGCAGAACGCGATCAGCGCGCGCACGAGCGCGGCGGTGCGGGCAGGCAACGATGCGAGTGGCCGAGGGTCCACCTACCGGTGGATCGGCGGAGTGGTGAGCGCCTTTAGGCGACCGCTGTCGCGCGGAGGCGGCCGAGCAGCCGCTCGACGCGCCCGCCGACCTTGCGGGGATCGAGCCGCAGGGTGTCCGCGGCGTCGGATTCCGGTGTGCCGTCGGCCAGCATCGCGAGGAGCGCGAGATCCTCGGGGTCGACGGCGTGTGCGGCCGACTCGAGGTGCTCCGGCTCGAGCGGCGGGAGCGCGAAGCCGCCGCGGGCGACGACTCGGATCGCCTCGAACAGCTCTTCGGGCTCGGCCTCCTTGTCAACCAGCCCGTCGGCCGAGGCGATGCGCGCGAGCAGCGCCAGCTCGCGGTCCGGATCCCCCGCGTAGAAGATCACCCGCGGCGCGTCGGGCAGCGTCTTCAGACGCCTGCACAGCGACAGGTCGTCGACGAGCACGACGGACGGGCGGACGCGCTGGACGAGCTCGAACCCGTCGTGGGCGCCGGTCGCGGTACCGACCGGGACAAGGCCCGGCTCGGTGCGCAGCAGCATCGCCAGGCCGGCACGGACGGCCGGTTGCGAGTCGACGATGGCGATCCGTGTCACGACCAGCACCCTGCCATCGGCAACTGAAGTACGCGTAAAGGAGGTGTAAGACGCACGGAGTTCGTAGCCTTCGCGCATGCGGAGGAGAATCCTCGTGGTGGCCACGGCCGTTGCCGTGCTCGCCGCGCCCGCAGCCGCCCAGGCTGCGAAGCAGAGCTACCGCGCCGAGATACGGCGTACCACGGGCGGATGGGCGCACGTCGAGGCGCGCGACTACGGGTCGCTGGGCTTCGGTTACGGCTACGCGTACGCGCAGGACCAGCTGTGTGAGCTGGCCGACATCGTCACGACCGTCAACGCCCAGCGCTCGCGCTGGTTCGGGAACGGCGACGGCAACCTCGAGTCCGACTTCTTCTACCAGTGGATCCGCGATCGCGGGATCGTCGAGCGCCTCGCGCGCCGGCGCGCGCCGCACGGCCCGTCGAAGATCGTGCGCGCGACGGTCCAGGGCTTCGTCGCGGGCTACAACCGCTACCTGCGCAAGACAGGGCGCGACAAGCTGCCCGACCCGACGTGCCGCGGCAAGGGCTGGGTGCGCCCGATCACCGCGCTGGACATGTACCGGCGCTTCTACCAGCTCGGCCTGCGCGCGAGCTCGGGCAACTTCCTCGAGGAGATCGTCGCCGCCGAGCCCGCGAAGGCGGGCGCGGGCGCGGCGCGCGCCACGCGTCCGGATCCCGAAGCGTTCAGCCGCCGCCTGGACCCCGTGAACCTCGGCTCCAACGCCTACGGCATCGGCAGCCGCGGCGCCCGCGGCGAGCGCTCGCTCGTGCTCGGCAACCCGCACTTCCCGTGGCAGGGCTCCGAGCGCTGGTACGAGGTGCATCTCACGATCCCCGGCAAGCTGAACGTGATCGGCGCCGCGCTCCAGGGCGCTCCGGTCGTGAACATCGGCTTCAACAACGGCGTGGCGTGGAGCCACACGGTCTCGACCGCGCGGCGGTTCACGCCGTACCAGCTCGACCTGCGCGGCGGGCGGCCGACGCAGTACTGGCTCGACGGCCGCCCGGTGGCGATGCGTGCACGCACGGTGCGCGTGCGCGTCCGCGGCGGCGGCTTCCGGCGCCACACCTTCTACACCACGCGCTGGGGGCCGCTGTTCTCGTTCTCCCAGGCCGGGCTGACGTGGACGGACGAGCACGCGTATGCGCTCGCCGACGTCAACGCGAACAACTTCCGGCTCGTCAACCAGTGGGCCGAGTACGACAAGGCGAAGTCGGTCCGCGGGCTGCAGCGTGCGTACCGCAGGGTCCAAGGCAACCCGTGGGTCAACACGATCGCGGCCGACTCGCGCGGGCGCGCGTACTACGCGGACGACTCGGTGGTGCCGAACGTCGACGCGCCGTTGCAGCGCCGCTGCTTGGCCGACAACCCGATCTCGCCGATCCTCGTCACGCAGGGCGTGATGCTGCTCGACGGCACGCGGGCCGCGTGCCGGTGGAAGCGCGACCGCGATGCCGTCGTGCCCGGCATCATCGGGCCGAAGGCGCTGCCGCGGGCGGTGCGCCGCGACTACGTCGAGAACTCCAACGACTCCTACTGGCTGCCGAGCGCGCGCTTCCGGCTCCCCGGCTTCGCGCGCATCATCGGGCCGGAGGAGACGCAGCGCGCGCTGCGCACGCGGCTCGGCCTGCTGCAGGCGGAGCAGCGGCTGGCGGGCACCGACGGGCTCGGCCCCGCGGGCTTCACGCTGCGCACGCTGCAGCAGGTCGTGTTCGGCAACCGCAACCTCAGCGCCGAGCTGGCCAAGGACGCGACGGTGGCGGCGTGCCGGGCGAGCGGCCGCGCCGATCTCGCGGAGGCCTGCAACGTGCTCGACGCGTGGAACGGCCGCGCCGACGTCGACTCGCGCGGCGAGGTGCTGTGGCGCGGGTACTGGGCGCGGGTCGACCCGACGCCGTGGACGGTGCCGTTCGACGCGAACGACCCGGTGATGACGCCGCGCGGGTACGACCGCAGCGCGGCGATCGTGCTGACGGCGCTGACCGCGGCGGTCGCCGACCTGCACGCCAAGGGCATCCCGCTCGACGTGCCGCTCGGGCAGCTGCAGGCCGAGCCGCGCGGCAGCGAGCGGATCCCGATCCACGGCTGCACCGACGACGAAGGGTGCTTCAACGTCATCTCCAGCGACCGCGACGACCAGGGCCGCTACGACCCGTTCACGGGCTCGTCGTTCGTCATGACGGCGGCGTTCGACCAGCGCGGCCGCCCGCACGGCGCGGCGATCCTCTCCTACTCGCAGTCGGAGAACCCGCGCTCGCCGCACTACGCCGACCAGACGCGGCTCTTCTCGCAGAAGAAGTGGATCCCGATGCGGTTCACCGAGCGGTCGATCCGCCGTGACGATGACTACAAGCGGACGGTGGTGACCGGCAAGCGATGAGCGACGAGGCGCGCGGCGTCGCGCTGGTCGTCGCCGCCGTCACGTCATTGCAGTTCGGGGCCGGGTTCGCCGTCACGCTGTTCGACGAGCTCGGCCCCGGCGGCGCCGCGTTCCTGCGCCAGGCGTTCGCGGCGCTCGTGCTGCTGGCGATCTGGCGTCCGAGCTTCCGCCGCGACCTGCATCTGGCCGTCGCGTTCGGCGTCACGCTCGGCCTGATGAACCTCTGCATCTACGAGGCGATGGACCGGATCCCGCTCGGCATCGCGGTGACGATCGAGTTCTGGGGGCCGCTGGCCGTCGCCGTCGCCCTCTCGCGCCGCGCCCTCGACCTGCTGTGGGTGGCGCTGGCGGCGACCGGGATCGTGGTGCTGGCCGACCCGGGCGGGTCGCTCGACGCGGCGGGCGTCGGCTTCGCGCTCGCCGCCGGCGGCCTGTGGGCGCTGTACATCCTGCTGTCGGCGCGCGTGGGCGCGGTGTTCCCCGGCGGGTCCGGGTTGGCGATCGCGATGGTCTTCGCCGCGCTCGTCACGCTGCCCGTGGGAGTCGGCGACGGGCTGCTGCGCCCCGAGCTGCTGGCGGCCGGCGCGGCCGTGGCGCTGGCCTCGTCGGTGATCCCCTACTCGCTCGAGCTCGAGGCGCTGCGCCGCCTGCCCAAGAACGTCTTCGGCGTCCTGATGTCGCTCGAGCCGGCGGTCGCCGCGCTGGCCGGCCTGATCGTGCTCGGCCAGGCGCTCGACGCGCTCGAGTGGGTCGCGATCGGGCTGGTCGTCATCGCCAGCATTGGCGTTACGACAAGCTGATGGGATGTTCTTCGTCACAGGTGCAAGCGGGAATGCGGGAGGCGCGGTGGTCCGCGCGCTCCTCGATGCGGGGCAGCCGGTGCGTGCGCTCGTTCGGCGCACGGGCGGGCTGCCGGACGGCGCCGAGGCCGTCGTCGGCGACCTGAACCAACCCGACACGTTCGCGGACGCGCTCGACGGCGTGAGCGGCGTGTTCCTGCTGAGCGGGTACGAGCGGCTCGACGAGCTGCTGCAGAACCTCGGCGGCGCGCGGGTCGTCCTGCTCTCGAGCAGCGCGGCCCCGAGCGGCGACACGTCGAACGCGGTCGCGCGGTACCACATCGAGTCCGAGCGGGCGGTGGCCGCCTCGGGCCTCCCGTACACGTTCCTGCAGCCGAACAGCTTCATGTCGAACGTGTTCCGCTGGCTGCCGCAGTTGCGCGACGGCGACGTGGTGCGGCTCCCGTTCGCCGGCGTGCCGATCTCGACGATCGCTCCCGACGATCTCGGAGCGGTGGCGGCGACGGCGCTGGCCGGCGGCCACGAGGGCCGCACGTACCGGCTGAGCGGGCCCGAGTCGCTGCTCCCCGCCGAGCAGGTCGCGATCGTGGCAGGCGTGCTCGGGCGCGACGTCCGCTTCGAGGCGCAGACCGACGCCGAGGCGCGCGAGGAGATGAGCCGCGGCATGCCACCCGAGTACGTCGACGCGTTCATGCAGTTCTTCGTGGACGGCCTGATCGACGAGTCGACCGTGCAGCCGACGGTCGAGCAGGTCATCGGGCGACCGGCGCGGACGCTCGCTCAGTGGGCGGCGGAGAACGCCGACGCGATCCGGGCGGCGGCGAACGGCTAGGTCGTAGCGCCCGGCGGAAGGGTCGCCGGGAGCTGCTCGTCCGGGTCGCGGACGAGCAGCGTCTCGTCCTCGGCCGGGGCCTCCTCGGTCCCCGCCTCGCTCGGCCGCAGCACGCGCAGCGCCGCGGGCGGCAGGCGGAGGCTGACCGCGGACCCGGGGTCGAGCGACACCGGCGGCGGTGACCCGTCGTTGGCCACCATCGCCTTCATCAGATCGCCGCCCAGCACGCGGACGTGGACCTCGTGCGAGCCGCCGAGGAAGACCGAGCGCTCGACGATCCCCGGCAGCCGCTCCTCGCCCGCCTCGGCGTGCGGCTCGATCGCGATCCGCTCGGGCCGGATCATCACCTTGACGTCGCCCCGGGTGTCCAGCTCGCCCTGGCCGCAGCGGAACACGCGGTCGCCGATCCGGACCGCGCACGCTGCGCCGTCGCGCCCGACGGCCTCCGCCTCGAGCAGGTTCGAGACCCCGAGGAACTCGGCCACGAACACCGTCGTCGGCTCCTCGTAGATCGACCGCGGCGACGCCGCCTGCTCGACCAGGCCCTTGTTCATCACCGCGATCCGGTCGCTCATCGTGAGCGCCTCCTCCTGATCGTGGGTCACGAACACGAACGTGATCCCGAGCTCGGCCTGCAGCGCCTTGAGCTCGACCTGGAGGTTCTTGCGCAGCTTGGCGTCGAGCGCGCCGAGCGGCTCGTCG